>Ga0315273_10005249_pt1 | contig 16027 bp, 23 predicted proteins | sample YL17G02_0_MG_FD_205753 | JGI IMG/M metagenome (GOLD analysis project Ga0315273, IMG submission 205753) | Sediment microbial communities from Yellowstone Lake, YNP, Wyoming, USA - YL17G02_0 | ecosystem: Environmental > Aquatic > Freshwater > Lake > Sediment | place: USA: Wyoming | collected...
TCTGCGCGCCAACCCAAATCATGTTCAACGAGCTTGCCGCCCAAAAACACCTCTGCCATAACTACGTTTCCGTGAAACGTAGTCAGACGTGCGGCGTCTGCACGCTTTTTGTAACCATAAAATCCGCACCGGCATCTAGTAGCAGGAACTGATTCAGAATGGGAGCACTGTGGATCTATTTTATCCACATTGCATAGTGCCGTGTACACGTGATTTGTTACCATCGGCGCAAAGTTCTGAGCCCACGGGTACAACTTCCCGTCTTTAACACGAAATACCCGAAATGCGCGCACAGGCGGATGAGTTTCAAACATCAGCAGGCTCCTGTACTGGGACCTTTGCAGGTACCTTCATCGGAGCAGGATCGGGAATCCCATCCGGATCTACTGAAGGAAAAGATGTGGGAATATTGATCTTTTCCGGCAGTGGAAAAGTTAAAGGCTCCGCTTGGATAATGCGAATTACATTTCCCAGGTTCATGTGCCAATCCTCCTTATATGCGCCCCACCAACAGTTACAGGATACCACAGTTTTTAACAGATTGCAAGTACTATTTTAACTTCTAATAAGTCGCTACGCGCGTACATGCGGGGTACACTGTCACCGCAAACCTGACTATTTCCGATTACACAGGACTTTTGCTTTACCTTTGCTCGTTAAAAAACTCCTTGTAATCAGGCACGTTTTATGCTATGATAGGTTTCTGCTGTGTGGTACTTAATGTACCCGCAAGTTGGGTCAGCCGATTACCCGGACGACACAAGCACAGCCAATTCATCCCCCCCATCACGAGGTAATGCGTGGAATCAGGAAACGGGCACCGCCCCCCAATCACGTCATTTTTTACTTGGCTTCAAGATCAGAAAACACGTCAAGATGAAATAGGGCACTTTGCAAACACAGCTATAAAAGATAAAACCTTTCCCCGAACTCGTCGGCATCTCCATTTCTTCCTTCATTATTACGCTCTCGAACCAGAAAATTATAAACTCGTAAAATATGCTCATGCAGAATGGCGACAGCTCCGCGCGCAAAGTAAGATGGCACAGGAGAATCCAGGTAATCAACTATGAGCTTATCAAATCACACCATTGCAAGCTCTATTCTGGTATTGTATGAAGATTTGAAAAGTCTTAACGGCCAATCACTCTTCACTCCAGAAGTAAAAGAACTAATTGCATGGGCCAAGGATTTATTACGAGGTCCTTGTCCTCATTGTTGCAGCGGTGTAACAGATACAGGTGACCCAGAAACATCTGAATACGGTCTGTGTCCACACTGCAAGGGAGACAGCCGTCAATGACTTTAATAGACTTTCCTGCGTCTCCCGCATGGTTAAAGAAATACTATGAACGAGGATTCCGCTTAATCTTCTATGAAACAAAACAGAAAGGTCCTTCAGGACAAGCTGCTCTGAAATGGACTGAACGAAGTGATAAAATCGAGGATTGGGGTTCTAATCAAAACATAGGCGTCTTCACAGGCCACGAGATCTCTCCTCAGAAATTTCTCGTAGACGTGGATTTCGACTGGTCTGATGGCCTCCCACTCGCGAAACGCATCCTCCCACATACAGAATTCGGATTTGGTCGTCCCTCTCGCACTTTATCCCACGCTTTCTATACATCTCCTGAACCTCTCCCATCTATTGTTTTTGAGAATATAGACGGAAAACCTTTTGTCGAGCTTCGAGGAACGAAACAAGACGGTACAATTGGGCAGCAGACAATGATTCCGCAGTCCGTCCATCCGAATGGTGAAGTTCTTGAAATGCGGATGGACGGAGAAATTGGTCATTGTGAAAATCTACCCCGCCTCATTACTCTCTATGCAGTCTCCTGTTTAATCTTCTCTGTAATGGGTCATCGTGGTCTTCTTCATGAAAACCGTTTATCCCTCGCAGGATTCCTACTAAATGAAGGTTTATCCCTAGAAGAAACATCTCTGATATGTTGTGCGGTCACCGAAGCCTGTGGCAATAACGCACAGGATATGGCCCTGATCGTCAAGACTACTCATGCCAAGGTGAAGGCCGGGGAACACGTCAAGGGAAAGACTGCTCTCATTAACGTGATAGGTGATGATGGTAAGAAAATTATTTCACGTATTAAGGAGTGGCTGGGATCCGAGGAATTCTACGTTGATGCGAAGGGCAAAATCCTCTCCAACAATCAAGACAATGTAAAGAGGGGACTGGAAAAGATAGGCATGAGTCTTTCTTTTGATGCTTTTGCCCAGAAACCAATGGTGGAATATGACAATCCCAGTCTGAACGGTAATAAGTATTGCGGCCCTTTGGTGGATGCTATTGTAAATCAGGCTTGGCTTGAAATAGACGAAAAATTTCATTTCCGTGCAGATAGAAACTTCTTTAACTCTGTCGTGGACAATATGGGTCATAAGAACAAAACCCATCCTGTAATAGAATATATTCGTACGCTCTTATGGGATGGCGTTCCACGTGTAGATACGTGGCTAATCCAGAGTGGTGCTGCGGCTGATACGGAATACGTTCGTGCTGTCTCGTCTATTATGCTCCTCGCCGCTGTTCGGAGAGTCACCCAACCAGGGTGCAAGTATGATGAGATGCTAGTCCTCGAGAGCAATCAACAAGGTCTTCTTAAATCCACAGCTCTTCGAACACTGTGTCCTAATGACAAGTGGTTTTCTGACGATCTCCCTCTCAACGTCGATGCAAAGCAGATCGTGGAACGCACTCTAGGGAAGTGGATCATCGAAGCTTCTGACCTAAGCGGAATGCGTGCCTCTATGACCGAACATTTGAAGGGTATGCTCTCCCGACAAGTTGATGGACCAGTACGTCTCGCATACGGACGAATTCCAGTAGAGCAACCGAGACAATTCATTATCGTCGGAACCACAAACTCGTCGAACTATTTGAATGATGCAACAGGGAATCGAAGGTTCTGGCCCATACGTGTAAAACAATTCAACATAGATTGGATTCGTGATAATCGCGACCAGCTCTGGGCGGAAGCAGCGGTTCGAGAGGAAAGAGGAGATAGTATACGATTAGATCCGAAATTGTATGCTTATGCTGAGCTGCAACAAGAAAGAAGAAGGGCGGAAGACCCGTGGGAGAATAAATTAGATGAAACATTTCCACCAGACAAGGTTCATCGTCTTTCTCCGGACGAGGTTTGGGGAGCCCTTGGTGTTTCTCTAGAGAGACGAGACCCTATCTCTCATAAACGGGTTTTGGATATTATGACTCGGTTAAGATTTGATAGGGGATCTATACGTAATGCAGAAGGAAAAGTGATTAAGGGATTTGTTCGGAAGGTTCTTGTGGGTCAGCAGGAGTTGGAGGACGTATGATTTTGTTGAAAGATATAAAAGTGAAAGATTACACAGGTAATGAAGTTGATTTGGAGACGTTAATCGAGAGATTGAAATATAGGCAGGATAAGAGACGAAAGTTAGTAGCGCCAATTGATAAGGAATTGAATCTTGAAGTGTGTTGGCAAGGGCATATGAAAGCAGTCAGTAATAGGGACAGATGTATTGACTGTGGAGAGGGAATTAGGCACCGGATTATTGAAGGTGTATTACAGAATTATCAGAATATTGTGCGGGATGCTCAGGGAAAGGTTACGAGGGTGGGTGTAAAAAGAGATTTTCGTGGGAAAGTTTTGAGGGATAGTCAAGGGCGGACTTTGCGTTCGTGAAGTTTTTAATGATGAAGTTTTTTAGGAAGAGAAATTATGGGAATTGGGATGTTTGATACGGTTGTGGGAGGCGGTTGTGGGTATCCGAGAGCGTAGCAAAGGCGTAAGTGGGAGGCGTAACGAAAGGCGTAAGGTGTTACATCTGCTACGGAGTTACAGAAATAAAAAGTCAAGTGCTTTGTTTGCAAGGAGTTACGGTAAAAACACTGTAACCTGTAACCCGGTTCCCCAACACTTGTGGCAAAGTGTATAAGAATAGTTTTAAACTACCCATTTACCCCTTCAGTACCTAAGAGATATAGGTACAGTAGTTACAGAGGTTACAGCCTTTGTTTCCAACAACTTGACTGGGTTACTTCTCGGGTTACAAAAGCCCTTTTGACGGTTACAAGCCAAAATGTCAAAACCTAAAACACGCTACATCCGAAGTTACAGAGGTTACAGAGGTTACAAAAAACCCAGTTTAAAGAACTTCAGGAGTTACAACGGACGTTTCAACCCGTGTCCCAGCAGTCAAAAACCGTCGCCGGCATAAACCGTGCCATAAAAAGTTCTAAAAACCAAAGAATAAGTCACATGTTTTTACACCTTCTTAATAAAGACTCAAAAACCGTTTTATTCCTTGAAAAACCATCGTCAAAGACACTTCCAGAAGCTATAAAGTTTGAAAAGCGCTATTATTTTCTAGTCAATGTCATGTCAATGACGTCTTGTATTGTCTATAAAGAGATTGATTTGAAGCACTGCGCTCGGCTTGACATCAATTAGAAGTGTCCCGGTCTCCGCTGAACCCCCCCGAACGTCTCGCAACCCGGTGCCCGGGACGTCAGATCCGATTTCGGACGATCAAATCCCACATCTTTTCCTTAAATCTTTGGATTTTGGGCATCTTTCTCATTCAAAACTGTCAAAAAACCAAATTATTTTTTCCGCATCATTTTGGAAATTGCTAAGTACGATATAGGAACATGGTCAAACGGCTGGTGTGTGGTCATGTTGACGTCGTATTGATGTCGTTTTGAGGCGATCTCGACCCGTGGCCCGGTGTTTACGACCCTATACGAACATTTAGAGCTTGCAATCAGGTAAAAAGTGTGGTATAATACGCCGCACATTTCGTGGCGAGGTCGTTCCGATATCAGGACGAGTATTTACGACATCAGAACCTGGATGGACTGAATATTTAGAACTTGTAGTCGGACGGTTGACGCCCTATACTGTACATAGGGTTACGCATACCGCGTGGCCTAGTAGGGGGTGATGTATGCCTTGTCAGTTTTGCAAAGGTGACCACACGGGCCACGGGTGGCACGAGTTCGAAGGTACTGAACTCGTGTTTCAACCCGCACCACCACAACCCGCCAAAATCGAAGATCTCCCCGATGATTGGTTTTACTACGGCATGTCGTGTGGCAAAACCCCGGCAGGCATCAATTGTGTGGCAGTGACCGATTACGGTATGGCGTGCGGCCCGTGTCGCAGTGCTCACACTTGCAATTGTCAAGAGGCGCAACCTTGCGACACCTGCAACGCGATTTACGGCAACTAGGTGACAGGGTGGGTCGCAAGGCCCGCCTATTTCTTGAGGTGATTCATGTCCATGTATAACTGCCCGTGCGGGGCGCACGACAAGCGGCACCGCTTCTGGTGCCTCTATGTCGTTAATCACGATAATCCATATTATCATTGCACCTGCAATGAGCTCTACAAAAACGGCAAGTTTCGTTTGACCTACGCCCTGTGCTTGATCCGGTCGAGGGGTCTTTGGAACTTCATTCGTAATCTGGTATCGTGACCTTACCACCCCAAGGTCATCCTCGAATAGTTCTTATGGTCGTAGCGACATCGTTTAGAATTGGCACGGGTTATGCAACGTACGCGCAGGTAATACGGCACGTTGTTCGTAATGACATCGTATTGACAATGATTGAAGGATGTCGTAAAAATAGTTGTTGCAATCGGTTAAAAACTGTGGTATCATGTTTTTGTTGGGTTAGGCAACGGCACAATAGCAAGGACGTGAACCCTACATGGTTCTCCCCTTCCACCCTTTCTGCCGTGCCTAACCCGCCCGGTTTTTCATAGGAGGTATGTAGATGGTGATCAACGGGAAGATTGACGCAATCAAGGCTCTTCGCGAGGCGGCAAGCAACGCAACCGTTGAGCGAAACAATCAGACTGGACAGCATGAGATTCGTTGCGGTCTTGGTCTCAAGGAGGCCAAGGACCTCGTCGAAGCAATCGAGGCTTACGTGCTGTATCGCTTCGTGGAGGATCTGATGACCACGTCAGGGGTGGCGCGGACCATCTTGACACAGATACAGGCGGCGCGTATCGCAGTGTAGGAAAGCCGTAAACCGACGTTAGAGCGACGGGTGAGGCTACCGAAACTGCCCCAGTGCTGACGGAGCTGAAATCGCGGGTTCGACTCCCGCCTGGGATCCCATTTATTAAGGAGTTTGTATGATCTCGAAGCACTGCGGCAAGGCACTGCGGCGGTTGACAACCGATCGTGAAGCATATATCCTGAAGGCCGTCTGCTGGCACTGCGATGTGTGCGGCAAGTTCTTCGCGCAAGGTCTGCGTAAGGCCAAGGGTCAGGAAGAACGGGTCCAGCGCAAGAACATCATTCAGATCTGGGACGAACGGAATACTCCGTTGTGACGCACAGACCAGTCTTCGGGCTGGTCTTTTGTATTTCTTGTTGACATCAGATAGACTGTCCGAATCAGTCGTAAAAATAATGCTTGCAATCGGTTAAAAACTATGGTATCATGTACTTGTTGGTGGGCGCAAACAGGAGGTAGGCACATGGCACGATGTGAGGATTTTCCCTGCTGTGGGCACGAATCGGGCGACTGCCCACGCACCGATAGCAAGGGCAGACAGCGTTGGAAGTGCGTCGAGTGTGGGAAGGAGCTCTCCACAAGGGCAACTTCCTCGATTTGTTCACCTTGCATGGCGGCAGCGTACCGTCGCGCCGCGCGCGGAGAGGAGATGTTCTCAGATTAGACAAGTTCATGCTGGAATTAGGCCAGAAAAAAGTCTAGGGATTGATCCAACAGGAGTAACTATCATGTATACTTGTCCCTATTGCAAGAAAACATTCGTTTCTCATGCTCAGGCTCATGCACAGATGCCAAAGGTCAAGAAGTGGATGAGTTCCAAGCCTGTGGCCTGTGAGCAGTGCAAGCAACCCCTCAAGCATTCGTTTGTTGATGGGCGCACGGCATTCGGGTACTGGGCCGTCATGTGTTCAGTGTGCCACAGCAATATCGGATGCGGCCTTGGTACTGGCTGCGGCCAGCGTTACGACCTGAACACACTCGAGAAGGTGGGTGGCTGATGTGGGTTGTTGATCTTCTTAAACCCGGTGTTTGTCATGACTTTCCGCAGGGTTACTTCCCACGAAAAGTCTATTACAAAGTAGATGCCTTGAAACTCAAGGCAGAAGTTGAACGCAAGGGCGGAGAAGCATCCATCCGAAAACTGAACAGATAGATTTACCGGAGCCTCGCTCCGGTCTCTTCTTCACGATGTCGGATAGATTAATACGTTGATGGGAAAAGCCGGGTCCCTTTAGTTGGTCTAGCCAGACCCGGCTTTTCTGCTCCTATGCGTCTACAAGCGACCCGGCGCTAACCGGGGACGTTTGGAGGGGCTATGCGGGTTAGCGCCCGTTCGCCCTTTATGTTTACTGTACACAGTGTAGCATAGGCAAATCTTGATTACTACATCTAAATATTCTCTAAATCTTAGCGATGTCGGATAGATTAAAAAGAGGGATTAGACGCAGAAGATAGAACTTGTAATCGGGCTTGTGGTGTGGTATAATGAAGTTGTAGGGCATAACGCCTTGCAAGGGGGTTTAGATTGATAGAACTATATCAGAAAAGGGGTGGCGTGTATGGTGGCGATGCTGTTAGCGCTCATTATACTCGTTCTCCTCGGTGCGGTGACTATCGGTTTTATCACCTGGGCGATACAGGAACATCAAGCGGCAAGCAAGTATCGCATGTACGAGCAGGTGATAGAACGAAGTAAGCACGTAGAACAACCAGCGCAGCCAGCACAACCGAGTGGACCAACTCTTTGGAAAATCACTTACAAAGAGGGTAGAACAACTCGGACTGTTACTGTGCCGGGCGCAACTGAGTCACTCGCTCTTCGTGAGCTTGTCAAAACTGCCGGGGCTGGTGTCTATAGCTCCATTGTCTTAATCGCCAAAATTTAGAAATCCGGGGCTCGTTGCCTCGGCTTCTATTTGATCCATCCGATATCAGGAAGATAAAGACGCTGACTATAATAGTTGTTGTATTCAAGAAACTATTATGGTATCATGTACTTGTTGGTAGGCAGTAACTATTAGGAGGTAGGCAGATGGATTATGACAGCAGCGGCAGCAGTTCTCAAGAGCGATTCAACCTACGTGCAATTGACCACGTAGGACGGTCGGTGGATCTGAGTTACCACCAGCCATTGCCCGAATCCAAGCGGGGTGCCATGAAGGTGACCTGTTTGGAATGTTCGCGCAATTTCTTGACACGGTCGTACATTCCGACCTGCCCCGGCTGTGGTGGTAGCGACATTGAGTTAGCGTAGGGTTGGACCGGGGCTGTTGAGCCTCGGTCTTTGTACAAGGGGTCTAGGTGATGTCAAGGTGAAAATGCGTGCGTGCGTGCCGTAGGGTATAGGTGGCCAACCTAGGTCGAGATTGTACCTGGGGCACGCTAGGGGCATCGCCGTGCCATGCTACAGTGTACCCTTGCCAGTGTATATGCTTGTCATGTTGACATCGTGATGAAGTTATGAAGTTATGAAGTTATGAAGTTATGAAATTATTGATGCAGTGACGTGTTGATGTACTGATGTATTGATGAGACCCGACTTCAAAATATGGTAGTCAGGAATTCGTAAAAACTATTTTGCTTTGACCTAAAATAATGCTTGTAATCGGAGAAATAGTGTGGTATCCTATATTTGTTGGTGGGCAGGCAATTTAGCAGCCATACCAAACTCGGCAACTCGGTAGGCAGATGGAGAGTGTATGAGCAAAAACCGTTTCGGCGGCGGCGGGGGCGAGCAGCCCACGGGCGAACAGCCCACAGTGGAGGCGGTAGCGGGGGTCGAGACGGCCACCAACTACAACCTCACCTTCAAGCGTAACCACCCGCAGGATCGGGCGAGTTACGGCATCGCTGGCAACCCCGGCATCGTGGTGTTCCAGCGCGGTTTGTTCGTGGGTGCCACGGTGCCCACGTCCAACAGCGACCCCGGCGGGTTGCCCCTCATCATCACCTTGAGCTGCCTGATGGCGCTGCCCAAGGCCGACAACAAGGTGGCCAAGGCTGAGGCGGCGGCGGCGAAGGTTGTCGAGAAGGCAGCCAAGGCGCAGGCCAAGATCGAGGCGCAGGCGGCAAAGGCCGTCGAGAAGCAGGCCAAGGCCGAAGCGGCTCTGGCAGCGGCCAAGGCGAAGATCGAAGCAGCTCAGGTGGCTGCGGCGAGCAAGTCGGCCACGGCGTAGCGGTACCGGGGGATGCGACGTGTTGCACTGCACGTCGCGTCCCCTTTGTAACCACAACGGCGTGATGAGACGGGAATCCCTGTTCGCGTAATTGCAGGCCGTCGGCGTGTGAGGGTGACGTGGGTATGCACGTCACCCTCCTCGTTTTTTGATTTATTCAATCCGATATCGGATTGATTTTGACTCCATCCTAATTATTTTTTCCACTCACTTTGACGGATATACAAGTACAGACGTAGTCAGTCGGATCCTGCAAAAGTCGTGCCATCGGTCCGACGTCGGTCCGATGTCAACACGATGACTGCTTGGCACGCGATATGCCTGATGGAATCGGCACGATTTATGCCTGCCGGAAACCCGCAAGCGTGCCGGAAAACCGCAAGCATGTGAACCCCTTTTTGCCGGAATACCGGCACCTCTAAGAATCACCTGCAAAAACGCCAGCAAAAACGCAATAGTCGGATGGCACGTGGAATGCAGTAGTAAAGGGTAGGCGCTGGCGCATACCGCGTCGCGTTCACAAGGTAGGCATATGGTCAACACCATCACGTTCCGTCGCCTTCACCCCGGCGGTGGCCCTTTGGGTCGCTGCTCCTACGGCGTCGCCGGCGTCTCCGGCATCGTCGTGTTCGACATGGGGCTGTTCCCGGGTGGCATCGCCCCGACCACCATCACCCTTTCCTGCGAGCTCTCGCAGCCCGTCGCCCGCACGGTAGCAGCTGTCACTTCCGCCGTGGTCGCCAAGGCCAACGTGGACGTCGCCAAGGCCACCAGCGCACCCATCGCGTCCCCCGCCAAGGTCGCGAGCGTGGTCACCGAGGGCGCCAAGGTCCTCCTCCGCAAGCACTCGGTCAAGGCGTAGGCGGTCCTGCAAGCGCGTGCCATCCGTTTGGCACGCGTCTTGCTTTGCTCCGACCACATCTATCCGATGTCAGTCCGACGTCTTTTGGACGGCATCCTTCTTGCTATAGCATGAATCGTGCCATCTCAATCTTTATCTTAGCGTCCGTTCAGCCAGTCCTTCCTGGCGCTGTCCACGATTCCTCTAGACACTCCTAATCTTTACCCTCTCGTACTCAGCTATTATAGGGGGAACGGAAGGTCTGGTGGATGTCTGGATGACAGGAGCCTTCAGGTGAGGAGGTCGTATTATCATACGAGAAGGTCTATCAACATTCTGCCCAGGAAGTCCTAGACGGTTGTGAATGACCATTTAGAACTGGTTTTGGATTACCCTGCGGGCTATATTGTACCTGCAAGCGCATACCGCGCTAGGAGGTTAGGTGCATGACCCGTAAGGCAAAGCAGGCAATGAGGCCGGGGCAAGCCGCAGCTATGAAGCACTTGGTTTGGGAGCTTCGGCTGTGGCAGGCGGCGCAACTCAAGATCGCACGGGCAACCCGCAGTGCAAAGGGCGGTGTAAAGTGAACCTAATGCCCTCTCTTCATGTTGTTATCATTTCACTCATGGCGGCTGTTGTGTTGGTCGCGTTGTTCGTGGCATTTACAGAGAGACGGAGGTAACTGATTTTGGAGCCGTGGGTATGCACGGCTCCTTTCTAACACTAATGTAATCAGGACGACTTCGTTCTGAATCAAAGGAAAGACGGAACATTTAGATTTGTAATCAGGAGGGGTTGGTTGTACACTGTATTTAGTAGTGCATACCGCACTACAACGTGGAGGTGTTACATGCCGAATTGCTTTACGTTCTCTCTTTATGTTGTTATCATTTCACTCATGGCGGCTGTTGTGTGGGTCGCGTTGTTCGTGGCATTATTTACAGAGAGACGGAGGTAGTCATGCGTCCACTTCCTTATGTTCTCGGTGTCGTTCTGGGTCTGCTGTTGGCCCTCATTGCTACCGGCTGCAACGCGCAGTCCCCGGCAGCTCCCTCTGTGGCAACAATCTTGCAGTCGGACGGTTCCAGCATTCCTGGCGTCCCGCTGCTCACCTACCACAACATTCCCGCTACCACGGCTGATGGAGTCGTGTGGTGGGTGTGCGCCACGCAGCCCCGTCTCTACTGCAAGGGAGGTGTCTGCGAGAAGACTATCGATCATTATATTCAGTCGCTGCCGTGCCCAGATAAACCGATTGACTAGAAGGAGGTGAAGGACTGAGGCCTGTGGGTATGCACGGGCCTCTTTCTTTGTCCTGTATATTCGTGGTGATGTCGGAGGAATTGAAGGGAAAGACTAGAACAAAAAGATTTGCAATCGGAGACCCACTGGTGTATATTATATGTAGTGGTTACAAACAAGGGGGATGGATATGGCACAGGGTATTTCGTTCGTGGTTAAGGAAGTTCGCTGCCCCAAGTGTGGGGCTGGCGAGATGCATCCCAACGGCCAGTGGCTCCTCGTGCGGGGCTTCAAGGTGTGCGACAAGGGCGGCTATTGGTGGTCGCAGTGCCTTGTGTGTGCGGGGTATTACAACGCGGATCTGACCCAGAAGCCGATTGGCGCGAACGGAAGGGACCCAGATTACGACCGCGAGTTGGGCTGGTTTTAGGCCCATGCCGGGGCGCATTCGCGTCCCGGCTCCCTTCTTTCAGCTCCTAGGTCGTTCCGACATCACTCCGATTTATTGAACGATTGACTGACTATTTAGAGTTGTAGTCAGGTATGGTTTTTGCTATACTGGGCTTGCCGTTGCATACCGCACGGCACAAGGGGGGTTCAGTCGTGGCTAAAGGCAACCTAAACACAACGTCGTGGCGTAAGGCAATAAAGGTCGTAAACGCGTACAAGGGTGGCAGGCCCACACCTGAACTTGAAGCTGCCCACGCTGCCGTAAACGGGTCTGTAGTCGGGCCACTTGCTCGCACATGCTGCCTTATGTGCCAGCGCCTTACGGGTCGCATCGAGTGCCATGCTTGTAGCATTACTTACAAGGGCAACAAAAAGTCGTGGCCCTCGGCGCTCGATGCTGGGCGGCTGTGCCCAACTTGCGCACGAGGTCTTCGTGCCTATTTGGGCTACGGCACCTTTTACCCCGCTCGCATTCGTAGGGCCATGTTCAAGGTGCAAGCCAAGCTCGCGTCGTTGGCTACGGCCAAGCACAACACGGTCGAAGGGCAGCGCGAGTATGTTGCCAAAACGCTAAAGGCTAGAGCTGAGTATCGGGCCATGCAGCGGCAGTCGTTGCGGCGGGGTAAGTAGGTCGTAAGCCGGGGCGCACAGCCCCGGCATCGCTTTAGTCTGTTAGGTCAAAGTGATGTCGGTCCGATTAAAGTAAACAGGATCAGACTATTTAGATTTGTAGTCAGGTATGTTTTTTGCTATTATGTACTTGCCGTTGCATACCGCACGGCACGCAAGGGGGTCAGGTCAAATGGCTAACATAATTGCTTGCCCGTCGGAACTGCTGCCAACCCTACGGCAAAACATGGCCTCAGGTGGTGTTGCCATTGACTGGCCCGATGTTTGCTACTGCCCCGTAAACGGTGGGCCTGAGCTCAAGGTGCATGAGCTCCAACCCAATTGCGCCAGCATCAATCAGTCGGATGATGATGTCATACCTGTGTGGTGCAATTGCCCCACTTGGGCGCCTCCACTCCAGGCTGTCAACACCCAATGCGCCACGGGTGACCATTCCGACGGGTGCCCATTCGACAATTGCCCGTTGGGTACGTGCCATCCGATGTGCAGCCAAGTAACAGGTGACGCGAACGAGCTCTGGTGCCACTGCCCCTGCCACGGGTAGGGTCGCCTCAAGCCGGGGTGTAACAGCCCCGGCTTCGCTTTACTCTCTCGGTAGTCGGAGTGACATCGGAACGATTCATAAATGCAAGACAAGACGGACGACTATTTAGATTTGTAGTCAGGTGTTTTTTGTAGTACATTGTACATAGTAGCAAGGGAGGTAGGCACATGGCTCAGCAATGGCACCAGTACACGGTCGTTTTTGCCAACGGCAAGCAGGTGGTCATCGACATGGTAAAGGACCAGAGCGAGCTCCGCTCCGCTCAGTCCGCGGCGGCGCGTTGGGCGCTCGAGCTTGGCACCTCTGTTGTTTCGGTCACCCGCACCAAGTAGGAGGCACATCATGGCACTCAGCAACAAGCACAACATCACCGTTCACGTCTCCACCGCCACGGACCCGCTCGGCGTCAAGGGCAAGACCCGCACGGTCGGCACCTGCGCGTGTGGGCGCACGGTCGAGATCCTGTATGACGACACCGAGTGCGGGTGTGGCCGGTGCTACAATCTGTTCGGCCAGGAGCTGAAGTCCCACGCGCAGCGGCAGCGCGAGCGTTGCGATTGGTGAGCCGGCCAGCCGGGGCGCACGCGCGTCCCGGTTCGGTTCTTGTCCGCTGAGTCACTTTGATGTCGGATTGAATCTACCAGGACGCTGAACATTTAGATTTGCAATCAGGGACCGCCCGGTGTATATTATATGTAGGTTAGCAAAGGGGGTGAGTGATGGCGCTTATGGGAAATGTGGCGGTGCTGCGGCGAGAGGAACTTCAGTGGCTGAATGGAAAGCTCACCGGGGAAGCGAGCGACCATCCCGGCTTTGCGGTTCGTCGTCTCTATGACGACGCCTGCGATGAGGGCGTGGCCGTGCCTCGGTTGGATGGGCGGCTGGTTCCGTTCGCTCTCACCAACGTACTGAAGGATCGGGACGGGGAGCTGTTCGCATGGCAGTTTGAATCCCCCGAAGGTCACTTGATGACTATCTTCAACGACTAGCACGGCCAGCCGGGGCGCACACGCTCCGGCTCCGTTCTTGCGTCCTTCATCACTCCGATATCCTCTTGAACCTTTGAACCTTTGAACCTTTGAACCTGTGAATGTTTTGAAATGTAGATTGATGAATATTTAGAACTACCAGTCGGACGCTGCCCGGCGTACATTGTACTGGTAACGCATACCGCGTTACATATAGGCGTATGGGGTGATTATGCAGCAGCAAATACCGTTGGAGCAAACCCGCACGGCAGCATTAGTTGAGGGGCGCTGGTACCCCACAACTCGCACCAACCCTGAGTGGGTAGGCGTGTGCGGCAAGTGCGGCGAGGTCGTGCCTGCCGTGCAATTGGGTTTGCATAGGCTACCGTGGGGGCGAGGCGAGCGGTGGCAGTGCAAAGCGGGTTGCTAGGCTAGGCTCGTAGGGCAGGCTGCAAAGCCTGCCCTTTGAGTGTCTGATCATTCAAGATGATATCAGATGAAGTAAAGAAGCCAAGAACTGTTGAAGCTTTAGATCATATGATGCGGGATCCGACTATTTTATTGTTGTGGATGTTGCGTAGTGTGCTATACTGTACATAGGTGGTTATGACTTACAACGGCTACACAGCAAGTCAGTTGTTTGCAGCGGCTAAGGTCGCGGGCCTTGCGCTGTATGGGCCAGCTAACGCGATTGATGGCTGGTACAATACAGGTCTAGTGTTTGACGATGATGATAGTGATATCATCATGTATGAGATGTCTGCACTCGGTTCAGAAGATTTAGACAGTCAGAATGGAGACATTACCTGCCCGTACACAGATGATTACGAATTCCAATTCCATCCGTCTACAAGCAAGGGTGTTGACTGTGGAGCAGAGTTGATTCGCACTCTCACGCCAGATGTTGATGGTCATGTGTATCTGTATGGTCCTGGCTATGGCATTCGTATTATTCTTAACGTAATCACCTCTCGAGACTAGATTTGTCAAAAGATCAAAGGACCGAGATGAAGAGACTTAAATCCAAATTTCGGCTCTTCTTTTCTATGTACAAGTACAGACGTCCGATTAAAATCTTGTACGATTAGTTCAAAGTGATGTCGGATAGACTACGGGATACGAAGTCGGAGCGATGTCAAAAAACGACTTAGGACACGGAAGTGGATGCGGAAGTGGAATAAGATGTGGACGTGGACGCAGATGCAGATGCGGAGTCGTTCCGATGTCGCTCCGATGTGGAACGGGACGCGGACATGGCCGTGGACGCGGAATAGGATGTGGAGTCGCTCCGATGTCGCTCCGATGCGCCGGTCGGCGGTCGGTCGTCGGATCAATCGTCGGATTCGTCAATTCAAAAAACGTACAAGCAAAGAATAGAAAAAGACGGATGGACCGATGCGATGGACGCCATTTCTAATTTCCGCATCGTTTTTGGAAAGAACCAAGTATAGACGTCCGATTTGGCTCACTACAAAAAACGTGCCAACAGTTTTGCACAGGTTGCACAGGTTATGCACAGGTAGTGCCGTAAAACCGGCAGTGCCGTAAAACCGGCAGTGGCAACCCGGCAGCCACGGCAGCCACGGCAGCCACGGCAGCCACGGCAGCCATGGCAGGCAGTAAACGCGCCAATAAACGTATATGGTATTGTTGGCACTACCGTTGCATTGTATGGCACCGGCAGCCGCACCATACCGGGGGTTGTATACAGGGGTAACGCAGTGCAAACAAGTGGCAACACAGCAACGGGCAGCAAGGCTACCAAACCCGCAGGCAACGCGCCTGCCACCAAACCCGCAGGCAACGCGCCTGCCACCAAACCCGCAGGCAAGGTACCAGTGCAGGTACAGGCCGCGCTGGTACAGGGTGCAACGCAGGCCGCAACGGTGCAGGCGGTAACACCGCAGGCAGCGCACGCTATTGTTGGTGCCATGCCCACGGCAACGCAGGCCACTAACCTGGCAGGCAACGCACCTGCCACTAACCTTTGCAACACCGTTGCAAACTGGCATGCTGCGCATACACGCGGTACTACCGCCCTTTGTAGTTACCGCGTAACGGGCTGTGCAGGCATTGTGTTTGTGCCGTGCAGCGTGTTTGCTGGCAGTGTGGCACCCGCTACGCTGGCGTTTACTGTAG
>Ga0315273_10005250_pt1 | contig 16026 bp, 13 predicted proteins | sample YL17G02_0_MG_FD_205753 | JGI IMG/M metagenome (GOLD analysis project Ga0315273, IMG submission 205753) | Sediment microbial communities from Yellowstone Lake, YNP, Wyoming, USA - YL17G02_0 | ecosystem: Environmental > Aquatic > Freshwater > Lake > Sediment | place: USA: Wyoming | collected...
CCCCTCCCTCAGAGAATCAAAACAAAAAGGACTTCCACGCGAGGCCCGCCTTCCAGGCGTGGATGGACGCGACCCGGGAGTAGGCGAACCAGAGGGCCGCCAGGACGGCAAAGCCCGCCACCCGGCGCGTGCCCGGCAGGGCGGCGCGCGGCACGGCGTGCGTCAGGGCGGCCGTCGCCAGGCCGACCGCGGTGTAGAGGGTGCCCATGATGAAGCCTTCCGCCCCGAGCTGGCCGCCCCGGTCCAGGAAGATGCGTGGGCGGCCGCCGGGCCCGCCGGGGGCGACGAGGGGCATGCCCCGGATGATGTTGTACAGCCCCGCCGAGACGGCGAACCACCACACCGCCAGCGCGGCGGCCGCCTGGAGGGGCTTGCACGCGGCAAGGGGGGAGTTGTACAGGCGCCAGGCGGGCTTGGCCAGGACGGCGGCCAGGGCGAGCAGGGCGACGCCCGTGAGGGGGCCCAGGATGGAGGGCGGCGGGGGCGGGGTCGGCACCCACGCGCCCGCGCCGGGCGCCCGGTCCCGCAGGAAGGCGCCAAAGTCGGCGGCCGCCCAGTGTCGCGCCCCGTACGCGTCGTGCCGCATCACGTCCGCCGCTTCCAGCTTCAAGGGGCCGCCCTCCGGCGGGGCGGCCACGCCCGGGCGCAGGGTGACCACCCAGGGCAGGGAGGTCGCGCCCAGGCGGTTGAAAACGTCGCGCGCGGTGCCAAACTCGATGGACCCCATGAAGATAGGCGGGGCCGGCTTCTTCTTGCCGCCGCCGCCTCCGCCCTCCGCCGGCCGGCCGCCCTCCGCCTCCGCCAGGGCGCCCGCCATGCGACCCCACTCCTTGCGCATGGAGCGGAGGCCCAGCTTGGGCTTGTCCATCATGTGCGAGGCGGTGAGGAAGAAGGCAAGCGTGTAGGCGCGCTGGGAGGCGCCGGCGGGCGTGGCGGCCAGGCGGTTGAAGAGGGCTTCGTCAAAGGGGATAACGGAATCGGGGGAGGCGTCGCGCAGGGAGGCCAGCTCGGCGAGGGCCTGTGCGTGTGTGGTGTGAATGAGGGCGGGGACGGGGGATGGAATGGAAAAATGAAAAAAAAAGCATGTGAGGCGGGGGGGAGGGGGGGGGGTCGCGCGCTTGAAAAGAGGGGGAGATAGTGAAAAAGACGCCCCTTTCCCCCACCAAACCTGGTCAAGTACGGGCCTTCGGGCACGCATCGCATGCCAACGCATACGTGCCACCCCTCGGGATGAGGTGGGCCGGTTCCGAGCGTGCGGTCGCGGTTTTGCAAGCCCCGCCCCGCCCGAGAAGAGATCGCGTTTTCATTCTTTTATTGTCCCCATTTCGTGCTCACCTCCTCCGCAGTCGGGCCCTCTGCCGCTGCCGCAGCGCTGGCCAAGGCGACCAGACAGGTCGTGACCAGGACCAGAAGGGCCAGGCGGGCGGGGGTGGGGGCCATGGTGTTGTGTTGCGTGTTGTTTCTTCGAAAAACTGAATGCGACCTGCCCCGGTTCTGCTCTTCACATTTTTTTTCTCTCTCCGCGCGCGCCACGCACAGAGGGAGAGAGAGGTAGAGGAAGGACGCACGCGCACCCACACACACACGTACACACACACACACACACTTACACACACACACACACACACACACGCATCCCATGGCCGGCCCGGGCACTACCTGGGCCGCCGCCCGCCTGCTGGCCCTGGCGGCGGCGGCCCGCGGGGGGTTGCGAGTTCGCCAATTCGCAACCCCGGCCTCCGCCTCCTCCACCTGGGCCGCCCCCACCGCCCCCACCGCCGCCGCCGCCATCGTCTCCCACTTCGCCGCGGCCCCGCTGGCGGCGTCTGAAGCCCTGGTCGACGCGCTGACGCCCACGCAGCGGGGCGTCCTGCTGCGGGCGCTGCGGGCGAGGGAGGGGAGCGCTGACGGCCCGTCAACCCCATCTTCTGTGCCCGCCGCCACCGCCGCCGCCACCGCCGCCGCCGCCGCCGCCCGCCTCCCAATCACCCAGCACTACGCGGATGCGCTATTTCATGCGGCGGACACGCGGCGCCCTTACGGCGGGCTGGACAGGGGCGAGCTCGCGGACGCGCTGAGGGCGCACGACGCGGAGGCCGCGGCCGCGGCCGCGGCCGCCCAGCCCGCCCCCGCCCCGCTCGACGCCCGCGCCCTGGCCGCCCTCGCCGCGGCCGCCGGCCTGCCCTTCATCGGCTTCGGCTTCGTGGACAACTTCATCATGCTGACGGCCGGGGAGGGGATCGAGGCGAGGTTTGGCGTCGCGTTCGGGTTGTCCACCCTGGCGGCCGCGGGCCTGGGCAACCTCCTGTCCGACGTGGCCGGCCTGGGGCTGGCCGACCAGATCGAGGCCCGCGCCCGGGCGACCCGGTGGGGGGCGCCGCCCCTGCTGAGCGCGGCGGACCGGGCGCGGTGGAGCGTGCGGGCGGCGCGCGTCGCGGGGAGCGTGGGCGGGGTGAGCGTGGGCTGCCTGCTCGGCATGGTGCCGCTGCTGTGGTGAGAGAGAGAGAGAGAGAGTGATGAGTGGACGAAAGGGGAAGGGGTGCGTCCTTGGTTTGTAGGGGGTCGGGCGTGCCGTCGCTCACGGCACGCGAGAGAGTTCTGATAGGTTCCAGGCGGCGTGTTTCGTTTTTTTTTTTTTTTTTTCCCCCCCTTCCCTCTCTTCATTCAGAGTCTTGTCCACCCCTACCCCCCCATACACACGCACACGCACGCGCGCGCACCTATCATACATACGCACACGAGACTGCCTTCTCCATAGCCTCCCCACGCATGAAGCCGTCCACCCTCACCGTCGCCCAGCTGAGGGAGGAGCTGAAAAGCCGCGGGCTGGCAGGCGACGGGCTGAAAGCTGCCCTCGTGGAACGCCTTGAAGCTGCCCTGGACAGCGAAGGAGGGGGGGGCGGCGGTGCGCCCGCTGAGGCGCCTGCTGCTGCGCCGGCGGCACCTGCGCCCGTGGCAGTGCCGGCGGTGCCCGCGCCCGCCGCTGCGGCGCCCGCGCCCGAATCCGCGGCTGCGGCCCCTGCCTCCGCTGCCGCGCCGGCGACGGACGAGGCCGCCCGCCGGGCGGCCCGGGCAGCCCGGTTTGGCCTGCCCCCCCCGGACGAGACCAAGGCGGAACGGTGAGTAGAGGAGGAGGAGGAGAGGAGGAGAGGCAGAGCGCGGGTGCGCTAATCTTTTTTCTTCCTCATCAAAAAAACTCAACCTCTCCCCTCCACCACAGCGTCACCGCCGCCAAGCCCGCCGCCGCCCCGGCCGCCGTCGCCGTCACCCTCCCCACCCTGACCCCCGAGCAACGGCGGGCTGAATTCGAGAAGCGCAAGGCCCGGGCCGCCCGGTTCGGGCTGCCCACCCCGTTCGACCCGACTGAAGAAGGCGAGCGCGCGGCTAAGCGGGCGGCCCGGTTTGGGAGCGCGGACGGAGGCGGGGGCGCGACGCCGGCAACATGAAGGAGAGAGAGAGGAGGTGTGCGCGCTGAACTTGTATATGCGTGTGAGTTGACTGGGGCGCGTGTGGGGCGGGGGCGTTGTGGGAAAATGTGGGGGGAAATGGAAATGATGGCACACTGGGTTCCATTCAAGAGAGAGCATGGCGTCCTCGTCTCTCCCTCCCATCGTCCTACCACCCCTCCCCCTCACCGACAGCGGCCGCCCCGTCCTGCTTCCCGGGGAAGTGGAGCGCCTGCTGCAGGACCAGGTGTGTGCGAGTGTTCTTCGCATGAAAAAACAAAACCAATGCACAAAGCGTATCGCCACTTTTCTCACTCCTCCCCTCTTTTCCCTTTTGAGCACAGGTCGACCTCGTCTTCGTGGGCGGCAGTGGGGAGGTGGATGGTCGGGCAGCCGAGGTCCTGGAGGTGAGAGGAGGGCAGGAGGAGGAGGAGACCCCGAGCGACCTTCTCTCAACTTTTTTTTTTCAACCACGCTCGTCAGGCCCGCCCGCCGCCGCCCGCCCCGCCCGCCCGGGGCCGCCGCGCCGCGGGGCCGGGCGCCGGGGGGGGGGGGGGGGGCGCGGGGGTGGCGCAGGCGCCGACCGGCGCGCCGCCCCGCCGCGGGTCGCAGCCGCCGACCATCGTCCCGTCGTCGCGGACGAGAACGGCATTGACGCCCCCGGAGCTCGTCAGGCCCCAGTCCGCCGCCGGGAACGTAGTCAGTCTGATCCCTTCGAAGCCGCGCTTGTCGAGCGCCAGCACGGTCTCCGGTGTGATCGGCGGCGCCAGCTCGATTAGCACCTGCCCGCCGCCCCACAGCGCGCGCGGGGCGGCGAGGGCGTCGCCCAGCCGCATGCGGCGGTCGACGACGTTGACGATCGTGCTGACGATGGCGGGGCCGATGTGGCCACTGCCGGCGCTGCCGACCACCAGGAACGGCCGCCCCTTCTTGAGCACGATCGTCGGCGCGATCGACGTGAAGAGGCGTCGCAGCGGGAACAGGTAGTACCGGCTGGCAGGGAAGTCGAGCTCGTACGACTCGATCGAAGCGTTGTAGGGGAAGCCCAGCCCTGGCGTGGCGGTGCACGCCCCGAACCCGCGGCCGAGGCTCTGGGTCAACGAGACGGCGTTGCCGAAGCGGTCGACCACCGAGATCTGCGTGGTGTCGCGGTCGCGCCAGTCGCCGCCCTTCACCCCCGCGATCACCTCCGTGGAGATCGGCCTGTCGAAGCGGATCAGCTGCGCGCGCCGCAGCGCCTGGTCGCGGGAGATCGCAGTCTTCGTGAACGCCGAATCGATCGTGAGGATGTTGTTCTCGTCGGTGGCGCCGATGCGCTGCGCCTCGATCATCAGGTGCACGGCGTCGGTCGAAGCGGAGCGCAGCCGTTTCTCCGGGAAGTGGTCGAGAATCTGCAGCGTCTCGATCACCGCGGCCCCGGCGCACGGCGGTGGGAACGACAGCACCTCGTAGCCGCGGAACGACCCGCGCAGCGGCACGCGCTCGACCGCCCGGTACTGGTCGAGGTCGCCATACTGCAGGAAGGCGCGGTTGGCCTTCATGTCCTTGACAATCTCCCTGGCGATCCGCCCCGAGTAGAACTCCCGCCAGCCTTGGTCGGCCAGCCGCCACAGCGTACGCCCGAGGTCGGACTGGCAGAACCGGTGCTCCGGCTCCCACAGCTTCCTGCCGTCCTTCAGATAGAGGGCGGCGGTGTACGGCGAGCTCCTTGCGCGGTCGACGTAGTGCTCCAGCGACGTCCGCTGGAACGGCGTCATGTGCGAGCCCATCATCGCCAGCTCGATCGCCGGCGCGATCAGCGCCTCCAGCGGCCGCGAGCCGTAGCGCTCCGCCGCGAGCGCGAGCGCCGCCAGCGTTCCCGGCGTCGCCGCCATCGGGTAGCCGGTCGTCTGCCCGAGGTCGGAGAGCCGCCGCAGCTCCTCGCGTTTGGAGTGCAGCGGCGCCGCCACCGCCCCGTCGATCGCCACCGCACGGCCGCCGGCGAGGTAGATGAGAATGAACGTCTGACCGCCGAGACCGGACTGCCCCGGCTCCGCGACGCCGAGGGCGAGCGACGTTGCGACCGCGGCGTCGATCGCGTTGCCTCCTTCCTCGAGGATGCGGGCGCCGACCGCCGAGGCCTCGGGCGAACCGCACGCCACCATCCCGAGGTACGAGGTCGCCTCGATCGGCGTCAACTGCGCTCGTGCCGATGCCTCGGCCGCCGGCCCAACGGCGTTGGGCGGAATCACGATCGGCGCCGGCGTCGGGGTCGCCGATGGCAGTTGGCCGCCGGCGAGGCCGGCGACGAGACACGAAGCTGCAAACGCGCAAAGGCGCGAGCGTGGACGCATTGACGCTCCTCTTTCCCGGCGGGATTGTAGCCTGGGAGCAGCGAGTTCGTAGCCAAGGACCCGAGCAGGCGCCGGTCGCGTCCGACAACCTGTCGTTTCCAGCCCGAACGACGAGCAGCGTTGCTGTCCCGCTACCTCGGTCGCTGGAGGACGAGCCTTGCCCCCACGGGAACTCGTACCTGCCCGTCGGCCGAACGCCAGGGTGGGCGCAGGGTTACTTCTTGGAGAGGTCCTGCAGGACCAGTTTGGCGACGGCCTTGAGCGTCTCGAACACGCCGGCCCCCTTGGGTGCGACCGCCTCGAAGGTGGGCTCGCCCTTGACGTTGAGCTGCTTGTGCATCTCGTCGAAGGAGACGATGTTCGGCAGGTCGCGTTTGTTGAGCTGCAGCGCGTAGGGGATGGTGGCGAGGTCGAAGCCGTTCTCGTGCAGATTGATCTTGAGGTTGTCGAGCGCCTCGAGGTTGGCGTCCATGCGCATCTCCTGCGAGTCCGCCACCATGATCACGCCGTCGACGCCCTTGAGGATCAGCTTTCGCGAAGCGTCGTAGAACACCTGCCCGGGAACCGTGTAGAGGTGAAACCTGGTGCGGAAGCCGCGCACGGTGCCGAGGTCGAGCGGCAGGAAGTCGAAGAACAGCGTGCGATCGGTCTCGGTCGCGAGCGAGATGAGCTGTCCCTTGTTGGAGGGCGAGGTGCGCTCGTAGATGAACTGCAGGTTGGTCGTCTTGCCGCCGAGACCGGGGCCGTAGTAGACGATCTTGCAGTTGATCTCGCGCGAGGCGTAGTTGATGAAGCTCATTCTGAGAACAGGGCGTCGATGTCGTCGTCGGTGATTTCGGCGAACGGAGATGCTGGCGCCTGCCCCTCCTGGCTCGCCTTCTCGGCCATCTGGCTGAGCACGTCCTCGAGCTCGGCGGCCGCCTTACGCACCCGCAGCCGGACCAGACCGAGCGACGAGCGCTCGTCGAAGATGACCACCAGGATCAGCCGCTGGCCGACGATCGAGATGTGAATGTTGTCCCGCTCCCCCTCGTGGAAGAGGATCGAGAACTCCTTCTCGCCGATCAACTTGGCGAGGCCGTCGGTCGCGGCCACGTTCCCGGCGGTGAGCGAGGCGAGCGAGGTTGCATCGACCTTTTCCAGGTCGCCCTTGGCGGCGATCTGCTGGCCGTTCTTGTCCACCAGGAAGACGATCTTGGCGTTGGCGTCGACCCACAGGCGAGCGAGAACGGAGCTGATCCGCTGGAACTCCTCCTCGTACATGACCAAGTTGGTGCCCAGCAACATCATTTCAGGCTGCCTCCGCTCATACCGCCGCAGTATAGCCTTCGCCCGGGAGTCAATCCATCCCCCGCCGGCCTGCAAGTGCCCGAGAGAGCGTGACCTGATCCGCGTAGGAGATCTCGCCCCCGGCCGGCAGGCCGAAAGCGATGCGCGTGACGCTGACGCCGGTGGTGTGCAGCGCGCGCACCAGGTAGTGAGCAGTCGCCTCGCCCTCGACGGTGGGGTTGGTGGCGACGATCACCTCGCGCACCTCGCCGAGCCGTACCCGCTCGACCAGCGCCGCGATCGTCAGCTCGTCGGGACCGATGCCGTGCAGCGGGTCGAGGGTGCCGAGCAGAACGTGATAGAGACCGCGGAACTCGGCGGTCGCTTCCACCGCCCAGGCGTTGAGCGGGTCCTCGACGACGCAGATGGTCGCCCGGTCGCGCCCGGCATCGCGGCACAAGGAGCAGGGGTCGTCCTCGCTGAGCAGGAAGCAGGTGCCACAGTGCCGCACCCGTTCGGTGGCGCGCACCAGCGCAGCGGCGAGCCTCTGCGAACCGGCAGGCAGCCGCATCAGATGATGGACCAGCCGGGTGGCACTGCGGGGGCCGATCCCCGGCAACTGCTCGAGCTCCTCGAGCAACTCCCGTACCGATGGCGGCCGCAGATCCACTAGCGCATTCCCGTCAGACCCGGCGGCAGGCCCATCCGCCCGAGGATCTCCTGCGAGCGCAACTCGAGCTGGCGCGAGGCCTCTTCCCAGGCCGCGACGACCAGATCCTCGAGCATCGACGCCGCGTCACCGGTAGTCGCTGCCGGGTCGATCGTCACTCCGCGCAGCTCCTTGAGCCCGTTGAGGCGCACCTTGACCAGACCACCGCCGGCCGAGCCCTCGACCTCGAGCTGCTCGAGCGACTTCTGCATCTGCGCCTGCGCCTGCTGCGCCTGCTGCATCAGCTTCGCGATGTTCATGTCTGCTCCTCGACGCGCTCGATGCGTCCGCCAAACACTCCGAGAACGCGCTTGACCGCCTCGTCCGCCTCGACCTTCGCCCGCAACCCTTGCGCCTCCGCGCCGCTGGCGCCCATCCCCTCGAGACGCACCTGCGACGGCAGGCCGGCGCGGCTCGCGGCCCCGGCGAGATGCTCGATGCCGTCGCGCAGCGACTGCACGGTCGCCGGCGGCACCGAGGCAAAGCGGATGACTAGCTCCCCGCCCTCGCTCGCCACCTCGGTGGCCATGCCGACGCGCGCCGCCAGGGCGTGTTGATCCATGGCTGCGAGCGCCTCGACGAGTCGCTCCTTGGCGCCCGTCGCCAGCGGCGTCACCGGGGCCGGCGGCGCAGCCGGTGGAGGAGCGGCCGGGCTGGCTGCCGGAGGCGCAGCGCCGCTCCGGCCGGCTGGGGACGGCGGCGTTGGAGCCTCGCCGGCGAGCAGCGCCTCGACGCGCACGAGCCGCGGCCACAACGCCAGGCGTCCGACCGCCACCGCCACGACCGGGCCGGGCCGGTCGGCGCTGGCAACCAGGGAGCGCTGCTCGATCGCCAAGCCGGCGAGGCGGAGGAGCACCGGCGCTCCGAGCCGTGCCGCCGAGGCCGCGATCGTTTCGCGGTGCGTGCCGGCAAACGGGACCGGGGCCTGCGGGTCGCAGGCGAGCAGCAGCAGCGCCTGCAGCAGCTCGATCAGCCTTTCGTAGAGTGCTCGCGGATCGCGACCGGCGGATTCTTCCTCGCGCACCATCGTCAGCACGCGGGCAATGTCGCCCGTCTCAAGCCCCGCCCACAACGACAACAGCACCTCGGTTGACGGGAGGCCGAGCACCTCGGAGATCGCCTGCTGCGTCACCGCGCCGTCGGCGAAGGCGCGCACCCGGTCGAGAAGGGAGAGTGCGTCGCGCAAGCTGCCCTCGGCGGCGCGAGCAACGAGCTGCGCCGCCTCCGGATCGAGCACGAAACCGTCGGTGGCCGCGATGGACGACAGGCGCGACACGATGAGCTCGAGCGGGATCGGCCGGAAGTCGAGCTGCTGGCAGCGCGACAGAATCGTCGCCGGAAACTTGTGCCGCGCGGTCGACGCCAGGATGAACACCACGTGTGCCGGCGGCTCCTCGATCAGCTTGAGCAGGGCGTTGAAGGCGTAGTCCGTGATCTGGTGTGCCTCGTCGAGGATGAACACCCGATAGCGGTCGCGCAGCGGCAGCACGCGCGCCACCTCGATGAGGCGGCGCACCTCGTCGATGCCGCGGTTGGATGCGGCGTCGATCTCCTGCACGTCCGGCGAGCGACCGGCGGTGATCTCCTCGCAGCTCACGCACACGCCGCACGGCTCGGGCGTCGGCCCCTTTTCGCAGTTGAGCGCCTTGGCGAGCAGTCGCGCCGCGGTGGTCTTGCCGACGCCGCGCAGCCCGGAAAACAAGTAGGCGTGCGCCACCTGCCGGCTCGCCAGCGCGTTGTGCAGCGTGCGGACGACGACCTCCTGGCCGACGAGGTCCTCGAAGCGCTGCGGGCGCCAGCGTCGCGCCAGGACCTGGTAGGTCATGTCCGCCCGCCAGCACAGAGGAACGGGGCTCGGGGCTCGGGGTTCGGGGTTCGAAAGCGGCTGAGCGTCGACCTGCCGGCCATCGCGTCTCGCAGGCGGCCCCGGACTCGCGGGTCTTCCCGAGCCCCGAGCCCCGAGCCCCGAGCCCCGTTCTTTGGAGGGTGGTGAAGCAAGGAGCCCGGGGACACCGCGGCGCCCGTTGCGGTCCCCTTATCGCTGCTCCCTTCCGGGCCTGACGAGGTTCGGGGCGCACCGTCGCGCGGGACCCGGGCTCCTTGCTTCCCACCACAAACCGCAGCGAGTGCGAGAATCGCAGCGCTCGATTCCCTGCGGCGCCTCAGGCGTTCGGCGAGCTCGCCACCCGGACCCCGAACCCCGGACCCCGAGCCCCGGGGATGGGCGGGCGGGATGGCGGAGAGGGCGGGATTCGAACCCGCGGTGCGGTTACCCGCACACACGCTTTCCAAGCGTGCTCCTTCGGCCACTCGGACACCTCTCCGCGTACTTCGGTCTGTGTGCATCGCAAGCCAAGAAAACTGTTGGCGGAGAGGGAGGGATTCGAACCCCCGGACCCCGCAAAGGGTCAACGGTTTTCGAGACCGCCCCGATCGGCCACTCTGGCACCTCTCCGCACCAGGGGGCAGAGTCTACCTTCCGTTTCGGTACTTTGCAAAGAACTCCCGCAGGAGGGTCGCTGCCTCGTCGGCGCGGAGACCGGATCGCCAGGCGACCCGGTGATTCAGCCGCGGCTCCTCCAGCAGGTTAGCGAGCGAGCCCGCGAACCCGGCCTTGGGGTCGGCGGCGCCGAACACCACGCAGTCGAGACGCGCCAGCACGCAGGCCGCGGCGCACATCGCGCACGGCTCGAGCGTCACGTACAAGGTGCACCCGTCGAGCCGCCAGCTCCCCCGCTGCCGCGCCGCCGCACGCAGGGCGAGGATCTCCGCGTGCGCGGTCGGGTCGCTGTCGCCGACGCGGCGGTTGTGCGAGCGTGCAATGACTGCTCCACTGGCGTCGGTGACGACCGCACCCACCGGTACGTCGCCGGTGGCGCCGGCGGTTCGCGCCTCGGTGAGGGCGAGCGCCATCGCCGCCCGGTCGGCGTCGGAGAACACCCACTCAGGGGTGGGATCCACCATCATCTCGACGACAGCTTCGCACCAGCGCGAGGGGACCGCAACGGTCCAGGCAGAGCGTAGCGGCCAGATCGTGCAGGTGGTAGTAGGGCTCGTAGGTGTCGGCAAACGCTACCGGCCGCCCGGTCGGGGCCGCCTGCGCCACGGCGGCGAGCGCCGCCACCGGGTCCGGCGCGGCCAGCGCCACGTCGACGGCGACAGGCGCGACGAGCACGTCCGTGCGCCATCCCCGCGCGACCTGCGCCAGGCGCGCCACCGCGCCCACGTTAAAGTCGGCGATCAGCTCGGCGCGCGGCGGGAGACACGCCGCCGCCTCGTCGAGGTAGCGCTCGGCGCCGCGGTCTCCCCAGCGCACCGGGTCGAGGAAGTAGCGCGCATTGTCCCGCTGCGGCAGCACGCGCACGCCGAGGTCTCCCCGCCCCGCAGCCGCCAGCAGCACTGGCGCGGCGGTGTAGAGCGCGACCTGCAACGCGACGTGCGCCATGCGCGCCGCGAGGCCGAGCCTGACCGGTCGCGCGAGCACCAGCCCCACCACCAGGAACACCACCAGAAGGTGCAGGCGGAAGCGCGCATAGACGAGCAGCAGCACGCCCAGACCCCCCAGGCACGCCCACCAGACCGGTGCTGTGACGTTGCGATCGGCGGCGCGGGTCAGCGCCCACACGCCCAGCGGGCCGAGCGCGAAGAGCACGAGAGCGACGATGATCACCGCATTGCCCGGCGTCCGCGCCGGGTCGACAAAGGCGCCCACGTGCCAGCGCCATGTCCCCGCTCCGGCCGCGGCGAACCCCGTGAGCGGATCGACCGGGTGAAGCCAGACCGCCAGCCAGACCGGGGCGAGGCCGACCACGACTCCCGGCGCCAGCGCCGGCAGCCGCCGCCGCGCCAGCGTCCACGCCAGTGGTACAACGAGCGCCAGCGCCACCGTGTGGATCGACACGGCAAGCCCCCAGGCAAGCCCGGCGAGGAGCAGCCACGCTCCGCCCAGCGTCGCGACAAGCGCTCCCAGCAGCACCGCGGCAATCGCCGGCGCATACGTCTCGGCGACGCCGGCCGCCCACCACAGCGGGTGGGCGACGAGCAGCAGCACCGCCACGGTGTGAGCGCCGGAGAGACCGGCGCCACGGCGCAGCGCCAGCATCGCGGCGGCGGCGACCGCCAGCGCGCCGGCGAACGCCGACAACCGGTGCGCCATCACCACCGGGTCGCCGCCGAGAGCGTGCAGCCACCCCCACGCGAGCACCGTCCACCCGGCGTGATCTCCCGGGTTCAGGCTCGGGAAGTGCGCGGACAGCGCGTAGAGCGTCAGCTTCGACGAGTCGCCCCACACCAGCCCGCGCGCGCCGGTCGCGAGGTAGAGCGCGAGGGCGGCGACGAACCACCCCCCGCCGACGGCGGCGGTCCGGCGCAAGGTTGTCACGTCGCGGGGTGGCGGGCCGTCGCTGCTCATGGCCTCATGGCCCCATCGAGAGACGCTGTCGTCGCGGCCCTGCTTCGTCGTCCCACCTCGTGCAGTACTCGACCCGGTGAAACGTCGATCAAGCCGTTATTGTCCTGAAAGTCCCCCCAGTTACTCTCGGAGCGCGGGCGCCCTCGCCCGCGCAGAGGTTGTGCTCTGCGATGCCCGGGCCGGCGGGGGCGCCGGCCCTCCCGGAGACTTTCATGGTCCAGGGTATGCCGCGGCCCATGAGGATTGCCTAGAAGATCCCCAGACCGCCGAAGGAGCCTGTCATCCCGAGGAGTCCCGCCGGCGGCGGGACGACGAGGGATCTGGGCGAGGGGTGGAGCCGCCCGCCCACCCAGATCCCTCGCTAACGCACCGGATGACACGCTTTTTCGTGAAATCGTGGTCACGGCAGCACCCGTCCGCGCTAGTCACTCGGTCGAGAAGCGGTACACGGTTCGCTGGGTGTAGCGCTCGCCGGGACGCAGCACCGTGCTCGGAAACGACGGGTGGTTGGGCGAGTCGGGGAAGTGCTGCGCCTCCAGGCAGAACGCGGTGCGAAACCGGTAGGCGATCCCGCGCTTGCCCTTGTCGGAGCCGTCGAGAAAGTTGCCCGCGTAGAACTGCATCCCAGGCTCGGTGGTCAGCACCTCCATCCGCCGACCGGACTCCGGCTCGACGACGACCGCCGCCAGTCGCAGCGTCCCGGCTGTACCGTCGAGGACGAAGTTGTGGTCGTAACCGTTGCCGAAGCGGAGCTGCTCGTCGGCGGCCGCGATGCGTGCGCCGATCGCGTGCGGCGTGCGGAAGTCGAACGGCGTGGCGGCGACCGGACGCAGCTCGCCCGTGGGAATGAGCGTCGCGTCGACCGGCGTGAACGCTTGAGCGTTGACGGTGAGCCGGTGGCCGAGGATGTCGCCGTTACCGGCGCCGCGGAGGTTGAAGAAAGAGTGGTGGGTGAGGTTGACGACGGTGGCCTTGTCGGCGGTCGCGCGGTAGACGATCTCGAGCTCGTTGCGGTTGTTGAGCGTGTAGGTGACGACCGCGCGCAGCGTTCCGGGGTAACCCTCCTCGCCGTCCTTGCTGACGTACGTGAGCTCGACGCCGCGAGCGTCGTCGGTGTCGACCTCGGCAGCATCCCACACCACGTTATGGAACCCGTTCGGGCCGCCGTGCAGCGCGTTGGGGCCGTTGTTCTTCGCCAGCGCGTACCCCTTGCCGTCGAGGGTGAACGCGCCGCCGGCGATGCGGTTGCCGTAGCGCCCGATCAGCGCCCCGAAGTACGGGTTGCCCTTGACCCACCCGTCGAGCGTCGCGTAGCCGAGGACCACGTCGGCCGGGACACCGGCCCGGTCGGGAACCTCGAGCGAGACCACCTTGCCGCCGAAGTTGGTGATCTGCACGCGGACGTTGTTGCGGTTGACGATGGTGTACAGGTAGACGGGCTTGCCGTCCGGCATGTGCCCGAACGGCTCGGTCGTCATCTCGGGAGGCGGCACCTGCGAGGCTTCTGTGGGGAACCACACGGTCATCTCCGACGGCCCGCGATGGGCCCAGGCATAGTAGGGAATCGCGACGACACTGCCGTCTACGGTGCGCAGGCCGAGCACATCGTCGCGAATCACGGCCCTGGCCTTCCCGCTTACCGTCTCGACGCCGCCGAGCAGGTCTTTCTTGAACGTAGCCTCGTACGCGCCGCCGCGGTCGAGCACCAGGTTGGCGGTGCGGCCGCCGTTGTCCGGCCCCTCCGCGGCGAACACCAGCGGGCCGCGCTGGAACGCGAAGCGGCCGGCGTCGGCCCGCACCTCGGGGCGCGCCACGACCGTGTGCAGCGGCATCGGCAGCTCGAGGGCGATGCGATCGCCCTTGTGCCAGGTGCGGGTGATCGTCGCGTAGCCGCCCTCGAGGACGATCGTGACGGGAGCGTCGTTGACGGTGAGCCGAGGCGCCTCGCCGTCGGCGTCCGCGAACGTGTACAGGTCGCTCGGGATCGGCTTGCCCTGCGCCCACCCCGGGATGCGCACGCGCACGGTCATCTCGACGTCGCGCTCCGGGTCGAGCGTGAGGGCGACCGCGCCGCTCCACGGGTAGTCGCCGGTCTGCGTGATCGCCACCGGGGTGCCGGCGATCGTGGCCACGGCACGGCTGCCGATGAACAGGTTGACGAACAGCTCGCTGCCGCGGGCGGCGTAGATGTACCCCGACAACGAGGCGAGCAGCCGCGCTACGTTGGGCGGGCAGCACGAGCAGCCGAACCAGCCGGCGCGCTCGTTACGGCGGCACGAAGAGAGCGGGTTGTCATAGAAGAAGCGGTCGCCCGAGAGGCTCACGCCGGCGAGCAGCGCGTTGTAGAGCGTGCGCTCGAGCACGTCGACGTAACGCGCGTCGCCGTGCAGGAGGAACATCCGCTGGTTGAACAGAACGTTGGCGACCGCGGCGCAGGTCTCGCTGTAGGCGGTGATGTTGGGCAGGTCGTAGGGCGGGCCGAACGCCTCGTTGTCGCCCGAGGCGCCGATCCCGCCGGTGACGTAGATCTTGCCACCGACGATGTCCGCCCACAGCGTCTCGATTGCCTTCAGGTACTCCCGGTTGGCGTCGAGTGCGGCGATGTCGGCCATCGCCGAGTAGAGGTAGAGCGCCCGCACCGCGTGGCCGGCCGCCTCCTTCTGCTCGCCGACCGGCAGGTGGTCCTGCGCGTACGTGACGTCGCCCTCGTAGGTGTACAGCTCGCGCCCGCGGGCGCGGCCGCGCTGGTCGAGGAACCAGCGGGCCTGGCGGAGGTACCGCTCGTCGCCGGTGACCCGATACAGCTTCACCAGGCCGATCTCGATCTCCTCGTGGCCGGGCACTCCCTTGTGCTGCTCTCCCGCCGGGCCGAAGGTGCGGCAGACGAGGTCGGCGCTCTTGATCGCGACGGCGAGGAAGGTGCGCTTGCCGGTCGCCTGGAAGTGCGCCACCGCCGCCTCGTACATGTGGCCGACGTTGTACAGCTCGTGGCTCTGCTCGAGGAACGAGAAGCGCGTCGGACCGGTGCGCGGCGGCATGTTGTTCGGGTCGATGGTGCGCGGCGTGTAGAGGTAGCCATCGGGCTCCTGCGCCGCCGCGACGTAGGAGATCAGCCGGTCGAGGTAGGCGTCGAGCTGCGGGTCCGGGTGCACCCGCAGCGAGTACGCCGCCGCCTCCATCACCTTGTAGACGTCGGAGTCGTTGTAGCGGTAGCCGACGAACGTGCCGGGCTTGAGCTTGCCCGCGACCATGAAGTTGTCGATGCGGCCGGTCTCCTCGCACATGCGGAATGCGTAAGGGATCGTCGCAGTGCGGTTGGTCTCCTGCCGCGGCCCCCAGAAGCCGTCCCGGATCTGCACGTCGGCGAACGGGACGGGCGTGACCGGGTAGTCGGGCCTGCCAGGCGCTGTCGCCGCGGCCGCGGCGGCGGCGAGGGCCGTGATCGAGAGGCACAGGGCACGGAGCACAGGCGACCTCCTCCGGAGCAGCAGAGCTACCAGGTAATTGTAGTCGCCGAGGCGCGATGCGGCGCGCGCGCCGCCGGGCCTTTACGGTCGCGCTCGCCGCCAGGGCGCTGCAACCCGAGGAGGCGTGGGCCCGCAAGCAGGCGTGAAGTCAGGGCTCGGCGGCGACCGCGACCCGGGCGACGGTCTCGATCGCGATCGCGGCGAGCGCCGCGCCGTAGTCGAGGTCGATGTTCTCCATGGTGTCGTCGGTGTCGTGGTAGCCGGCGCGGTGGATGTCGTAGTTCTCCATGAGCAGCACGACGGGGACGCCGACGTCGGAGAAGATCTGGCCGTCGGTGTTGTACAGCGCGCTGTGCGAGTTGCCGGGCGGGCGCACCTCGCCGTCGAGGGC
>Ga0315273_10005251_pt1 | contig 16024 bp, 16 predicted proteins | sample YL17G02_0_MG_FD_205753 | JGI IMG/M metagenome (GOLD analysis project Ga0315273, IMG submission 205753) | Sediment microbial communities from Yellowstone Lake, YNP, Wyoming, USA - YL17G02_0 | ecosystem: Environmental > Aquatic > Freshwater > Lake > Sediment | place: USA: Wyoming | collected...
GCCATTTCAGTGCCAGTCCAGCCAGCATCACCGCCTCCGAGGATCCGACCGTGGACGCGCCGATCGCGCTGGCGGAGTCGTCGTCGCGCAGATTCTCGGCGTGGAAAAGATCCGCGACCATGGAGATACAGCGCGATTCGATCGCGGCGGTCGCCGGGTACTCGTCCTTGTCGATCATGTTCTTGTCGAACGTCTCGGCCATCAACTTCTCGGCCTCCGGATCCATCCAGGTGGTCACGAAGGTGGCGAGGTTCAGCCGTGAACTCCCGTCGAGCATCAGCTCGTCGTGGATGAACCGGTAGGCCGCGGCGGGTTCCATCGCGTCATCGGGAAGCCGCAGCGACGGGATCGGATTGGTGGCCAGCCGGCCGGTGTAGGCGGGGGCGATGGACGGGGACCGGTATTTCACGTGCGGCATGGGCTTCTCTCCTCGTGCACTTACAGGGTGGCGATCGCGTGGCGGATATGGGTAAGGATGCGCGAGGCCGAAGTGGGCACGGACACCGGTCCCGGATCGGCGGCCGAGGCATTGGCGGCGCGGGCGTGCACGAAGGCTGCGGCGGCGGCGGCCCGGGCCGGGGGCAGGCCGGCCGCGAGCAGTGCGCCGACGACGCCGGACAACAGATCGCCAGATCCGGCGGTGGCCGCCCAGGACCCGCCGGCCGGATTGAGGTACGTCGCCTGTGCGGAGGCGACGACGGTGACGTTGCCTTTGAGCAGCACGGTCGCGCCGAACTCCTGCGCAAGTCGGCGGGCGGCCGCGACCCGGTCGGCGCCCGGGGACTCCCCGGCCAACCGGCTGTACTCCCCGGCGTGCGGGGTCAGCACGGTCGGCGCCGTCCGACCCGTCACCAGCTGCGGATGAGCGGCGAGCAGTGTCAATCCATCCGCATCGACGATCACCGGAACGTCGCTGTCGAGGGCGGCCGTCAACGCCGCCAGTGCCGCCGCGTCGGTGCCCAGACCCGGACCGACGACCCAGGCCTGGACCCGACCGGCCACCGATGCCCCGGGCGCGACGACGACCTCCGGCCAGTGCGACACCACCTCGGCCGCCGCGGCACCGGCGTAACGGACCATGCCGGAGGTCGCGGCGACCGCGGCACCGGTGCACAGCACCGCCGCCCCGGGATAGGCCGGCGAGCCAGCCAGGATGCCCACGACCCCCTGGGTGTACTTGTCGTCGTGCGGCCCGGGTACCGGCCAGCAGGCCCGGACGTCGGCGGCGTCGAGACTCATCAGATCGGTTTCGGGCAGGTCCAGACCGATATCGACGACCTCGACCCGGCCGCAGTCGGCGAGGGCATGCACGGGTTTGAGGCCACCGAAGGTCACGGTGAGCACCGCGCGTACCGCCGGCCCGGCAACCGACCCGGTCGTCACATCGACACCGCTGGGGACGTCGACCGCGACAACCGGGATACCGGCGTCCCAGGCGGCCTCGAAAAGCTGCGCCGCCGCCGGTCGCAGCGGGCCCTGACCGGAAATCCCCACGACACCGTCGATCACAAGATCGGTTGCGGGATCGGGTATCGAGACCACCCGGCCCCCGGCGCTGCGGAACGCGGCCAGGGCGGCCAAGTGGGTGCGTTGCGGCGCGAGCAGGATCGCATCGGCGGCGACACCACGGCGGCGCAGCAGGGTCGCTGCCCACAGTGCATCCCCACCGTTGTTGCCGGTGCCCACGATGGCGCAGATTCGGCGGCCGGCAACGCCCGCGGTGCGCTTGCGCAGTTCGACAGCGACGCCGTTCGCCAAACCTGTTGCGGCACGGCGCATTAGGACTCCGTCGGCCAAGGTGGCCAGCAGAGGCGCCTCAGCCACGCGGATCTGATCGGCGGAGTGGTAGTAGCGCATCGGGCGCTATTCCACGGTGACGGATTTGGCGAGGTTACGCGGCTTGTCGACATCGTAACCACGGGCCTGGGCCACCGACGCCGCGAACACCTGCAACGGGACCGTCGAGAGCAGCGGCTGAAAAAGCGTTGACACAGAGGGAATTTCAAAAATGTGGTCGGCGTAGGGCCGCACCGTGTCGTCACCGGTTTCAGCGATGACGATCGTGACCGCGCCGCGAGCCTGGATCTCCCGAATGTTGCTCAGCATTTTGCCGTGCAGCACGTTCTTGGGTGAAGGCATCACCACGATGACCGGTAGGCCGTCTTCGATGAGCGCGATAGGACCGTGCTTGAGTTCACCGGCCGCGAAGCCCTCGGCGTGCATGTAGGCCAATTCCTTGAGCTTGAGCGCTCCCTCCAGTGCGACCGGGTAGCCGACGTGGCGGCCAAGGAACAGCACGGTCGACGAATCGGCGAAACGCCGACCGAGTTCGGCTACCGAATCGCACTGCGCGAGAACCTGTTCCACCAGGGCGGGCATCGATTCCAGTTCGCGATATTCGCGCGCCACCTCGTCGGGGTACTTGGTACCCCGGGCCTGGGCCAGGGCCAGGCCGACAAGGTAGTTCGCGGTGAGCTGGGCCAGAAACGTCTTGGTTGCCGCCACGCCGATCTCCGGCCCGGCGCGGGTGTAAAGGACGGCATCGGCCTCCCGCGGGATCTGGCTGCCGTTGGTGTTGCAGATGGCCAGTACCTTCGCCCTCTGGCCCTTGGCGTGCCGCACCGCCTCCAGGGTGTCTGCGGTTTCGCCGGACTGCGAGATCGCGATCACCAGCGTGCCGCGGTCCAGAACCGGGTCGCGGTAACGGAATTCGCTGGCCAACTCGACTTCCACCGGGAGTCGGGTCCAGTGCTCGATGGCGTACTTGGCCAATAGGCCGGAGTGGAAGGCCGTGCCGCAGGCGACGATGAAGACCTTGTCGACCTCGCGCAACTCCTGGTCGGACAACCGCTGCTCGTCGAGCACGATGCGGCCGCCGACGAAATGGCCGAGCAGGGTGTCGGCGACCGCGGCAGGCTGCTCGGCGATCTCCTTGAGCATGAAGTAGTCATAGCCGCCCTTCTCGGCAGCCGAGAGATCCCAGTCGATATGGAAAGGGCGAGCATGGCCGGAGGCGTCATTGCCGTCGAAGTCAGTGATCCGGTAGCCGTCCGCAGTGATCACCACGGCCTGATCCTGGCCGAGTTCGACGGCATCGCGGGTGTAGGAGATGAACGCCGCGACATCGGAACCCAGGAACATCTCCCCGTCGCCGATTCCGACGACCAGGGGCGTGGAACGCCGAGCAGCCACGATGGTGCCGGGATCATCTGCATGGGCGAAGACCAGTGTGAAATGGCCTTCAAGTCGGCGCACGACCGCCAGTGCCGAACCGACGAAATCCCCGGCGGTGGCACCCTCGCGGTAGGCGCGGGCCACCAGATGCACGGCGACCTCGGTGTCGGTGTCGCTGGTGAACTCCACGCCGTGGGCCTCGAGTTCACCGCGGAGAGTGGCGTAGTTCTCGATGATTCCGTTGTGCACCACGGCGAATTCACTGGCGGTGTCACGATGCGGGTGCGCGTTGCGGTCGGTGGGACGGCCGTGGGTGGCCCAGCGGGTGTGGCCGATCCCGGCCGTCCCACTCCACTGGCTGGCGTCGGACTGGCTGGAGTCGGACTGGCCGGGATTGGACTGGCTGGAGTCGGACTGGTTTGCGTCGGACTGGTTTGCGTCGGACTGGGCCAGCGCGGACTCCAGGTTGGCCAGGCGGCCGGCCCGGCGGCAAACCGCGAGCCCGCCCTGCCCGTCGAGGATGGCCAGTCCGGCGGAGTCATAACCCCGGTACTCCATCCTGCGCAGGGCATCGACGACGACCTCACGGGCGGGACGGTGCCCCACGTAAGCCACGATTCCGCACACGGGTATCAAGGGTAGTCCTCCGGTACCCCCGGCACTGTCGGCTACCGTCGCAGGATGGCTCGCCGCAACCGCAAGCTCTTCGCCGCGCTGACCCGGCCGGGACCGCATCGAGTGCTGCGCGGTGACCTGGGATTTGCCGGCATTCCCGGCGTCGTTTACACCCCGGCATCGGGCTTCGGACTGCCCGCGGTGGCCTTCGGTCACGATTGGCTCACCGAGGCCGCCCATTACGCCGATACCTGTGAGCACCTGGCGAGTTGGGGCGTCGTCACGGCCGCGCCGGACACCCAGCGCGGTCTGGCCCCGTCTGTGCTGACGCTGGCCGCCGACCTCGATGCCACCCTGGACGTGATCACCGGTGTGCGACTGGGCTCCGGCGAGATCAGTGTGAACGCGCAGAAGTTAGGCGTGGCCGGGCATGGTTTCGGCGGCTCGGCAGCGGTGTTCGCCGCGGCGGCCGGACCCCGGGCGAAAGCGGTGGCGGCGGTGTTTCCGTCGGTCACTAAGCCGTCGGCTGAGGAATGCGCGGCAACGCTGTCGGTCCCGGGTTTGGTGCTGGCCACCCCCGACGATCGGAAGTCGCTGCGCACCGACGCCCTCGAGGTCGCGGAGTCCTGGGACGGCGCCGTACTTCGGGTGATCGACAAGGCCAACGCGGCGGGCCTGGCCGAAAAACGCCGCGCGCTGAGGTTGCTCGGTTTCCCGGGACCCAGTTCGCGCACGCAGAAGACCGTGCGGGCATTGCTCACCGGCTTCTTCCTGTTCCACCTGACCGACGACGCGACCTACCATGAGTTCGCCGAAACCGACGCCGAGTTACCGCACACCACCCTGCCCGACCCCGATGCCCCTGCCGTCACCCACGAGGATCGCATCGTCGCTTTGTTCCGGTAGCGTCCGGCAGTATGCGCACCGGAGTTTTCCTTTCCTACGCGGGCGGTTTCAAGGAGTCGGTCGAGCAGGTCGTCGTCCTGGAGTCCCACGGCGTCGATATCGTCCTGGTTGCCGAGGCGTACTCCTACGACGCGGTGAGCCAATTGGGTTATCTCGCGGCGAAGACCTCGACCATCGAACTGGGGTCGGGGATCTTCCCGATCTACACCCGCACGCCCACCCTGCTGGCGATGACGGCCGCCGGCCTGGACTATGTCTCGGACGGCCGCTTTAGGTTGGGCATCGGGACGTCGGGTCCACAGGTGATGGAAGGCTTCCACGGCGTGCCGTTCGACGCGCCCATGGGCCGCACCCGTGAAGTCGTCGAGATCTGCCGCCAGGTGTGGCGCCGGGAGAAGGTCTCCCACCAGGGCCGCAACTATCAGATCCCGTTACCGCCGGATCGCGGCACCGGACTGGGTAAATCGCTGCGTCTGATCAATCACCCTGTGCGCGAACGGATTCCGATCCATATCGCCTCACTCGGTGAGCAGAATGTCGCACTGACTGCCGAAATCGCCGAAGGCTGGCAACCGATCTTCTACTACCCCGAACGAGCCGATCGCGTGTGGGGTGAGGCACTGCGGGCCGGCACGGCCAAACGCGACCCCGAACTCGGCGAACTCGACGTGATGGTGGGCGTCTCACTTGCCATCGGCGACAACGTCGAGGAACGACTGAACTGGGCCAAACCCCAACTGGCGCTGTACATCGGCGGCATGGGAGCCAAGGGCAAGAACTTCTATCACAACGTCGCCACCAAGTACGGGTTCGGCGAGGCAGCCGATCGTATCCAGGATCTCTATCTGTCCGGGCGCAAGGCAGAGGCGATCGCGGCGGTGCCCGACGAACTGGTGCGCAATATCTCGCTCATCGGCCCACGCGGTTACGTGAAGGAACGGATCGCGGCCTTCGCCGAAGCCGGCGTGACCACCCTGCTGGCCACCCCGGTGACCGGCGACGCTGCCGAATACGTCGATTTCATCGAGCAGTTGCAGGGACTAGTGGACTGAGCCGCCTCAACCGCCAATTTGCGGAAGTTCGTCCGCGGCGATCTCGCACGGGGTGGCGGTGTCAGCGGACTCGGCGGCCAGAGCTCCGGGGGCACTCCCCGGCTCGGGTACCGGCTCAGGTTCGGGCGTGGGCTCAGGTTCGGGTGCCGGTTCAGGTTCGGGTTCGGGTTCGGGTTCGGGTGCGGGCTCAGGTTCGGGTGCGGGCTCAGGTTCGGGTGCGGGCTCAGGTTCGGGTGCGGGCTCAGGTTCCGACTCGGGCTCAGGTTCCGACTCGGGCTCAGGTTCCGACTCGGGCTCAGGTTCGGGTTCCGTCTCGGACTCAGGTTCCGTCTCCGGCTCGGGTTCGGAGTCCAATTCCGAGTAGGAACCCAGCTCCGAGTAGGAACCCAGCGCCTCGGCGATCTGGGCGATGAGTCCGGTCAGTGCGCCACCGAGATTGGGCAACGCCGGCACACCGGACGGGACAGCCGGCGGCGGCATGGGCGCCTCGAACCGGGACATCGGGAGTTCGCCGAGCCGGGTGGAGGCGTCGCCATAGGCCGCACCGACCGCTGGATTCATCCGGTCTGGGTCTATCCGGTCGATCATCGGGTCCATCGGCGGGTACCAGTCGCCGTTGACCTGATCCGACAGGAGTTCGTCCGGCAGGGGTTCGTCCGACAGGAGTTCGTCCGATAGGGGTTCGTCCGATAGGGGTGCTTCGGCCTTCGCGTCCGCCAGAATTCCCAGGTTCTCCGAGAGCGACCCCAACACAACGGCTGCACCCCGCAATGCCGTCACGATCTCGGCGGCTGCAGCGCAATTCCGCGCTACGAAATCAAGGGCACCGGTGCCAGCGTCGCTGCGCCAACCCTCCACCAGCACATCCAATGCCCCGCGCTGGACCCCAAGGGCTTCCTCGGCTGCATTGGCTGCGGCTGTCAGGGCAGCACCGTCGGATTGCAGCGCCTCGAGGGCGAGCCGCACCCCACTGTCGGGCGTCATCTCAGAGCCGCAACTGCTCGCGACTCAGCATCGGCGTACCAGTCGGCACCGACGCGCAGCGCCGCGCCGGTCTCACGGGCCGCGACGGCCCATTGCGTCATATCCGCGATCAATCGGTCGAGAACCTCCCGGACCCCAGCACCGGCCGCGGCATAGTCGCTGCCCGCCATCGCGGCGTCAAACCTCAGGTCGGCAAGGTTTGCGCGGAGAATCCCAAGCACGATGTCGGCGGCGGTGTCCATCCGCAGGGCCGCCGCCTGAAGCGCGGCCGGGTCGACCGACATTGTTCCCATAACGGGTATGACGCGGCGGAGCCGCAGGCGGTTCCGCTGAACCGGTCGGAATCAGCCCTCGGCGCTGACCGACTTCGCAACCCGATCGGCAACCTGCCGAGCGGTGTCCTCATCGGAGGCCTCCACCATGACACGAACGAGCTGCTCGGTCCCGGAGGGCCGCAACAGGATTCGGCCGGTATCACCGAGTTCGGCCTCGGCTTGCGCCACGGCGCTGCGCACTGCGGGAGCCTGCGCGACGGTAGCCTTGTCGGCGACCTCAACATTGATCAACACCTGTGGAATCGACCGCATGGGCGCGGCCAGAGCGGCCAGCGGCAACTCGGTCTGCGCCATCCGGGACATCAGTCGCAGGCCGGTGACGATGCCGTCACCGGTGGTCCCGAACGCGGGTATCACGATGTGTCCGGACTGTTCTCCGCCCAGGCTGTAATCGCCGGAGCGCAATTCCTCGAGCACATAGCGGTCCCCCACACCGGTCGTGCGGACCTCGATCCCCGCCTCGCGCATCGCCAAGTGCAGGCCGAGATTACTCATGACCGTCGTGACCAGTGTGCTAGCGGCGAGTTCACCGGACTCCTGCATGGCCAACGCCAATACCGTCATGATCGCATCGCCGTCGATGACCCGGCCATCGGCATCCACCGCCAGGCACCGGTCGGCGTCACCGTCGTGAGCCAGTCCCAGATCGGCGCCGTGGTCCACCACCGCTGACTGCAACTGGGCCAGATGGGTCGAGCCGCAGCCGTCGTTGATATTGAGCCCGTCCGGTTCGGCGCTGATTGCGATCACTCGCGCCCCGGCCGCGGCATAGGCACGCGGGGCGGCCGCCGACGCCGCACCGTTGGCGCAGTCGACCACGACGGTGAGCCCGCCGAGTCCGATGCTGGCGGCGGCGATGTGCGCAAGATAGCGGTCGAGGGCATCCGGCGCCGCCAGAACCCGGCCTAGTCCGGCGCCGACCGGACGCAACCCGGGACCCTGAGCGAGCAACTCCTCGATACGGTCCTCGGCGTCGTCGTCAAGTTTGTGACCTCCGGGGCCGAAGATCTTGATGCCGTTGTCCGGCATCGGATTATGCGAAGCCGAAATCATGACGCCGAAATCGGCCCCGTAGGCGGCGGTCAGATACGCCACTGCCGGAGTCGGCAACACGCCCACGCTCAGCACGTCGACGCCCTCACCGGTAAGCCCGGCAATCATCGCCGCCTCCAGCATTTCACCACTGGCTCGAGGATCGCGACCGACGACCGCCACGCTGTGGGCGCCAGGGGTGCCGGGCCTGTCTGGACTGTCGGGCCGCGCGAGGCGCCGGGCCGCGGCCGAACCGAGAGCCAGTACCAGCTCACCGGTCAGGTCGCGGTTGGCGACGCCCCGAACGCCGTCGGTTCCGAATAATCGGCCCATGAAGGTGCCGGCTCAGCGCTTGCTGTACTGCGGCGCCTTACGGGCCTTCTTCAGGCCGTACTTCTTACGCTCGATGGCACGCGGATCGCGGGTGAGGAATCCGGCCTTCTTCAGTGCCGGACGGTCCTCGGGCTGCACCAGGATCAGAGCTCGGGCAATCGCCAACCGCAATGCGCCGGCCTGGCCGGAAGGGCCACCACCGTCGAGGTGGGCGTGGATGTCGAAGCTGTCCACCCGGTCGACGATCACCAGCGGCGCCTTGATGAGCTGCTGGTGCACCTTGTTGGGAAAGTAGTTCTCCAGGCTGCGGCCATCGAGGTTGAACTGCCCGGTGCCAGGCATCAGCCTGACCCGCACCACAGCCTCCTTGCGACGGCCGACAGTTTGGATCGGCTGATCCATGACCACCGGCTCGCGCCGCTTGGGCGCTTCGGTTGCCGCAGGCGCTTCGGTTGCCGCAGGCGCTTCGGTTGCCGCAGGCGCTTCGGTTGCCGCAGGCGCTTCGGTTGCCGCAGGCGCTTCGGTTGCCGCAGGCGCTTCGGTTGCCGCAGGCGCTTCGGTTGTCTTGTCTTCGGTCACGTTGTCGTCAGTCACTGGGCCACCTGCTTGATCTCGAACGGAATCGGCTGCTGCGCGGAATGTGGATGATCCGGACCGGTGTAGACCTTCAATTTCTTCTGGATCTGACGGCTCAGCTTGTTATGCGGGAGCATGCCGACGATCGCCTTCTCGACGACGCGGTCGGCGTGTTTCTGCATTTCCTCACCCACCGTGCGGGCGCGCAGACCGCCGGGATACCCCGAGTGGCGATACGCCATCTTGTTGTTGAGTTTGTCGCCTCCGATGGCGACCTTGTCGGCGTTGACGACAATGACGAAATCGCCGCCGTCGACATTGGGCGTGAATGTCGGCTTGTGCTTGCCGCGCAGCAGGTTGGCTGCAGCAACGGCGAGTCGGCCGAGCACCACGTCGGTAGCGTCGATGACGTACCACGAATGCGTGGTGTCACCGGCCTTCGGCGTGTAGGTGGACACAGCGGTTACCTCTCCTGTTTCGGGTGGATCCCGGCTGACCCGGGTGCCGGCCGGGCATCGACGGCGAGAGAACTCGGCGACCAGCACTGACCCGAGACCCCGGCTTACCCCGCGAGCGAACCCGCGTTGCACCGCATGCCAGGGGATGAGCCTACCTGCGACGATCGGTGCAGGTCAAAACGACCGTACAGAGGTGGTCCAGCCGGCTGTCGCGCGGTCCCGACGGCTCTCCTCCGTCGGAACCGCGCGACAGCCGGATGACGCACCCCTACTCGGTTTGACGTCTAGGCCCCAGCACCGGTTCCCAGCTCCCGCGCCGTCCGGATCGCCTGTTCGCACACGGCCCGGACCACCTCCGTCCGGTCCGGGGCGCTCTGGCAGCCGATGCCGATTCGGGTCGACCCGGACAGCACCACCGACCAATCAACGACGCGGCCGACCCGCACCTCCCGATAGGTCACCGCCGGACGCCCGGCAACCTCGACGGCCGGGCGAAAGCCGACGAAAACGCCTGGAGTCTGATCGGCGACCGCATCGCCGAGCACCTCGGCGGCCTGCTCGAGCGTGCTGTCCGGCGCGTACGACGCGGTGATGTGCAGCGCGATGTCGGGATCGACGGGTGAGCCCACCTGCACCCGCCGGGATCTGGACCCGGACCGCACCCGCTCGACGTGCCAGTGCAGCGGCACCGCGACCACGATCCGGCCCTCCACCAGGCTTACAGCCGCCGGGTCCGGTGCGCCGACCTCGGGGCGCGGCGTGGCGACCCGCTCGCGCCCGTCGGGCAGACCCAACTCGCGCCCATCGGGCAGACCCAGGGCTGCCAGCACCAGCGACGCGGCCAGCAACGCCGCGACCGGCCCACCAACGCGTCGCCGGGAGGGGGCGGCATCGGCGAGGGCGGCGACGTCGACGTCACGCGCAGATCGGCCGCGGGCCGCCAGGGCGACCCGAAGCTGTTCCGCGGTCTGTGCCGACCCGGGGATCGCGGCTGGGGCGTCGAGAAGAACATCGCCGGACCGGCCGACCTCCGCCGCGGCCGCCGCAATCGACTCGATGTTCCCGCGACCGAACACCCGCAGTCCCGGACCAGCCACGGCCACGAACTCCCCGGCGATCTCGATGAGCGTCCCGGCGTGGCCGGCTGCGCGGACGACCTCGGACCGGCTGAGGGCCACCACCTTCCGGGCCGCGCCCGACGACTGCACGACGAGGTCGATCCGCGCTCGCGACCACCAGGACGGGTGCACGATCACCACCGGGCCCGGGGACGCCACCAGGATCGACGACATCACAGCGCGCACGAGTTCGGCGACCACGACCGGTCGCTCGTCGAACAGCGCCACGGCGTCGTCGATCCCGTCGAGGACCGCCGATACCATCGCCTCGTCCGGCTCGCCGGCCGACGGGCCACCCAACACCCGCACACTTGCGGGGCCGACTTCGACGACAGTGACAGCGGTCGATCTCAGTGCCCCGATGGTCCTCACCACCGCCTCAAAATAAGGCCCACGGACTCCGGGGCACGCCGGGAATCCACAGGCGGGTTCCCCACCGCCGCATCTGTACGATCAACCCGTGACGTCATCGGTGTCCCGCTACACCCGCGCGGGTGCGGCAACCTTCCTCATCGCCGCCACGATCATCAGTGCGCTGCCCTCCGCGCCACCCGCCAGTGCGGTGGTGTGCAACGACATCGAAGTGGTGTTCGCCCGCGGCACCAGTGAGCTGCCCGGAATCGGCCGTATCGGCGAGGCGTTCGTCGGCGATCTGGCGGCCCGGGTCGGCAACCGCAGCGTGGGGGTCTACGGCGTGAACTACCCCGCGAGCTACGACTTCCTGACCGCCGCCGACGGCGCCAACGACGCCAGTGCCCACATTCAGAACGTCGTCAACAACTGTCCGGGGACCCGGCTGGTGCTGGGCGGCTACTCACAGGGCGCGGCGGTCATGGACATCATCACCTCGGTGCCCTTCCCGGCGATCGGTTTCACCAATCCACTGCCCCCCAACGTTCCCGATCGCGTTGTCGCGGTGGCGGTTTTCGGCAACCCGACGGCCAAGATTGGCCTGCCGCTGACATCAAGTCCGATCTATGGAACCCGGGCGATCGATCTTTGCAACGCCGGTGACCCGGTGTGCTCGAACGGCAACAACGTTCCGGCCCATCGCAGCTATGGCTCGGACGGACTCACCAGCCAAGCAGCCACATTCGTCGCCGGGCTGCTCTGAGACCGGGCCCATGCGAATCCTCCCCGCGCTACTCACCATGGCCGCGCCAGTGGCGCTCATGATCCCCGCGCCAGTGGCGCTCATCGCCTCCGCGCCAGTGGCGCTCATCGTTTCCGCGCCAGTGGCGCTCATCGCTTCCGCGCCCACCGCCCATGGTGCCCCCTGCCCGGACGTGGAGTTGATCTTCGCCCGCGGCACCAGCGAACCGGTCGGCGCGGGTCGGGTGGGGCAGGCCCTCGCCGGCCAGTTGGCACCTCAACTCGGCGGCCGAAGCCTCGGCATCTACGGCGTCAACTACCCGGCCACCTACGATTTCCTGGCCGCCGCCGACGGTGCCGCCGACGCCACCAACCGGATCGCGGCGATGTCGCAGCAGTGCCCGTCGACCCGGTACGTTCTCGGTGGCTATTCCCAGGGTGCGGCAGTGGTCGACATGCTGGTGGGCATTCCGCCGTTGGGCGACAAGGTCGGCGAAATCGGATCGGCGCCACCGCTGCCGCCGGTGCTCGCCGACAAGGTGGCGGCGGTGGTGGTGTTCGGGAATCCCTCCGCTAAGTTCGGCAAGCCGGTCTCGATCGCGATGACGCCGTTCGCGGGCAAGGGGATCGATCTCTGCAACGACGGCGACCCGATCTGCTCCCAGGGCCGCAATCCGTTCGCGCACACCAGTTACGAGAAAACCCCCCTGGTGGGCCAGGCTGCGGGCTTTGTGTCCAGCTTGCTCTGATCTGCACGAATCTGTCCTCTGCACGAATCCGCCCTTGGCGGCGGCACCGGAGTTCCGGCTACGATGAAGTGATGCACGTGAGACGGGTGAGCAGTGTGGTGTCGGTGATCGCCGGCGCCGCAGCCCTGTGGCTAGCCCCGCCGGCGACGGCCGCACCGTGCCCGCAGGTCGAGGTGATCTTCGCCCGAGGCCGAAGCGAGCCACCGGGCGCCGGGCAGATCGGCAACGCGTTCGTCGACGCCTTGCGTTCGAAGACCGCCAAGAGCGTCGGCTCCTACCCCGTGAACTACCCGGCGGATATTGAGGTCATCGAGGGTGCCAACGACATGAGCAATCGCATCCAGTTCATGGCGGCCAACTGCCCGAACACCGCACTGGTGCTGGGTGGCTACTCACTGGGTGCCGCGGTCGCCGACATCGTGCTCGGCGCTCCCACGGCGATGTTCGGTTACACCAATCCCCTGCCGCCTCAGATGAGCGACCGCGTCACCGCAGTGGCGTTGTTCGGCAACGGAACCATTCCCTTCTTCGGTCCGGTATCCGAAATCAGTCCGGTTTATGGCGGCAAGACGATCGACCTGTGCACCGAGACCGACCCGATCTGCAGTGGAAGCCTCAATCCCGACGACCCCATCGGCGACTTCGTCGGCAACTGGTCGGCTCACCAGCAACCCGCATACATTGACTCCGGCCTGGTTGACCAAGCCGCCGCCTTCGCCGCGGCACGCCTCTAGTCGCCGGAACGCACGTCCCGCGTCACAGCGGCTCGCGCCGCCAACGCCTCGGCGGGGGGATAGTCGACCGCGATCAGGGTTAGCCCTCGGGCGGGGGCAACCGCGAAATCACTGGAGCGTTCCCTGGCGGCCAATTGCCCTGCGCACCAGTGAGGTTCACGCCGGCCCTCGCCGACCGCAAGAAGCGCACCGACCAATGACCGCACCATCGACCAACAGAATGCATCCGCGGTCACGTACGCGGTCACCAGGTCTGCGTCACGGACCCAGTCCAGCCGCTGTAGTTCCCGGATGGTGGTGGCACCAGGTCGCTGCCGGCAAAATGCCGCGAAGTCGTGCAGCCCCAACAAGTCTCGCGACGCGGTCGCCATCGCGTCGAGGTCCAGCGCGCGGGGCCAGGGCGTGACGAAGCGGGAGTCCTGTGGTTCCGCGCCGTGGGGCGCCAGCGCCAGCCGGTAAACGTAGTGCCGGCGCAGTGCCGAGAAGCGCGCATCGAATCCCGACGGTGCCCGGCTGATCTCGCGCACCCGGACATCGTTGGGAAGGAATCGGGCGAGCCTGCGCACCAGCGCCGCGAACTCGCTTTCGGCCGAGTCGACGCCCCGCGCGTAGGCGTTGCCCAGCACACCGGAGTCAATATCGGCATGCGCCACCTGACCGGTCGCGTGCACACCGGCATCGGTGCGTCCGGCGGCGAACAGTCGCACGGGCGACCGGAATACGGTCGACAAGGCCTCGTCAAGGACCCCCGCTACGGTACGAACCCCGCGTTGAGCCGCCCAGCCGTGGAAGTCCGTGCCGTCGTAGGCGATATCGAGCCGGAGTCGCACCGGCCCGTCGTCAGGACTCGTCAGCCTCGGCCGATTCCTCAGCCGTCTGAGCATCGGCGATCGCCGCATCTTCGGCTTCGATCTCCTCGAGTGGGGTCTCGACGGCAGCTACCGGGGCCGCAGCCTTCTTGGCGGCCTTGGTGGCCGCGCGGCGCGCTCGATCGGCCTCGGAGGTGACGGTCTTCTCCCGTACCAGTTCGATCACGGCCATCGGGGCGTTATCGCCCTTGCGCGCCTCCACCTTGATGATGCGGGTGTAGCCACCGTTGCGATCGGCGAAGAACGGCCCGATTTCGGCGAACAGGGCGTGCACGACGTCTTTGTCGCGGATCTTCTTCATCACCTCGCGCCGGTTGTGCAGCGTGCCCTTCTTGGCATGGGTGATGAGCTTCTCGGCGTAGGGCCGCAGCGCCCGGGCCTTGGGCTCGGTGGTCTTGATCCGGCCGTGCTCGAAAAGCGACGCGGCCAGGTTGGCCAGTAGCGCCTTCTGGTGCGAGGACGACCCGCCGAGGCGAGGCCCCTTGGTGGGCTTGGGCATTGCGACTATCTCCTAGGTGGGCCGGGCAGGGCGGGGGGTCAGAGCTGTTCGGTTTCGGCGTAGTCCTGGCCGGCGTCGAGGTCGTAGGAGGCGTCGGCGCTCCAGGTGCCGGTGGCCGCGTCGTAACCGGCAATTTGAGACGGATCGAAGCTGGCGGGCGAATCCTTGAGCGACAGGCCCAACTGGTGCAGCTTGATCTTCACCTCATCGATGGACTTCTGACCGAAGTTCCGGATGTCCAGCAGATCGGACTCCGTACGCGCCACCAGTTCGCCGACGGTGTGCACGCCCTCACGCTTGAGGCAGTTGTAGGAGCGGACGGTCAGGTCCAGGTCGTCGATCGGGAGGCCGAACGCCGCGATGTGGTCTGCCTCGGCCGGCGACGGGCCGATCTCGATACCTTCGGCCTCCAGGTTCAGTTCCCTTGCCAGCCCGAACAATTCGACCAGGGTCTTACCCGCAGAGGCCAGAGCGTCACGCGGACTGATGGAGTTCTTTGTCTCAACGTCGAGAATCAGCTTGTCGAAGTCGGTGCGCTGCTCGACGCGGGTCGCCTCGACCTTGTAGGTGACCTTCAGCACCGGCGAGTAGATGGAATCAACCGGGATACGCCCGATCTCTGCACCGGAGGCCTTGTTCTGCACCGCCGGAACGTATCCGCGGCCGCGCTCGACCACGAGCTCGATCTCAAGTTTGCCCTTGTCGTTCAGGGTCGCGATGTGCATGTCGGGGTTGTGCACGGTGACGCCGGAGGGCGGCACGATATCGCCGGCGGTGACGGCGCCCGGGCCCTGCTTGCGCAGGTACATGGTGACCGGCTCGTCCTCATCGGAGGACACGACCAGACCCTTGAGGTTGAGGATGATGTCAGTGACGTCTTCCTTGACCCCCGGCACGGTGGTGAACTCGTGCAACACACCGTCGATGCGAATGCTCGTCACGGCCGCGCCAGGGATCGAGGACAGCAGCGTGCGACGCAGCGAATTGCCAAGGGTGTAACCGAATCCGGGTTCCAACGGCTCGATGATGAACTGCGAGCGGTTCTCGACAATGACGTCTTCGCTCAGTGTGGGTCGCTGAGAAATCAGCATGTTCTTCTCATATCTCCTTCTCGGCACCCGCTATTTGATGCCGTTAGGTACCTGCGGAACGGTCGTCCCGCAGATTTACTTCGAATAGAACTCGACGATGAGCTGCTCAGCGAGCGGCACCTGGATCTGCTCGCGAGTAGGCAGCTGGTGGATCAGGATGCGCTGACGCTCCCCGACGACCTGCAGCCAGGACGGCATCGGACGGTCGCCCGCGACCTCGCGGGAGATCTGGAACGGAAGCGTATTGATCGACTTGTCACGAACGTCGACGATGTCGTACTGCGACACCCGGTAGCTCGGGACATTCACCTTGACGCCGTTGACCGTGAAGTGGCCGTGGCTAACCAGCTGCCGAGCCATCCGCCGGGTCCGCGCCAGACCGGCGCGGTAAACAACGTTGTCCAACC
>Ga0315273_10005252_pt1 | contig 16014 bp, 15 predicted proteins | sample YL17G02_0_MG_FD_205753 | JGI IMG/M metagenome (GOLD analysis project Ga0315273, IMG submission 205753) | Sediment microbial communities from Yellowstone Lake, YNP, Wyoming, USA - YL17G02_0 | ecosystem: Environmental > Aquatic > Freshwater > Lake > Sediment | place: USA: Wyoming | collected...
GAATGCTTTTGCACGTTGTCATGGTCTAGACTGTCGGCGTCCCGGCAGTTGTGCCACGCCCGTGATTCGCGGTCGCTTGAGACCTGCGTGTCATCTCGCCACGCCGCAGCACACACAACTGAAGGTTGATGGGCGCTGGCCGGTCCTGCCCCGGCATGTACACCAGTTCGGATGATTTCCGCAAACCCAGTAGTCTTTGGATCATCTGCTGGGGTGTCGAACCCCAGACCCGGCTTACTGGCTCCGTGCGGCCTCTCACCGCTGGCAGCGCCCATGTTTGAAGGTTGAAGGGCACTGGCCGGCCCGTGTTTCGCCAAAGTCCTGCCTACCGGCCTGGTAAAGGGGTCTCCTTTGGCCGCAGTGCCCATAGTTTGAAAATCCCGGTTCTCCGGTAGGCCAACGAGTCGTATGCCCGAAGGTTCCGGCCGGGGGAAGGAGGAGAGAGCGCGGGGGGTCGTCACGGGCGCCCCCCGGTGGTACGCCTGCTGCGGAATTTGAGGATGTCCGCAGGGTCAAACAGGTACCCGCCGCGCCGACCACCGCGGATCGCCACCATCAGACGATCACGCACCCACCGGCGCACTGTTTCTTGTGACACCTGGAAGTAGCTGGCCACCTCTTTCAGGCACAGGAGGTGGGAAGGGCCCTTGACAACGGGTGGGTCAGGGACCGATATTGTGGGTAAGACAGACGGGAAGTTGAAATGGAGCCAGTTTTCAAGCAGGTTGCGCAGGACATCGCTGATCGTGGTGTCGTGCTCGGCCGCAAACACTCTGAGGCTATGGGCGACTCCGGCATCGACCTCGGCGATGATCCGGCGCCGACCTTCGGGTGCCGCGGATTCAGGAGAAGTGCTCACACCCTCAATATAGTGCCCCAATGAACACTTGTCAACCCCCCTTGGGTGTGCATCGTGATGTAGGACCAGGAAAGAGGAATAACCCGTGTCCCAACAATGGCTTGTGATACACTGACCAGGCGAAAGGGGGGGCCATGTCCGAACCATTTGCACACCGACTTGAAGAGTGGCGAGGCTACCGGAAGATGAGTCAGCGCGACCTTGGATTGCGGCTCAAGCACAGTGGAGGAAACGCAGTGGGGGCGTGGGAGAGGGGTGAGGCATCACCCACCGACGAGACGCAGGGGGCGATCTTCAAGGCGCTCGACATTCCGGGGAAAGACCCCTACCAACAACGAGTGGCGTTCTGGCTTGGACCAGGAGTCCAGCTGGCAGACTTTGCGACCATCTCGGTGAAAGACGTAAACTACACGGCAGGGGACACGATCATGATGCCGGCCTTTCTTGGCGTGCCGGTCAAGGGGTGGGAAGACCCCAAGGCGACAAGGTCCAATCCCGAGACGGTCCCCCGCTTCGCCCTGCCGCGGGGCGGAGATGGAATGGTCGTGGTCGTGTCCAACGATGACTCAATGGAGTGTACGGGGATTGCCGGGCGTACTCGGTTCCTGGTTGACACCAAGGCGACGGCCCTCAAAAGCAGGCGCACCTATGCCCTAACCCTCGACAAGGCGGGGATGGTACGCAACGTCGTACTCGAGCGCCGACACGTCATTCTCCAGTCCATGAACCGGTCCCCATACCCCGACGTTGTGATCGACAAGGACGCTGACAACCTGGCTGTACTCGGGCAGGTGGTCAAAATGGAGATCAACACGAAGTAGGGGTTGAGATGAGAACGCTCCTCTGGATCTTCCTTTGGGTGCCGTATGTGATGGGCGCACTCCTCTGGATTTTCCTATTGACCCAACTGCGAAAACGCAGAGGGACAAAACCTCAATGAGGTGGGATGTGGAGCGCGGGGTGTATCGGTGCAGGAGACAGGTCAACAAGAGGGAGTATCGGGCGAGTTTCCGGCGGAAGCCGGATGCCGAGGAGTGGGAACGGAACATGGACAGGAGGACGGCGGGTCTTGCTTCGCTGCCCCGCATCGTGACGCTACAAGAGGCATGGAACCTCTACAAGACCGGACTGCGCGATGCCGGGAGCCCCGAGACCACCCTCCGCTACTACAAGGTCAAGTACACCCGGCTCGAGGAACACTTTTTGGGGGTGGCCATCCTCAACCGACTCACCGGCACCGACATCCAAGGGTACGTACTGCACCGTCGCCAGGGTACCCGTCCTGTGGGCAACCGGACTCTGCGCGCCGAACTGGCGTTACTCTACCGTATGACGGTGCGCGCCGGAGAAGCGCACGAATGCGAGATCGTGCCAGCGTGGCGGATGCCGAGGCTGCGCGTCGTGGAGCGTCACCGGCAGGTGCCAGAACCCGAGGAGATGGCGCGTCTCTGGCACGAGTTGCGAGGCCCCGCACGGGTAGCGGTCGGTCTCTGCCTGTTCACCGGAATGCGAGCCTCAGAGGCGATGCGCGCCCACACCCGCGACCTCTCGCTGCGCGACAAGGTACTACTCCTGCGGGAGCGCAAGACCAACGATGAGCATGTCGTCCCGGTCGTGGACACCCTCGCTGCCCTGCTCCCACTGTCGGGGTCGTTGGTGGCGGCCACCGAGGCGGCTGTCCGGTCGGCGCTGGTCCGTGCCTCGGCGCGCGCCGGAACGCGGACCTGGAGCGGACCCGGATTGGGGCGCGCGACGTTCTCGACGTGGGCGGTGAGGTACGGGGGGTTCACGCAAGAGCAGGTCGCCGACGCCCTTGGACATCGGACATCCGGCACTGCGACTCCCGGCTACATCCGGGCGCAGGCCGTCGAGCCGGTCAGGAGACCGATGGCGCAGTTGGTCGAGCGGACGCTGCTCGGGGCGCTGGTGAGGCCAGCCGCGCCCGTGGCTGCACAACCGACCCAGGGTGCCACCGATGGGCGGCCAACAACCGACCGCCTGTCCTAGGGCATTCCAGGGGGCTCCACGGGGCCGAGGGCATTTGGGGACCGGCTCCAAGTTGGACACGAGACCAGTTGAGATAGACACAACCGACTCCGGGGACTTGGGTTGTACGCCGAACGATACGCGGCTTAGGAAACCCCGAAGGCCCATCCTTTACTTGCTCGCGCAACTTCTTAAACCGCTTGATTAGCGCGGTGCCGCTTGCGTTCTTGGTGTACATCTTGTACTACACGGCACGGCACGGTACGACAGCATACGACATTCGGGCCGGCGTCAAACCGGCACGCCCCCTGCGTCTCGTCTCAGTGAGACCATGATTCTCAATTGGCCGTGGAGGGGCTGACCGGAATCGAACCGGCGACATCCGACTTAGGAGGTCGGCGCTCTGTCCAGGCTGAGCTACAGCCCCGTGCGCCGATGATAGCACGGCAGGCAGTCGTCCCGGGCCACTGCTGGTCGTCAAACGGATTTTCGGGGTTGTCGTCGTCGTCGTACTTCACGTCAGGGGTTCCGATAGACGGCCAGGGCCTTGAGGTACTCCGCCATGACGGCCTTCAGTTCCGAGCGATCGTGTTCCGCTGCCGTCAGGATCTCCTGCACGGTCGCCCCGCTGGCGGAGAGCTTCAACAGCCACAGGTCTGGGAATCGGATTGTGGGCGGCTCCTGGCAGGGAAGCATGACAGGCGGACTCTGGACCGTGATGATCTCTGCCGGCGGACAGGGGGGGCAGGGCTTGGCCGTGGCACACCCGCATGTCAGCAGACAGACCATCAGCAACAGAATGGCGAAGAGTCCGGCCGCCGGGGCGAATTTGAAAAACTTGTCCTCGTAGTACGGGTCATAGGTCATGGCTTGGCGCCTCCCCGGCGGGCGAACTCGCGCACCATTTCGTCGCATGTTCCGATGTACGGCCTCGCCTGCCAAGCCACCCGCTCCGCTTCGAGCCGGGCCAGATCAGCGTTGATCGCCGTGAGGCGCCGGGCGAGGTCCTCGCCGCGTTCTCTCACGGTGACGATGACCTGCTCCTTGATGGCGTCCCGTGCCTTGAGGTCTTTGACCACCGACTCGTAGCCCCGGAGTTGGCGGTCCTGTTCGGCGATCTTCTCGGCCTGTATGACGATGATCGGTCGGGATGCCTTGGCCTCAACGCGCCAGCCATTCACCGTTGCCGCGCCCCAGGCTACGACTGCGAGACCGGCGGCTCCGGCGATGAGTTTGGTGTAAGTGAAGATGCCCATGCCAGGTTCTCCTTTGTCCGGTTGAATCCATAGAAACCCGCCGCCGCACAGACCGTGACGGCCCACGTCTCACCACCCAACTTGCCGAAGTAGGTGAGTCCAGTGGCGAGTAGGATGATGGCATTGCTCTGCCAGAACCGGCGCGACATCCAGTTGGTCTTGCGGCGGCGGTCGATCACGGTTGCCTCACAGCTTGATGTAACGCTGCTTCAGCCAGGTCATGAACTGCTGCCACTCGGCATCGGCCCATGCCCCGCCCTTCTCCAGCGCGGCGGTCAACTGCCGCTGGAGTTCGAGCAGCTTCACGTTCTCAGCCGCGACTGCGGCCTTCCCGCGGTTCCTGCCGATGAAGTAGGCAGCGACGATGAGGACAACTACTACTACGATCCCAATTAAGGTGCCCATGTTCGTTCTCCTTTCAGGGTTCTACAAATGTTTTCGGTTTCGGTTCGCGTTCCAAATGCCGTCTCACCCGCTGAAATCTCCAGCCCGGTTCCTGACCCCAGGACCGGGGCAACGGGGCGCGCGGGTCCGCCCACCAATGCAGTTTCCATTCGCCGGAGGTCGGGGCTTCTACGGTGCTGACCAGACCAACAAGTACGGTCGAATCCAGGGATATGCCCCCGGTGCGGTCCTTGACATACCCCGCGTCCCAGGCATATCTGCCCTCAGAATCAGACCATGAGCGAGTACCCTTCACCCAATTGTGTCCCCCGTCGTTGGAGATCCACTCGCTGATTTGATGACAGTTTCCCCACCAGCAACCCGACGCGCCCCCGCCAGAGAGCAACGCGCGCACCGTACCGTCGTCGGCAAGTGCAACGTCCGATGCCGGCGTACCCACGTGACCAAGGGGCCAGAACGTCCAGAACTGTTTGGTGGCGGTCAGATTCGGCCAGCCATCCAAGTGCCCCTTGAGTTCGAGGTCGATTGTCCATGCAACAAAACCGGGAGACCCGGCCAGGAACCCCAGACCATCACCGTCAAAGAGCCATAGGGTGCCACTGCTCCAGATAAGCGATGGCATCATCGGCCCCAGGCCCGGACATGAGTTCCGTAGGTGGCAGGCGTAGTCATACGCCGAGACCGCATCCCAAAGGACGAGGTCGGGTTGTCGAGTCAATGCGGAATAGTACGCAAACCAGATCATCGTTCTGTTACTGTTCTGGTCGATCACCCAGGACAGAAACGTCGTTCGTACCCCCGCGACCAACCATCCATCCCCATGCCCAACAACCGTCACAAACGCTATCTCATGCGGGTCGTTCGGCCAGGGCATCGCGGGGGACAGTGCCGTTACTTCAGACTGTCCATACCGGATGATGAAGACCTGCTCCCATCCCGGCCCGGGGGGTCCCGGAACCTCACAGCAAAAACCCGCGTTCCCCAAAATGTAGATTGATCCGTCAAAGTCCCGCACCGCCGATGGCCCCTGAACATAGTTTGCCGCCTCTGGCTTCCACTCGATGTCGCCTTCGTACACCGCAGGAGTTCCACAGGGAAGCGCACTGAAGGTATTGGGTGGCTCGTCACACTCCGCCCCGAAGATCCCAGGAACGGACCAGCACTCGCCATCGGGACTCGTACAAAATCCCTCCGGCGGATTCGGGTTTTGTGCGAAGAACGCAGGCACAAAAAAAACCGCCACGAGGGCGGCCAGCAGAACACCGCGAACGACTCTCACGGGAGCCACCGCAAGAGGTTGTCTTTGATGTAGACCTTGCCACCCTCAACCCGAATCACCGACTCGGTACCCGGCCAGTCATGGGGAAGTTCTGTCGCGCACCAGAACCAGGACCGCCCCTTGTTCCCATTGGAACCGGGCACGACCAGGGCCGCCTCGACGGTATAGGTGGTGTTGCAATTTCCCTGTGTGTAACCCTCGCCGCTCCTGGTCTTCTCGTACTTGAGGACAAAGATGTACTCCGGTCGCCCGTCGCCATCGAGGTCCACAAAGGCGGGGTCGATCCTGGCGTCACCGGGCCGGAACCCGAAAACGGACTCCGATGGCGGGGTCGGGCGTACAGGAGTCTTTGGGATGCCACACTTAAACGAAGAGGCCGCCACGAGGGCGACCCCGACAAGCACAAGTATCAGCATCTTCATCTTCATGGATCACCGTCTCCCGCGATCCATGAAGCGACCCCGCGGTTGGCATCGAGGATGTCGAATAGGATTTGTGACTCGACCCGGATCACCTCTTCCGGCATCAGGTCCCCCGCAATGTCGTCCGCGATGTGTTCTAGCTCGTGCAAAAGCCAGAGCCGTTGATTCGCCTTGGATTCACTCGTGTCGATCTTGATGGTCCACCTGGGCCGGCCGCCGATGGTATGCAGACAGCATCCGCCGAGCTTGCCGAACTCCAGGTCCTTGTCCTTGCTCCCATCGACAAAACACACCCGGACCTTTTTGCCGTGAGCGTCAAGCCACTTGCGGGGGTTCCACAACTTGTGACTCAATGCACCGTCTCCTCTTCGTCGCCCTCGTCTAGGAACAGGTCCAGGGCTTCGTCAAGCGCCTCGCGCACGGCAACCGCCTCGAACACGGTCAGTTTGAGCGGGCCCGAGCCGCTCACTGAGACGTGAACCATCACCGGGGCCTCGTCCTCGAACAACGTCACGTTACAGAAGGTCTCGTCGGTGATCTCCGAGTACGTCGAGATGATTGCCATGCACCCCCCTACTGGTAGATGGTCGGTTCCGGAAGTTCGCGGCGGTCGGCCAGAATCAGTTTGCGATCCCAGCTCACGCCGATGTTGCGATGAACGCCGAGAATCCTTTGGAACGGAAGGCCGCCGGCCTGGAGTCGTTTGAGCGAAAACTCCGAGCCGCCGACAAAGCTACCGTTCATAAAGATGTCCGAGAAGCTGGCCGGCTCATGGTGGTGAGCGACCATCACGTAGTCGAAGTCAACACTCTCGCCCGACACCTTTTTGAACGCCTGCTTGAGTACCTCGCGCATTCGCGCCTTGAACCCGAGCGCCCCGTAGAACGGAATCCGTAGCCATGACCGAAACTCGTCGCCGTGCGCGACCAGGAACCGCCACCCCTGGGCCTCGAGCAGCATCCACCAGGTTTCGGGCAGGTTGAAGCGAACACCCTCAATTTCGGAGAGCTGGAAACGTTCCCGGAGGAAGTGCATCATCAGGTAATCGAGGTTGTCGTTGGGTGCCAGTTCGCCCTTGAGTCCGATCCGCGCGTGATTGCCGGGCACCCCGGACACCACCACCTCATCGAACATCGCGCGCAAGTCGAGAATCAGGCGGACGAACGCCTCGTATGCGTGGATCACCTGTTGCACCACCGGCAAGTCGATCTGGCGCTGCTGACCGCAAAAGATGGTCGAGCCGTCGATGATGTCCCCGCCGAGTACCAGGTGGACCCGCTTGACCGGGTTCGGGGTATAGCGCAGGATCTTGGCGACACCGGAACACAGTCGCTCCATGCGCTCGGTGAACACCTCGAAGTCGTAATGGCCGAGTCCTCCGGTTTGGGTCGCGGAGACAAGAGACCCGACGTGACAATCAGAGACGTGGAGAATCACATCCTCCTCGTCGAGCTCGGGGTCCACCTTCCGCACAATGCGCTTCACCTGGAGCGCGGGAAGCGCCCGGATCGAATCGCTGATCGCCGTCGCAAGTTCGCTGGTGGGCGGGACGATGGGAGCCGTCTCGGTGATCGGTTCGCCCCCCCGTTTCACCTCGGCGAGCAATGTCCTAACCTTGTCCTCGCTGAGGTTCAGGGCGTCCATCAAACTGCGCCGTCCAGCCCCTCCTTGAACCAGTGTCCGCGCCCTTTCAATTAGTTCCGGGATTAGCCACGGTCTTGGCACCTAGTAGCCTCCTTGGGCCAACGTCATGCCTCTCGCCCACCGCTAACAATGGGGCCGAGAGGGGCACACGTCAAGGGTGTCACACTAGATTACGTGTGAGAAGAGGACGACCCCCGCCTACGGGTCCGAGGCGTCTACGGGGTCGCCGGGCCCGGGTTACTCGCCCGGGGGCTGTTTGCCCGTGTTTTGGGGTGGCCGCGGGACCTCGAATCCCGAACCAGCAGAGCCACAGTCTGCCGCTCTACCAATTGAGCTACGGCCACACTTGGACGGAATCGCCGAGGAAAACGAACACCCGGCGTTACGTTACTCAGGTGGAAACGAACAGCGGACGAAGTTTGTCTCTCCAGGCCAAAACACCCTGCTCGTATACACTTCCGGGTTGTGGATGACCGGCGTTGTAGGCACTCACGGCACCCGCCGCGAACCGGCTCACCAGCTTGGCAAGCCACCGGCAGCCCCACTCCAGGCCCTCGGTCGGATCGCACAGGCCCGGCAGGTACTCAAGATGGCAGCCAGCCTCGCGGGCGCAAGCCCCCATGATCTGAAGGAGTCCCCATGACGCCTGCTGGCCCCACCATTCTTGATCGCGGTCCCCGGCCCGGCACGGGAAGTCGGCCGGCGGGAACTTCGACGCGACCTCTGCCTGCGTGACCCTCCGAAAGGGCCTTTGGGCTTTCACATCCCAAAACCACTGATAGCGGGGCTCGGGGTTCCAGGCGTCGGACTTGCCCCCGGACTCCTGCATGACGAGGGCGGCAACCAGCTCCGGCTCAAGCCCGAAGCGCAGCGCGGACGCCTTCACCTGCTCGCGGTTGGATGCGTTCTTGAAGTCGAGGACCGGCCTCATCGCCGCTCCAGCAAGCGGTCCATCTTGGACTCCATGCGATCTAACCGCCTGTCCAGGCGGTTCTCTATCTGCTTGTGTTCTTCAGTGCCCCAGGCCACGGTTTTCGATATGGCATCCTCCCGCCGAACGGTTTCAACCTTGACCTGCTCTGCAACGGCGGTCCCGACGGCAGGTTTGACCATAGTGAAGAACATTGCGAGTATGGAGACGAACAAGGACACAAGCATTCCCAGGAGTTTGAGCCAGCCGTTCAGTTTGTTGTTTTCAGTCGCCATGTCGTCTCCAAAAAGGAAGGACCGTCCTGCGACGGTCCTGGCACGAATCTTGCTAACTATTCCTATCCGACCTGATAGTGACTACTGATCGGCCGCCGGCCTCCACGCAAGAACTTCTCGGTTGAGCGTGGTCAGGTGCCGTGTGTCATCAGGGTCCCGCGAGTTGGCGATGGCGTTCTTCAGCTTAACGAGGTATGCGGAGCGCACATCTGCGCGCTCGTGTTCGTTGGCCTTGTTCCAGACCTCTTCTGCCTGGCTCACCTCAAGCCGCTTGAATCCTGACACGAAGCGATCTGTTCTTGCGGCCCGTTCCATGCTCCCAACCTGACGGCGCGTGAATGTCAACGGGATTGTGGGTTTCTCCCCTGCGCGAAGTTTGGTGATGATTCGTCCCTGCTCGCGCGCGCGCATCCGTTCCTCTGCCGTCATGCCTGCGCTCCTCTGGCTTGCGTAAAACTCAAGTTGCTTCTCGGCCGAGGTCCGGTATCTGACATTGCTGACGCCCATCGCCTGTAGAACCGAGTCAAGAAACGTGTAGTCGCCGGAAGAACGCAGTGCCTTCTGGAAAACGATGGGGACAGACTGTTTGGCAATGTCAATTATGCGCTGACCGGGCGCAATCGCGTTCCCAAATTGATCCCTGCCAGTCAACATCTCTGCGGCCGGCTTTATCACCGCCGGGTTCATGCGCCACCACATGAATCCGCGGGGATCTTGTAGGAGATGGACGATGTCACCCTGCACCGTTCGCAGGCGGTATTCCTCGTTCTTGTAGACGACCGAGAACGGCATACCGAAGTGCATGTTGTGGTCATCGTTGAGGATGTAGTTGACGATGCGCGCAAGTATGTAAAGGGCCACAGCACCGAGCATGAGCGCGGCTGCCTGCTCTTGCCCGTATGGTTTGAACGCTTGCGCCACGAATCGCGCCCTGGCCTCAAGAAAGTCCGGCGCCAACAACGTGAGCCTGAGAAGGTCCTGGAATGTCGGATTCCGGCCCATGAGACGATAGTTCATTTCGCCGAAGGCGGCATTCGCCTGTCGCGCCGTAAGGGCGTTGAGATCGGCCTCACTCATCTTCGGGTAGCGCGCCCGGTTACGCTCAAGGGCATGCAGTCCCATCGTCATCTTCAACTTGGGAATGAAACTGCGGAAGAGAAACTCGTTGTACCTCTGGGCAATCGTCCCCAACACCGGGATCTTGCGCACGAGACTTCCAGAGGTCGAACCCTCCGAAAATTCCTGCATTGCCCGATAGTCCGCAATTTGGAGTCCGCCATCCACGAGACCCATCTGCTTGGGATCGTCCAGATCAATATCAACAACGTGGAACGGGTCGATCCGGTGCTCCATCCCGTGTAGGGACACCTGAGTCTGGTGAAATCCCGATAAGTCAAGCATCGTTCCCTTGACTACCGCGCCGAACTTCATCAGTCCGACGAAGGGTTTGACCTCGACCCCGCCGACAGTCACCGCCGCCGTCCTAAACCATGAGGTTGCAAGACGGTTCTTGAGTTTGGTATACGCCTCGGGGTGAATGAGGAGATCGCCACGGTACATGACCGAGTTACCCGCAGTATCCTTGCCGGCCCATGTCCAGCCGCGCAAGGCAGGATGGTTGATAACCCGGTAGTCCCCAATGTCTTCAGGGGGCATGGTCTCGCGCAAGAGAACTGCCGGCTTCGCATCCTCTGGGCCAACGACAACACCAGTCTGTGAACTTGGAACGGCGACTGGGCGGCCATCGGCAGCCTTCGCGGTCGTCAGGGCGCGAATGTAGGCCCTGTTGGCGAGGGCCTTCCCAAACGACTGCTCGTAGGCGGAGAGCATCGCTCCAAGGTCCGTGTTCACCTGATTCCCGGCTTGTTCCGCTTCAAAAATCGTGTCGTGAATCCGTTGTTTCGTGAATGAGGGTCTAGTTCCCAGTCTCCCAAGGTCAATCTCCGCGCGAATCCGGTGGACCATCTTGCTGCCGCGCTCAATAATGTGCATCACATAGTCTTCGACGCCCTGATTGAGGAGTCCGGCCTCAATCGCCTGATCGAGTTTGGAGTCCCAGTAATTACGGGCGTTCCGGGCGAAGTTCTGTTCGTCGGGTGTCAGGTTAAGGGCGGCTTCGTACTTCCTGCGGTTCTCGACGGTGGATTTGTCGGCCCACATCCTCAACTTCGCTGTGTCGCCGTTGGCCTCCGCATACACCGACATTGCCTGTCTACGGAGTTTGTTGGGGTGCGCCGCAAGAAGGGCCTTGGCAAACTGATGCGTCTCCCATGAGATTCGCTGGAGGGCACCTTGCCACTTTTCCGCCGCCCGCTCAACATCGCCGCCGACCGGCTCCCTCACATAGGCATTCCATAAGCCAGCAGAAATCGCCTTGAGGTTCTCGGCTGCCCGCGAAGCCCGCACAGCCGCGTCAGAAATCCTAGTCTTCGCCGTCCCTGTTGCACCCTTGCCACTCGGCTGTCCGCCGAGAGACCGGGCGAGCTGGACGATATCGGGAGGAGCCTCGCGGCCGGCCACCGTGGTCTTCGTGCCAGGACCCGCCTTCGGCATCTCCTCCTGTTTGGGTAGAAGCGGCTCTTGCACCCCCCCGTCCTCGGTCGGCTCCAGTGCCGTGACTTCGCCCGCAGGCGCCTTCGTCAGATCGCGCTCGTGGATCTTGCCGTCCTCCCACATCCAGCGGTAGTTCTCGGGGAGGTCTTGGCGGCCATCAACCCGAATGGGCATGATGACACCGTGGACCTGATCTCCGCGCAGGACGTAGAGTCCGCCACTCGTGCTGAAAGACTGGCCCGTGTCGGTCTTCCGGTTGTAGAGATCCCCGCCTTCTTTGCCGAGCACGGCAGCCAAGAGATCGGCATTCACTATCAGGCCGTTGGACAAAATGACGTTGTCACGGACCTTCGTGCGATACCATGCGACTGGCCCACTAACGGGGTCGAGGTCCGCCTTGGTGACATTGACGATTGGCTCAATTGTGGGTGCCGGTCCCTCCGGGACCTTCGTTCCGGGTTTCGCCCGCACGAGGAAGTTCCCGTCAGTGATCCAGGGGTCGCCATTCTTGTCCGCGAAGAGTCCACCGACGGCCTTGCCAGCAACCCCCTCGAAACCCTTGGTGACTGCGGCGGGGTCGGGTGGCACCCAGTTGATGCCGGGGCGCTGATCGTAGGGAAGACCCATGCGCTCCTGCTGAATGGCACGGGCGACATCCTCACCGCGCGGGGTCAAGATGATTGAGTCGGGGACGACGAGGCCGCGAGAACGGAGGCGGGCGAGTGCCTTCACCCGCTGTGCATTTCCCCTTGCCACAAACGCAGAGACCGCCGGTTGTGCCTCTCCAAGGTCTGCCTCGTCGAGCGCCTGACGCTCGGCCTCCGTGAGCTTGTAGGAGAACTCCCGGACCCCCTCGGGCAGCGGGCGGCGCAGGTTCTCCGCGCGCTTCTGCTCGACGAGGTCGGCGGCCTCCTGTTTAGCCTCATCTGCAACTCGGATTGCGGCACCACGAGTGCGGGCGTCCGCGATCGACAGTTCAACTCCATCCAAGTCCTTCATGCTGCCGGCGGCCTTGAGATCCTGCTGCCACTTCCTGCCGCCGTAGCCGTGCCCCTCAGCTTCAAGGTCGGGGTCGTCCTTCGTCGCTTCCTTGATCCGCTCCCGACGGGCGCGGACGAGACTGTTGATGATGGCACCGCGGTGTTGGTCTGCTGACATGAGCGGCAACGACGCCAGGGAGTTCACACCGTCCTGGGTTGCCTGCTCAATCTCCTCGGGGGTGGATTTGCCCGCCGACTCCTTCTCGGCTACGACCCGGAGTTTCTCGGTTGCAAGTCGCCGGGCCGCGTCTGCGGCACCCTTTGGCAGTAGTCTCATCGCCGCGCCGAGTCTCGCCATCTCTGCGTCGTCAACATCGAGTTCACGTTGCGGGTCGGCCAAGAGTGCGTTTTCGAGACTGGCATCGTAACTCTGCTTGCGAAGGCTGCCCAGTTCCGTGCCGATGGCGCGTGCCTCCTCATCGGCGGCGGCTACCGCAGTCGTGTACCGCTTCTGTGCCGCTTCCCGAGTCTTGCTCCCTCGCCGGCGCGCCTCGTAGTCCTTCTTGAGCGTTTCCAGCGGGCGGCTGATCTCTTCCTGCCGAATCTCTAACTTGTCCCGTCGCGCGCGCACCTCCGACACGTCAGTCGGGGTCTTACGTTGGTAGGCGGCGATGGCGGCGGTGACGGCCTCGGATTCAAGGGCGGGTACTTTCGGGGGTGGAATTTGCTCGCCTGTCACTTGTGTCTGACCACCCTGCGTCTCTCGCACCGGTCGAATCGGAGTCCCGGCCTCAACTGCATTCTTTACTTCGTTGTAGTGCATCCACTGAAGCTGGCCGGCCGGTGCGGTCCACGTCTGTCCTTCTCGTTCGAGCCGAACCGATTTTGGGAACTTCTTGACGACGGTCGCATATCGTCCAGAGAGAATGTCGTAGACACGGTCTCCCACATCTAGATCGGCAGGGGATTTGATCCGGTTTTCGCGCAACCCCGCTTCAAGTTTTTGTTTTGCGTTCTGGTCACGTTGTTCAATGATGTCACCGAGAACGGCACTCTTTGCTTCTCCAGAAAGTCCAGGGGTGTCAAGTGTGAACTCTCCCCGACTGTACGCATCTATGACAAGGCCGCGCCATTCCGCCTTTGCTTGCCCCGAGGCGTTCCATTCTGCCGACCGCTTGCGTTCGTATGCGGCCTTTTGCTGCCTGCCCATACGGGCAAACTGGGACGGGGCAATCTCGGCAATCCAGGGTTCATGAACGCCGAGTCCCGCTTGATACTGGCTTGCAGTCATCTCCCACGGTTGTTTGGCGGGTGCCTCTGCCGGGGTGATGGCTGCTGCCGTAGGGGGCGGGGCGGCAACCGTTTCCGGCTTGTCGATGACCACCAGGCGGGCAGCGGTCCCCGTCTGCCGGAAAGCTCCCGCGCCCGTGAACGATTTCTCCGGGAGTTTCTCAGAGGTACCGCCAACACTGTCCAGCCATTCGCGGAATGCCGTCGCCTTCTTGTCGGTGCGGAAGAATGGTCCCTCGCTCATGATCGCCACGACCCGGCCGCCGGGATTGAGCAGCGAATAGGCGTGCTGGACGTGTTCGATGTCCTGGCCACCCTCGAACGGCGGGTTCATCACGATTCGGTCGTAGGTCTTGTCCTTCTGTTCGAGGAAGTCTCCGCTGACCACCGGGTAACCCTTGGCCTCAAGGATCGCAACAAGGCGCGGCGCGAACTCCACCGTCTCCACGTTCGCGCCCTTCTCGCGCAGAACGTCGGCGATGTCGCCCTTGCCCGCAGACGGTTCGAGTACGGTCTGCCCTGGTTCGGTGTCGGCTTCCTCGACCATTCGATCCACGACGGCGCGGGGCGTCGGGAAAAAGCCGGGGAAGTTGATGCCGATGAGTTCGCGCTCCAACTTGCGCACACGGTCGGCCTGCGTCTCGACCTTCGGGCTGAGGAGTTCCTTGACCGCTTCCTTGACCTGCTGCCACTGGTCGGGGGTTCGAACGCCCATCTTGACCAGGCGCTCGCCATCGGACGGCTGGAAGTAGAGGCGCTTCCCGACTTTCTTTGCTGCGTTCACCAACTGGTGAACAGCATCAATCTCCGCCTCGTCGAAGGATTCCACCCCGTAGTCCTCGCCCCCGATGCGCGCCAGCATCCTGCCGAGGACCTTCCTTGCCTCGCCGACGCCACGTAGACCTGCGGTTTCCTTTTCGATGTCCCGGAGTGTGGACTTGTGGTAGTAGGCTCCTGCGCGAGCCTGGTCATGGGTCGCCGCATCGCGCAGCACTTCGAGGTCGGCGCGAGACGTGATGTTCAATCCTTGCAGAACCTCCGACAGGGTACCGGCATCGGCACGGTCGGCGAACGTCCGCAGAAGTTTCTGGATCGACTCAAGACGGTCGGCATCCCGGAGTCGGCTGTCTTCCATCCGAGCGCGCCGAGCCGTCACATTCTGCGTGGAGGGTCGCCGTTTGTCCTCGATGGTTACGTCCATGCCGTCCGCCAGCTTGCGGAACTTGTTGGCGAGTTGCGACTTTTTAGGTGCGGGGATGGCGGGGGCAGTCGGGGCCGCGACCTGTTTGTCTGCCCACGCGGTTGCTTCTTGTGGGGTCGGGAAGGTGCGATACGGAACGTCGGCCCCGTTGACATCCCACAGTTTGATCCCGTCGCGGTCGATCTGCCGGACCATCACACGGGATCTCATGTAGGTCAGTTCGCCCTTGCGGAGCGCCCATTCCCATTCGGGAATGTCGGAAGGCGAGAGCCTGCCCTCTTCCGGCGCTCCGACTTCTACCACCGCCTCCGTGTTCTTCCTCGGTACCATGACCCGCGACCCGCTCGGGAGTTTGACCTGAACGTTATTAGGATCGGAGTTGTCGAGAACCTCGACGGGGCCAACCTTGCGATTGGTCTTGAGGATGACGCGGATGGGAGCGGGTGCTACTTCTGCGGTGGCCTGCGGAACGGGAGGATGTTCAGGAGTGGCTCCGGCGGATGGGCGTTCGGCTTCACCACGACCACCTGGCCGTGGTAGACCCCCGCCGGCCTGTACCCCGCCTTCTGGAGGCGACGGTAGTAACTCTCCAGGCTCTCCCCCGGGTTGCGTGGGAGCAGCGGTTCCGCCCGCTCCAGGAACCAGGGCATTTCGCTCATCAATCGCCCTCGCCCTGTCAACATCGGCCTTGAGCTCGTCGCTGTCAATCAGGTCGGGCCGGCGGCGCTCAACGCTCAAGGCGTGTTGCTGCCCATCCTCTGAGTAGATGGTACTACGGCCGGGTCCTCCGGAAAGACGGGCCGCCTGTTCGTAGAGACTCGTTCCGATGCCCTCGCGCTTGCGGGCGCTTGTAACCGACATGACGCGGAAACCACCACGGGGGTCAAACTCACCCTCGAGGACGCCCTGTTGCACTCCCTTGTCGTCGTTGTA
>Ga0315273_10005253_pt1 | contig 16012 bp, 11 predicted proteins | sample YL17G02_0_MG_FD_205753 | JGI IMG/M metagenome (GOLD analysis project Ga0315273, IMG submission 205753) | Sediment microbial communities from Yellowstone Lake, YNP, Wyoming, USA - YL17G02_0 | ecosystem: Environmental > Aquatic > Freshwater > Lake > Sediment | place: USA: Wyoming | collected...
GACAGGTCACTGCTCATGGGAACATCCATTTGCTCAGCCAGACCTTCTTTGTTAGCAAACGGCTCAAAGGTGAATATGTTAAAGCCGCTCTTGATACGCAACGTGCTCACCTTACGGTCTATCGTCACGGTCGCATCTTCAAGCGCTTTCCGTATCCTTTCTTGAAGAAGTAACCGTCATTCCTGTATTCACCAATGGCGGTTGTCACGCCTTTGTGTATAGGCTTTCCAATGGCGGCACTTTTTTCATTCTATGAATCAGCCATGCACTGTCGGTTCCCGGATAGTGCAAAAAAGAATTTACCAAACGCAGAATCAAGGTAAAATCAAATCCAACTTTAGAGATAGTTGGAGATGTGTATGAAAAGCTTGTTGAATTCTTTAATGGTTTTTGCTTTTATTGTGGGGCTTGATGTTTATCCAGATGCGCGTGCCAGTGCGCAGGTTGTTTTGATTGATAAAAACAATCGCCCAGTTACCTCAATCATAGATGGAAATCAAATTAGTTTGAAGATTGAACTGGGTGCGGCAGTTGGCGCTGATACTCTGGTGGATTTTTTGCTCGCTGGTGTGGACGCGCCTATCGCGACTTGTACCGCTAAAGCAGGTCAACGCGGCTGTCAGAGCGATTCATTCTCCGCCCTGGGTTGGTACTGGGATTCAAACGGGAGCGCGCAACCTCAAAGGGAGATCAACGCGTGGGTAAACGGTCAGCAGGCTGGGGGGAGTCTGAACGTGTCTGTGAGTCCGCGGCCTGTCGTGTTGGTGCATGGCTTCAACTCGGATTGGCATGGGTGGGATAAGTATCTTGGTCCGCAAGGTTATTTGGCAACGATTGGCTTACATGGTTATGCAGTGGGGGATGGTCAGGTGCAAGGCGTGATGAAGACTGGCAATTTGAACGATCCCAAAGCGCGCACAAATACAATTGCCGAGAACGCAGTCATTCTTGGCCAATATATAGATAACGTGCAAAATGTGACTGGCACTGAGAAAGTAGACCTGGTGGTCCATAGCATGGGTGGAATGATTTCACGCTATTACATTGACCGCGTGATGACCGATGTTGATGTGGCGCAATTGATCATTCTTGGTACGCCGATGGCTGGTTCAGATTGCGCAAGTTTGCCTGCCGCGCTTGGGCTTTTGTTGCCGGCAACGATCGAGATACAGCCCAGTTATATGGTTGGAATTTTTAACCAGCAGATTTTCCGTCGCCGCGGTATTCCATTCCACGCACTTGCAGGTACGAAACTGATCGACTCGGTGCAATCGCCTTGCACGCCAGTGCCATCGGATATTGTCGTGACGATTGACAGTGTGAAAGCCATTCCGATGTCGGTCCAGGAAATATCGCTTCTGCACATGGACCTCAATACTGCCCCTGAAGCCTTTGACACATTTGTTAAACCATTATTGCAAACATCCCCAGGCAAGTTTGAAGTTTCCATTGATCCGCCTGCCGGTTCAACGGCTCCAGTCTCTCGGCAATTCACTAAAGTTTATACGGGGCATTTGAATCTGGGCGAAACCAGGGAAGTTGTCATCAATATTGATCCCGGTGTGACGGTGGCCAACTTTGCCATGTATGACACGACGCGTTCGTTAACCACGGTTGTGATGGGTGCGAGCGGCAAGGTGATCCAACTCGATACCGAAAAGAACGGCTTGATACGCGTGGACGATCCATCCATCATGGTTTATTTGGGTTATGGTTTCAAACAGCCCAAACCGGGCAAATGGGTGGTCACAATTGAGACGACAGATACGACGCCAAAGCAGGGCGCGGATTATGCGATCACGGCGCAATTCAATGGTGGCGCAATGCTTACCTCGAAGACCAATGTGCTGTTACCAAAACAAAGCGAGCCAGTTACTGTCAGCGCGGATTTGACAAACGCAGGGACCGCTTTGTCGCTTGTCAGCGCTCAGGCGCGGCTTACCAGGCCCGATGGAAGCGTCGAAACAGTTGATATGAATGTCAAAAACAACAATGCGGTGCTGGAAATTCGACCAGATCAAACTGGTATTTATGGAATTGAAGTCAGTATTACTTCCCAAACCGCCGACGGTTTTGAAATTGACCGTGCGGTCTTTCTAGCTATTGAAGTCCAACCCGCGGATCAGACGGTTCTCATCCGACAATATTTATTGTTGGTCGGGGTTGCAGCCTTATTCCTGTTGATCATAGCGGCAATCATCAAACGCCGAAACAAAAGGATAAAGCCAGCGTAACTCCTGCCGGGTGGTTATTTTTTATTTACTCGTAAAACAAACTTTATCGGAGGTTGCCATGTTCCCAAAACCTAAAGGATTTGACAGGGTCGGTCTCATTCAATTTTTTCTGGCTCTGTTCTTCGTGTTGTGGTTTCTTATCCTTCCCTCAACCGGGATTTACTTTGCCTGGCCGGTGAAGCCAGAACTGACCGCCATGTTTCTCGGCGCGGGTTTCATTCTGCGCTCGTATTTTGGTTTCCATCTCTGGCGCGAGAAGGGTTGGTATAAATTACGTTGGAGCATTGCTGGGGATTACGTATTCCTTGGCGTTTTGTTTGTAACAACATGGTGGCATGTTGATGAGATGAACTGGCATTTACTTGGGGTAAGCCAGGGTCTGCGGTGGTTCAGTTTTATCATCGCACACGTTTGGATTCTCGCATATACTTTTGAGCCACTTACGATATATCTGTTAAAGCCGCGAACGTCCGAAGCGAACACGCCTGTGCCAGATCACCTTTCAGAAGGACCAGTTTTAACCGTGATGAAGAACGCTCTCCTGGCTATCTTCTACATTGGCACGGGTATCGCAGCCTTGCTGTTCTTCAACACCGATTTTTCCAATATGCGCTGGCCGTGGGAACTTAACCCGTTTGACTCACGCATCATGGCTGCATGGCCTGCGGCATGCGCGGTATGGAGCGTTACCATGTATCGGATGAAAGATTGGGCTGAGATCAAAATTGGTGTGCGCTCGATATTGCTGTTCGTCCTTGCTTTGTTTGTAATCTGGGTATTTACATATGCGGGTTATGACCCGGCGCGCAAAAACGGACTCACCTTTGGCATTGGCACTGGCGTCCTTTCAGCCACGTTTATTTATGCCTATTGGAAGCAGGAAGTCGCGCGCGTGAGTTTGCGAACCCGTAGGTAGTGTTACAACAAAGATGACTAAAACAAAATTGAGCGCATGGTAAACGTCCCGCAGGTGCAAGTTAATCAGTTGCTTGCAATAAACCTGCGGGATGTATTTCTGGATGTGGCGTGGATCAATTCGAATTGACTCTGCATACATGGACTTACAGGTTTGGCTCCATCTGCATAGAGTTCCAGCACATACAACAGGCCGTTTTCCCGATCAAAAGAAACATCGCCAATGCGGCCGCGGCGCTGGTCGCCTAGACCAGGTCACCGGCTTGTTGTCCGGGAAAGCGGGCTTCGTGTGTCTTCATTCGCGTTTTCTTCTCCAGAGGCATATTCCCAGTACCAGCGACAATGGCAGGGCAATCGCACCGCTGCATGGCAATAATGGCTTGCGCGGCTGTTCAGGTTGACCGGGTTGTTCAGGCGCGGACGTTGCGACCATAGGGAGTGTCTCCGGCGGCGTATCGACGCCAGTTCCTGCCGTCCCCAGCAGGGACAAATCATCAACCCAGATCCTGCCGCTGATGCGCTCCTGTTCCGGCGTGGACAGCCCGATGGAAAAGCCCGTCACTTCCGCGGGGTTGAATGGCGTGCCGGGGTTTTCCTCCCATTCGGTGCGCAGGATGTCCGCCCAACCGATCTCGACCAGCATCCAGTCATTCTCGCTGCCGGAGGGGGTCTCCATACGTAGGATATACGTGGAGCGTCCGCCGGGTGAGCCGCCGTACAAGTCAACATCAAAGGGCAGGCCGGCGCGATCCGCGCGCAGGTAGAACGAGACGCCTTGTCCGGCACTCCAATTCTGCGCGCTGTCAAAATAAAACCCGCAGGTGGCCCAACTGTTGGGAGCCACGTCGAACTCGAATTTCAGGGAGGCTGCACCGCCATGGGCATTCCCCGATTCAGGAGCGCAACCAAGTTGCGTGTCGGTATTATCCTGGAAGTACGACTCCCAGCCAGACGTTCCAGCGAGGGCGTTGCCCTCGAAGTCGTCGAGCAGGCTTAAAGTCCCGGAAGGAAGCGGAGCGGCGGGCGGCTCGGGCTGGGTTCCAGCTTCGGTAGCGGGAGCAGGCTCAAGGACGGGTTGAAGCGGGGCATTTTCCTTCCAGCGATGATAGAAGACATTTAACATCGGCAGGAACTCTTTGGTCGCCTTGCGGCTTCCTTCCACGGAAGGATGATCGTCGCCGGATGGATAGTAAAGCGTGTTGCGAGTCCCGGTGATATGCTCGATTTGTCCGTCCTTGACGCGGTGATGCGCGTTGGGGTCGGTCAATATGTTATAGAAATCAAAGACAGCCACATTGTTCAGCGTGTAATTGTTTTCGCGCAGCCAGTCGTCCACCAGCCATTGGTTGAAGGCGCGGGCGTTTTCAGCATAGGTTGAATCACTCAGCGGCGGCGCGGTGATGACCACGAAGAGTTTATCGGGATGTGCGGCGAAATATCCCAGGATCGTGTTGTACACGTACTTCGCACCGCTCACCGATAGTTCATCATAAGTTCCGGGCGGGTCATTCGGACTGCCCTCCAGCGCGGAGTTTGGGAAGCAGGACTTGAACATGACGATTTCGTTCTCGCCGCCCGGATCAGAGAGCGTGCGCGTGTACGAGGAGTTTTGTCCGCTCTCGTTGAATACAGCGCTCATATAAGTCGGCGTATTATCGCTGGCAAACCATTCGGTCCAGTTGGGGATGTCGGTGCGGTCACCGATGGAATCAGGTCCCCAGCCGTAATTGGTGTCGCTGATAAAATAATTATTTTCTCCCAGCGTGCGGCCAAGATCGCCGTAGCCATCGGTCAGCCAGTTTTCGCCGGTGGAGTGATGGATGAAGATGAGTTTGACAACTTCATCAGGGGGATTTGAATTATCAGTTTGGGAATTTGGGGACAGTTGAGGAAATGCCGCCATTAAGAGCAGGGCGGTTAGTACGAACAAAATTATTGGGTAGCGACCCAAGGTTTTCATACGGCCCTCCCGGTTATTTGAAGTTCATGAAGTATTCTACTACCATTGTATAAAACTGGAGATCCAAAACATTGGTAATAACAGGTGATAGTCACCTTATTTCAGATAAAGTCTATTTTTATCCTTTCTCGTAGACCACCTTTCCCCCAACCATCGTCAGATCCACTGTTTTGACTTTTGCCAGTTCACCAATTGACAATTTGGCGGGGTCATCTGGCCAGACTACCAAATCCGCGAATTTGCCTGCTTCCAGTGTGCCTTTGACGTTTTCCTGATGGGCCGAATACGCGCCTTCGTAGGTATGTGCCCGTAAAGACTCCTCGAACGTGAGGGCCTGATCGGACCCCATAAAATTTTGTTTGATTGTGTAACGACTCATGGCGCCAGCCAGCGTGATAGGCGGATAATAAAGCGGGGTGGACGGCGCATCTGAGCCGATGGCAACATGCACGCCGGAATCGATCCATTCGCGGGTGACGAGGATGCGTTCTATTTGTTTCGGATTGAAGATGGTTTTCCAGCCTTCACCAAAGAGGTAAATGAACGCGGGTTGTGTGCTAACCACAACGTTGAGATCCCTCATCTTTTGCGTGGCTTTTTCAGTTGTAATGACGGCATGTTCGATGCGATGGCGTGGGTCAGCGCGCGGGTTGGCGTTCATGGCTGCTTCGTAGGCCTCCAGAGTTAAATCCGCGGCGGCATCACCGATGCAATGGACGCAGATTTGCAGACCGGTATCATGCAGGCTTTTGATTGTGTCCTTGAACATTTGCGGTTCCCAGGTCGACAAACGATATTCAACCCCATTATGTGGTTCATGGCAGTATGCCGTCGGGCCCTGGCCGTCGATCAGGAATTTGTAGCCTGCAAAGCGTGTGACGTTATTATCCATAGGCTGTATTTTGGCCACCTTATCCATATCAGAAGGCCATTCCAAAGTCAGATACAGATCGTTTCTCAAGAAAAGTTTTCCATCCTGGGTAAGTTGTTGATATGCTTGGATATCCTCCACAGTGCGAATGTTGTTATCGTGGAAACTGGTCATGCCGCAGGAGGCCATGACTGTTTGTGTATCCAAAATGGCTTTCGTGACCTGGTCAGCGCCAACCGGTGGGGCGTAGACGCGCAATATATCCATGGCACGGTGGTTGTAGAAGACGCCGGTCAGTACGCCATCCTTCTTTTCGATGATGCCGCCTTCCGGGCTTGGAGTGCTGTTGGATATTTTTGCGATCTGCATGGCGGCGCTGTTGGCTGTGCCCCAATGTCCGCCGATGTGCATGATGAAGACCGGGTTGTCCCTTGAAACGGGATCAAGATCTTCCTTCGTTGGGATCATTTTGTCGCTCAGGGCCAAATAGTAGCCCATGATCCATTCGCCGGGTTGTTTGCCCTTCAGCACGTCAGCCAGCGCGCGTTGCAGGTTCGGAACATCCTTTACGTCAGGTGGAAGGAAGGGAGTATAGTAAACGTTCTGTAATCCCCAGACGCGAAAGTGGATGTGAGGGTCAATGAAGCCGGGCGTGACGGTGCGGCCGTTCAAGTCAATGACTTTTGCATCCGGCGCGGCAAGCGAGCGGATTAATTTGTCACTGCCGGTCATCAGGATTTTGTCCCCTTTGAGGGCGATCCCCTCGGCGATGGAATTGATCGAATCCACCGTCATGATTTTGCCATTGACGAGGACCGTGTCGGCGGTTGTGCCGGGCGGCAACGGCGTTACACCTGCCTGTGGAGTCACCCCTGACCCCGGGATTGCTGTCAGTTCGGAGCCTTTTCCGCACGCCAGAATTGCTCCGCCAATGCCTGCGCCGGCGAGTTTCAGGAAATCGCGGCGTGTCAAACGATGATGCTTGGACATAGGTTTCTCCTTTGCTTCTCGATGAGTCCCTACACCCAGTATTGAATGGTGCGATGTTGATTGGTGTTATGGGCATTTCATAATCATAGTTGCCCTACTACCTGCTCCGTGACTTTATGCACTAAATTTAGTTTAGCATATCTGCCAGGTAATTTCTACACTCAACTTTCCAGCATGTGCCGCGCTTCTTCGTGCATCCACTTGCGGCCGTCGCGGGCCAGCATCGAGTCGGCTTCAGCGGGGCCCCAGGTCCCGGGTTTGTATATAGCCAACGGCGGAGTCTGATCCGCTTCCCACGCCCGCAGGATTGGGTCAATTAAACTCCAGGCCATCTCCACTTCATCCGCGCGCGTGAATAGCGACGCGTCGCCTTGTAAGGCATCCAGCAAAAGGCGCTCATAGGATTCGGGGAGGGCACTTTGACCGAAGGCCTCGGCGTAATTAAATTCCATATCCACCGAGCGTGTCTCGGCAACGGTATCAGGCGCCTTGGCTTCGAAACGCAAGTGAATGCCTTCATCGGGTTGCAAATACAACACAAGCATGTTGGAAGTCATCTTATGACCGGGCTCCATTGGGAACATCGCCAGCGGCGGCTCCTTGAAGCGGATGATGATCTGTGAATGTTTTTCAGCCAAATTTTTGCCTGAACGCAAATAGAACGGCACGCCCTGCCAGCGCCAGTTGTTGACGAAGAGCCGCAGCGCCGCGTACGTGGGCGTGATCGAATCAGGCTTGACATCGGCCTCATCGCAATAGCCGCGATATTGTGCTCGGACAGTGTTCTCAGCTACGGCTTCGCCTGTGATCGGCTGGACGGCGCTCAGCACTTTGACTTTCTCATTTCGTAACGCGGTAGCTTTGAAGGATGCGGGCGGTTCCATTGCGACCAGCGTCAACAGTTGTAATAAATGATTCTGAAACATATCGCGCAACACGCCGACGCTATCGTAATAACCGGCGCGATGTTCCAGGCCGACTTTTTCTGCCACGCTGATTTGCACATGGTCAATGTAGTTGCGGTTCCATAACGGTTCGAAGATCGTGTTGGCGAAACGTGTAAATAAAATATTTTGTACGGTCTCTTTACCGAGATAGTGGTCGATGCGGTAGATCTGGTCTTCGTTCAGTCCCTTGTGGACTTGTTGATTCAATTCCTGTGCCGAGGCAAGGTCAGTGCCGAAAGGCTTCTCCAATACCACACGCCGCCAGTCGTTGTTCTCATGAAGTTGTTCTGTCACGCCGAGCTGCTCGATAATGTTTGGAAATAGAGTCGGCGGAACAGCCATGTAATACAGTCGGTTGGCTGAACCTGCTTCCAATTCAGAAAGACGATTCGCCAGATTCTGAAAATCCGTGATCTGGTCATAGTGTCCCTGCTGATAAAAAAGATGAGGCACAAAGTCCGCCCATTCTTTATTTGTAAACTTGAAACCCGTGAATTGTTTGGCGCCATCCAATAAGTGATCGCGAAACTGTTCATCCGTAAAGGCGGTGCTGCCAAATCCAATAATGGAGAAGGCTTTTGGCAAGCGTTCCTTGCGCGAGAGACTAAGCAGGGATGGGATTAACTTACGCTGTGTTAAATCGCCCGATGCGCCGAAGATGATGATTGAAACAGGTAGATCGTTATTCATAGGGTTCTCTGGGTGGTGGTTACAATTTACTCGCCGCTGCTTCATCCACCAGCCAGATGACTTCTCCATCTGTGGGACGAATCCGCTGGGCGGGCAATTGCTCTGGATGATATTCCCCATTCAGGACGCTGGCAAGTGTTTCAGACTTGCTTCCTCCGCTGACGAGAAAGACGATCTGCCGCGCTGAATTAAAAACCAGAGGAGTCAGCGAGACGCGCCTGGCGGGACGATCTTGATAATTGGCTGTCACCGCAACGGTAGGTGATGTGACCTCCACGGGCGAACCTGGGAATAACGAAGCTGTGTGACCATCCTCGCCCATGCCGAGCAGGACGAGGTCAAAGCATGGCCAATCGAGCGGGGGTGTGGCAAAATCTTTCAGTGTATGCGCATAGTCTATTGCGGCGGAGGCAGGCTCGAGGTCCGATTGGACCCGGTGTATGTTATCTGTTGGAATGTCCACGTGATCCAATAGAGCAAGCCTTGCTTGGTAATAACAGTTGCCCGGGTCATCCGGCGGCACACAGCGTTCATCGCCCCAGAAGGCGTGCACCTTCGCCCAATTGATTTGATTGCGATAATGTATGCCGGCCAGGGTTTGATAAAGCAGAGTGGGCGTGTTGCCGCCCGATAATGCAACTAGGAAACGTCCGCGTTTTGCGATGGCCTGCGAAGAAGATTCAACGAACAAGCGCGCCGCCATAAGGCTTAGATCGTGAAAACTTTTGAAGATGTTTATTTCTATTTCAGGTTCCATATAAAAAGTGTAACACAATGTTATGTCACTGCGAACCCCGGAGGGAGCGAAGCAGTCTCCTCGTTGAAATAAGGGGATTGCTTCGGGCTGGGTCTCGATATGCCGTTGCGCGGCTACTCGACCATCAGCCCTCGCAATGACGCGGTTCTTGTTACAATTCACCCATGACCAAACCTTACTCAGTCCCCTTATCTGAAATCCGCCGAGAGCATGTGGTGATAAACTCGCGCTTCATTGCCACGCTCGCGCCTGCTTTTAGCATCGAAGAAGCGCAGACATTCATCGCGCGCATCAAAAAGGAATTCGCGGACGCGTCGCATAACGTGCCTGCGTATATCATCGGCGGCGGGAATACGGTAGCGGAATTTTGCTCGGATGATCGCGAGCCCCCCGGGACTTCAGGCAAGCCCGCGCTGGCCGTCCTGCGCGGTAGCGGACTCGGCGATGCGGCGCTTGTCGTCACGCGTTATTTCGGTGGGACGCTGCTCGGCACGGGCGGGCTGGTGAAGGCCTACACCGAGTCCGCGCAGTTGGTCGTCAACGCGGTCGGGCGCGGACAGCGAGTCCCTGTGCATGTGGCCATGCTGGCGATTCCGTATAATTTGTTGGAGCACGTGCGGATTGTGGTGACCCGCGCGCGTGGGGAGATTCTCGGCGAAGACTTCGGCGCGGATGTGACCATCACTCTCCGCCTGCCTGTAGATTCTTTCGATGCCTTCCAAAACGAACTGCGCGAACTTTCCGCGGGGAAGTTGCAGGCGGAAGTGATCGAGACCAAGGAGATCGTGGTGGAAGTGCATTAAACATAAAGGACAAAACGGACAGGAAGGTAAGATGGTGTTAAGTCGTGGTGTCGTTTCTTTCTTTGTGTTTAGGGTTTTCTACTCGCGCTTTCTACTAAATACACAATTGAAACGTAATCCTTTCCCGTTGCTTCGGACATGCCGATTTCACAGGTGATGTTGGATGAGTAGTAACCGTTGTAGTCGCGTGCAAGGACTTCAGTGGTTTCCTTTTCGGTGGCAGACTTTGTCAACTCGGGGAACAATAATCCGCGGTCACCGGCGAAGGCGCAGCAGCCTAAATTCAATGGCACAGTTGCAGACCTGGCGCATTGCTTCGCGATAGCCAGTAATTTGGAATCTAGTCCGAGTTTGCGGGCGGAGCAGTTAGGATGCAAAATCACATCCGCTTCAATGGGATGGATTTCAAGTTTGGGTAAAACATGATCGTGAAGGAATTCGATGCCATCCAGGATGGTCAGTTGCTTCCAGATTTTTTTGTCCTTGTCGCTGAGATCATCATCGCATGTCCGCAAGGTGTGGGTGCAGGAGGTGGTGTCTATGACAATGGGATATTTGCCGCCTTCGGACCAGTCCCAGAATTTGAGGATGGTTTTGTGTAGCGTGGCTTTGTAGGCGGCGGTGTAACCTTTGGATGCAAAGGGCATTCCGCAACAGTAACCTTCGGTGTCGGGAGGAATGAAGAGCGAAACATTGGCGCGAATTGCTATAGTAGTGAGAGTCTCGGATAATGAACGATAGTCGTTAAACGACATTCGGGAGTCGTTATGTGGTGTGCCGAGTTGGCGGGAGATGCAGGAGGGGAAGTAGATAAATTCTGTTTCGCCCTCACCCCTCGCCACCATCCTCGCTTCGACTTCGCTGATGCTCCGCTCAGCGCGAAAAGGAGCAGGGGATGGAATGTGATTGTTCCATTTGGGCAAGGTAGTGCCTGTGATTTTTTCGGTGATTACCGAAATTGACTTGACCCCATTTGCGCTGATTACTTTTTCCGCAACATGTCCCATGCGGACTCCCCAGCCGATGGTTTTTTCTGCAAGGGCGAAGTGGTTTGCAATCCACAGCGCGGACTTTTCATCTTTGATTGATTCGGTTCGCAGACGTTTGATGTAGTCGCCGGTGTTGATGCTAACGGGACAGGCAATGGCACAGAGTCCGTCTGTGGCGCAGGTTTCGATTCCAACGTAAGTGAAATCATTCATAACGGAATCAAGCCTGCCCTGAGTATGATCGACACTTGCACCTAGCGCAAGTGCAGGTGAGGGCGCGGATGCGTCTGAGCCGTCCGCTTTTAAACGGGCAATCTCACGTTGGACGACAATCCTCTGCCGCGGGGTTAAGGTCAGGCGCCGCGACGGACATTTCGATTCGCAAAATCCGCATTCGATACATTTGTCAATTTCGGGCGCGACGAGCGCGAGAGATTTGAGATGCGTGATGTGTGCTTGCGGGTCATCGTTGATGAGCACGCCAGGGCTGAGCATGTTGTCAGGATCGAACAGCGATTTGATATCGCGCATGATGTCGTAGGCTTCGCGGCCCCATTCGGTTTCGACGAATGGCGCCATGTTGCGCCCCGTGCCGTGTTCGGCTTTGAGCGCGCCGTCATATTTGCCGCTGACGATGCCGACCATCTCGCGCAAAAATTTGTCGAAGTGACGGATCTGCTCATCGGTGTCGAAGACCTGATTGACGAGAAAATGCAGGTTGCCATCCTTGGCGTGACCGAAGATGACGCCCTTGGTGTAGCCGTGGTCGTCGAAGAGATGGCGCAGGTCGGTGACCGCGTCGGCGAGATGTTGGATGGGGAAGGCGACATCTTCGTTAACCGAGGTCGTGCCGGGCGGACGCATTGCGCCGACGGATGGAATAATGCCTTTGCGCGGTTTCCAGAGCGCGGCTTGTGCGACAGGATCGTCGGTGAATTGAACATCGTGAATCAAGCGCAAAGTCTTGATGAGGCGCGCCGCTTCTTTCTGGAACCCTTGGATGGTCTCGTTATTTTCGGCTTGATACTCGACCAGGAGCGCGGTCGCGCCATCGGGCAGTTGACGCAAAATCTCCGGCACACCAGGGACGTTTTCCACCGCGCGCAGGGATTCCCTGTCCATAATTTCCGCGGCGCGTGCGCCTGATTGCTTGATCGGATAGATCGCGGAGGCGGCGTCCTGGATGTTTTTGAAATACATCTGCCCCGTGTATTTGTAAGTATAGTCTGGCAAAGTGTGAAGCACGGCTTCTGCGATAAATCCGAGCGTGCCTTCGGAACCGATCATGAGGTGGGTAAGGATGTCGAGCGGGGAGTCGAAATCGAGGAAGGCGTTGAGTAAATAGCCGTTATTATTTTTCATTTGATAACGGCGTTGAACACGCTGAGATAATGTCTCCCCTTTGTATTTTGAAATTGAGTTTATTATTCTGTGCTTGAGTTCAAGCAGGCCTTTAGCGATATGTGGCTGTTCATTTTCAAAAATTTGATTTGCATTCGGGTCGGCTGTACTGAGAATAAACCCATTGGGTAAAACAATGGTCATCGAGTGGATCGTGCGATACGAATTTTCGGTCACCCCACAGCACATGCCGCTGGAGTTGTTGGCAAGGATGCCGCCCATCATGCAGGCGTCCATGGATGCGGGGTCGGGACCGAGGCGCCGGTGATATGGTTTGAGCACGTTGTTCAGCAATCCGCCGACGATGCCTGGCTGAAAGCGGATGTGCATCCCATTGTTTTCAACGCTGTATTTGTCCCAATGCTTGGAGATGTCGGCCAGAATCCCATCGGTGACCGCCTGCCCTGAGAGACTCGTCCCCGCCGCGCGGAAGGTCATGGGAATGCGGTTCTGCTGGCTGAATTTGAAGAGGGATTGGATCTCGCCAATGGAGTCAGGTTGCACTACCGCCTTCGGCAGGAGCCGAAAATACGACGCGTCGTTGGCGTACGCGATGCGGTCGATCAGGCGCGTGTGGACGCGGGAGGAGGGGAGGATGGAGGTAAGTTGGGCATGGATGTTCATGGGGTGAATAAGCGGGTGGCTACCACTGTTGTACCTTCATTTCCCACCCATAAATGAGTATTCGGATTTCCTTCTGTTTGCGAAGATCGTCATCATAGGCTGGCATAACCCCCGCACAGACAAGCACGCCGTTAACTTTCTTTCTATCTTCCTTTGTTCTCAGTTCATGGATATAACTCTGAATCTGTCGAAACGCGTCACGACCAATCCTATCCAGCTTTACTTCCACAACCGTAAGATTCCCTTTCATGTCTTCAAATAGTAAGTCAATCCTGCCACTTTCAATTGGTAATTGCCGTTCAGATAATTTAAGACCCTTCTCTATCAAGTCAGGATTGTTGGAGAGGTATTCCTCCACGTCTTTCTCAATAGTTTCTGCGACTTCTTCCGTTGATCGGAGTAATTTTAGATGAGTGCGATTCTTTTCCGTCTCTATGGCTTTTAAAAGTGTATTTACGTCTTTGTGGGTAAGCTGTCTCCATGCTCGCGCTGCCGAGCCAATAATTTGTGTGTCTGACCGATTTGATGGAAACTTTATGTTGAGCGATAGTTTGTTGGCAAGTTTTTTATCGAAGAGTAAGGGCTTGTCCAAAACCTGTGATGTAATTGGGTCGCCAAATAAGATTGCATCTTCAATACCTTGAGAGAGGCGTTTTCCAGCTAGACACTCAAGGATGTGGGGATTTTTATATTTTGCCCGAAGAGCCTTATTGTGACAGACTTCTACCGTATCAAGTACGCGGTCAACCATATAATAAGCAGTAATATATTTTCTTCCTCTCAAGCTTGTATGAAAGAAAACATAATCACCCTTGTTTAAATCGGATTTGAGCTTGCGTGCCCTAGAGTCTACATCACCATATGTAAACTCATTTAGCGCAGGATCAGGGGGGCGAAGTTGAATATATGGAATAAGCAGGTGCATATCTAAATCCTTTTGTGAGTGAATACATCCAGCCTACTTTATCGCGATTTGATAGCAATATGATCACTTTTAAGCTTTCTGCGTCTCGGCAAATTCGTGCGGCGGTAACTGATGAAGACGGTCTTTTCGATGCGCCCCATGTGCGGCTCCTGTTGAAAGTGTTGAAGGCATTATAACCCCCTCCGCCTTCGGCACCTCCCCCATTTTCGGCTTTCTCGAAAATGGGGGAGGACGGGTAGGGGCCAATTACTCTTCTCGAATCCCAAAGACCCAGCTCATATCCGTGCCCAACGTCTCTGTTTTGAAAATACTCTCGCGCACCAGATCGGGCGCCAAATATCAGGATGAGACTAAAAATATGAGCAGAATGGAAGCCACAATCGGGCGGACGAATTTTGGAACGCGGAGGGAAACAGGTCGATTTGAAGAGTTCATGAATAAGCCTCCTGAAAAGAAATTATTTCCAGCACGAGTCCATCGGGAATGATAGCATCCACGCGGCGTGCATTTCCTTGTAATTTTCGTTCAATAACTGAATTTGACCATCGAAATATTCCCGAGCTCTTTTGATTTCGGTGGTTTCCTGCTCCAAGGTCATTGGACGCGGAGTGCAGATGGGCGGGATGCCGCTTCCTTGATATTCCGCATAATTACAAGCTGTGATCTCATGCGCCTCAAGCGAGGTGATGACCTTGTCTTGCAATGTTCTCAATTGCTCCACGCCGCGGTCGCGCATGGATTCGGGGGACTCCAAATAAATTGCGAGGTCCTCGCGTAAAGGCGCGGTTGTGGAGATGTCGATGTTTGTCTGGCCGATATTGTAAGTGTAGTCATCTCCAAGAGTGACCGAAGCTTCGGGCGGTCCTGAAGTGGTTGTGTAATGGCGAAAATATAATACCCAACCTTCGCCGATGATGGTTTTCCCTTTTTCACTGAGAAAGAACGATGCGCTCCAGCCAGTGGAATCAGGAACCCATAGCGTTTGAAGTCCCAGCCCGAACATTTCAGTTGGCGCGTTGGGATAATGCAAGGTGTAGAGACCGATGACATGCTGGTTCCGTTTGTTCTGCGATGGAAGTGTGATCTGGCAATCATCACGGGCACCGTCCCCAGTGCACCAGCGCGATTCATAAAAGTTCCCGATGTACTGGTAGGAAGTTGTCTTCCAGCTTTCATCAGTTAGGTTGTTGATGCACTGGTTCAGTGACTTGAAGCGCGCTTCAGTAGCCGGGTCTTCGAACCCAAGTTCATTTATGCCGGGTACGGGTTTGGGTGTGGGAGTGCTTTCAATTGGGGGGAGAATCAACCGACAGGAAAGTACGCCTAAAAACGAGAACGCGATCAGAAGCGCAAAACGGGATTTCATGTGCCTCCTATTCCTTGCGGTTGCCAAATACCCAATCCATATCCGTGCCAAGCGTCTCTGTTTTGAAAATACTCTCACGCACAAGATTTAATTGTCCTGCCATTTTCGGTGTGATCAATGGAATGGGTTTACGCGTGTAAAACTTTTTGTAGAGCTGGTTCGCGGCAGGTTCATCCCAGCTCCACGCGGGGTCGAGTTTCGACAGGTCCATCGGGCGTGTATAACCGCGCAGGGTCTTTTGTCTGTCTGTGTTCATGTAATGTTCGAAATAACTCATCGCCAGTTCACGGAAATCGCGATAGACAGGTTCGCGGAATCCAAGCTGCACATAATTGGATTTTGCCACCACGCCCCAGCGCCCGTCAACTTGATAGGGCGCAAGCACGTGGTCATCGTCCATGCCGGGAGCAGGCACGAGATCCAGGGCGAGCGGTTTATATAGTTCTCAGAAAAGTTTTTTCCATCAAGCAAGAGTCAGAAAGGGTGAAGGCGTTTCGTAAAACTCAAATACAGTATTCAGGCGTTGGATTTCCTGACGCA
>Ga0315273_10005254_pt1 | contig 16011 bp, 12 predicted proteins | sample YL17G02_0_MG_FD_205753 | JGI IMG/M metagenome (GOLD analysis project Ga0315273, IMG submission 205753) | Sediment microbial communities from Yellowstone Lake, YNP, Wyoming, USA - YL17G02_0 | ecosystem: Environmental > Aquatic > Freshwater > Lake > Sediment | place: USA: Wyoming | collected...
TCAGGTTGTTCTTGGTGATGACTCCCTGCAGCAGCCGCGCCATCTGGTCGGCGCCGCCGCCGGTGCCTGCCGGGACCACGAACTCGACGGGCTTCGTGGGCTCCCAGCCCGCGGCCGGAAAGGGCACCGCGAGCGCGAGCGCCATTGCAGCCATCGTCGCCATCGATCGCGCCCTCGATCCGGCGCCACCCGCGGATACCCAAGTCCGCGCGCGCAAGATCGCTTCGTCAGCCGCCGGGCTACCTGCCAGGATTTTCCGTGCCATATCGATTCCTCCTAAAGTGCGTCGTGAGCGCGACGCGCATACCACTAAAGGTCCGGGCCCGGACGCTCTTTTGAGCAGCGATATTACGCCGTTTGGTCGGACGGAGGACGGCATGGCGTCCCACCCGCGCCTGCTAGTCCGGTAGGACCGAGAGACGACGCGTGCGGGGCGCTGGGTCGATGGGCAGGCAGCGATTCATTGTGCGGTGCCGCAAAGCCCAAACCGCGTCGCGGAGAGGCGAGCCGCCCCGCCGGAAACCTGCGCTGGCGGTGCTATGCTTGCCGGCGCCCTCACGCATCTGGAGAAAGACCATGCCGTCACTGTTCACGACCTTGCTGCCCCGCCATTTGCGGTCTCTGGCGCTGTTGTCCATCGCCGCACTCGCCCTCGGACTTGCTTCGGGCGTTGCCGCCCAGCAGCCGCGCGTGCTCAAGATCTCGCATCAGTTCCCCGCGTCGACCGGCGCCGACGGCGATTTCCGCGACCAGCTCGCGCGCAAATTCGCGGCCGACGTCGAGAAGCGCACCAACGGCTCGCTCAAGGTCGAGGTCTACCCGGCGAGCTCGCTGGTCAAGACGTTCGCCCAGTTCGGCGCCGTGCGCAAGGGCGCGCTCGACATGTCGGTGCTGCCGATCGCCTACGGCGGCGGCGAGGTGCCCGAGGCGAACCTCGGCCTGATGCCGGCGCTCATCACGAGCTACGAGCAGGGTCTGCGCTGGAAGGACGCGCCGATCGGCAAGGAATGGTCGAAGCTGCTCGAGGACCGCGGCATCCGGATCGTGACCTGGGTGTGGCAGGCCGGCGGCATCGCGGGTCTCACCAAGGCGGTCGTGTCGCCCGATGACGCCAAGGGGATGAAGATCCGCGGCGGCAGCAAGGAAGTGGACCTGATGCTGAAGGGCGCCGGCGCGGCCATCACCAACGTGCCGTCGAACGAGATCTACAGCGCGATGCAATCGGGCGTGCTCGACGCGGCGATCACGTCGTCGACGTCGCTGATCAGCTTCCGGCTCTACGAGACGGGCAAGAACGTCACGACCGCGCGCAAGAACACGTTCTGGTACATGTTCGAGCCGCTGGTCATCTCGAAGACGGTGTACGACAGCCTGACCAAGGAGCAGCAGCAGGCCATCAACGAGGCCGGCGCGAGCCTCGAGAAGTTCGCGCTGGATGCGGCCAAGGTCGATGACGCGAGGATGGCCGAGGTCTACGCCAAGAACGGCGCCAAGGTCTTCGACATGGACGATGCGACGTTCGCGAAGTGGCGCGCCATCGCACAGGAAACGGCGTGGGAAGATTTCGCCAAGAACGTGAAGGACGGCAAACGCTGGCTCGACATGGCCACCGCCGTCAAGTAACGCGCGCGTCTCGCTGCTTCGCAACCCCGGGCGCGGCTCGATGTCGCTCTGGCTTCGCCTCAATCGCGCGCTCGCCACGCTCAACACGTGGACGGGCTACCTGTCGGGTTTCCTCATCGTCTTCTGCGCGGCGATCCTCGTCTTCGAAGTCGGCGTCCGCTACTGGCTGCGCTGGGCGACCGACTGGGAAATCGAGCTCGCGGTGATGCTGCTGATCATCGCGACGTTCATGAGTGCCGCGTACACGCAGCTCCACCGCGGCCACGTGTCGATCGAGGTGCTGGACGGCGTGTTGACGCCCCGCGCCAACCGAGTCCGGCGCATCCTCGCGGACCTCCTCTCCCTCGCGTTCTGCGTATTCATCGCGTGGAAATCGTGGGAGCTCTTCGGCGAGGCGTGGTCGGACGGACGCGCCAGCAATTCGGTCTGGGGGCCGAAGCTGTGGATCCCGTTCGGCTTCATGGCGCTCGGCATGACGCTTCTGTGCCTGCAGTTGGCGGTGCAGATCCCGGCGGCGCGGTTCGGCGTCGTCAAGGGCGCGGCGAAGGAAGCCGAATGAGATCGCAGTTTGCCCGCAGCGTACGGGTTCGCGGGCAGGCGCATGCCTCATCCTAAGCCCATCCGCGAACCTGCGCGCTGCGGACACCACCTATGACGACCCTGCAGGTCGGCCTGCTGTACGGGGCGACGACGTTCCTGCTGCTCTTCTCCGGAATGCCGATCGCGTTCGCCGTCGGCGCGGTCGCGCTCGCCTTCATGTTCGCGTTCATGCCGGCGGCGAACATCGCCGTCATTGCCGAGACGATCTACTCCGAGCTCGACAACTTCACGCTGCTTACGATCCCGCTGTTCGTGCTGATGGGCGCCGCGATCGGCAAATCCCGCGCGGGCGAGGATCTGTATTCGTCGCTCAATCGCTGGCTTTCCCGCGTCCCCGGCGGGCTCGGCGTCGCCAACGTGCTTGCCTGCAGCGTGTTCGCGGCGATGTGCGGCAGCTCGCCCGCGACTTGCTCGGCAATCGGCAGCTCCGGCATTCCGCAGATGCGCGCGCGTGGCTATTCGGAGGAGCTCGCGACGGGCCTTATCGCCGCCGGCGGGACGCTCGGCATCCTGATCCCGCCATCGCTGACGCTGATCCTGTACGGCCTTGCTGCCGAGCAGTCGATCGGCAAGCTGTTCATGGCCGGCGTAGGCCCCGGCCTGCTGCTGACCGCGATGTTCATCGCGTGGACCATTTTCCAGTACCGGCGTGACCGTCTGCGCGCTTCGGTCGCCGCGGCGTCGGGCGGGCCGGCGCTGCAGGCGCTCGAGCATTTCACGTGGGCCGAGCGCTTCGAGACGCTGCCGCGCTTCGTCCCGTTCCTTGCGGTGATCGCGTTGATCATGGTCGCGCTCTACGGCGGCTGGGCGACGCCCTCGGAGGTCGCGGGCATCGGCGCCGCTGCGTCGCTGCTGATGGTCGTGCTGATCTACCGCTGCTATCGCTGGAGCGACATGCGATTGATCCTGGGCGGCACGGTGCGCGAATCGTGCATGGTGATGCTGATCATCGCGATGAGCTTCCTCTACACCTACGTGATGAGCTACCTGCACGTCACGCAGAGCACTGCCGAGTGGCTGATCGCGTTGCCGCTTTCGAAGTGGGTGTTTTTCTTCTGGGTCAACGTGCTCCTGATCGTGCTGGGGTTCTTCCTGCCTCCCGTGGCGATCATCCTGATGGTGACGCCGATCCTGCTGCCGGCGCTGAAGGCGCATGGCTTCGATTTGATATGGTTCGGGGTCATCATGACGATCCTGATGGAAATGGGGCTGATCCACCCGCCGGTGGGCTTGAACCTTTTCGTGATCAACGGCATCGCGCCGGACATCCCGTTGCGCAAGATCGTCTGGGGCGTGCTGCCGTTTCTGGCGCTCTTGGCGATCGCGATCGTGTTGCTGTGTGTGGTCCCGGCCATCGCGACCTGGCTGCCGAACCACTACCTGGGAAAATAGCCATGTGCGTCACGTCTCCGTGGCTCCCGGTCACCGTCGCGCTGCGCGCGCTCGCGCCGCGCGAGCGCATCGCGGCGATCGCTGATCCCGGCAGCGTGCAGCCGGTCGACGCGTCGTTCGATGCGCCGCGGCCTTCGCCGCACCTCGCCCGATGGGGGATCGCCGCGCAGGACGACGACGGCGTGGTCATCGCGCGCGCGGCGATCGGCGGTGCGGCGGTGCTGGTTGCAGCGCAGGACGAGCGCTTCCTCCGCGGCAGCGCGGGCGCGAACCACGGCGACGCGCTGCGCCGGCTGTTCGTGCGCGGGCGGGCCGAGCGGCCGGCGGCGGTGATCATCCTCGCCGCCTCCGCGGGCGTGCGCCTGCACGAAGCGAACCCGGCCGAATTGGCGCTGGCCCGCGCGCTCACCGCGCTCCTCGATTTGCGCGCGGCCGGTGTTCCGGTGCTCGTGCTCAGTGTCGCCGACACCTTTGGCGGCGCGTCGGTGCTGGCCTGTGCGGGCGAGCGGACGGCGCTTCTGCCGGGCGTGCGCCTGGGTCTTTCGGGGCCTGCGGTCATCGAAACGACGCGCGGTCCCGGCGAGCTCGACGCGGGCGACGCGGATGCCGTCACCGCGCTGTTTGGCGCCGAGGCACGCGCTGCCGCGGGTCACGTCGAACTCGTGGCCGCCGACGCGGAAGCGGTGCGCGCATGGATCGCGCGGTGCGTGCGGGAATCGAAGCCGTTCGCGACGTGGGTGCGGACGAGGCAGGAGGAGCTCGCGGCGCGACTCGCGCTGACGCAGAGCCCGGGCGTCCGCGCGGCGGGCGAGCGGGCGGCCGTCGAACTTGCAACCACCCCGGCTCTGCCGCTGCCGAGGAAGCTCGCGTCGCTTTACGCGGATGCCGAACCCGTCGATCGCGTCTGCTGGCTCTGGCGGATGCGCGACCGGCGTGTCTGGCTTTCCCGCCCGTTCGGATTGGGGACGTTCGGCCCGCGAGAGGCGCACGGCCTCGACGCTGCGCTGCTCGTGCATCTCGCCGGCGGCGCCGCGGCCGACGGGCGGACGGTATTCCTTGTCGGTGATTCGTATGGGCACGAGGTGTCGCGCAACGCCGAAGCGCTGTGCGTCTCGCAGTACCTCGCGCAGCATTCGGCCGTCGTCGCGCTGCTCCGTGCGCAAGGCGTGCGCGTGTGCGGGCTCCTCACCGGGGTTGGGCACAGCGGCGCGTTCTTCGCGAACGCGCTGCAGGCGCGGGAGGTCTATGCGCTTGCCGACGCGCGCGTGATAGCGATGGAGCCGGCAGCGATCGCCCGAGTCATCCGGCTTCCGGAGCGGGAGATCGCGGCGCTGATCGAGAACGACCCGCTGCTTGGCCACCCGGTGCGCCATTTCGCCGGTTGGGGCGGCATCGCGGAGATCCTGCCTGACGCCGACCGGGACCGGCTGCTCGCGCTCGTCGAGCGCGGGGTTTCACCACGTCCGACGTCGCGCTAGACTAGTGTACTGAGTCAGAAGTTCCGAAGATAAAGAAGCGGATGGAATCGGCCGTCAGGCAAGGCGCGAGGCCGAAAGCGTACCGCGTGGTACGGTGAGGGCGAGTAACGCAGCATGGCGGCCGATTTCGCCGCGAACTATCGAGTGAATTTCTGACTCAGTACACTAGGCGCCCGCAGCAGGTGGCCACGCGCGGTGTGCCGCCGACTCGGCCTCCTTGTCCCGGCAGTGCCGTCTGACGGTCGGCGCGTCGGCCTCGTTGCGTCGACTCGTCCCGGTCGCATCCCCATGCGCTACCCGCGCCTGGGGCTCCTGCTTCCCGGCTCACGCCGCTGCTCCCAGGCTCGCGCCGCCACCCGCGCGATCTGCTCTGCCCGGTCGGCGATGAGCGCGTCGGCGTTCGCGATGCATTCGGCGAGCGCCATCGGTGCCGCGGGCAACGCGAAACAACCTGCAAAAACGCGCCCCAATTCCGGCAACGCAGCGGCATCGACCGCACCCGAGAGCAGCGTGATCGGCACGCCCGCGGCGCGCGCCCGTTCCGCGACAACGTACGGCGCCTTGCGCAGCAGCGTCTGCAAGTCGGTGCGGCCTTCGCCGGTGAATGCCCAGTCCGCGCCGGCGAGCGCGGCATCGAGGCCGATCAGGTCGGCGACCACGTCGGCGCCGGAACGGAATGTGCCGCCGACGAGTTGCAGCGCGAAGCCGAGGCCGCCCGCCGCGCCCGCCCCCGGCCGGTCCGCCGCGCGCGCGCCTGTCGCATGCTCGGCCAGCGCGGCGAAACGGGCGAGCGTGTCATCGATGGGCCCGATGTCGTCCGCGCCGACCCCCTTTTGCGGCCCGAAGATCGCCGTCGCGCCGCGCTCGCCGCAGAGCGGGTTGTTGACGTCCGACATGATCGTGATCGAGGATTGCGCGAGCCTCGGATCGAGTCCTTGTGCGTGTACGAGCGCGAGCGACGCGAGCCCCTCCGGAGTGGGTGCGATGTCGCGGCCCGCCGCATCGACGAGTTTGAGGCCGAGCGCCGCGAGCATCCCGGCGCCGCCGTCGTTGGTGCTGCTGCCACCCAGCCCGATCATGAAGCGGCGAACGCCGGCATCGAGCAGCGCGCGAATCAATTCACCGATGCCCTGCGTTGCGCGCGCGGTAACCGGCCGAGACATGCCGTCGGGGTCCGTGATGCCGACGACTTCAGCCGCTTCGATGACCGCCGTCACGTCCTCGCGCGAGGCGACGATGCCGTACGCGGCGACGCGCGATTTTCCGCCTGCGCCGGTGACTTCACGCTGGCGTCGTTCGCCGCCGCGCGACAATACCGCGTCGAGCGTGCCTTCGCCGCCGTCGGCCATCGGGCACGCGCGAATCCCGGCGTCGGGCCAGACGCGGCGCAGCCCGCGCGCGATCGCTTCGCAGACGGCTTGCGCGTCGAGCGAGCCCTTGAACGAGTCCGGGGCGATGACGACGATCGGTTGGCGGGCAGCAGGCATGGCGTATGCTTTTCCGTGACGCGGGCGCGCCCGCCATCGTAGCAGCCCGCATCCCTCCACGGAGATCGCCGATGCCCCCGGCGTTGCTGTTCGCGTTATTGCTCGTCGCCGGCGTGCGCGCTGCCGCGGCGGCCGATTACGCCCGCGAGGAGCGCTGGGCGCAGGAAATTCTGCCGTCGCTCGTCGTCGGCGATGCCGTCTATCTGGCGACTCCGGCGCGAACGAGGGTGCTGGCGATCAGGACGGAACCGCCCGGACCCGCAAAGGGCGCCGTCATCGTGGTCCACGGCCTCGGCGTCCACCCGGATTGGGCGCTGATCGGTGGCCTGCGCACGGGCCTCGCGGAGGCCGGATACATCACGCTGTCGGTGCAGATGCCGGTGCGCTCCGCCGAAGCGACACGGGACGACTACGGCGACACGCTGCCCGAGGCAGGCGACCGGATCGCCGCCGCGATCGCGTATCTGCGCGGGAAGGGAGCGACGAGAATCGCGATCGCTTCGCACAGCATGGGCGCGTCGATGGTGAATGCGTATCTTGCGCGGCGAGACGCATTGGCGATCGTTGCCTGGACGCCGGTCGGAATGTTCGGTGCGTTCGCCGCATCGCCGAAGGAACCGGTGCTGGACGTGATCGCCGAGCGCGAGATCGAATTGGTGACGGAATCCGCGCCGGCGCGCGCGCGGACGTTGCCGAAAGACGCGTGCTCGCGGCAAGTTACGATAGCCGGCACCGACCACTACTTCGACAACCGGCAGAAGGAACTCGTCGCGGCGATCGCGGCGTTCCTGGATCGCGTGTTCGCCGGGGGCTGCTCGCGACATTCTTGAGATGGGTGCGAGGCTGAACAGGCGCTAGTCCCGGTCGTCGTCCTCGCCGCGCGTCGCCCGTGTGAGTCGGTCGAGCACGGCGAGCCACGCGTCGTCGTGGGGAACCGCTTCGATCAGGATCGCGTCGACGTTGGCGGCGTCGAGCGCGCGCAGATTCGCGTAAAGGTCATGCGCGTACGCCGCAGCGCCGGCCGGCGCGTCGATCCAGATGTCGACGAAGTCCGCGGGGCGCGCGACGGTGCGCGCGAGGACCGCGATCACTTCGTCGCGTTCTCGGAGCTGCGCAATTTCCGCATGCAGCGCGTTTGCCGCGACGAGCGTTGCCGGGGTGTTTGGCGCGTAGTGCGATGCGAGCGTCCCCGACGCACGCGGCGCGGCGGCGTCGCGCGCGCGCGGTGCTCGCCCCAACACGCGAAAGAGATCCGAAAGTCCGATGGCGCCCGGACGCAGCAGCATCGGCTCCTCGCTGCTGAATGCGACGATCGTCGACTCGATCCCGACCCCGCAGGCGCCGCCGTCCAGAATCATCGTGACCGCGTCGCCGAGATCGTCGGCGACGTGTTGCGCGGTCGTCGGCGAAATGCGGCCGAAGCGATTCGCCGACGGCGCCGCGATCCCGCCGCCGAACGCCGAGAGCAGCGCGCGCGCGACCGGATGCGACGGCACGCGCAAACCCACGCTGTCCTGACCGCCGGTGACGACGTCGTCGACGCGCGCTGCGCGCGGCAGAATCAGTGTCAGCGGCCCGGGCCAGAACGCCGCGGCAAGCTTTCCCGCGCCCTCCGGCACCGCGCGCGTCCACGCCGCGAGTTGCGATGTGTCGTACAGATGAACGATGACCGGGTGGTCGGCGGGCCGGCCCTTCGCGGTGAAAATACGGCGGACCGCGTCGGGGTTGCCGGCATCGGCGCCGAGGCCGTAGACCGTTTCCGTCGGAAACGCGACCAGTTCCCCGCTGCGCAGGCGCAGGACGGCGCGCGCGATCGCCGCGTCCGTCGGTGCTTCGATGGACGGGGTCATCGTTTGCCGATTCCGAGGTGCAGCAAACAGCGCGCAACAGCGTTGACCCTGCTGCTGCAAGGGACGCGTTCGGGCCGGAAAGCCGGGCGGGTTCTGCTAGAATTCAAGTTTTTGCGTGATGCGTTGAGCCTGTACGCGACGGCGATGGAAAGACGCAACGGCGATGGAAAGGCAGGGCAATGAGTGATTTCCTGTTCACGTCGGAATCGGTGTCGGAGGGCCATCCGGACAAGGTCGCCGATCAGATTTCCGACGCGGTGCTCGACGCGATTCTAGAGCAAGACCCGACCGGGCGTGTCGCCGCCGAGACGCTGGTATCGACCGGCCTCGTCGTGATGACCGGCGAAATCACCACCGCAGTCCTGCACGACTACGCGCGGATCGCGCGTGATGCGATCCGCCGGATCGGCTACAACGACCCCGAACTGCGCTTCGACGCCGACGGCTGCGCGGTGATGGTCTGCTATGGCCGGCAATCGCCCGACATCGGGCGCGGTGTCGATCAGGCCTCCGACGACCACCTGAACCAGGGAGCGGGCGACCAGGGCCTGATGTTCGGCTACGCGTGCGACGAAACGCCGTCGCTGATGCCGTTTCCGATCTACTACGCGCACCGGCTCGTGCAGCGCCAGAGCGAGGTCCGCAAGGATGGCCGCCTGCCGTGGCTGCGGCCCGACGCCAAGTCGCAGGTCACCGTCCGCTACGTCGACGGCAAGCCCGTCGCGATCGACACGGTCGTGCTGTCGACGCAGCACCATCCGAGCATGAACGACAAGCAGGCCGAGCTTGCCGAGGCCGTGATCGAAGAGGTCATCAAGCCGGTGCTGCCGGCGAACATGCTCAAGGGCACCAAGTATCTCGTCAATCCGACCGGCCGGTTCGAGATCGGCGGGCCGCACGGCGACGCCGGACTCACCGGCCGCAAGATCATCGTCGACACCTACGGCGGCGCGGCCCCGCACGGCGGGGGCGCGTTCTCCGGCAAGGATCCGTCGAAGGTGGATCGATCGGCTTCATACGCGGCGCGCTACGTTGCGAAGAACATCGTCGCCGCGGGCATCGCCACGCAGTGCCAGGTGCAGGTTGCGTACGCGATCGGCGTCGCGCGCCCGATCAACGTCACCGTCTATACCGAGGGCACGGGCCGGATTCCCGACGAGAAGATCGCCGAACTCGTCCATGCCCACTTCGATCTTCGGCCGAAGGGCATCATCCGGATGCTCGACCTGCTGCGCCCGATTTATCTCAAGACCGCCGCGTATGGCCACTTCGGCCGCGACGAGCCCGAATTTACGTGGGAAGCGATCGACAAGGCGCCTGCACTGAAAGCGGCGGCCGGGATCTGATCCTCCGGCCGGCGCTGGCGACTGACCGTCACCAACGCCTCGCCTGCGACGAACGGCATTCTCCAATGCATCTGTTCGATCCCATGCCGCTGCGCGGCCTCACGCTCTCCAACCGCATCGTCGTGTCGCCGATGTGCCAGTACTCGGCCGAGGGCGGGTGCGCAACGGACTGGCACCTGATCCACTGGGGCCAGATGCTCCTGTCCGGCGCGGGAATGTTCACGATCGAGGCGACCGCAGTCACGGCCGACGGGCGGATCACGCATGGCTGCCTCGGGCTCTACGACGATGCGACCGAGAAGGCGCTCTACGCCATGCTCGCCCGCGCGCGCCGCCAGGCGCCGCCGATGCCGGTCGCGATCCAGCTCGCGCACGCGGGGCGCAAGGGCTCGTCGGCGCGGCCCTGGGAGGGCGGCATGCTGGTCCCGCCGACGCGGGGCGGCTGGACGCCCGTAGCGCCGTCGGCCGTCCCGCACGCGGACGGCGAACCGGCGCCCGCCGCGCTCGATGCGGCCGGTCTCGCGGACGTGCGCGAAGCGTTCGTGTCGGCGGCGCGGCGTGCCGAAAGGATCGGCATCGACGCCATCGAGCTGCACATGGCGCACGGTTACCTGCTGCACGAATTCCTGTCGCCGATTGCGAATCGGCGTGACGATGACTATGGCGGCGGCTTCGAGAATCGGATTCGCTATCCGCTGGAAGTATTCGATGCGGTCCGCGCGACCTGGCCTGCGGATCGTCCCATGGGCGTAAGGATTTCGGCGACCGACTGGGTGGACGGCGGCTGGACGCCGGAGGATGCGGTCGCACTCGCGCGACGTCTCAAGGTGCGCGGCTGCGATTGGTTGGACGTGTCGAGCGGCGGCGTTTCGCCCGCGCAGCGAATTCCGGCTCCGACCCCGGGCATTCACGTGCCCTTCGCGCGCGAGATTCGGCGCGCGACCGGAATTGTGACGATGGCGGTCGGTCTCATCACCGAGCCGGAGCACGCCGACGCGATCGTCGCGGCGGGCGATGCGGACATGGTCGCGCTTGCCCGCGCGTTCCTGCGCGACCCCCGCTGGCCGTGGCGCGCCGCGGCGGCGCTCGGAGGCACGGTGATGGGCGCCCCGCCGTACTGGCGGGCACTGACCAAAGAGACCGCGGGGATCTTCGGCGAGCTGCGCGCGGGACAACGCTGACGTCTCCCGCGCCGGCGATCGCGCCCTCGGAAGCCACTCCTGGCGCAGCGGAAGCGGGGTACAATGTACGACATGTTTCCGTGGCGGCCGCGCGCCGCGCGGAGTTCCGAATTCATATCAGCATAGGGAGGATCCCATGGCCGAACGAACCCGAACCCGCCGCAATACCCTCGAGCGTCGCTGCCTCGGCAAGGCCTACAAGCGTCTTTTCGCCGGTTCGACGAAGGGCGTTTTCAAGATGCTCGAGAAAATCAAGAAGGCGTAATACCCTTCTTCACGGCGCCTTGCGCGCCACACCATTCGAAGGGCCGCGATGCGGCCCTTCGCGCTTGGCTGCGGCATGGCTGCACTGATCCACGTCATCGGCCCGGAACCCGGGCTTCCCGGGCGTTGAGTCCCGGATCGGCAATCCGGCGCTTTCGCTGCAATTGGGGCGCTCCTTCGAACACGTGGAACAATGCGCAAAGGACTCTGCCCATCCTCACCGCCCGGCATGGGCTGCGCTCGGCCGCCCGGTCGCGGGTAACGGAGATCGTGGCTCCGGCACGGGGCCTGTCGCGGCCGCCAAGGTGACTATGAGTGCATCGGCAACAACAGGCCGTCGTCCGGCCCGGCCAAGTCCACGCGATCGGTGCCGGCACACGGAGGTTTCGAATCCGGGAGTGAGCGGATGGTGCGACGTGCCCGATGGTGCTTGCCGCGCTCGTCGGCCGAACCCGCCGGACGCGCGCGGGGCGGATTCTCGACAGGAGCGAGAAGCGCTGCCTGGTGTCCGTGTCGATCTTGCCGGCCGTTTGCATCGAGCCCGGGATCTAGGACGGCCGATGACGCTAGAATCGAACCTGTGATGGCGTTCGCACGATTCCTCGACGGCCACCCGGCCTACTCCGCCACGAGCGCTCTGGACCTGCTGCGGGCGTCGGAGTACGGCCGCCTCGAAGCGCAGGGGCAGGTGTATCTCGACTACACTGGCGGCGGACTCCACGCCGACGCGCAAGTCCGGGAGCACCTGCAACTGCTCGGCGAGCACGTGTTCGGCAACCCGCACTCCGCGAATCCGAGCTCGACGGACACGACGCAGCAGGTCGAGCGGACGCGCGCCGCGGTGCTCGCCTATTTCAACGGCACGGGCGAGTACACGGCCGTCTTCACCCTGAATGCGTCCGGGGCGTTGAAGCTCGTGGGCGAGTCGTATCCCTTCGAGGCCGGCGGGCGATTGCTGTTGACGGTCGACAACCACAACTCGGTCAACGGCATCCGCGAGTTCGCGCGCGCGAAAGGCGCCGTCGTCGACTACGCGCCGCTGACGGTGCCCGACCTCCGCCTCGACGCCTCCGCCATGGACGCGCTCCTCGCGCAGGCAGACCCGACGCGCGCCAACTTGCTGGCGTTCCCCGCGCAGTCGAATTTCTCCGGCGTGAAGCATCCGCTCGCGCTCATCGACGCCGCGCGCGCCCTCGGCTGGCACGTGCTGCTCGACGCGGCGGCGTTCGTGCCGACCAATCGCCTCGACCTGCGCGTGGCGACGCCCGACTTCGTGACGATCTCGTTCTACAAGATGTTCGGCTACCCCACCGGCGTGGGCTGCCTGCTGATCCGCAATGCGACGCTCAGCCGGCTCCGGCGCCCGTGGTTTGCCGGCGGCACCGTGAACTTCGCCACCGTGCAGGGACGCCTGCACGTGCTGTCGCCGCGCGAAGCGGGTTTTGAAGACGGCACGCTGAACTACCTGAGCATTCCGGCCGTGGCGATCGGCCTCCGCCATCTCGAGCGCATCGGCATGGACACGATTACCACGCGCGTCCACTGCCTCACCGACTGGCTGTTGACGGAGCTCCTCGCGCTCCGCCATGGCAACGGACGCCACATGGTGCGCCTCTACGGACCGGCGACGTCGACGCTGCGCGGCGGAACCGTGACGATGAACTTCTACGATCCGAACGGCCATCTTCTCGATTACCGACGGATCGAGGAGCTCGCCGGGCTGGAGCGCATCTCGCTCAGGACCGGATGCTTCTGCAATCCGGGCGCGGGCGAAACGGCCGAAGGTCTGACCGAGGACGACATGCGCGCCGGGTTGGCGGAGGGCGCGGATATCACGCTTCCGCGCTTCCTTCAGGTGATGCAGCATCGCGGTGGCAAGAGCGCCGGCGCGATCCGCGTGTCGCTCGGACTGGCGAGCAATTTCGCCGACGTCGAGCGCTTCCTGCGGTTTGCCGCCGGATTCCGCGATCAATCCACACTGACGATCGGCGCGGTGGCGTTCGACATCGAGTCGTGTCGCGTGATCCGCGACGGAAGCTGACCGCTGCCGCAATTCACCAGTACTGATTTTGCTCGCCGGTCGAAGGAACGGAGATTCAAGCACACGCCCCGCGCATCGGGGGTCGAGTCGGAGCGAACTCGGCCGATCGTGATCGGCAAGTTTCGGCCAGGAGCAGTCGTCCACGTTCTCAAGGTGCTGCAGCTTGCTCGACATCCAACCGAACCGCGAACCCGCGTTGGTCATTGTCAGACCCTCGACACACTAAAATAGCCCAACCTCCCGGCTGGGCTATTCTGTTGGTACTATCCGGAGCCAACCGGCTTGCTCGGCCAATGAATCCGTCGTCGCCACCGTCCGCACACGAAGCGGGAGAGCTTCCGTCGCGCCGCCGGCTTGCGGCAATCATGTTCACCGACATGGTGGGATTCTCCGCGCTCGTGGATCGCGGCGAGCGAGAAGCGCTTGCTCTGCTCGATGAACACAATTCCTTGCTGCGCCCGTTATTTGCGGCGCATGGCGGTACCGAGGTTAATACCACCGGTGATGGCTTCTACGTCGAATTCCCGAGCGCGTTGGAAACTGTGCGCTGTGCCATCGATATGCAGCAGGCGCTGCGTCTACGGAACGCGTCTCATGATGGTCCGCCGATCGTCATCCGGATCGGCATTCACCTCGGGGACGTCGAAGCGCGTGACAACAGCTTTTATGGTGATGCAGTAAACATTGCCGCGCGCCTTGAACCTCTGGCAAGTCCGGGCGGGATCTGCATTTCAGAGCAGGTTTATGCGGCGGTCAGGAAGATGATCGGCTGCAAGTTCAGCCGAGTGGATGCGATCGCGCTCAAGAATATCGCGGGGACGGTCAATGTTTATCGTGTGATGATGCCGTGGGACGAGGGCGCGTCAGCGCTACGTGATCGTTTCGCGTCGGTGCTTCGCGGAAAGCGTTGGCGCAATCTCGCGATCGTCGCAGTGCTCGTCCTCGGCGGGGTCGGGGCCATTGAACAAACGCGATTCCTGCTCAATTCGCCGCCGCCGACGCTTGCTCCGCAATCGGTGGCCATCCTCCCTTTTCGCCGGCTGGGAAATGCTCCGACAGGTGAGGAATACCTCGGGGTCGGCCTTGCGGACGCACTGATCGGCAAGCTCAGCAACTTGCACCAAGTCACTGTTCGGCCTACCAGCGCCGTGCTCAAGTACGACGTGTCGAACCAGGATGTCCTTGCGGCGGCGCGCGAGCAAAGGGTGAATGCGGTGCTTTCGGGAACGATCCAGCGGGCCAATGACAGGATCCGTATTACCGTGCAGCTTGTGAAGACATCCGACGGTACGCCATTGTGGGCCGGGAAATTTGACGAGGACTTCAATGGAATCTTTGAGGTCCAGGACGCAATTTCGGAAAAGGTTGCCGCATCTCTGATCGAACAATTGTCGGGCAGCGACCGCCAAAAGCTAGCCCGGCGATACACGGATAATGTCGAGGCCTACGACTTCTATCTTCGCGGGCGTTATCAATGGACGCGGTTCAATGAGGAAGGCCTGGCGCGGGCGCTTGACTATTTCAAGCGGGCGATCGTCCTCGATCCCAAATACGCACTCGCCTATTCCGGGTTGAGCGATGTATACAATGTCCAAGGCGCCCTGGGATTTGCGATGCCTCGGACCGTGTGGAGCAAGACACGTGAGGCGGCGGAAAGGGCGGTTGCGCTCGATGATTCGCTGGCACAGGCACACAGCTCGCTGGCGGCGGAACGGCTGCTGTTTGCTTACGACTGGCCGGCGGCAGGGCGTCAATTGGAAAAGGCGCTGCAACTCAACCCGAATTTGACGCAGGCGCTCTCACTTTATGGTTATTACCTGCAAACACAGGGCAGGCTTGATGACGCCATTGCAGCCAGCAGGCGCGCAGTCCTCGTCGAGCCACTATCGACGCTCGCGAACATCGATCTCGCTTCAGCGCTCTATTACGCCGGACGCTACGACGAGGCCATTGCGGCGTGGAACAGAGCCACCGAGATCGACCCGGCGGCGAACGAAGGCTGGTTTGTCAGTGTGCAGGCGTTCGAGCGCCAGGCTAAGTATTCCGCGGCGCTAGACGAGGCCCGCAGGACGATCGCGGTGGCTGGGCGGACACCATTTACGTTACCTGCGCTAGGGTACGCCCTCGCCTCCGCAGGCAAGCGCGAAGAGGCGCTGAAGATCGCCGATGAGCTTGAGGTAATGTGGAAACGCCACTATTTTCCACCCACGGTGCTGGCATTGCTCTACACCGGACTGGGCAATGCGGACCGGGCATTTGCGTGGCTCGACATTGCTTACGAGCAGCGTGATGCACAGATTGTCTGGCTTGGCGTCGAGCCTCAATTCTCTCCGTTGCACCGGGACCGGCGTTGGCTGGAGCAGATCACGCGGCTCAATTTGGTAGCGCGGAAGTAACGCGCAACGTCTTCCGTTCCGAACGAACGGGATCGGTGTGCTTGGGCGCGAAAATCCCTGGCGTGTTGAAAGTTGCGGTACGACACGCGACCCCAGGCGATCGTTACTTCAGACCAGTAATGTCCCAACGTTTTCTAGCTAACAACTCGTCAATGAAGGAACCGAAAACATTTTTTCATGATTTTGTCTGTCACCGACCTGATTTGGCAATCGTGCAACGCCTGCAAGATTAGGCCGCGACCGCGGTGCTTCACCGCGAGAGTGAATCGCCGAGCATGAAAAACCACACGTTCGGCATGCTGCCCGGGAATCGGGGTGCAACAGTGCAGCAATATCGTTTGGGCGGATCTCGA
>Ga0315273_10005255_pt1 | contig 16009 bp, 15 predicted proteins | sample YL17G02_0_MG_FD_205753 | JGI IMG/M metagenome (GOLD analysis project Ga0315273, IMG submission 205753) | Sediment microbial communities from Yellowstone Lake, YNP, Wyoming, USA - YL17G02_0 | ecosystem: Environmental > Aquatic > Freshwater > Lake > Sediment | place: USA: Wyoming | collected...
GGCAGATTGAATACGCAAGTAAGGCTGATGAAATCTATACAGATGCAGGTGAGAAGGCGGTGGCCGGTGGTTTTGCTTACTGGAGAATCGTAACCAAAGAGACAGATGACTCCTTTGAACAAGAAGTCTTTATTGAGAGGATAGCAAACCAGTTCTCTGTTTATCTCGACCCAAGGGGACAGTATGCCTTCATCCGTGAGGGTATGACGAAAGAGGAATTTGAAGCACTCTATCCAAAGAAGGATGTAACTGACTGGCCGCAGGTAGGACAGGGTGAAGAGTATGCCCTCTGGTATGAGGAAGATAAAGTCTTCATTGCTGAGTATTTCTACAAAGAGCAATACGACAAAACGATTGCTCAGTGTGTAAATCTTCAGACAGGTGAAGTAGATGTAATTGAGTTAAAAGACAACATAACCGTAGAATCTCTTGCCTCCATAGGCTATCAGGTACTTCAGCAGAAGGAAAAGAAGGCTACAAGAGTTAAGTGGTGCAAGATTAGCGGTTCAGAGGTTCTTGAAGAAGGCGAATGGGTAGGTAAAGATATACCAATCATAGAGGTCATAGGTGATAAGGTAAATATCGCAGGTAAGGAATATAAACGTTCGTTAATAAGGGATGCCAAAGACCCACAGCGGGCATACAACTTCTGGCTTACCCACATGACGGAAACGGTAGCCCTTGCACCAAAGTCTCCATATCTTGTGAGTCCACAAGAAATAAAAGGTTTTGAGACAATTTGGAATCAGGCTAACCAGAAAAACCATCCCTACCTGCTTTTTAATCCCCAAGGGCAGAGAGTCCCGAAGCGTGAACCTCCCCCTCAAGTTCCAACTGGGGCCTCTGCCATGTTACAGATTTCAGCCGCAGACATTCAGGATACTATCGGTATGTATGATGCTTCATTTGGTGAGAAGAGCAACGAGAGAACAGGTGTTGCTATTAAGGCAAGGGCTGTACGAAGCGACTTCGGTACATACCACTTCCCAGATAACTTCAGAAGGGCAGTAACAGATACCGTAAGACAGTTAATAGACATCATTCCTAAAATCTACGATACAGAACGCAGGGTTCGGATCCTTGGAACTGAAGGTGAAGAGGCTGTGTTAGAGATTAACAAGACCATCTTCGACCCTGCAACCGGACAACAGATGGTTGTGAACGATATCACAGCTGGAAAGTACGATGTGGTTGCTGATATCAGACCTTATTCCACAAGGCGGCAGGAAGCTGAAGAGAAAATCGCTTCGATTATCCAAGGCGCTCCTCAAGTTGCACCTATCATGCTGCCTTTATTCTTAAAATTCAGTGATATACCAGGTGCGGAAGAGGCAATAGAACAACTCAAGCAGTATCTTCCGGCCTTATTAGGACAAACAGAACAACCGCCTAATGGCGGGCAGATGATACCCCAACAGGGGGAACCAGGAGGTCAGTAATGGCTAAAAAACAAACTCAAGCAGTTGTTGAGGAACCAGTATTGGAAGTACCGGAAGTACAGGCAGAACCTGAAGTACAGCCGGAGTTAATACTTGAAGCAGCACCAGTAGTTGAAACTGATGTTCTTGAAGGAACTCAGGCAGCAGAACCTAAGACATCAACCGAAGAACCTACCGATATAACTATAGACGATATAGTTTCGGGCAAACGACCAGCAGAGGATAAGACCCCTGTATGGGCTAAAAAGCGGTTTGATGAACTTACGGCCAAGATTTACGAGAAAGATAGGCGGATAAAAGAGCTTGAAAACACGGTAGTACCGACTAACAGGCCAGTCCCTCCGGTAGAAAGCGAGTTTGCGGATACAGACGAGTACCGGAAAGCAAGAATCTCCTATGAGGATGAACTGGATGTCTGGAAGGGACACTACAAGAAGAACGAGGAAATACAGGCGCAAGAGAAACGAGAGATGGAAGAAAACCTTGCCTCCTTCAATGTTAAGGCAGAGAAGATGCGAGTTAAGTATCCAGATTTCGATACCGTTATAACCGAGCCGGTCTTTACTCCAGCTATGAGTGCGGAGATAATGGGTTCTGATTTCGGCCCTGAAATCGGTTATTTCCTTGCCAAGAATCCAAGTGAAGCCTTCAAGTTCAGTAAGTTATCCCCTACTAAGGTAGCAAAGGAGATAGGAAAACTTGAGGTTAAGTTTTCACAGGCAACTAAAAAAGTCAGTTCTGCTGCTCCTCCTCCACTTCAACCCCTCAAGGGGGATGATATGGTTGCAGGAGACCCATCTAAGATGTCGGATAACGACTGGTTTAAATGGGAACAGCAACAGAAACTAAATAGATTGAAAAGAGAGGTTAAAATTTAATGGCTAATACATTCAAAACGCTAAGTGACGGAGACATTGTTAGAAAATGTCTTGCGTCATTCCATAACAAACTGAAGTTTATCAAAACGATTAATAGACAGTACGATCCGAGATTCGCCGTGACTGGAGCAAAGAATGGTGGTACTTTGCTTATTAGAAACCCCAATGAATTTACTGTATCCACTGGTGCTGTAATGGATACTCAGGACATCACGGAAACCACACAGACCCTCACTGTTGCGACACAGAAGAATGTGTCCATGAACTTCAGTTCCGTAGAAGCAACAATGAGTATTGATGATTTTGAGCAGAGGTATATAGACCCTGCAATGTCTAAGTTAGCGGCTACTGTTGAATATACAGTTCTTGCGGCTGTGTATAAAAACATATACAACCTAACTGGTACTCCGGCTACTACCCCAGCTTCTTTAGTTGCGGCCTTAAATGCTGGTGCAAGATTAAGTCAGGGACTCGCTCCTGAAAGTGATAGACACCTTCTGTATGATTCTCCTGCTATGGCTACAACAGTTGCGGCTATTGGTACTTACTTCCATAAGGCAAGTGAGTTGGAGAGGGCTTTTGCGGAAGGATACATCGGTCAGGCTGCTGGATTTAAGTGGTGGGAATCCAACATGGTGCCAAATCATACCAATGGTTCAAGAGATGATACGACACCGATAACAACCATTGGTGGAACGGTAACTGTTCCTACTGGCGGTATAGTAAATGGAAGTTCTACCATTACTACAACTGGTGCTGATGGAACTTGCACGGTAGGTGATATATTCACGATTGCTGATGTATATGCTGTAAATCTCGAAACCAAACAAAGATATCCGCATCTCCAGCAGTTCGTAATGACTACAGCTATAACCAATGACGCAACAGATGCGTGGGTTGTATCTCCTACACCAGTTGCTACCGGAGCTACCCAGAATATTGAAATAGCTTCAACTGGAGCAAAGGCAATCGTAACAGTGGCGGCAGGTGGTTCAGGTGCGGCTTCTGCAACTTATGCTCAGAACCTTGCTTATCATCGGGATGCCTTCACATTCGTAACGGCTGATCTTTACAAAGACCCTGGTGCAAGAATGACCAGTGCTGTAATCGAAGGTATCTCCATGAGACTCTGGAGAGGTAACGATGTAATTAACGATAGGTTCCCAACCAGAATTGACGTTCTGTTCGGGTACAAGACAATAAGACCAGAGTGGGCTTGTAGGGTTCGTGGAGCATAAATTAACTAAAAGGAGGTTAAAAATATGGCAGCAGACTATGTGGATAATGGGAATGACGATGGTTGCATAATGGGTAGAAGTTCTGGAAAAATTGGCTTTTATGGAACTACCCCAGTTGCAGTACAGGCAACCGCAGCAGCAGGAACGGATGCGGCAACCACACAGACATTGGCGAATGCCCTAAGAACAGCAATGCTGGCTTATGGGATGATTGCGTAAAAACCTTTTAAAAGGGGAGGGGGAAACCCTTCCCCTCTATTTCTACGGGGATTTATGAAAGTAATATTCGCCATACCTGCGTATTTAGGAAACATAGAATCAGAGTGTGCGTTAAGTCTTTTTGCAACTGTTAAACTTTTACACAAGCAGGGTATCGAGTATGAAATCAACATAATCTCAGGTTGTCCGGTATTGCCGGTAGCAAGGAATACTCTTGTTGCTATGTTTATGAATACAGATGGTACTGATTTATTCTTTATAGACTCAGATGTTGGTTTCAATCCCGGTGGAGTAATAAAGATTTTAGAGCGACAGGAAAAGGTAGTAGCAGGTATATATCCTCTTAAAAGACATCCAACTGGGTTTCCAGTTCAGGTAAAAACAGAAGACGGTATTCCAATCGGAAGAGATGGTCTTATAGAGGCAGATTTTTTGCCAGCAGGTTTTTTAAGGATTAAACGGATAGTTTTTGAGAGGATGCAAGAGGCATATCCCGATTTAAAATATAAGTCCAATGTTATAGATATCATCAATTCAGGGATTACCGATGCTTACGATTTCTTTAATATGGGTGTTATGGATAATAAGAGATGGACTTCCGAAGATTATGCCTTCTGTAAAAGATGGAGAGACATAGGCGGTCAATTATGGGTATTCCCAGACATAGATTTTAAGCATACCGGAAGATATAACTATGAAGGGAATTATCATAGATATTTGCTTGCAAGACCAAAAGATGTAGTTTATAAAATGCGGGGTGAAGAATTATCTTTAACTCCATTTTTCAATGAACTTTCTATAGAAAATGGAAAGATGGCAGAGATAGGTTCTTATTCAGGTGAATCTATTGAACAGTTTGCTTTAAGTAATAAGTTCTCAGAGATATACGCAATAGATACATGGAATGGGGATATACCTGATTTGATTATCTGTACCAGTGATATGCAAGCTGTAGAAAAGAAGTTTGATGAAAGAATAGCTAAATATGAAAATATTAAAAAGATTAAAAAACCATCCATAGATGCGGTCAATGATTTCCCAGATAAATATTTTGATCTTGTTTATATAGATGCAAACCATTCTTATAAGAGCGTCAAGCAGGACATAATTGCATGGATGCCAAAAGTTAAAGAAGGCGGTATTCTTGCAGGACATGATTATCCTATATTTGAAGGTGTAAAGCAGGCTGTAGATGAAATATTTGATTTAGTTCCAGTTAAAACATTTCCAGATTATTCATGGATGATTCAAATAGGAGGTTAATTTGATTGTACGAGACATTATAAATACTGCTCTTTATGATATAGGTGTTGTACCCCCAGGTGGAGAGATATCTGATGAGTTTTATTCGATTGGACTATCAGAACTCAATGTTATGCTCAAGTTGTTTGCAATAGAAGGTCTAATGCTCAATGCGTTCTCAGTAGAAACTCTTACATTGATACCTTCACAGGCGAGTTATACGATTTCAGAAGAAGTTGGTTCTGACTTCCTCGTGGCAAGACCATCAAGCATCCATAGTGCATTTATAAGAGTAGATACTACTGATACTGTATTAGAAGTGTTTAACTCGCTTAATGAATACAATGAATATACAATGAAAAGCACTCAGGGTATGCCTGATAAGGTTTTCTACCATGCCTTAGCTCCAACGGGTAAATTATATTTCTATCCTACTCCCGACACGGCTTACTCATGTAATCTTACTTCTGAGAAACAACTCGCATCCTCAATCTTTACAACCGATACTATTCTATTCCCAGACGAATATGAATTTATGCTTTCCAAGAACCTTGCCAAAGTCCTGATGCCGAAGTTCGGTAGGACTGATGCGAACATAATTCAAATGGCTGAATATGCAAAACAGACGATATCAAACAACAATGCAAGAATCTATCTACAGGAGAGCAAGTTTGATAGGCTAATCACCTATCCACTGTGCAGATAAATGGCAAAAGACGATATAACGACTTTTCAGATAAACACGATATCTAAAGGACTTAGACCTACCAAGCGGGCAAAGAGGGATAGCGGTTTTCTTGTGGAGTGTAAGGGTGCGGTAGGAAGGGATGAAGTCTTACAGGTGATTGACCAACTGTCGAGAATAGATACTTCTTCCTTAACCGTATCGTTTCCATATCCTCAGTTGTTTGTTATGAGTGATGTGACAATAGTATGCACTTCAAACACTATCTATGAACTTGTTTCAGGTTCATTGGTTCAGAAGATAACAAGTTTAACCATAGGAACTCCCTGGAGTTGTGCTGAGTGGAAAGGCTTTGTTGTTCTCAATAATGGAAAGGTTACGGTTACAAGAGTTTCAAATACTTACTCAATAGACACAAGGATACCGATAGGGACTTGTGTGGCTAACTATAATAATGCAAGGTTGTTTGTCGGCAGCCCTGGTGCAGTGGCTATAAGGAATATATAAGGAGATAGAATGGCAGCTTCAAGAATAAGATGGGCTTTTGATGGAACATTATTTTATACATATACACCAGCAGATAGTATTAAAAATCTTGTAGGAGCAAGTGCATATTATATTTTAGATGGGGATATATATGTAAACCCAGGTGTAGATGTAACTGCGTGGTATACATCTCATTTATGGAATTTTCCTTGTTCAATTAAGTTAGAGAAAATCATGTATAGAATATCTGGCACTCCTAACGCTCAAGGAGTATGGACAGTATCTAACGACTCAACTGATGGATTTGATGGATCATGGACTACAGTGAATTCAGATTCTATGGTAGGGGGTACAAATCAAGTTTTTGTATTTGATCCAGTAGTTGATGCAAGATGGTTAAAAGGAACTTATTGGTATCAATTTGGTAGAAGTTTGAGTTTTATGCATATCTTTGGTCAGTACCAATCTCCACTTTTTGAGTTCTGGAACAATGCAGCAGATGCAGAATTAACAGCAGACTATCCTTTACCTTTAGCAAATGCACCTAACGATTCCGATTATGCTGGTTCATTGAATTTCAAGATAAAGAATACTGATTCAAGTACGCATAGTTATAGTTTAACCATAGTTCCAGTGAAATATAACGCTGACGCTATTATCACAGATCATTTTACACTTTCAACAGATGGAGGTTCTACAAAGCTATCAACCGTTACAGTATCAAGTCTTGGTGCTGGAAACTTTTCAGGTTCTATAGGAATATATGGAGATGTAACAAAAACTCATAACCCTGCAAATGGATTACATTACTTCGCAGTTCATGTGACGGTGACAGCATGATCTATCAAGGATTATTAGGTTTAGTTTATTTTAATAACGAAGACAAAACTAAACAAGGTTCCTTGGGGTATGTTACCTTTTACCTTCAGGATAAAACTAAACAAGGTTCCTTGGGGTATGTTACCTTTTACCTTCAGGATAAAACTAAACAGGGTTCTTTAGGTGATATTTATTTATATAGAATTGTAGGAGATAATGACTGCCCATGAGCGATTGGATGAATTATAAAAACCAGGGTTCTTGGGATTTTACCAAGCAACCAAATAAGTGGGCTTATCTTAACTGCAAACGGTGGTCTGACATTCCTGAAGCTGTGCAGTTCTCTTTGGATAGAAGATATCCAATAGACCCTACTTATGCTCATGACCCATGTGGCCACTGGCATATACCTGATATTATTCCTGGGTCTTCCGAATCTTTCCCCGTTAAACGTTTATTAGGATGGGACTCTGTCTATAATGATAAGTGGGCTTTTGGTTGGGATAAGGATATTGGTCAGTTGGTAAAGATTGATCTTACTACATTGGATGCTATTGATAAGGTTCCTATAGACCCTGGATTTGGAAGAGGACAATTTGATAATCAGTCATTATTTGGATTTCAGTATCAGATAATCGATGCTTGTGACATATATTTATATCTCATATTTGCATATGAGTTTGCGGTTGAACCAATTTATAAAATATATAAAATAGATATACAGACTATGGATATTGTACAGTACGGCGAATTTCCGCACTTAGGGGCTGTACAGGTTACAGGCGGTTGTGCTGATATGAAGTGGATTTATTTAACCCATGGTAGTGAAAGAATTACTATATTGCCTACAGATTTGGAATCAACTACGTATTCTACCTGTGCCACATATCTTTTAGGGCCTATTGGTGAAGGTGAGGGAACTCTGCCTACAGGAGGTAGAGGAATTAAGGTTGACCCTATAACTGATTTACTTTATATAGTTGGATCGGGCGGAACAGGTGTAGTAGCAATAGAAGATTTATCTTTTGTGAATTTATATTACAAAGAGCACACAATGATGACTTGGCATGATTGGGATGCTAATTGTTTATGGGTTCCTAAATATGGTGTTGGTTATACATCAAGTTCATACCATCCATTTTTCCCAAGGTGTTATGTATGGCCTGTAGCACCTGGTGCCGTAAACTATGAATCGCTTAATAATCCATTCATGGGAACAGCAGATTGGAGTGATTGTGGATTTTATCAGGCTCATGGTGAATTTTTTGGAGTACCCCCACACGATATAAATGGACTTAATAAAATTGAATTTGATGGGTCAGTAACAGCTTCTTATCAAGTAGTAACTTCAGATGGAGTTACTCCTCAACTTCCTGGAATGGAGGTTGCTGCTAATAAGATAAACTGTAAACCAGTTTTAAAGTCTATTAATGATTACGGAGGAACTGTTGGAACATATCTTACAAGATTAGACGATAGTTTAAATGTTGAAGAGTTTAGACATTTAGTGACTGGTTATAAAGTATTAGTTGAGCCTGTAGATATCATGACTTTAGAACCGCAGATTTGGACAATGGATAGAACTTTTTAGAGGAGGATAAATGGCAACGAACACAGTAACAACGTATTGGAAGTATCATCAGTTAAATGCTTATGTAGCAAAGGCTTTTGTTCTTTTGCTTATGCAACCAGGGTTTGTATTCGATCAGGATGACTCTATAGTATATTCAGCAATTTCAGCAAGTGAGGTAACAAGTGGAAATGGATATACGAAAGGTGCTGGTATTGTTATAACAGTGAAAGATGTTGTTATTGATAATACTAATGATAGAGGAAAAATAAGGTTCAATAGTGTTAGTTTCACACCTTCTGGGGGTGATATATCACTTGGTGGAGCAATTATATGGGATTTATCAGATGATGTGGTAGTTGGTTATATGGATGCAGAAGGTACAATCACTATTCTTGATGGTCAACCTTATGTATTTCAGAACTTGGAGATAAGGAACAATTAATGGCAGACCCAATTATCCTTGAGTTAAAAGCATTACCAGCAGAAGTAGTATGCGAAATCTCAGGGATAATGACCTCAAATGTTTTTGGTGGGCCATTAGAAGTAACTACAGAGATATGGAGTGGTACTGATAATCCTACAGAACCTGGTCTTCCAGCGATACTCTGGGATAATTACCACTTAGATGTAACTACTCAAATCAGTGGTGAAGGTTGGCTTATCCCAACTAATATGGAGTTTGTAGAGTGGTCTAAAATCGGAGATGCGTTTGATTTCCATAAAGACGATTCACACGAATCCGGCAGACTTCCTATGGAATATCCGGGGTGGATATATCAGGCAAAACAACTTGCTGATAAGATGGTAATGTACGGGGAGAATGGGGTTACAATTCTAAAGCCAGCAGAACAATACTGGGCTTCACAGACAATTCTGAATATTGGACTTAAAGGTACAAACTCAGTAGCAGGAACAAATAATGTTCACTTCTTTGTGGATAACTTAGGTCAGTTATGGAAGTTGACAGACTCTTTAAAGATGCTTGATTACTCAGAGTTTCTATTACCTGCCACGGCTAACTTAACCTTATCCTATGACCATGTAAATGACTTGTTGTACCTGTGTGACGGTGTTATAGGATTCTTATACTGTGATGGCAGTCAGAGTTTCGGAAAAGGCCCGATTAACATAACAGGGATAGGCTATCAGTATGGAACGCTGAAAGTTACTTCTTCTTCAGCGATAGTCACTCCGATATTTGATATATGTACCGATATCTACGACTTCGGAACTCGGAAGGGTAAGTCTATCGTTTCCATTGAGTTCGGAACAGATGTTATTACTCCATTAAAAGTATCTATTGATTATAGATATGACAAGGCAAAGGCTTTCAATCAGACACCTTGGTACACGGTAGATACGAGGGGGATATACTATATTTCAATATACGGTAAGGAGTTCAGGTTCAGACTCAAATCGTATGTATGGGAGTATTTTGAACTGGATTACATAAACGTAAACTATAGGGTGCATGACCACTAATGGATGAGAACGAAGTAAGAATAATAGTCAGAGAGATGATACCGGAGATATTGGAGGCGGTAAAGTATCCAATATCCGAGTTCTCGATAATTAAGGCTGTTGAGGCAATGGCATATCAAGCAAGGAATATACAAAACAGGACTAATTTTATAGATAAATTCTTGAAGGATAATCCTAACTTTTTATTATATAAGGAATTGATACTTGAGACTATCAACGAATTTCAATCAAAATATTTATTTAGGTCAATAGATGAAATAGTTGCTGATAGTAGTTTTAAAGATGAAATCAATAACAGAATTAGAATATTACAGGGAATTGATACTACCACTAAAGATAAACCGACAACAGACTTCATAGGTGCATTATGAAAGTTACCTGTGAGGTAGAGGATATAATGGCTAACTGGCCTAAAGTTAGATATGCAATACAACAGGCATCCTTAATCGTTCCTGAAAAGGAGAGAGATGTGCTTGTTTACAATACTGCATGTGAAATATTAACGGGTCATAGGAAAATATGGATATTGCATGATGGAGTTAATATAAAAGCTATAGTAGGAGCTGTAATACAAAAAAGTGGTGGTGCTGAAAGTGTTCCATCTATAATTATTAGTCCTATATTTGGTTTCACACCTATGACTGTTGAAGATAAAGAATTATTGAAGAAAGGACTAATGGATTTTGCGAGAAATAATAAATGTAATGTTATTTATGGTTATTCTGCTAATCCTAAAGCATGGGTAATCGCTGAAAAAATTGGAATGACATTTGTGGCAAAAGTATATAAGTGGGAGGTGGTATAAATGTCTGGTAAGTGGGGTGGAAATACTGAAGCAACCATTAGATATTATGGCGGAATAGAAGATGCCTATAACGGATTAAGACATTTAGCAAAACCTGTAGTAGTTGCCCTATATGATGATTCTCCTTATTCTGCTGGGTTTGATGTTATAGCACCAGAAGATGCTTTCTTTGCGGCAGGTTATGTAGTAAGTGATTTTCCTTCCTTATACGATATGTTCGGTAAGTTCATGGCCGGACTCGATATAGAAGTTCTAAGAAGTCAGATACAGCTTGATTTCATCAGGGGTACGGTATCAGAAGAATTAAAGACTACAAATAGAATAAATGAAAATTATGATACGGATACCGTCATACTTCCTAAGTTGAAAGCCTCTATGCAGAATATGAACGCTGTTATGTCATCTTCCTTTATAGATGCTCAGACAACAGTTTATTCAAATATGGAAAAACGTATTAATACTTATAATGCTAATATTGATATGAAATTGCTTGATAATGCTATCCAATGGGCATCAAAACATCTTGAATGGAATGTGCAGGTAATTAGTTCATATAATAAAATTATTAATGACTATCTCACATCTAATGCTAACTACCTTAGTTCAAAAGCATCGGTTGTAAAAATGGATAAATTATGGCCGTTTACAGTGTTTGACCAATACAGAGCAATAGTTGGTTGCTTGAACGGTGCAGCAGCAGCACAAAATACTAAGGACCCAGGATGGTCAAGAGCAGTAAGTGGTGCTGTAGGTACAGCATCTTTCTTGGCTTCACCAACAGGTCAATGGGTAACTAATTCACTGGGGATAACAGGTGGAGATGCAGTTGGTGCAGGCGCAACCACATCACAGATTATGGATTCTTCTTCATTAGCATCGGAGGCAGCAGGTTGGGAAGCATTTGCAGCATAAGGAGGTATAAATAATGGCACTTCCGCTTTTAGTACAAATAGCATTATTAGTAGCCAAGGCTGGCAATATGTCCGCAGGTTATTCCGAACAAGCTCTCAAACAGGCGGAACAAATCCGTAAGCGGGAATTTGATATGCAAAAACAGAGAGAACAAACCAGCAAACAATCACTGGAATCTCTTTATCCGGGGGGGTTAGAAGCAGGTTTTTCAGCAGGGTTAGAACCTGGGTTTCAGTCTGGGATACAGAATAGGCAATATGGTGGTTCTGTTAAACCAAAAAACCCATATCTTGTAGGAGAAGATGGGCCTGAAGTCTTTATGCCAACACAAGAAGGAACGGTTATTCCAAACCAACAGAATATGACATATCCAATTCAGTCTATTCCAAAAGAGAATTATCAGCATATGCAACTATTACCTAACCAACAATCGAATCAATCTCAGCCGGATAATACGATTAATACCTTGCAGAGTCTCTTATCTCTTGCGAACCAAGGTAAACAGCAATACCTTACTCCTGAACTGAATCAGCCATACTTAGGTCTTCAGGGTGCTCCACCTTCAGGTAATGTTATGAGGGATCTGGGGACTTTAGCGGCTGCAATCAATCCTAAGTCATTTGGTGGCAGATTGGGTGCTGGTATGGCAGGTAATGTGGGTGAGTATGAACAGGATGCTGCAAGAAACTTGGCTGCAAGGGTAGGATTAGGCAGATATGGTATGGAACAGCAGGATTATCAACGCAAACTCTCTATGCAGGATGCTCTTGATAAGTCTAAAGCAGGAATTATGGGAAGACTCAATCAGCCAGGCGGATATGAAGATTATGACCAAGGTATGTCCGTGCCTACGCCATCACCGATTGAAGGTATGTGGAAAGAAGACCCATTCAAGGCAGCAGCATTCCAGATGGAAGCACAGAGCAATGCTCCTAACTTTGCACCTTTTGTTCGATCAGATAGATCAAATCTCAATTCGTTGTTATCACACTTTACTCCTGCATCTGTTTATGAGTATTCAAAAACAGGAGATATGTCTGCTTTACAAAGAGAAGTATCATCAAAGGAATTCAACATGCCTGCTTCTTTAGATGAGATACTTCCTCCCATAGTAGCAAAGCATGGAATTGACATGAGTACGTCACAGGGCAGGGTTGCTGGTTATCAGCTATATGCTCAGAATCCACAGGTTCAAAAGGAATATCAAAGGGAAAAAGATAGACAAAGACTGATAGCTCCATCTTCCAATATTTTCATAGGAACTAATCCTGAAACTGGTAATCCTTTGATAATGCCTTCAAGAGGAACACCTAATTTAAGAGAAGTTCCATCTCCTTCTGGAGGTATTGCTCCTAAGAATTTGTCAGAAGATTACAAGAAAGATAAAACTGCTATAAGTCAGGCAAAAGATTTGGTAGGTCAATTGAGGGGTGCATGGGATACCTTAGCAATTACTACAAGACAGAGTGCAGTCCAATCTGCGGTAAAAGGAAAAGTAGGATTAAGTCCAGATGCAAAATTATACATGGATGCTAAATCTGCATTCCTTGGAAATCTTTCCAGATCGTTAGCGGCAGAACGTGGAGTATTAACACAACAGGATATTGAAAGAATTGATAAGGCACTTGCATCGGTAAGTCTAAATCCAATTTCAGCAGATAGCCAAGCAGAAGCATTGAAGAAATGGAAGATGGTTGAAAATATTATTAATAGTGCTGAAAAAAGAATGGCAGAACGTAATCTTATGACATATAAAAATCCTACAGGAACTTCTGGAACTAAACTACCAGAAGGTTTCAAGTCAGGGTGGTAATGTGGAACCAGTAACTAACAAAGAAGGGCAAAGAGGATTTTATGATGAAGCCACAGGATTTATTCCTGTAGATTCTATGCAGAAGGTTACCAATCCTGAAGGTCAGAGAGGATATTACCATGAAAAGGCTGGATTTATTCCTGCACCTGATAGCGGAATAAACAAACCATCTGCACAAGCAGAACCGCAACGTAATATGTTTGGGGGTAGATCCACTGTTGCTAACACATTAGATTTAGCAAAGGGAATACTTGAAACTCCTCTTTCTATAGCCACCGGGATACCAGCGAGTATGTTAGGACTTGGTGCAGGGATAGCATCAACAGCGATTAAAGGTGATGAGGCAGGAAAGAAAACAAGAGAAGATGTTACAAGAATGTTTACCTATCAACCTACATCAGAATCAGGACAGGGTGCTATGGATGTACTTGGCACATTAGCAAGTCCATTAGCGATACCAAGAGCAATAGGTACTGCATTGGGTGGGGAACAATATGGGAATGTAGCTGATGTAGTAATGATGGGATTAATACCAAAACTTCCACAGGTAGCAAGACAAGTTGCAAATGTTCCATATAAGGCGGCTGAATTTCTTTATAGAAAAAATCTTGCACCTACCGGAAATGTTGCAGAGACTCAGGCACTTACTGAGTTTGGATTAAATAAGAATTATGCTGTTACGAGTAAAGGATGGACTAAATTTCAAAATGAATTAAATGTTATAGATAGAAGAGCAAAGCAGATACTCGCAAGCAATCCTACTGCTACTGCACCGTTGTCTAAAGTATTAGAGCCTTTAGATAAGACGATAAATCAGTATGCAAAGATGGGTACTGAAAGACCATTGACCAATATGAGAGCATTGCAGAGAATGAAGAAAGAGATAGAAGCAGTATGGATGGAAAAATATCCAGATGGTAACGTACCTATAAATGAACTTCAAAACTTCAAGACAATGCTTTATAGCAGAGGACAAAATGCCTATGGTGAACTTCAGAAGGCAATGACAACTGAAGGAAGGAAGGCTGTGGCTCACGGTGCAATGGAACAGATAGAAAATGTATTTCCTGAACTGGGTGCTGTAAATAGACAGATGAAGCCCTATCTTGAATTTAAAGACCACCTAAGCGATGCAATAGTTAGGTTGAAAAATGAGAAATTCTCTATTACAAATACGATATTCAATAATAATTATTTGTTAGGTAAGTTATCACAAATATTCAGAGCAATGTCTCCAAAAACTCCGTTGAGTGATGTAAAAAATATTGCAGTAAGATTAAAGACTGCATCAACTCCGGTAATAGATTTTGATGAGGCATTTGCTCCCGCAAGACCTAATCCTAATCAAATAGAATATAAACCTCAGATTAATTTAGGTATGACGGATGTATCAGGTCAACCTTCTGGATATACACCACCACTACCAAGACCAACTACTAAAGCTATTGGATATGAACGGTCAACTACACCAATCAATCTCGGTATGTTGGATGAATCATCAGTGAAATCAGTACGGGGGGTTTACAATAATCCTGCATTCTGGAAACAGAATCAGGACTTAACAAATCTGCGTCTTAAAATGAAAAATAATAAAACAATTTCGACTGATGAATGGAACACACTGTTATACAGGGTTACATTGAATAGAATGGGAAGTCAGATAAATCCAAGGATACCAGAGAAAACTATACCGACAAGCTCACTTCCTACGGGAGAACAATTTTCTTTGACTTCAGGACTTATAGCACCAACAAAAGTTAAACCTACTCAGAAGGATATGTTTGGTGTAAGTGGAGAGTTTCCGATTAAGGGTGGTTTACCATCAAAAGAAATTGGAGAAACACCATTAGAAAGAGCGACAAGAGAAGCAACAGAAAGGTCTTTTGTTGAAAAACATCAGTTAGGCATACCGATAACTGAAGGTAATATGACACTTGAAGAAAGGGTTAATCTTCTTAAAAGAACAGGTCAAAAGGGAGCGGCTTCTAAATTAACTAAATCGCAACCACAGAATATAATAACGTGGATAAAATCAAAAGGAGGGATTGACTATAAAAAGGAGTTTTGGAATGGTGAACTCGACATGGCTATGGAGAATCAGCCTTCCTTGAAATCAGCACTCAACAAAAGGAGTGGTAAGGGACTCACATTAGACGAGTTAGCTTCAATGGCAAAAGCAGAGGGATGGATAACAGAAGCTGATCCTAATATATTACTTAATGCTATCAACAAGAAGAAAATAAGCCAAGATATTATTGAAAATAGGATGAGCAGAGGAAAATTTGGTCAACAATGAATCTCAAACAAGTAGGAAGTAGAATGAAACTATCTCCTTTTAATATAAATGCACTACCATAAGGAGGGTTTGTGAATTGCCAACATTATCAGAAATAACTACTTTTCAATTTGTTATGGCTA
>Ga0315273_10005257_pt1 | contig 16005 bp, 19 predicted proteins | sample YL17G02_0_MG_FD_205753 | JGI IMG/M metagenome (GOLD analysis project Ga0315273, IMG submission 205753) | Sediment microbial communities from Yellowstone Lake, YNP, Wyoming, USA - YL17G02_0 | ecosystem: Environmental > Aquatic > Freshwater > Lake > Sediment | place: USA: Wyoming | collected...
CTCCTGCTCGACGAGCTGGCGGGTCTGCTGCACCGTCTGGGCCGGGTCGTAGGCATCGTCGAGGTAGACGTAGCGGATGTCGCGGCCGGAGACGCCGCCCTTGGCGTTGACGTAGTCGAAGTACGCCTTCGCCCCCTCAGCGACCACGGCATACGCCGACTCCGGTCCCGACAGCGGCACCGTCCCGCCGATGACGATCTCGTCCGAGGAGACGCCGGGATCGGCGGCGAGGGCTCCCGGCACGGCGATGACGACCACCGCGCCCAACAGGGCGAGCGCGAGCCTCATCCGGAGATCGTCTTCGCCAGCACGGGAATGTGCAACGAGATCGGCCCGAGCGTGACGCGAGCGCCGGCCACCATCGGCAGGTCGAGGTAGAGGAGGTTGGCCGGATTCTGCGCCGACGACGAGGATGCGATCGTCACCGAGAAGCGGGACCCCTTCGGCACGAGCGTCGCCTGGTCGATCATCCGGATGCGGTACGTCCGCGTTCCCGGTGTGGCCGGCATGCCGCCGGCTGAGACGACGATCTCCTTCCCGGCCGGCGTTCGGGCCGTGAGCACGGCGATCAGGCGCGACCAGCCGCCGGCGGCGGTCGCTGTTACGCGCACCTCGGGTGCGCCGAACACCTCGAGCGCCCCAGTCGTCCGCTTCGTCGTGCGAACGAGCTTCGTCATCTGCACGATCGTCTTCTTGCCGGGCAGCTCGAGCTTGACCGTCTTCGCCGGCGGCAAACCGGTGTAGGAGGCGGTCGTCGCCGTACCCTCCCGCGCGAGACGCACGGGCGGCCCGACGTCGACCGGCAGACCGCGGAGGTAGCGGTCGAACCACGTCTTACCGGCGGCCATCATGGCCGTCGTGTCGGTGGCCGGGAACGAGGAGGGCGCATGACCGTGGTTGCCGACCCAGAGCGCCTTGGGGCCTGCCAGAGCGCGGTACGCACGCGTCGCCTGGTCGATGCCGAAGGCGAAGTCGCGCCGGCCCTGCATCATGAACACGGGCGTTGTCACCGAGGAGAGCCGCGAGAGAACGGAGCGCTCGTTCGAGAAGGCGTGGAGCTCAGGAAGGTTGGACGAGGTGAGCGCCAGGGCTCCGAAGGCAACGACCGAGGGGGCGAGCGTTCCGGGCGGGATCTCGGCGAGGAAGCCGGTGACGGCGCCCGACTTCGAGAGATCCTGCGGCACGAGCGCGGAGTAGAGGTCGGTCCACGTCTCGCAGGTCTCCGCGGCCGCGAAGGGGACACCAGCGACGATCGCGTTCCAGACGGCGCCGCCACCGTAGGAAATGCCCCAGGCGCCGATCCGCGCGTCGGCAACGTCCGGGCGCGCCGCGAGCCACGCGTGTGCCTCGCGCACGTCGGCGATCTCACGGGGGCCGTCGATGGTGACGAGGCCACCGGTGGCGCCATGACCGCGAGCGTCGTACGTGAGCACCGCGTACTGCTCGCCCGGCAGGAAGCTTTGCTCGGCGAGCGCGTTCATCCCCTGTCTATCGCCGCCGAGCCCGTGCAGGAGCATGATCCCCGGCCAGCCTCCGGCCGGCGGGGTGCCGTCAGGTATGTAGAGCGTTGCCGCGAGCGCGACGCCGTCGCTCGTCGGGATGGAGACGTCCTGCTTCGTCCAGGCGCCGGCGATGCTCGGCGAGGCGAGCGCAACGGTGCAGACAAGGAGGGGGATGAGCCGCCGCAACGCTGCCCGGAATCGTAGCGCCGTCTCAGCCCTCGTACAATCGTGGTGTGGATCCGCGGCCGGTGGGGGTGTTCGACTCGGGCATGGGAGGGCTGACCGTCCTCCACGAGTGCCTCGTCACGCTCCCGCACGAGGACTTCGTCTACGTCGGTGACGGTGCCCGCCTACCCTACGGGCCGCGGCCGCCCGCCGAGATCCGGCGGTTCGCGCGCGAGATCGCCGGCTTTCTCGAGGCTCAGGGCGTAAAGCTCATCGTCGCCGCCTGCAACTCGGCTACGTCGGCGGCACTGCCCGAGCTTCAGGAGCGATTGTCGGTGCCGATAGTGGGCGTGATCACGCCCGAGGCCCACGCTGCCGTCCAGGCGACGCGCAACCGACGCATTGGTCTAATGGCCACGGAGGCGACCGTCTCGAGCGGCCGCTACGACCAACTCGTCCGGACGCTCGACGCCGGCGCCCGGATCACCGCCGTCCCCTGTCCGGCGCTCGTTCCCCTGATCGAGAGCGACGATCCTTTCGGCGAGGCCACCGTCAGTGCGGTGCGCGAGTACGCCGCTCCGCTCAAGGAGGCCGGCGCCGACACCGTCATCCTCGGCTGCACGCATTACCCGCTCATCCGGCCGATCTTCCAGCGCGTGTTCGGCCGTGACGTCACGCTCGTCTTCTCTGCCGAGGAGACTGCGCGGGAGGTCGCGGAGACGCTCGCCCGCAAGGGCGTCGGAAACGGCGGGGATCGCGAGGGCGAGTATCGCTTTCTCACGACGGGTGACACGGTGCTGTTCCGGACGATGGGCGCCCGTTTTCTCCAGCTTCCGATCGGCGAGGTGGAGTACGTCGCCGTTGCCGACCTCGAGCGGGTGGCGGCATGAGATCGGACGGCAGGCGCCGGGATGAGCTCAGGCCGTTCGAGATCGTTCCGGACTACCTCGAGCAGCCGCACGGGTGCGCGCTCGTCGTCCAGGGGAAGACACAGGTGCTCTGCACGGCGTCGGTCGAGGAGCGCATCCCGCGCTGGCTGAAGGGCCAGGGCAAAGGCTGGATGACCGCCGAGTACTCGCTCTTGCCCGCCTCGACGGGTGAGCGAACGGCGAGGGAGGCAAAGGCCGGGCGCCAGGGGGGGCGGACGGTCGAGATCCAGCGGCTGATCGGCCGCGCGGTCCGCGCCGCCGCCGACTTCGAGGCGCTGGGCGAGCGAACGCTCTGGCTCGACTGCGACGTGCTCCAGGCCGACGGAGGTACGCGTTGTGCTGCCATCAGCGGCGTCTGGGTCGCCGCCCACCGCGCGCTCGACCGCTTCGGCCTCTCCAAGGCCCTGCCGGGCGCTGTCGGTGCGGTCTCCGTCGGCATCGTCCAAGGCGAGCTGCTGCTCGACCTGGACTACTCCGAGGACTCGCAGGCGGACGTCGATCTCAATGTCGTCATGACCGGCGACGGACGATTCGTCGACGTCCAGGCGACGGCTGAGCGGGTGCCGTTCACACGAGCGCAGCTGGACGAGCTGCTCGGACTGGCCGGCGCGGGCATCGAGGTGATACGCGTCGAGCAGGAGCGAGCGATCGGGGTGGATCGTGCCTGACATCGCCACCTGGGAGATCCTCGTGCGGTTGCTCGCCGCGGCCGCGCTCGGCGGCGCCATCGGCATCGAGCGCGAGCTGCACGAGCGAGAGGCGGGCCTCCGGACGCACCTGCTCGTCTCCGTCGGGGCTGCCATGTTTACGCTCATCTCGGCCTACGCGTGGAGCGACTTCGAATTCTCGCAGGCCGACGGGGTGACGTTCGACCCGACGCGGATCGCGGCTCAGGTGGTCACCGGCATCGGCTTTCTCGGCGCCGGTGCGATCATTCGCCAGGGACTCTCGGTGCGGGGGCTGACGACGGCCGCCACGCTGTGGATCGTGGCCGCGATCGGTATGGCCTGCGGCGCCGGCTTCTACTGGGCCGCGGTGTTCGGCACCGTCATTGCGCTCGTGAGCCTCGGGCCGCTTCGGATCGTGTCCCGGCGGGTCTTCGACCGCCCGCACCGCCGGCAGTTGGCTGTCGAGCTGCGGCCGGGGCGGGCGACGGCTCCTGTGCTCGCGGCACTCGAGGGGCTCGGGCTCGCCATCGAGTCCTTCTCTATCGCCGAGCACGCGGACGGACGTAGTCTCAGCTCCGTGGTCGAGCTTCCGCACGGCGCGCGACCCGAGGACGTGGTGCTCCGGCTCGGCGAGCTGGACGAGGTCTCGAGCGTTCGGTGGGTGCGTTAGCCGTCAGGCTTTGCTCGCGCAACGAGCACAAGCGTCACGAGCTCGAGCGCGTGCTGCGAGGCTGGGGGATCGAACTGCTCGAGGCGACCGAGTATCCGCCCGAGGAAGGAGCGACGTTCTTCGAGAACGCTCGCACGAAGGCGCGCTTCGGACGCTCCGTTGGGCCCGCCGGCGAGTGGATGCTCGGCGAGGACTCGGGGCTCGAGCTGGCGGCGCTCGGAGGCGCCCCGGGCGTGGAGACGGCGCGCTGGGCGCAGGGGCGCCACGTCGAACGCGCGCTGGCCGCGTTGGCCGGCGAGAGCAATCGGGCGGCGCGCTACGTCTGCGAGCTCGTCGCCCTCGCTCCCGACGGCCGCGAAGTGCGGGGGACGGGGACGCTGGACGGGGTGATCGCGCTGGAGCCGACCGGCGCGGAGGGGTTCGGCTTCGATCCCGTCTTCATTCCCGAGGGCGAGAGCGACACGGTGTCCGAGCTCGGTGACGCGTGGAAGGCGCAGCACTCGCACCGCGCCCGCGCCGCCCGCGCCCTGCTCGAGACGCTCGACCTGTCCAGTCCGGACATGTCCGGACATGGCTGAATGAACGAACTCCGGGCGAGGCTCTCCGCGGCCGAAGGCGACTGCTAGGAGGACTTGGCGAAACGATCGGCGAAACGACCGCGACCTTCCTGGTCGTTTATCGCCAGGGTGAACTCGCGGGCCGTATCGGTGACATGCGTGTGCCAACCAGTGTCTGGGCAGCCTTGTTCTACCTCTTCCGCCCAGACCTTCAGGGACTCAAGGAGTTCGTACGCCTCATCACGCGTGAGATAGACCCACACATGGTCCATGGTCAGCTGAAGCGTTGGATCATTTGACTCCGTCGCCGCGACCGACATGTGCGGGCGTGGCTAACTGCGGCCTTCGGAGAACAGCTCCCGCCCGGAAATCGTCAGATTTCCGGGCGCAAGTCAGGCTAGGCCCGGAATGCCCTCGGCGCGTCTCGCGCGGCGCCGCGCGAACCACCAGTTCAGCTCCGCGCCGAGCACGATCACGTTCGCCATCAAGTAGAGCCAGACGAGCAGGATCACCGGTCCGCCGAAGGCCTGAAGCCCCGGTGAGCCCTGCGCCAGGTCGAGGTAGAGCGGCAGCACCTGGAAGGTCACCGCGAGCACGATCGTACCCACCACCGCCCCGGGCAGCACGTCTCTGGGGGTGTGCGGGACGTTCGTCAGCATGTAGTACGAAACGAGCAGGAACGCAAAGGAGGCAACCGTCGACGCGAGGATCGAGAGCACGAATGCGACGACCCCGTTTCCAGCCACTCCGGGCGCGTGTCGTGAGAGCTGGTTGTTCCCGAACGAGGCGACCACGAGGCCGGCGAAAAGCAGGACGAGCATGCCGATCATCAGGACCGCAGCCAGGCCCTTGCTCCGGAAGAACGAACGATTGGGCTTTCCGTAGACGATGTTGAAAGCCGACTCGAGCGCGCCGAACAGCCCCAACGACGACCAGAGGAGGACGAGCAACCCGATCAGGCCGATCGCGGCCGAGTTCGAGCGGATCTCGTTGACGGCGCGCACGATCGTCGAGACCGAGCTCTCGGGGAACATCTGCGAGAGTTCCTTGACGAGGTACGTGGACTCGTCGGCCCGTCCAAACAAGCCGAGTAGCGACACGGTGAGAAACAGCAACGGAACGAACGCGAGCAGCGCGTAATACGCGATCATCGCCGCGAGCTGCGGCCCCCGGTCGGCCTGGAACTTGATGAACAGCTCACGCTTGCGCACGCGCATTGGGCAGTAGGGCTTCTAACACATTGACCGTGCTTCATCGAGTTAGGAGCCTCGAACACTCTGGTAGGGTCAGCGCGGTGGATGCGGCGCAGGTGTTGAAGGACCTGACGGAGATCTCGTCGCAGATCGAGGCCGCCGTTCTCGTTGCTGCCGACGGTTCCGTGCTTGCCGCAACGCTTCAGGACGACACCTCCGCCGGGCGCCTGGCGACCGCAGCCCAGGCACTCGTCGGCGCGGCAGAAGGAGCGCCGCGCGAATCCGGAGAGGGCCCGCTCGTCCAGCTCGAGGTAGCGACCATGGAAGGGAACGTCTTCGTCGTCCGAGACGGGGAGCGGGTCGTCGCGGCGGTGACGAGCGCTGACCCGACAGCAGGTCTCGTCTTCTACGACCTCAAGAGTTGCCTGCGCGCCGCTGCAGCCGAACAGGGCGACGGGAAGCCGCGCCCGCGCGCCCGGCGAACTCGCAAGGCTGCCGCAGAGGGAGTGAGTGGTGAGATTTCTTCGTAGGCTGCTCGGCCTGATCACGCTCGCCGCCGTCGCTGCGGGTGCGGCGGTCGTTCTGCGCCGCCGGGTCGGAGGCTCGCGGGAGCGGGTCGACCTCTACTTCGAAGACGGCGCTATGACGTCGTTCGAGGAGGGCTCTCCGGACGCCGACCGCATGCTCGGGTTTGCCCGCGAGGTCATCGCCGCCGCGCGAGCGGGCTGAGCCCCGAGAGCAGCGTGATCGACGAGGAGCTCAGGTCCGCTATCCGCGAGTGCGCCTATCTCGAAGGCGACTTCGTGCTGCGCTCGGGCCGCCGCTCTCGCTTCTACCTCGACAAGTACCGGTTCTCGACGCATCCCGAGTTGCTCGAGGCGATCGGCGCGCGGCTGGCCGAGCTCGTCTCCCAGGCCGAACCGTCCGCGGTGCGGCTCGCGGCCCCCGAGTTGGGAGCGGTACCCCTGGCCGCCGCTGCGTCGCTCGTCTCGCGGCTCCCCTTCCTGATCGTCCGGGCCGAGGCGAAGAGCTACGGCACCGGCAACCGGCTGGAGGGCGTCTACACCGCGGGCGAGCGCGTATGCCTCGTCGAGGACATCGTCACGAGCGGAGGCGCCGCCGTCGAAGCCGTGCAGGCGGTGCGGGAGGCGGGTCTCGAGTGCCAGGCCGCGGTCTGCGTCGTCGACCGCGAGGAGGGAGGAGCGGACGCTCTGGCTCGTGTCGCCGTGAGGTTGTGGCCGCTCTTTCGGGCAGCGGAGATCGTAGAGGCCTGAAAACCCCGCGAGACCCGCATGGTTGAGCGGATCCGATGCGAGTGTTACGCTCAACATCGTTCACACAACCCCGAGGGGAGGAGTAGCTGGTGACCAAGCAGGAGTTCGTGGACCAGGTGGCGGGACGCGCCGGTCTCAGCAAGGCCGACGCCGGCAAGGCCGTCGAGGCTTTCCTGGACACGGTGGAGTCTGTCCTCAAGGGCCGCGGCTCGGTGAACTTCACCGGGTTCGGCAAGTTCTCGACGTCGGACCGCGCGGCGCGCATGGGGGTCAACCCGCGCACCGGCGAGAAGGTGCATATCGCTGCGGCGACGGTGCCCAAGTTCTCGTCCGGCAGCAAGCTCAAGGCATCCGTGAAGGGCGGCGGCTACTAGGAGCCAGGCTGTCGGCAGTGGTTCTTCGAGGGGGTCGCTCCGGGCGGCCCCCTCTCGTTTCGGGTTGGATGGTTGATGCCACGATCTCGCGCGCCCGGTTGCGCGATAGGGCGTGTCCGGGCGGTGCGCTTCGTGACGCCAGGGCTCGCCGAATGCCGCAAGCATCGCCGTCGCCCTGCCCTTTCGCCCCAGAGCGACCGGACCACGCCCCTGGGATGGCGATCCCATGGCATCAATCATCTAGCCTTGCTGCGTGGCCGCTCCGGTATCTCCGCCGCCGTTCGCCGACCGGCTCGCGACCGCAGTCGTCGACCGTCGCAGCCAGCTCGTCGTGGGTCTCGACCCGCGTCTCGAGCTCCTTCCGCTCGAACTTCGCGGCGACGCGCATCTGGACCGGGCCGCGGCCGCCGTCGCCTTCACGCGCTTCTGCCGGGGGCTGATCGACGCCGTCTGCCCGTACGTCGTCGCCGTGAAGCCGCAGGCGGCGTGCTTCGAGGCTCTCGGCGCAGACGGCATGCGGGCGCTGGAAGAGGTGTGCGCCTACGCGTCGACGGCCGGGCTGCTCGTCATCGTCGACGGCAAGCGGGGCGACATCGGGCACACGGCACGCGCCTACGCCTCGGCGTATCTCGAGCCCCGGGAGGACGCCGGCCCGCTCGCCGATGCCCTGACGGTGAACACGTACCTCGGTCGCGACTCGCTCGAGCCCTTCGTGGCCACGTGCCGGCGATTCGGCGGCGGGCTCTTCTGTCTCGTCAAGACCTCCAACCCCGGCGGAGCCGACGTCCAGGACCTCACCCTGTCCGACGGCAAACAGGTGTGGCACCACGTCGCCCGCTTCGTCGCCGAACTGGGGGAGGAAGTCGTCGGCGAGTGTGGGCTGTCGAGCATCGGTGCAGTCGTCGGGGCGACGTTCCCCCGAGCCGTCAGCGAGGCGCGCCGGCTGCTGCCGCAGTCGATTCTCCTGCTGCCGGGGGTCGGGGCGCAGGGAGCGACCCCTGCCGACGTCGCCCGCGCGTTCACGAGCGGTCCCGCCAGCGCCCTCGTCACCGTGTCGCGATCGGTGATCTATGCCTTTCGCTTTGAGGGCGACGATTGGCGCTCGGCGGCCGGAGCCGAGGCCGCCCGCCTCAAGGACGAGGTGTGGGCCGCCTCCGGCTGGTAGACCGCCGCGCCGTCGCGCGCTACGGGGCGCCGCTGGTGTTTCTCGCCGCCTTGACCGTCGCCGTGCTGCTCGTTCGGTCAGGGCTCGACGAAGGTTCGAGCCGCGCTGCGAAGCCCGCGGCGGCTGCCACTGCTCCTACCGTGACGACGCCCCGCGCCACGGCCCACCCTCGCTACTACCGCGTCCGCGGCGGGGACACGTTCGCTCAGATCGCGCCCCGCTTCAACCTGACGGAGGTCGAGCTCGTGGCCCTGAATCCCCGCATCGAGCCGACCGCCCTCCGCATCGGCCAGAAGATCCGCGTCAGATAGCATCGCGCCCGTGCACCTGCGGGTGGCTCTCCTCGCGGCGTTCCTGACGCTCGTCACGCCGGCTCTGGCCTCTGCTCCGCGGGTCGCGGGTCGCGCGTACCTCATCGAGAATGCGACCATCGGCGAGGTCGTGGCCCAGAAGAACGCGAGCGATCGCGTTCCGATCGCGAGCATCACGAAGCTCATGACCGTGCTTATCGCCCTCGAGCACGCGCGGCTCGCCGACGTCGTCACGGTGAGCGGAAGTGCGGCGGCGCGGGGTGAGTCCACCATCAACCTCGCCCCCGGTGAGCGGCTGACGGTGCGCGAGCTGGTCGAGGCGGCGCTGATCCAGAGTGCAAACGACGCAGCGGTGGCACTTGCCGATCACGTCGGCGACGGGAGCCGCAGTGCGTTCGTCGCGCTGATGAACGCGAAGGCGCGCGAGCTCGGCCTTCGCGACACGCACTTCGCCAACCCTGATGGACTCGACGAGGCGGGTCACTACTCCTCCGCCCGGGACGTGACCCGGCTTGCCCGCGTTGGGATGCGCAACGCGGTCGTTCGGGAGATTGTGCGGACGACTGAGAGGACAATCTCCGGCGGCCGCCGGCTGGAGACCCGGAACGACCTGCTCTACACGTTTCCCGGCTTGCTCGGCGTCAAGACGGGGCACACGAACGGCGCGGGCTGGTCCGAGGTCGCCGCCGCACGCGGCCCGGGCTTCGTCGTCTACGCGACCCTGCTCGGGGAGCCGACGCGGGCAAGGCGCAACGAGGATCTCGCCCGCCTGCTCGCCTGGGGGATATCTCGCTACCGGAGGCTGCCGCTCGTCGAGGCGGGTCATGGCTACGCGTCCCTGGAGCTTCCGTACGGGAAGGGCCGCCTCCAGATCGTCGCCGAGCGAACGCAGCTGCGCGCCGTCCGGCTCGGGAAGTCCCTTGTGGAGCGGGTCGTCGCACCGGCGGCCGTCGCCCTTCCCATCGCGAAGGGCCAACGGGTTGGCGAGGTGCGCGTCTACCGTGACGGCAGGCTGATAGCCTCGTCGCCGCTCGTCGCGTCTCGAGCCGTCTCGTCACCGGGATTCCTCGGTCGAGTGGGTTGGTATGCCGGGGAGACTGTCGACAATGTCTGGGACCGGGTGCACTAGGAAATGACTGCCCGAAAGTGAGACTCGCATGATCGTCACCGTCACCATGAATGCCACGCTCGACCGCACGCTCACCGTGCCCAACTTCCAGCGCGGCCAGCGTCACCGGGCCAGCGAGAAGCTCACGCTCGCCGGCGGCAAGGGGATCACCGTCGCGCGGGCGCTCAAGGGGCTCGGCGTGCCCGTCGTCGCGACCGGGCTCGCCGGGGGCCGGAACGGACATCGCATCCTCGAGGAGCTCGCCGAAGAGGCGATTCTCAACGACCTCGTCCGCATCGAAGACGAGTCGCGCACGTCGACCGCCGTCTCCGATCCCACGTCGGGCGCGTTCACGGAGGTAATGGAGTGGGGCCCTCTGGTCCAGCCCTCGGAGCTGGAGGTGCTGCTCGAGAAGGTCGACTACCTCGCCCGCGGGGCCGAGATGGTCGTGTTCGCCGGGTCGCTGCCCCGCGGCGTCGAGGACGACTTCTACGCAGAAGCGATCCGTACTCTCAACCGGCGCGGCGTCCTCACCGTCCTCGACTCCGAGGGCGAGCCGCTGCGGCTCGGGTTGGAGGCGGAGCCGTTTCTCGTTTCGCCCAACCGCCTCGAGGCGGAGGCCGTCGTCGGCCAGGAATTCTTGGACGAGGGCGACTTCCTCGATGCGCTCGACCGCCTCGAGGACCTCGGCGCACGAAACGCCCTCATCACGGACGAGCGGGGCTGCTTCGCCTCGGTGCGTGGAGAGCGTGGGCACCCGAGGCGCTTCCGGGCCGAGGCGCCGCACCTGGAGGCCATTTCCCGGGTCGGCTCCGGGGCTGTCCTGCTCGCGGGATTTATCTCGGCGTGGCTCGAGGACACGACCCCGGAGGACGCCTTACGCAAAGCCGTGGCCGCGGGCGCGGCGTCGACCCTCGAAGTGGGGGCGGGCCGTTTCGATCCACGCGACGTGGGTCGCCTCCTCCCGGACGTTCGCGTAGTCGAGCTCGCGCCGGTTGCCGGCGGCTGACCGTCACCGTACGCTGCTACCGTTCATCGGCACTTGACGGGGCAAGTGCACACCGACTTGGAGCTCGGCCGGATCGAGCAGCTCCTGGCGCTCGAGGACAAGTTCGCGCGAGAGGGGCTCACGTTCGACGACGTGCTCCTAGTGCCGTCAGAGTCGCACGTGCTGCCGAACGATGTCTCGACGGCGACCCGGTTTTCCCGCTCGATCGACCTGCGCGTTCCCGTGGTCTCCGCGGCCATGGACACCGTCACGGAGGCACGTATGGCCATCGCGCTCGCCCGTATCGGCGGAATCGGCGTCGTCCACCGCAATCTCTCGATAGCCGACCAGGCAGCCGAGGTGGACAAGGTCAAGCGCTCGGAGTCGGGGATGATCGTCGAGCCGGTCACGCTCCCGCCGGATGTGCCCGTGGGGCAGGCGATCGAGCTGATGGCGCGCTACCGCATCTCGGGCATCCCCGTCACCGACGCCAGCGGCCGGCTGGTCGGCATCCTCACGAACCGGGACCTTCGCTTCCACAAGGACGCGTCGCGCCCGGTCTCCGAGCTGATGACGAGCGACGGTCTCGTCACGGCACCGGTCGGCACGACGCTCGAGGAGGCGGAAGGCATCCTCCACCGGCACAAGATCGAGAAGCTGCCGGTCGTCGACGAGGCAGGCTTGCTCAGAGGTCTGATCACGGTGAAGGACATCTCCAAGCGGATCGAGTACCCGCAGGCGACGAAGGATGACCAGGGACGGCTGCGCGTCGCGGCCGCCGTCGGCGTCGGCCCGGACGCGCTCGAACGCGCCGGGGAGCTCGTCGCAGCGGGCGCGGACGTGCTCGTACTCGACACCGCGCACGGGCATTCGCAGAGCGTGCTCGCCATGACCGTCGAGTTGAAGGAACGCTTCCACGTCGATCTCGTCGTCGGCAATGTGTCCACTCCAGCGGCGGCGGAAGCGGTTATCGCCGCCGGTGCGGACGCCGTCAAGGTGGGGCAGGGGCCGGGGAGCATTTGCACGACGCGGGTCGTCGCGGGCGTCGGCATGCCACAGATCACCGCGGTGCACGAGTGTGCGCAGGTCGCCGCGGTTCACGGCGTTCCCGTCATCGCCGACGGGGGGCTCACGTCGTCCGGCGACGTGGCGAAGGCGATCGCTGCCGGGGCCGACACGGTCATGGCCGGCTCGCTCCTGGCCGGAACGGACGAGGCTCCAGGCGACGTCGTGCTCGTCCACGGCGAGCGCGTCAAGGAGTACCGCGGTATGGGCTCGCTTGGCGCGATGAAAGCCCGCGGCTTCTCCAAGGACCGCTACTTCCAGGGGGACGTCGAGGACGTGGCCAAGCTCGTGCCGGAGGGGATCGAGGGCCGCGTGCCGTACAAGGGGCCTGTTCAGACCGTCGTCGACCAGCTCGTGGGCGGGCTCCGCCAGGCGATGGGCTATTGCGGCGCGGCCACGATCGAGGAGCTGAAGCTCGCGCGGTTCGTGCGAATCACCGCTGCCGGCCTGCGCGAGAGCCACCCGCATGACATCACGATCACGAAAGACGCGCCGAACTACCGCCGCCCGTGAGCGCGGAGGTCTCGCTCTTTCCGGTGTCCGCGGTCGACGAGGGCGAGCGGCCGGTCCTGGTGCTTGACCTCGGAGGGCAGTACGCCCAGCTGATTGCCCGCCGGGTCCGTGAGTGTCGCGTGTACTCGGAGCTCGTCCGCCACGATGTCTCTGCCGACGAGATTCGCCGCCGCAACCCGGTTGCGCTCATCCTCAGCGGCGGCCCTGCCTCGGTCTACGCGGAGCACGCTCCCCGCGTCGACCCTGGCCTCTTCGCGCTCGGCGTGCCGACGCTCGGCATCTGCTACGGCGCGCAGCTGATGGCCCAGGAGCTCGGCGGGGCTGTCGAGCGCACAGGCGCATCCGAGTTCGGGAAGACGGCGCTCCACGTCGACGGAGGGGCGCTTTTCGCCGGCTTGCCCGAGGAGCAGACGTGCTGGATGAGCCATCGCGACACGGTGACGGCGCCGCCGGAGGGCGCGCGCATCACCGCCAGCTCTAGGTCGACGCCCGTCGCCGCGTTCGAGGCGGCCGACCGCGGCCTCTACGGCGTCCAGTTCCATCCCGAGGTCGTGCATACGCCGCACGGCCAGGAGGTGCTGAAGAACTTCCTCTACGAGGTCGCGGCGGCACCTCCAACGTGGACGGCGGCAGCCGTGATCGAAGACCAGATCGCGCGTATCCGCGCGCAGGTCGGCTCCGACCGCCTTCTCTGCGGGCTTTCGGGCGGAGTGGACTCCGCGGTCGCGGCGCTGCTCGTCCACAAGGCCGTAGGCGAGCAGCTCACCTGCGTCTTCGTCGACCACGGGCTATTGCGCAAGGATGAGGCGGCGCAGGTGGTCGCGACGTTCGGCAACCACTTCCACGTGCCACTCGTGCACGTCGATGCCGCGGCTCGGTTTCTCGAGCGGCTCGACGGCGTCTCCGATCCCGAAGAGAAGCGGCGCCGTATCGGCGAGGCGTTCATCCGTGTCTTCGAGGAGGAGGCGCGCCGCCTCGGGCGCGTGCCGTTCCTCGTCCAGGGGACGCTCTATTCCGACGTGATCGAGTCCGGCGGCGAGGCGGGTGTCGCGGCGCGCATCAAGTCGCACCACAACGTCGGCGGTCTTCCCGAGGACATGGAGATGGAGCTCGTCGAGCCGCTGCGGCAGCTGTTCAAGGACGAGGTGCGGCGCGTGGGGGAGGAGCTCGGTCTTCCCGAGGCGATGGTCTGGCGGCATCCGTTTCCCGGCCCCGGCCTTGCCGTGCGCATCATCGGAGAGGTCACACGCGAGCGGCTGGAGACGCTGCGCGGAGCCGACGCGATCCTGCTCGAGGAGATCCGCCGAGCGGGCCTGTATCGCGAGCTTTGGCAGTGCTTCTGCGTACTGCCGGCGATCCGGTCGGTCGGTGTCCAGGGCGACGAGCGGACGTACGGCTACCCGATCGTCATCCGCGCCGTGACGAGCGAGGATGCGATGACTGCCGACTGGGCCCGGCTGCCCTACGAGCTGCTGGAGACGATCTCCGGCCGCATCATCAACGAGACCCCGGCCGTCAACCGCGTCGTACTCGACATCACCTCGAAGCCGCCAAGCACGATCGAATGGGAGTGAGCCTCGTCGGTGACGACTTCCTAGCGAAGCTCGCCGGGGATTGGGAAGGAGCCGCGCGGACGTACTTCGAGCCCGGCGTGCTGGCCGACGAGTCGCCGATCGCCGGCTCGACCCGCCCGGTGCTCGGCGGCCGCTTCATGCTCCACGAGTACGAGAGCAGCCTCCAGGGCGAGGCGCTGCAAGGCGTCGCGTTGTACGGCTACGACGTCGCGCAGGAGACGCTTGTCACGGCCTGGGTCGACTCGTTCCCAACGGCACCGGTGTGATGCTCTCCGAAGGTAGCCCAGGCGCAACGGGCTACTCCGTGCTCGGCAGCTACGACGGAGGCGACGGGATACAGTGGGGCTGGCGCACCGAAGTCAACGTCACCGGGCCGGACAGGCTGGAGATCACGCACTTCAACATCCCGCCCGGCATCGACGGGGCGCCGGCGGTCGAGATCGCCTACAAACGCATTCGCGGGTAGCGCTCCCGCACCCCGTCGACGAAAGCGGCAAGTTGCTCGGCGAGCGCCGCGTCGTGGATCTCGAGCATGTCCTCGGCGTTGCGTTCGCCCGAGCGCGAGAGGTTGAACGACCCGCAGAAGACGACGTCGTCGGCAACGGTCACCTTCGCGTGCATGAAGTCGTGGAGGCTGCCGGGGGCCCACGGCGTAGAGTTCTTCCCCGAGAAGAGCGCGCGGTCGAGGATCGTCTCGAGCAGCGGGATCTTCCAGGCCGACACTTGCATCGTCGACCACTGCCGGTTGACCTGGGTCACCTGGGTCGCGTCCACGCAGCCGGCCACGTCCACGCGGCCCTCCGCGGCGACCTGGGCCAGCGTCCCGAGCACCGGGCCGGCCGAGATCACGGGCGAGCAGATGCGGACGCGCCGCTTCGCGCGCCCGATCGCCTTCGCCACGCGGTGGGAGAGCGCGTCTCCGTACCCCGGACAGAACCACGGTCGCACGAGCGATCCGCCGACGTCGACGCGCCGCGGCTCGACGCGTCCTGCCTTCATCACGGGTGCCCCCGACCAGAGCTCGTCGAAGGCCAGCGCGTACGCCTCCGCCAACTCCACCGACCCGGCGACCAGCATGACGTTCTCCTGCCGTGTCCAGGAGTCGTCCGTCCAGTTCGTCGACCCCGTCAGCACCGCTGCCCCGTCACGCACGCAGAACTTGTGGTGCATGAGATCGGGGACCCCGGAGATGGCCAGCGTCTCCACGGGCAGCGCCTCGACGTCGTCGGGTACGCATTCCGGTGGCGGCGGCACGGGGATCGGATTGGGGTGGTCGACGTTGTAGGCGACCCGAACGCTCACACTCCGCTGCTTTGCATTCGCGATCGCGGCGATGACGAGCGACTCGGTTTCCGGGCCGAGCTTGAGGTCGTAGAGGGCAAGATCGAGTGTGCGCTCCGCGGTGTCGATGAAAGCTGCGACGGCACGGGCGATGTCGATCGCCGGCTGGCCGCCATCGGTGAGCGTTCGGCATGTGATCATCTGTCCATCATGGACTTCGCCGACGTCCTCCGCCGCCGCAAGGCGGTGCGGAACTACCTGCCGGACCCCGTCCCACGCGAGACGCTCGAGCGCATCGTCGCCCGCGGCCGGAAGATCCCTAGCGCGGGTCACAGCCAGGGCCTCCGGCTCGTCGTCGTCACCGACGCGGAGACGCGACGCGCGATCGCCGAGCTGGCGGGCGAGCCGGAGTACATGTCGATGGGCCTCGAGCCATGGATTTCCCGCGCCCCTGCGCACATCGTCGTCGGCGTACGGGAGCAGGACTACCACGACCGCTACCGGGAGGCCGACAAGCTCTCCGAGGGGGGCTCGGAGATCGAATGGCCCGTGCCGTACTGGTACGTCGACGCGGGTGCCGCCGTGATGCTGCTGATGCTCGCAGCGGTGGATGAAGGTCTCGCAGCCGGCATCTTCGGGGTCCACGCCTGGGATGACCTGTGTTCGCT
>Ga0315273_10005258_pt1 | contig 16003 bp, 14 predicted proteins | sample YL17G02_0_MG_FD_205753 | JGI IMG/M metagenome (GOLD analysis project Ga0315273, IMG submission 205753) | Sediment microbial communities from Yellowstone Lake, YNP, Wyoming, USA - YL17G02_0 | ecosystem: Environmental > Aquatic > Freshwater > Lake > Sediment | place: USA: Wyoming | collected...
TCGGCCGTCCACGCGCCCACGGGATCATCGCCGCCCGCCAGGTGGTACGCGTAGTGCGCGTGCAGGCACTTCACGCCGGTGCGCGTGCCGGCGACGCCGCCCCAGGCGCGCGCCTCGGGCAGGTCGAAGCCGCGTTCCTCGGCGTACGCCCGGTGTGCCGCTTCGAGCGCCTCGTCGAACGCCTCGTCGTCCTGCACGCGTTCGTTCAGCCGGGCGATCCAGCCCTCGGACTCGATCCGCGCGACGGCCTTCACGGCCTCGGGGCAGGTGAGCCAGAACGTGGTGGGGAACGGGTCGCCGTTCGCGTCGACTGGAGCGTTGCGGATCACGAGCGGGTGCCCGCCGGTGCAGCGCGCCACCACCGCGAACGCCGTGGTCGGCTCGCGGCCGAGCTGCTCGCGCACGAGCGCGAGGTCGGAAGCCCGAAGCTCGCGGTGCGCCACCGATCCGGATCCCGATCGCATCGGCCCATCGTCGCAGACCGCGAGATACTGCCGCCCATGACCGACCCGGCCTTCACCTCGATCGAGACCGAGCGCCTCGTGCTGCGCAGGTTCCGCCCGACCGACGCGCCGGCGTTCGCCGCCTACCGCGGCGACCCCGCGATCGCGCGGTACCAATCGTGGGACGAGACCTACTCGCTCGCAGACGCCGAGCGGACCATCGCGTCGCTGGCCGATGTGCATCCGGGCGAGCCGGGAGCGTGGTTCCAGTTCGCGGTGGCCGAACGCGGTATGGACACGCTCGTCGGCGACTGCGCGCTGCTCGTCGACGACCGAGACCCGGCCCGTGCGGAGATCGGCTACACGCTCGCGCCCGCCCACCACGGCAAGGGGTACGCGACCGAGGCGGCCGGGGCGCTGGCGGGCTACGCGTTCGACACGCTCGGCGTCGAGCTCCTCAGCGCGACGGCGGACGAACGCAACGCCGCGTCGATCAGGGTGGCGGAACGGCTGGGGTTCGAGGCGGTCGCGCGCACGCACGCCACGTTCAAGGGCGATCGATGCGTGGAGGAGACGTACGAGCTGCGGAGGGCGGACCTGCGGCCGGGCGACTGAGGGCGGCGCTACTTGCGCTTGTGCTCGACGGCCCGCTTGTAGTCGACCAGGTTCTCTTCGCTCTGCTTCATGAACTTCTTTAGCATCTGCTCCAGGCCGGGGTCGGAGCCTCGCCGGGGACGCCGTTCGGGCGGGGGATCCTGGAGGGCCTTGATCGAGAGATCGATCTTGCCGTCTTCCTTGATGGCCAGGACCTTGGCCTGGACCACGTCCTGCTCGCGCAGGTGGTCGTGCACATCCTTCACGTAGTTGCGGTCGATCTCGGAGATGTGGACCAGTCCGAGCCTGCCGTCCTCCAGCTTCAGGAACGCGCCGTAGGGAGTGATGCGCTCGACGGTACCGTCGATCACCGCTCCGATCTCGATCTCTGCGATCGGGACAACTCCTTCCGTGGTGTCGCGCAGGCCGTTCCCGCGCGCCGGACGGCCAGTGTGCGGGAATCCCCATGTGGCGTCAATGCGCGACTATCCGGTGAAGTTCCCTCGGAGTTCGTTGAGGCTGCCCCGGTTTTGCGGGAGCATGCGAGCGAACGGGACCCCCGACCGGAAGGAGCGATGTCTGCGCCCCACCCCCGCCCCCCGCGCCGTGAACCCCCGCGCGCTCCGGGCCCGCACCGTCGACGACCCGGGACGGTTCCTCCAGGAGGCAGGGCCGCTCCTGCTGCTCGACGAGGCGCGCCACAACCTGATGCTCGGGATCGTCGGTCGGATCGCCTCCGAGCCGGAGAGCTACCCGGTGTTCCGCCTGTGGGTGGTCGAAGACGAGCACAACGAAGTCGTGGGCGCGGCGTCGATGACCCCTCCGTGGCCGGTGGCGCTCGCTCGCCCCACCCGGGAGGGCGCGATCGAGGCGCTCGTGGCGGCGGCGAACGCCGATGACCTCCCCGTGCCCGGCGTCGTCGGTGGAGTGCCCGAAGTGCACGGATTCGCGGCGGGCTGGAGCGCCGCTACCGGCATGGGCGTGGCGACCCGGCGATCGGAGGGGGTTTACGCGCTCGATCGCGTGGAGCCCGTCGACCCGGCGAGCGGCGGCTCCCGCCCCGCGACCGAGGCCGACGCCTCGCTCCTCCAGCGCTGGATGGTGGACTTCGTGGCCGAGGCGCTCCCCCACGACCCGGCGATCGGCGACGGCGGTCGCGCGATCGTGGCAAGCCGGCTCCGTGGCGGGGACGCGGGCTTCTGGGTGTGGGAGGACGACGGCCGAGCCGTGTCGGTCGCCGGCTACAGCGGGCCGACGCCGAACGGTATCCGGATCGGCCCCGTCTACACACCGCCGGAGTTGCGAGGTCGCCGATACGCGACGGCGCTCGTCGCTGAGCTCAGCGCGTGGTTGCTCGCCGGCGGCCGAACGTTCTGCTTCCTCTATACCGACCTGGCGAACCCGACCTCGAACGCGATCTACCGCCGGATCGGCTACCGGCAGGTCTGCGACTCGGCGAACATCGTCTTCGAACCGCCGGCCTGACGAGCCCGTCCCCTAGCAGGCGGGCGGGACGGGCGCCCCGTGCTTGGGGACCGTCACGAACGCGATCTCGCCGGGGCGCACCATGCCCAGGCACTCGCGCGCGAGCCGCTCCAGGTAGACGGGGTCGTTGAACCGCTGGATCTTGGTCTGGAGGTCTGCGTTCTCCCGCTGGAGCTCCTCGGTCTGACGCTGCAGGTCGCCGAGCTGGCCCCGCTGGTCCATCAAGGTGCGCAAGGGGCCGACCGCGAGCGTCAGCAAGAGCACGGCCACGACCGCGAGGCCGCCCGCGCGCGCGGAGAGCCGTCGCGTTCGCTTGGCCCGGTGGGCGCCTGTGCGGATGGTCCCGCGAACGGCGGCAGGGGAAGAGGCCGCTGAGCTCATCGGCCTATCCCGACCCCGAGAGCAGGCTCGAGCCCGCGTAGCGGGCGTGCTCGCCGAGCTCCTCCTCGATCCGGAGGAGCTGGTTGTACTTGGCCGTGCGCTCGCCGCGGCTCGGTGCGCCGGCCTTGATCTGACCCGCGTTCGTCGCGACCGCGAGGTCCGCGATCGTCGAGTCCTCGGTCTCGCCGCTGCGATGGCTGATCACGTTCGCGTAGCCGTGACGGGTGGCGAGCGCGATCGTGTCGAGGGTCTCGGTGAGCGAGCCGACCTGGTTGACCTTGATCAGGATCGCGTTCGCCACTCCCTCGCGCAGTCCGCGCTCGAGCCGCTCGGCGTTCGTCACGAAGTTGTCGTCGCCCACGAGCTGCGTGCGCGAGCCCAGCGCCGTCGTCAGCGCGATCCAGCCTTCCCAGTCGTCCTCGGCCATGCCGTCCTCGAGCGAGACGATCGGGTAACGATCGAGCAGGTCCGCCCAGAAGGCGACCATGTCGCCGGCCGAGCGCGCGGCGCCTTCGAGCTGGTACGCGCCTTCGCGGTAGATCTCGGACACGGCCGGGTCCATCGCGAGCGCCATCTCGTCGCCGGGCGTGAGGCCTGCCTTCTCGATCGCCTCGAGGAGCAGGTCGAGCGCCTCGGCCGCGGTCGCGAGCTCGGGCGCGAAACCGCCCTCGTCGCCGACGCCCGTCGCGAGACCTCGCCCGTTCAGGATCGACTTCAGCGCGTGGAAGCACTCGGCCCCCCAGCGGAGCCCTTCGGAGAACGATGCCGCCCCGACCGGCATCAGCATGAACTCCTGGAGCTCGAGCCGGTTGTCGGCATGCGCGCCGCCGTTGATCACGTTCATCATCGGGGTCGGCAGGACGTGCGCGTTCGGTCCGCCGAGATATCGCCAGAGCGGCTGCCCGCTGGAGTCGGCAGCCGCGCGAGCGGTCGCCAGCGAGGCACCGAGGATCGCGTTCGCGCCGAGCACCGACTTGTCGGCCGTGCCGTCGAGGTCCAGGAGCGCGCGGTCCACCGCGCGCTGGTCGAACGCGTCGAGCCCGGCGATCGCCTCGGCGATCGGCCCCCGTACGTTCGCCACGGCTCTTCGCACGCCCTTGCCGCCGTACTCGGCGTCGCCGTCGCGCAGCTCGATCGCCTCGTGCTCGCCGGTCGAGGCGCCGCTGGGCACCGCGGCCCTGCCGAAGGCACCGTCGTCGAGCCGAACGTCGACCTCGATGGTCGGATCGCCACGGGAATCCAGGATCTGGCGGGCGCGAACGGACTCGATCAGCGACATGGGGAGACGATGGTACCGGACGGTCTCAGGCGTCCGGGGATTTGGCGGCAGCCTCTGCGGCGGGGCCCTCCCCGGCCGGCCACCGCGTGAAGTCGGACGACCGAGTGGCTTCGCGGAACCCGAGCCGCGCGTACCAATGCCGGGGCCAGTCCCCTGCGTCCGCCCACAGGAAGACCCACTCGGCGCCGGCTGCGCGGCCCTCCGCGGCGGCGCGCAGCACAACCGCACTCGCGAGCCCCCGACCCCGGAACTCCTCCAGCGTGTCGACGGACTCGACCTGTGCCTGGTCGCCGTCGACGAACAGCTCGCAACATCCGGCGGGGACACCGTCGACCCGCGCCATGAAGAACCGCGTGCCGACCTCGCGTTCGAGCTTGCCGCGATGGTCGACGAGCGACCGCACGTCGTCCTCTCGGGTGATCCACGGATCGCGCCGGAATACCTCGGCGAGCAGCGGACGGAGCTCTTCGAACGTGACCTCCTCTACCGACGAGAGATCGCGCGCACGTTCGGGCTCATCCGTCTGCACCATCAGGACACTCCGATCGACGGCGAACCCGTGGTCGACGAAGCCCATCGCAAGGCGGTCGGAATCGGCGGGGTCGGCGAACACGAGCTTGCGGTGCGTGCGCCCGGCCTCACCGAGGATGCGGTCGGCCTCGGCGATCCAGTGCTCGGCGGGCGCGGCGCCGGCGTCCTCGACCCACAGGAAGTTCGCCGTGAAGCGGATCGGGTACTCGTCGTCGAGGTACGCCCGACCGCCCGGGAACGGGATCGTCCGGGTGGTCGTCCGTTCGTCGATGCGGCGGGCGAACGCGTCCGCGCGCGCGAGCTCGGGGTCGATCATCGCTCGAATGTACGAGACGGGCTCAGCCCGTGACGGTCGCCGGATCGGCGTTCGACCCGCAGAGGAGCACGACGACGCGCTCTCCCGGCGCCGGCGCGTAGGCGCCGCTCCGCACCGCGGCGAGCGCGGCCGCCCCGCCAGGCTCGGCCACCAAGCTGAGATCCCGCCAGATGGCGCGTTGCGCCTCGCGGATCGCGTCGTCCTCGACGAGCACCACCCGATCGACGTGCGCGCGGGCCACCGCGAACGCGATGTCTCCCACCCGGCGGGCGCCCAGCGAGTCGGCAGCGATGCCGGCCACCGGCACCTCGACGGGCTCGCCGGCCTCGAGCGCGGCGTCCAGGCACCGGCACGACGCGGGCTCGACGGCCACCACGCGGACATCGCCGGCGAACCACGCCGCGATGCCGCCCATCAGGCCGCCGCCGCCCACCGCCACGAGTACGGTCTCGGCGTCGGGCACCTGCTCGGCGAGCTCGATCCCGATCGTGCCCTGCCCCGCCACGACCTCGGGCTGGTCGAACGGGTGCATCCAGCGCGCGCCGGTCGCGGCCGCCCGTTCGTGGGCCGCCTCCGATGCGTCGTCGTAGTAGCCCTCGATCACGTGCACCTCGGCGCCCTGCTCGCGCACCCTCGCGATCTTCGCTTCGGGCGAGGTGGAGGGCACGAAGATCTCGGCTCGATGGCCCAACGTGCGCGCCGCGTACGCCACCGCGAGCCCGAAGTTGCCGCCACTGGCTGCGATCACCCCGGCGTCGGGAACCTCCGAGGCGAGCATCTTGCTGAAGGCCCCGCGCGGCTTGAACGACCCCATGTGCTGCAGGAGTTCGAGCTTCAGGGTGAGCGGTTCCTCGACGCCGAGCGATCCCGCGCCCGGGTCGAGCACGGGCGTTCGGCGCACGTATGGACGGATCCGGTCCCTCGCGGCGAGGATGTCGCCGCGGGTCGGCGCCGCCGGCTGCCCCAGCGGAGCCGCGTTCACGACTTCGTCTCGCGAAAGAGTGCCCGGAGCTCGGCCTCATCGGCGGTCTCGACGTCGAGCCCGCGCTCGGCCGCGAGCCCCACGAACCGCTCGTACCGCGCCGAGAACCTCCGCACGGTCTGCCGCAGCGCGGTCTCCGCGTCGATGCCGTGCATCCGACCGACCGCCACCGTCGCGAACAGCACGTCGCCGAGCTCTTCCTCGACGTGGGCGGGGTCGCCGGCCGCGGCGAGCTCGTCGACCTCTTCACGGAGGGCGGCGATCGCGCCGTCGACGCTCCGCCACTCGAAGCCCCACCCCGCCGCGCGCCGTTGCACCTTCGCGGCGCGCGCGAGGGAAGGCAGCGATGCCGGGATGTCGTCGTCGACCTGGGTGCGCTCGCCCTTCTCGGCGGCCTTCAGCTTCTCCCAGTTCACGAGCACCTCGTCGGCGCCCGCCACCTCGACCTCGCCGAAGACGTGCGGGTGCCGGTAGACGAGCTTCTTCACGAGGCCCTCGGCCACGTCGTCGACGTCCCACGCGCCCTCGTCGGCCGCCATCTGCGCGTGGAAGACCACCTGCAGGAGCACGTCGCCGAGCTCGTCGCGGATCGCGTCGGCGTCGTCGGCGTCGATCGCTTCCAGCAGTTCGTGGGTCTCCTCGAGCAGGTGACGCGCGAGCGTGCGGTGGGTCTGCTCGGCATCCCACGGGCAGCCCCCCGGACCGCGCAGGCGCGCCATGACCTTCACGAGGTCAAGCAGGCGTTGCCCGCCGAGCGACGCCGGGACGGGGCCGTCGGGGACGTGGGCGAGCAGGTCGTCCGCCCGCGAGGGCCCGACGGTCACGGCGTGGCGGGCGCCGCGGTGGGCGTCTCGTTCACCGGCGTCTGAGCCGTTGGGCTCTCGGTGGCGCTCGGGTCGGTACTCTGCACCGAGACGACCTGGAGCTGCTCGTTGTCCCACCGCCCGAAGGTGGGGTTCACGTCGACACCCTGCTCGTCGGCCTGGCCGCGCAGCCACTCGTTGAAGACGACGATCGCCTGGCTCTGGATCAGCTGTTGCTTCGCCTGTGCGTACGTCGTCACCTGCTTGTCCTCCAGGCGGATCACATGCCAGCCGAAGTCGGTCTTCACCGGCTGAGAGATCTCGCCGGGCTCGAGCGCCGTCACGGCCGCCGCGAACTCCGGCACGTACGTCGAGGCGACGGCCGAGCCGAGGCTCCCCGAGTTCTGCGCGGCAGTCGGGTCGATCGAGACCTCCTTCGCGAGCGCCAGGAAGTCGTCGCGCGTCGCGCCGGGCGCCGTCACCTGCTGGTAGACATCCTGCGCCTCCGCCTCGGTCTTGACCAAGATGTGATCGGCCTGCACCGTCGTGAGATCCGCGAGCTGCTCCTGATAGAGCTGCTTCAGCTTGGCCTCGCCGAGCTGGGCCTCGGTGACCTGCTGCTGGGCGGCCTGGAAGAGCAGTACCTCACCCGCGAGTACCTTGAGGTCCTCGCGGGTGAGGCCCTCCTTCGTGAGCGCCTTGTCGACGGCGTCGGCGCCCAGCGAGCCGTCGAGCTGACCGATGATGTCGGTGATCTGCGTGTCGGTGACCGCGATGTCGTTCGCGTCTGCATACGTCTGGATCAACCGTTCCTGGATCAGGTTCGTGAGGGCGAACCGGTTACAAGCGGCCTCGGGCGTCTCGCCCTCCACCGGCTGGCCGCACGGCGACTGGTTGATCGCGCCGAGGAACCGGAACAGGTCCGCCTCGGTCTGGAGCTGCGCGTCGGTGATGTCGGAGCCGCCCACGACGGCGGCCGCCGACGGGGCCGCAGGCGTGCCGGCGCAAGCCGACAACGCGAGCACGGCGACCACGGACAGGGCGATGAGGTGGATCGGAGATGGCTTCACGGTCGACCAGTCTACGGGGCCGCGGAGGGTACGCCCCCGGCGGGCTCCTGAGAGGATCCTGAGACGGGCTCCGGAGAGGCGCCCGGGACCGTGCGGGAGGCCACCGCCTCGGCCAGCGACATCTCGTTGGTGGCCGACTCCACGAGGTTACGTTCGACGAACCGAACGAGGTCGGTCCCGAAGACCTTCTCGGGCACGAGGTTCAGCGTCTGCGTCGCCGCGTGGTAGCTCGCCTTCCAGATACGCTCCTCGAGGTCGAGCTGCAGCGGCTCGGGGATCGTGACGGGCTTCATGCGGACCTGATCACGGTAGGTGGAGATCTCCTCCACGCCGAGCGCCCGGGCCGTGACGCGCAGGGACGCCACGGCGAACAGCGTCTCCACCTGGTCGGGCAGCGCCCCGTACCGGTCGACCGTCTCTGTCCGGATCTGATCGAGCACCCCATGGCTCGCCGCGAGCGAGATCCGGCGGTAGAGCTCGAGTCGCAACGCCTCCTGCGCCACCCAGCCCGGCGGCACGAACGCCTTGACCGGCAGGTCGATCCGGAGCTCCTTCTCCTGGGGGATCTCCTCACCCTTCATCTCGGCCATCGACTCCTGCAGGATGCGCGCGTATGCGTCGAACCCGACCGCCGCGATGTGTCCGCTCTGCTCACCGCCCAGGAGGTTCCCCGCACCGCGGATCTCGAGGTCGCGCAGGGCGATGCGGAAGCCGCTCCCGAGCGCCTGGTGCTTGCCGATCGTGGCGAGCCGCTCTCGGGCCTCGTCGGTGAGCTCACGCACGGGCGGGAAGAACAGGTACGCGAACGCCCTCTCGGCGGAGCGCCCGACCCGACCGCGGAGCTGGTACATCTGCGCGAGTCCCAGCAGGTCGGCCCGGTCGACGATCAGCGTGTTCGCGTTCGGGACGTCGAGACCGCTCTCGATGATAGTGGAGCAGACCAAGATGTCGGCCTCGCGGTCCCAGAACCGCATCATGTGCCGTTCGAGCTGATCCTCGTCCATCTGGCCGTGCGCGACCGCGACGCGAGCCTCCGGGAGCTGCCCCTGGATCCATGCCGCCTGCCGGTCGATCGTGGCCACCCGGTTGTGCACCCAGAAGACCTGGCCCTCCCGCAACAGCTCGCGCCGGACCGCGCCGAGCGCGAGGCCCTCGTCGTACGAGCCCACGTAGGTGAGCACCGGCTGCCGGTCTTCGGGTGGCGTGTCGATCGTCGACATCTCGCGGATGCCGGTGAGCGCCATCTCGAGCGTCCTCGGGATCGGCGTGGCGGTCATCGTGAGCACGTCGACGCTCGCGCGGAACTGCTTCAGACGTTCCTTGTGCGCGACGCCGAACCGCTGCTCCTCGTCGACGACCAGCAGGCCCAGATCCTTGAACGCGACGTCCTTGCCCAGGAGCCGGTGCGTGCCGATCACGACGTCGACCTTGCCGTCCTTCGCGTCCTGGACGGTCTGCTTCTGGTCGGCGTTGCTGATGAACCGGCTGAGCATCTTCACCGTCACTGGGTACGGCGCGAACCGCTCGCTGAAGGTGATGAAGTGCTGCTCGGCGAGCAGGGTCGTCGGCACGAGCACCGCGGCCTGCTTGCCGTCCATGACGGCCTTGAAGGCGGCGCGCACCGCGATCTCGGTCTTGCCGAACCCGACGTCGCCACAGACCAGGCGGTCCATCGGCTTGGGCTGTTCCATATCCCTCTTCACGTCGTCGATCGCGACGAGCTGGTCGCCGGTCTCCTCGTGCGGGAAGGCGTCCTCGAGCTCAGCCTGCCAGGGCGTGTCGGGCCCGAACGCGTGGCCTGGGACCGACATGCGCACCGTGTACAGGCGGACAAGCTCGCCGGCCATGTCCTTCACGGCCTTCTTCACACGGGAGGTGGCGCGCGCCCAGTCGCTGCCCCCCATCCGGTGCAGCCGTGGCGCGTCGCCGCCCAGGTACTTCGCGACCATCCCGACCTGGTCGCTCGGCACGAAGAGCTTGTCGCCCTGCGCGTACTCGAGCACCAGGTAGTCGCGCTCGGCGCCGGCCAGCTCGCGGTGCGTGATGCCGACGTAGGTGCCCACGCCGTGGATCCGGTGGACCGCGTGGTCGCCCGGCTCGAGCTCGTCGGCGACCGACTCGACGCTGCGCCGGGTGAACCGCGGCGCGGCGCGGGTATGCCGCCGCGAGCCGAACAGATCTTCCTCTGTGGCGATCGCGAGCTTCCCGGCCTTGAAGACGAACCCGTTCGTGAGCGGCGCCTCGGCCGTCTCGACCGGCACCTCGCCGATCACCTCGCCGATGCGCGCGAGGGACCCGTGTCCGCGCGCCGTCACGATCAGGCGGAAGCCGAGCTCGTGCAGGCTCCCGAGTCGGTTCGCCAACTCGGGGGCGCTTCCCTGCGCGGTCCCCCAGTGCTCGATGCCGAGGTCGACGCCCTGGGTGAACTCGGTGAGTCGCAGCTGCACTCGCCCGGCGAGCACATCATCGAGCGCGGGCATCGCGTCGGGGCCGGGCCAGCTCAGCGCCTCTGCGAGCGCGACGGCCTCGTCGCGGGCCTGGCGCGCTCGGTCGAGGGTGCGCTCGGCCTCCACGACCACGACCCAGGAGCCGTCGGGGAGCAGATCGGCGGGGGTCGGCATCTCGTCGAACAGCAGCGGCGCGAACGATTCGGCGCCCTCGGCATGGAGGCCGTCCGCGATCCGCTGCAGGCCATCGCGCACGCGGTCGGTCATCGCGGGCGCGAGCTCCCCCGCGCGGGCACGGGCGGCCTCGTCGGGGATCAGCTCGCGGACCGGCGGCACGAACGTCGACGGAACAGGCTGCGTCGAGAGCTGGGTCGACGGCACGAACTCGCGGATCGACTCGATCTCGTCGCCCCAGTAGTCGAGCCGCACGGGGCGGCGCGCGGTACCGGGGAAGACGTCGACCACGCCGCCCCGAACGGCGAACTCACCCCGGTGCTCAACCACGTCGGCCCGCCGGTAGCCGAGTTCCACGAGCCGCCCCGCGAGCGCGTCGGGAGGGAGCTCGAGGCCGGCGACGAGCTCGGTCTGCGTCTCGGTGCCCAGCGTGGGGATCAGCCGCTGCATGGCCGCCATCACCGGCGCGACCACGACGAAGGCGCCCGACGCCGCGCGCAGCCGGCGCACGGCCTCCGAGCGCCGGGCCGCCACTTCGGGCGTCGGCGACAGCCCCTCGTACGGCAGTGCCTCCCACGAGGGAAGCAAGGCCACGGCCTCGGGGCCCAGGTACGCCGTGAGGTCGGCGGCGAGCGCCTCGGCCTCCCGCGGTCCGGCGGCCACGGCCAGCACGGGACATTCAAGCGCGGTGGCGACGGCCGCCACAACGAGGTCCTCGCCGGCCTCGGCGCGCGCCACGATCGGACGCTCGCGGGCGAGTAAGAGCCGCTCGAACGGCTCCGACCCGACCAGCGCCTCGACGGCGTCCCGCAGGCTCAACGGCACCTCCCCAGGCATCCACATGACAACACGAACAGCCCCGGCCGCGGTGGCGGCGGGGCATCGAGGTCAGTCTAGCGGGGGGCGGCCAACGCGAGCGGGACCGACGCTCAGCCCGCGCCGTGGAGGCGGTTCTGCGCGGCCTCGAGCCCGTCGGCGATGAGCGCCCTGACGGCGACGGCGCCCAGGTCGGCCCAGATCGCGACGTCGGCCTCGAGGCGCTTGGGGATCGGCTCGAGCACGAAGTCGGCCGGATCCTGACGACCGGGCGGCCGGCCGATGCCGACTCGCACCCGGAAGAAGTCGCGCGTGCCGAAGCCCTGCTGCAGCGACTTCAGGCCGTTGTGGCCGCCGGCGGCACCGCCGAACTTCAGGCGGATCGTGCCGGCAGGCAGGTCGAGCTCGTCGTGCACCGCGATCACGTGGACGGCCTCGATGTGCTGCTTCTTCGCGATCGAGGCGTACGAGGGCCCCGACTCGTTCATATACCGGTGCGAACGCGCGATCACGACGCGGTCGCCCGCCTCGTGGATCTCGGCCAGGTCGACCGGCACGAACCGTGTCTTGCGGAACTTCGCGCCGCCCTCGCGAACCAACTCCTCGGCGACCATCGCGCCGAGGTTGTGGCGAGTGGTGGCGTACCGGTCGCCGGGATTGCCGAGGCCGGCGACGAGCCAGGCCATCGGCTAGCTCTCGCCGCCCTCCTCGGCGGCGGGCGCTTCGGCGGCGGGGGCCTCCTCGCCCTCGGCGGGCGCCTCGACGCCCTCCTCGCCCTCCTCGGCGGCGGGGGCTGCCTCCACGCCCTCCTCCCCGGGGACCGATAGATCGGCCTCGGTGCGAAGCACGGCGGGCGTGATGATCGAGAGCACGGCGTCCTCGGGGCTCGTGAGGATCGTGACGCCGTCGGGCGCGGCGAGGTCGCTCACGTGCACCATGTCGCCCAGCTCGAGGGCGGAGATGTCGATCCGGATCTGGTCCGGCACGTCCTGCGGGAAGCACTCGACGGAGACCTCGCGCAGGTGGTGCTCGACGACGCCGCCTTCCTTCACGCCGGCAGCCTCGCCGGTCTCGACCACGGGCACGTTCGCGGTGATCGTCTGGGTGCGGCTCACGGCCAGGAAGTCGATGTGGATCAGCGTGTTGTGGATGTGGTCGCGCTGGATCTCACGCGCGAGAACGAGGTGGTCCTCGCCGTCGACCGCGAGGTCGACCAGGGCGTTCGCCCCCGCTGCGCCGTGAAGGATGTGGAACATCTCGCGCGCGTCGACGGACAGGGCGACGGGCTCGACGCCTTGCCCGTAGAGCACGGCGGGCACTCGGCCGTCGGCCCGGAGCCTCCGGGCGACGCCCTTGCCCGTCTCGTCGCGCGTCTCTGCCTGCAGCTTGGTTTCCATGGCGAACAGATCCTCGAGGTCAGGGGTACAGGCGGAGATTGTACGGAAACCGGGCCGAGGACGACCGCGGCCGGGCCCGCTAGACCTGGTTCGCGCCGCCGAAGATGTCGCTGACGCTCGAGTCCTCGAAGACGGCGCGCAGCCCGCTCGCGATCAGCGGCGCGATCGAGAGCACCCGCAGCTTGTCGAACTGGCGCTCCACGGGGATCGGCAGCGTGTTCGTCACCACCACCTGTTCGATCGGGGCCTCTTCCAGGAGCTGGCGCGCCTTCCCGCTGAAGATGCCGTGCGTCGCCCCGACGAAGATCGGGCCCGCGCCCATCTCGGCGAGCACGTGCACGCCGGCCGAGATCGTGGACGCGGTGTCGATCATGTCGTCGACGATCACGCAGGGACGTCCCTCGACCTCGCCGACTACCGCCATCTCCTCGATCTTGTGTGCCTCGTGGCGGCTGCGCCGCTTGTACAGGAAGGCCAGGTCGGCATGGAGGTACTCGCGCAGCTTCTCCGACGTCTTGATGCGGCCCGCGTCGGGTGCCACCACCACCAGGTCGTCGCCCTGGAGTCCCGGCTGGCTCTCGAAGTGATGGGACAGGATCGGCAACGCCGTGAGGTGGTCGAACGGGCGGTCGAAGTAGCCCTGGATCTGTCCCGAGTGCAGGTCGACCGATACCACGCGGTCGGCGCCGGCGGTGGTGAGGAGGTCGGCAACCAGCTTCGCGCTGATCGGCTCTCGCGAGAGCGCCTTGTGGTCCTGTCGGGAGTAGCCGTAGTACGGGACCACCGCGGTGATGCGCTTGGCCGAGGCGCGCTTCATCGCGTCGATCATGATCAGCTGCTCCATGAGCGCCTCGTTGACCGGCTCGTAGTGGGTCTGCACCACGAACACGTCGGCGCCTCGCACGCTCTCCTCGGAGCGGAAGTAGATCTCGCCCGAGGCGAACCGGCGCAGCTGCGACGGGCTCACCGGGATCCCGAGGCAGTCGGCGATCTCGTGTCCCAGCGCCGGGTGGATCGTGCCGGTGAACAGCATCATCCGCTTCTTGGTGATGATCTCCACGGTCAGTGGCCCCCTTCGCCCTTACCCCTGCCTCGGCGCTCCGCGTCCTTCCGCTTCCTGTAGCCGGGGATGTTCCGTTGCTCCCCGCGTTCCACGGCGAGCGCGCCCGCCGGAACGTCCTTCGTGATCACCGAGCCGGCGCCCGTGTTCGCGTCCTTGCCCAAGCGGACCGGCGCCACCAGCATCGTAGCGGAGCCGACCCGGGCCCCGTCCCCGACGATCGTCTTGTGCTTCGCGTAGCCGTCGTAGTTCACGGTGATCGTGCCCGCGCCGATGTTCACGTCCTCGCCGAGCACCGCGTCGCCCACGTAGGCGAGGTGCGGCACCTTCGAGCCCTTACCGACCTTCGCGGCCTTCAGGTCGACGAAGGCGCCGGCCATCGCCCCGTCGGCGAACTCGCACCCGCGGCGCAGCCGCGCGAACGGCCCGATCGTGACGTCCCGCCCCAGCGTCGAGCCGAGCACCACGGCGAACGTCACCTCGCTCCGGTCACCCACGGTCGAGTCCACGACGCGCGATGACGGGCCGATCGCGCACCCCTCGCCGAGGCGCGTCGCGCCCTCCAGGAACGTCATCGGGCGGATGACCGAGTCGGCCCCGATCTCGACATCGACATCGATGTAGGCGGTGGCGGGGTCAACGAGGGTGACGCCGCTCGCCATGTGGCCCGCGTTGATCCGCTCCCGCACGACCCGCTCGACGGCGGCCAGCCCGCCGCGGGAGTTCAGGCCCATCACGCCGCCGGTCTCGACCTGCACGGCCGACACCTTCTCGCCGTCGGTGAGGAGCAGCGGGATGACCCGGTTCAGGTAGTACTCGCGCTGGCGGTTCTTCCGGTCCAGTTTCGGGAGCGCCCGGAAGAGGGCGTCGCGCCGGAACGCGAAAAGCATGATCGAGACCTCGCGGATCGCGCGGGTCCCGGGCGACGCGTCGAGCTCCTCGACGATCTCGATCAGTCGCCCCCGGTCGCGCACGACCCGCCCGTACCCGCCCGGGTCGTCGAGCTCGGTGGAGGCGATCGTCGCGGTGGCACGTGATCGGCGATGCGCCGTCATGAGCGCCTTCACGTCGTCGCCGGCGACCGGGTCGTAGTCGCCGCCCATCACGAGCACGTCGTCGACGCGGCCGACCTTCGCGCGCGCCACCAACACCGCATGGCCGGTGCCGAGCTGCTGGGTCTGCTCGACGAAGACGGGCGGGGGCGTGATCCCCCAGGAGCGGACCGCCGCGCGGACGTCGTCGGCGCCGTGGCCGACCACCACGATCACCTTGGTGGGTTTGGCGGCGAGACCGGCCTGCAGCACGTGCCAGAGGGCGGGCTTCCCGCAGATCGGATGCAGGACCTTGGGGGTTGCCGACTTCAGTCGTTTGCCCCTGCCCGCGGCGAGCACCACCAGCGCGAGGGAACGGGGACTCGTCTTCGTCTGGGCCAACACGTGTCCAGGGTCGAGGGGTCCACATGGTCCCATATCGCCGCAGCGAGTGGCGAACCCCTCAGCGTCGTGGCCGTCGCTCGTTCATGGCCCCCGGGAGCCGACCTAAAGGGACTGCATGAAGTCGATCAGCGCAAGGCGCCCGAGTAAGCGCTGCCGATCCGCAACGGCATGAGAGACCACGAGCCGAGCATAGTGACCTCGAGCCTGGCGCTGTATCCGCTGCTCTCTCTTTCAGCCTTCGAGGGCCGAAACCAGCGTCTGGGCGATGGGGATCACCAGGGTCTTGGGATCGCCCGCGGTGTTGGTCATGACCGAGATGACGATCCCTTCGCTCGGAAGGACGACCAGGGCCGTCGAGTAACCGCCGTCATCCCATCCTGCGTTGCCGAGCGCCTGGACCTCGAAGCCGTTTCCGATATCGGTCTGCTCGAACACGCCGAGCCCGTAGCGATCGTAGGTCGCGCCGCTCCCGAAGTCGGTCATAGCCAGCAGAGACCGCTCCGAGAGGAGCTGCCCGCCGAAGAGTCGGTATCCCAACAGAGCGAGCGCGCCGGAATCGCCTGCCATGCACCCGGACCCATTCCCGTTACTGGCTTGTGACTTGGTGGGTAGATAGCCCCCGCCGACTTCGATGATGTTCGGTCGAACCTGCCCTCCCAGGAACGGGAGTGCGAGCGGACCTCTCGGTCGCTCCTCGGGCTGATACACCAGCGAGGAGAGGCCTGGGTCGGCCAGGACGCTGGAGCGGAGCGCGGCGGCAACACTCATGCCGGTCGTCTCCTCGATGAC
>Ga0315273_10005259_pt1 | contig 16002 bp, 8 predicted proteins | sample YL17G02_0_MG_FD_205753 | JGI IMG/M metagenome (GOLD analysis project Ga0315273, IMG submission 205753) | Sediment microbial communities from Yellowstone Lake, YNP, Wyoming, USA - YL17G02_0 | ecosystem: Environmental > Aquatic > Freshwater > Lake > Sediment | place: USA: Wyoming | collected...
AGCCGCCAAGGGCGGAGGAATTTCCTCCCTTAAAAGAGACAGGCCATTTTTCACTGAACGTCAGGGATGTTGACCTCAGAGATATCTTTCTGCTTTTGTCACAAGACAGCGGAGTGAATATCATAGCAGACCAGGATATCACCGGGAAGATCTCTATAGATTTTGCAAATCTTGATCTTTACAGCGCCCTCTATGCAATAACAAGGCAGCTCGGCCTGACCTTCAGGATGGACAAGGGATTCATCAGGGTCAGCAAACCGCGTTTGGAGACAAAGACGTTTCAGTTCAATTATATAACCGGCAAAAGATCCTCTTCGAGCACCATGAGCGCTGCAATCTCCCAGGGTGATAACTCAGGGGGAGTAAACGCCGGCAGGTCGACAAGCATAAATATTTCGACTTCGCCTTCCGCTGCACAGTCAGGAGGGGCAACAGCATCATCAACAGCACAGGGAAATGTCAATGTCACGACAACCGGCACTTCTGACCTCTGGAAAGAGCTAAGAAGAGGGCTTGAGGTTATCATATTCGGTGACTCAAAGGGCGGCTCGGAAGGCGACAGCAGTTACAGCCGGGGTGATATTTCAGGCAAGAAGCTCATAATCAGCGAATCAGCCGGGATCATACAGGTTAGTGATCTTTCGGACAATATGGAAAATATCGAAAAATTCTTAACCGATGTTGAACGGTGTATCAGGAAGCAGGTTTTGATACAGGCACACATCATAGAGGTAACCCTGAATGACGGTTATAGGCTGGGGATAGACTGGGAATTGCTTTTCAGAAACAGCACAGAAAGCTTCTCTCTGTCACAGAACCTGATGAACCGGCCTCCTTCCGGCGTATTTGTTTTAGACTATCAACTGAATCTTCCGTTAAAAAATATAACCGCACTGCTTGATGCAATGAAAGATCAGGGCCAGGTGAAAGTGCTTTCAAGCCCAAAAGTTGCAACCATGAACAACCAGAAGGCTGTGATCAAGCTTACTACGAAAGAGGTGTCATGGGTAACGAACAGTTACCTGAATGCCGACGGCACCATTGTACTTTCCTATACAAACCCGCAAATTGACGAGGTTGGATTGTTTCTTGATGTTACCCCCCAGATAGATGACAATGGTTTGATCACCATGCAGATCCATCCGAGCATATCGGATAAAGTGCGGGAATCGATATCCCCTGATGGAAAAAGCACAAAACCGGTAATAGACGTCAGGGAGGTAGATGCGATGATTAAGGTGAAGAACGGACAGACAATCCTGATCGCAGGACTTATCAAAGAGAAGATTGGTGATACCACACGAAGTGTCCCGATACTGGGGGATATTCCAATTATAGGGACTCTTTTTAAACGGGTGACACAGGATAAGACTAAGGTCGAACTGGTAATCCTCCTGACACCGTATATCCTGACAGATCAGTCCATTGAAGATATCCGCAGAGAACACGAGGAAAGACTGAAAAATACAGAAAGGCCTTTTGAACCTGTGCCTGCGCTGCCGCAGAAAACATTAGAGATGAAGCAATAAAAATCGTATCTTTCGTATTTAAGTTGAAGAAACCCTGGATTCCCCGATCAAGTCGGGGAATGACACATTCTTAAGTGCATGTTTTTTCGTCATTCCCGCGGAGGCGGGTCACCCCAGGCGACTCGCCGAGGCGAGAATCCAGTCATCCTTCTCATTCGATGTTCTTCAACTTTTTTACTAAAGAACCTAAAAACCTGAATGTTTATATGCTTAAATTCTCAGGACCTTCAGCCTTTTTTGTCTTTCCTCTTGTTCTTGCTATTTCAGCCTAAATCCGATGTCATCGCCTAATAATGTCGTACTGAACGATGGAGTCTCAACCTGACCATTCGCTCCTGCTGACAGAATCCAGACCGGATTGCCTGCTATTGCAAACGAATCTGCATTTGTGACATAAGTGTTTCCCCAGGGATCTGCAGTAACCCTTGTGATATATGCTCCTTTCCAGTTGTTATAACACACGTTTGTATCAGCTGCCAGATGGTCGTTATATGAACTTGTGATAGCGGCATCAAATCCAAGACCTGCAAGATTGGGAGGCAGAGTTCCGTCACCCGTCAGCAGAGTAACATTCGCTGCGCAGCCATTATCCATGTTAGGCCACTTGGCCGTATCTTTTTTGAATACTACTATTGAAGTAGCTATTGACCTCACATCAGCCTGTGCCTTTGTGGACCTTGACTCGTCTATCTCCTTCAGAACCATGGGCACTAAGATACTTGCAAGTATTGCAATAATTCCAACAACAACAATTACCTCAATAAGCGTGAATCCTTTCCTGTTATTAATTCTCATGGCATTCCTCCTTTTTCATTATCGTTATTATATCATTCTATTATATCACTCTTAATGAAGCAGATAAATACTCTATTGGACCCCACCTCCTTCATTCACTTTTCGACCCTTAGTCCAATCATATCTTAAAAACATCAAACAAGCAAATATTTTTTAAAAAAATCTTTAACACAATGAGCCTCTTGCAAAACTCCTATTCTGGTAGCCGCAGGCTTTAGCCTGCGTTTGTAAGGCACTGAAAACAAAGAAAACACGCAAACTAAAGTTTGCGGCTACATCATGATTGCAAGACTTTTCAAGAGCCTCAAAAAGAAAAAAATTCAAAAGGTGACATAAGTTGTCAGCATACAACGCCCTATATGTAGTACAAGTAATAAAATGTCATGCAAAAGGAAATGAATTACTCAACTTAAACCACAGCATTATTATAATGAATACCTTTACCCCCTACCCAGGTAGGATTGAAAAATCTCTGTTAAATGGCCAAAATGTAATTGAGGGAAAAGGTTTGTCATAAATTAAGCAATTTATTTTTAAACTGGTATCTGAAAGAACTTTAGGCACATATATTGCTTATTTATATACTATATAAATAAAACACAGTTTGTTACTGGGGAGCAGCCAAATAACGCTTCTCTCTGTGAACTTTTTATGAACGATATAAATTGTTTTTTAAACAGGATATATAAATGAAAATAAGGACGAATGCTTCATCAATGAGGTAGCTTGGCGGGATATAATTAATTAATAATTATAATAATATATATATTTATTGCTATTAATTCAACAGCATGATAAAATTTTAATAAGGATAAAGGACAATAGAGAGGGGTAAAAAATGAATAGAGATAATACCATAATTAATAAAAATATCTTCATCCTGTCTTTGAAGATTTCAACTCTGAAAATCTTCTCCTTAGTTATGTTAACTATGGCACTTTTTACAGTTCAGTTCCTATCGCTTCCTTTTGCACACGCAGATGGTTATCCACCATATTCGGACAACTCAACAGGTGCCATACATTATGATCCTGTGCCCTGGCCTTCTGATGCAGCATGGAGTGCTTATACATTTAACCAGACTGCGATCCGTGACAAGAGGACTCAGGACCCTTCAAACGGCGGAACTTCGCCCCAGAATTATGTAAATATTAGTTCACAATGTGCGGATCAGTCTGCACCGAGTGTTTATTGGAAATATGATACTGCCGAACAGGTATTGTTTCTACGCTTCAAGGTTGAGCAGATACCAAATACATATGCTACAGGACCGGCACCCGGAGCATACAGCAACATCGATCCATGGAAATGCGCGCAATGGACAGTATTGCTTGACATAGACGGCGATGGCTACCGGGAATTCGCAGTGCACATTGATGGCTGCAGCGGCCTGCCTGCCACACCAATCGATATTATTCAAAGCATATACAGTAATACGCCGGGACAATCAATCGATTTCACAAATCCTTTGATATACCCGATATACCGCATTGCCCACAACCCTACTGCGTTTGTGGACAAGACGACAAACATAATTTTAAATTTCAGGAATAGTCTGAGTCCATCGACAAGCTGGCCGAACGGCTCTGCTGAGACAGTCTGGGATTACGGGGCTTCCCGTGTAACCAACATCAGCACAGTAAATCCCCTATGCAATGAATACCAGTTGGATTTTCAGGTCCCCCTTGCCATGCTGGATGCCACTTCTGTGGGTGGACCACAATTTACAGTCGATACTCCTTTCTGTATGGCTTTTGTTACTGCAAACAGCAATATTAATCCTTTGCAGAAGGATGTGGCATTTGACGGGACTTTCGTCGGAAACGAAAATAGCTGCGTTCCCTGCGGCGATATGGTCACGCTGAATGGAGGTTCATTCCCCCAGCCCACCGTCGACCAGGTTACTGCGACAGGATGCGGACCAACCACTCTGACAGCGCAGGTCAGGGACACAATAAATGCAGCATGTCAGAGCTCTGTAACTACCGTCAATTTCTATTATTATTATGATAAAGACGGCGATGGTGAGGCTGACGACGGAGGTTCATGGACTTTAGCCGGAGCCGGTACCAGAAGCACAACGAATCCGTCTTTATGGTCATTGTCCTGGGATTCAAGAATCCCACCATTTAATCTTAATAAAGGCCAATACCTCATAGGAGTGTGGGCAACAGATGGCACGAATACTACAAAAAGCTACCTAACTTCAAGCTCACCTCCTGTTTACGCCAATCCGTCACCGGTGCCAGGTGTTGTATACGACATATTCGACAACTCTTGTGGAGAATCTGTTTCCCTGACTAAGAGTGTCAGCCCAGCCTATACTACAGTAGGCCAGGATGTAACCTTCACCCTTACCGTGACCAACAATACCTCTGCTGCTTTCAACCTCACAAGCATCACTGATGCGTTGCCGTCTGGGTTCAGCTATCAGAGCGCCCCTATCGAGGGAGGATCTCTTGCCGGCTTCATAGACCCAGGCCCCCCACCCAAACGTCCTACTAACGGCGCCAGCGGGAACGTAACGTGGACATTTAGCGGCGCTTCTATCCCTGCCGCTGTCGGCGGCATTCCCGGCACTGGTACCCTTACGTTCACTGCCCAGGTTTCTTCTATTGAAGGAACATTTAGCAACAGCGCCTCAGCAGTTACCAATGACCCTGACTGGGGGAACCTCTCCTCGAATGTTGTGGACATCGGTGTCGGCGAGCCTCAACTGACCATAGCAAAAAGACCAAGCGCTTACCAGGCAGTGCCAGGCGACACAATCACTTACACGATAACTTATTCAAACAACTCGCCGGTGAACGCAACCGGCGTAGTGATTACAGATATACTTCCTGCAGGTCTCACATTTGTCTCGGCTGACAACGGTGGCACATACAACGCTGCCACGCGCACCATCACCTGGAACCTCGGGAGCCTTGCTTCCGGAGAAGGCCCTTACACCGTAACATATCAGGTGATCGTCACCCAGGGAGCAGCAGTGCGCACAGAGAACACAGCGACAATCGACTCGAACGACACCGATCCTGCCTATGCCACAACAGCTATCTACGTGCCTTCTCCACTCCAGATCGACAAGAGTGCAGACAAACTGCTCGTCGACCCGCGAGGTGTCTCGCCTGCAAACCAGGTCACCTACACCATCTTATACCAGAATACCGGGACGGCACCCCTCAACGGCGTAACAGTAACAGATATTATTCCCAATGGATTCCTTTTTGTTTCAGCAAGTTCACCACCACTAAATACCGGCGTTGAAATATTAAGTGACAGTATAGGTGATGACGATGGTATATGTGAAACTTTGGAAGCATGTTCAACGATTACCTGGAACGTCGGAACACTTGCCGCAGGTGCAAGCGGGTCGGTTGATCTCACCCTGAGAGTGACAAACCCTTACACCGGTACAGCGAATCCCGCAATAAATACAGCAATAATCGACACATACGAAACCGGTCCTTTTCAGGATAGCACCTCGGTGGTGATCAGGGAGTATGACTGCGGAGCAACAAAGGATCGTTACTACTTCCATGATCTTGACGCATCAGGATTACCGTTGCCATGGATAGGAGTTGCTCCCGGCACACCTCTGCCGGTTACGCTTGAGCGCAGCTATGCAAACAAGACAGCACCAACAAACCCCAATGCAATACAGACCACTGTCAACATCATCGGCGACTCTGAGTACGAACTTGCCCATTTCTATATGAATCCGCCTCTCGGCCAGGCCTCTGGCTTCAGTATCACCGGCACTGTGGACATGCAGGCATACATGTCCAAGGGCGCTGGCGGTAAGATAAATATCATTGCATACCTGTATGATTACAACCCCGAGACAGGGGAAGCGATCCAGATCGGCACACAGGCAGCAGACTCCGGTGCAGGCAACCGCAATAACTTCCTTCTCACCTACTCAATCACACCGTCCGGGATCGTGAAAGCAGGGAATCTGCTCTTGTGGAGGTTCACAACCCAGCGCGACGGCTCCTATACAGGGTCCGTTGTATTTTTATATGACGGGACTTCGAGCCGGGCATACGGTGACGTTTGTTTTGCTCCGTTGAGCATCACCATGAACAAAACCGTGAACTTGCTCGAGGCGGGCACTTCGACACCTCTCGTTTACACAGTGACCTTTACCAACAGCGGACAGCGGGACGTGACAGGGGCAACGATTCTCGACACTCTGCCGACAGGAGTAACATTCAACGGCGCAACAATGAACAGTACCACAATGACATTAAATTGTCCAACACCTGGATTAAATCAATACTGTGTCAGCGGGCAGGCATATACTTTTGAAGCCCATACATCAGGAGCGGCAGCAGGGATTCTGGCAGGAGGCGGGACAGGAACACTGGTGATTAATGTGACCACAAATGCCAGCCTCACCGGCATCACCACGCTCACCAATATCGCACGTCTGACAACCGCAAGCACCGATCCTGTCGAAGACTCGGCAACAACCGATGTAATACATACTCCCTTGCCTGACGTCTTTCTCCAGAAATCAGCAGACAAGACACTTCTTAATCCGGGCGAAACTGTAACCTACACAATAAAAGTGGTAAACGTAGGTGACGCAGCAGCTATCAATGTTGCAGTCTCTGACATTATCCCTTCGGACACGTACTTCACCTATGTTGCAGGAAGTATTACAGGAGGCGACAGCCAGAGCGACGCAGGTCTTCCAACCCTCACATGGACAGTCACCTCGCTCGCGCCGGGCAACACAGCTACGCTCACCTTCCAGATGCAGGTATTAACTGGCGTACCCGCTGGAGTGACCTATAAAAACAACCTCGCTACCGCTACCGAGGCCAGCACATCACCGCCCGACAGTAACACTGTAACAGTTGCCATCACCACAAACGCGAACATAGCAATAACGAAGTCTTCAAATCCTGCATCCAGTCCCGTCAATCCAGGGGTTACTGTGCAATATACGATGACAGTCACGAGCAACGGTGGAAGCACAGCAACCGGTGTCGTTGTTACCGACTTGATACCCAGCGGCTCCTCTTATGCGCCTGGCACCATGATATACGATAGCGTTGTGCAGACTGATCTCAATGATGGGGACAAAGCCTATTTCGATGGGGCAGCAAACCGCGTGGTCTTCAACCCCGGCAATATGACAGCCAACCCCGATACCAGCCACACCTTGAAGTTCTCTGTAGTGCTGGACAGCACCTTTAACAACGGAACCACACCAGTCACCAACACCGTGACTGCATCAGCTACAAATACATCAAGCAAGCAGGCCAGCGCCTCTCTCAGTGTCCTGGCAGCGCCTGCACTGAACCTCAGAAAGAGTGCGCCGGCTCTTCTGCCACTCCAGCTCACTACTGTCACCGGGAATCCAAGTCCCGGCGTTATTAATGTCGCAAGCACACGATATATAACTGCCGGTGACCATATCTTCTGGACAGCTCCAACTGCCACTGAGGTCACAGTGACCATGGTAAACTCTCCCACGCAGATCACGGTCAGCCCTGCTTCAGTGCCAAACATTGGGGCAATAATTTTTCCGACAATACGTTATACATTGACCTATACAAATACCGGAAATACCACTGCAACGAATGTAAAGATTACGGATGTACTTTCATCATCTCCAACGCTTACGTATCTTTCATCTTCAGTAACACCGTCACAATCACCGGCATTTAATGCCAACGGCATGGTTACATGGGAACTCGGCAATGTGCCCGCAGGACAGAGTGCAATAATTCAATTATGGGTGCGGCCTGTAGGTACCGGAACATTTTTTAACAGCGCCAATGTGAGTTCTACAGAACTTTCCGCAGTCCCCTCGAATATAACAAGAACACAGGTCGGCGCAATTAAGCTGTCGAAATCCACCAGCACACCTAATGTAACAAACAGCGCAACCGGCACAACTGCTACATATACAATCTCACTGGTAAACGAGTCCACCACAATAGGAGCAACCGGTGTCTACGTTACCGATAACCCACTGCCCGTAGGTTTTACTTATGCAAGCACAGGGGTCATAACAGGAGGAGCTTGTGCATACACTCCCCGCTCTAAAGTCCTGGGAACTAATGGAAGCACTTACGCCTGTATAGCAAACCATACTGCTGCGGCTAATAACATGCCGATAACCGGGGCGAACTGGCAAAATTACTGGGTTTTATCAAGTCCACCCGGAGGAGCAGCATGGGTAAGCGGACTTCAGTATTCAACGCCAAATCAACCAATATGGAATAACTGCACAATAAATGTCGGCGGTACGCTTGCGATACCATTCACAGCCAATATTGCATCAACAGTCGGTGCAGGCACATATCAGAACCCTGTATCAGCTATAAGCTCAAACATGAATGTACTGCCTTTTGATGAGCTCATCACAACAGCCGAGGATGTGACTGTTACGGTACCGAATGATCTACGGGTTACAAAAGCAGTGTCAAGTCTCAGCAATCCGTGCATTGCCGGCAGTTGTCAGGTTGTTTATCGTGTAACGGCTACCAATGTTGGTACAGCCAATATGACACGGTTTACAATAACAGACGTTCTTCCAACTTCATTATCATCCCCACCAATATTATCAGCAAGCAGAGGACAAACCTCTTATACCGCCGGGAATAGAACCATTACATGGACTTATAGCGATTTAAATAGTCCTTCTGATCCAGTTTTTGCACCAAATACCAGTGAAACCTTAACTATCACTGCAACAGTAAACACATTCTCGTCCACAATCCAGAACTGTGCAAGCCTTTTTTCATCTTTACCTGCAGACACCAACTCAGGCAACAATACCGGCTGTGCAGATATTATACCGACCCTCGTCACCCTATCTGACTTCAGGGCATATGAAGACAACGGCAGAGTGGTTGTAGAATGGTCAACCTCCTCCGAGTATGACACAGCAGGATTTTACCTCTACCGGCTTGATGACAGAACAGAGGATTATATAAGGATCAACCAGAGACTCCTTTCCGGCCTGCTCACATCACCGCAGGGAGGCACATACAGCCTGATTGACAAGGGGGCATCTGTCAACGCAAAGAGCCTGACTTATATGCTCGTTGAGATGGAAGGCAAAGGATCAAGGAACGTCTATGGTCCTTTCACAGTAAAGATAAATGGAGACAGTGTGACAGGTGGCCTGAACAATCCTGACACAGGAACAGGAAACATTCAGTTGTCAGAAGGTTGTGCATCAGGCAATTGCGGAGACAGAAAGACAAGGGCTTCTTCTGCCCGGATCAGTCAATACCTTGACAATAATGGGAACCTTGTTGTGACAAACAAAAATGCCGGTGTAACAGCACAGTCACAAACATATCCCGGCATTGATCTTTTTGAGAACTATATAAGGAAAGCCCATGAGATGTCTGAAGAAAAGAAGGCCCGGATAAGCGCATTAAGCGTAAAGAAAAATGCAGTCCTTCAGACAAGGGGAACCAGGCGGCCCGGAACTTCAGCAAAGATCTCTGTAACCGGTAATGGCCTCTATTATCTGAGCTCTGCAAAGATATCCGAACTCCTGGGCATACCAGTTCAGACTGTACAGTTTTTGATCAAACTGAATTCAATCTCATTGCGCAATAATGGCCAGGATGTTGCCTATCTTGCAGATCAGGGCAATAATGGTCTGTATTTTTATGGAGAGGATATTGAAAGCAGGTACACCAATGAAAACATCTACTGGTTCATGAAAGGCAAGGGCCAGAAGATAAGCACCTTGAAAGGCACCGGACCAGTTCCTGCTTCAAACGGCACATTCACAGAAAAGCTTCATTTTGAACAGGACAAATTCGTAGCGCCGGCCATAACACAGGATCCTAAAGTTGATTACTGGTTCTGGAAACAGATGGAAGGCGATAATAACCCTGCCACCTGCATTTATCCCAGGGAGCCTGATTATTATTGCGTTAAGGAATTCACCATACAGGCAGAGGGAGTATCCGGTTCTGCTTCAACAGCTACATTGACAGTAAACCTTTACGGTTTTAGCGACACACCTGCAAACCCTGATCACCATGTAAAGATCTACGTCAACAATAACTTTATCGGAGAAGCCAGTTGGAACGGCCAGCAGCCGAAAACAGCTGACATACCGTTTGATCAGTCGCTTCTCCTTAACGGGAATAACACTGTAAAAGTGGAAGCGCTGCTGGATACAGGTGCACCGTACAGTTATTTATACATTAATTCTTTTGACCTGACATATAATCGCATCTACCAGGCTTCAGGCAATGCTCTGCTTTTCAGGGCAGAGAGCAATCCTGTTGTGACTGTTGACGGATTTACAGATCCCGATATACTCCTGCTGAATGTAACTAATCCGAAAAAACCTGTGCTTCATACAGCCGTAACAAATGACGGTGCAGCAGAAAATTACCGCATAAGCTTTGTGCCGGCCTCCCCGGATTCAACCTATCTGGCGATATCGAGGAGCGCTGTAGCAACGAAACTCAATGCATGGCCTGATATCGCATCAAACCTTTCCTATTCGGCTAAATGGGCCAATTACATCGTTATTACACCTGAAGAGCTGACAACTGCGGCAACCTCTCTTGCCGCTTACAGACAGTCTCAGGGGCTTCAGACCATGGTGGCGCAGCTTGAAGATGTCATGGATGAGTTCAATTACGGGATCTTCAGCCCTGAGGCCATACGCAGTTTCCTCAGCTATGCATATAAGAACCGGAGCAGGAACCTGAGATATGCTGTGCTGATGGGAGAAGGCACCTACGATTACAAGAACAGCCTTGGCAAGGGTGACAACCTGATGCCGCCGCTTATAACCGGCACTCCTTTTGGTGTTTACCCGTCAGATAACCTTTTTGTGGATGTAAACGGAGATCATTTACCGGATATGGCAATAGGAAGGTTCCCGGTGCTTACATCCGAGGAGTTTGCGCCTGTACTGCAGAAGATAAGAAATTATGAGAAAAGCGCTAATAAACGTGTAATCATGGCAGCAGATAACCCTGACACTGCTGGTAGTTTCCAGGCTGACAGCGATGACATAGCCGGTCTTGTTCCGTCGGGATACAATACAGTAAAGGTATATCTGGTTCCCGGACAGGTCAATGCAGTCAGAAACACCCTTCTTAGCGAAATTAATGCCGGTTCCATGCTTCTTAACTATATCGGCCATGCCGGCTTGGGTCGTTTGGCAACTGAAGGATTACTGCGATATGAACCTCAAAATGGTCTTAACGATTTAATTTACCTGACTAACTGGAATACACCGCCGGTAATGACGGCCTTTACGTGCAGCGCAGGACAGTTTGGCATACCTGGGATCGATTCGCTGGCTGAGGCGTTACTGATCAAGACGGATGGCGGGACAGCGGCTGTCTGGTCACCTTCAGGACTCTCGTTGAATGCATTTGCCAAAATACTGGATCAAGGATTCTTTGCATCCGCCTTTGGAGGCAACAGGTCTCTGGGTGATGTGATACTGAATGCATTAAGAGAATATAAAACAACGGGAAGTCCTGATTTCATGCTGGATATTTATGTTCTAATGGGCGACCCGGCTTTGAGGATGAGGTAGAATATTTGTAATGGAATCAATACCTAAAATGTCTGACGATATGTGGCTCAAAATATTCAAAAAAAATGATAACATTGTCTCCCGCAAAATTGGAGACGAATTGTTTCTTGTTCCTGTCCGTGGAACACTGGCTGATATGCAGAAGATATTCACGTTAAACCGCGTTGCAGAATATGTATGGAATGAACTAAATGATAAAACCCTTTATGATATATGCAACGCGGTTGTATCATCATTTAATGTAAAAAAGGAGCAGGCAGAGTCAGATATCCGGGAATTCATTACAGAACTTCTTGAAGCTGATCTGATAACCGGTTAATTACCAGATGGAATGCCCTGCGAACATATGGCCGGGTAACGAAGAATACCTTACAGCTTTTAATGTAAAGGCTGCCAGGCTGCGAATACCGCTTTCCGGTAGTATTGATTTGACCCATCGCTGCAACCTGAGGTGTATTCACTGCTATCTTTCCGGCAATACTTTGCAGAACTTCCAAAAAGAACTGGATACAAAAAAAATATTATCCGTTATCGATGAGATTACAGAAGCCGGATGTCTTAATTTTCTGATCACGGGTGGTGAACCACTTCTGAGAAATGATTTCCAGAAGATTTACAGCCATGCAAAGAATAATGGGCTGCTGGTAACAGTTTTCTCAAACGGCACATTGATTACAGACAGTATTCTTGATCTTTTTAGAGACCTGCCTCCCTACACAATTGAGATAAGCCTGTATGGGGCCACTGCGGTAACATATGAAAAAATAACCGATATCCCAGGATCCTATGAAAAATGTATCAACGGAATCAGGAAACTCATTGAGCATAAAATAAATGTGCGCCTGAAAACTATCCTCATGGTGGTTAACAGTCATGAATTCTTTGATATTGAAAATATGGCAAAAGAATATGGCATAAAATTCCGTTTTGACGCAGCTATATTTCCACGTATAAACGGAGATAAGTCTCCTTTAACTCTGAGGGTCCCTCCCCGGGATGCAGTCGACAAGGAATTTTCCAATCTCGAAAGAGCCGGGGCATGGAAAGAGTATTTTGATAAGGTCCAGGGTCAATCTATGGCTAATACTCTTTATACCTGCGGCGCAGGTGTTACAGTCTTTCATATAGATCCTTATGGCAATTTAAAACCATGCCTTATGACAAATAATCTTAGCTATAATCTTTCCGAAGGCAGCTTTTTGGAAGGCTGGCATGATATTATATCTCTTATCAGGAACAGAAAGGTCACAGGTGATGTGTTCCATTGTAATCAATGTGATAAATTATTTTTATGCGGCTTCTGCCCTGCTTTTTTTGAGTGGGAAAATGGACAGGAAGATATCCGCTCTGACTATACCTGTGACATCGGCAATTATCGTTTTCAAATGATAGGAAATCATAATAAACAAGGAGCGTAAAATGCAGCGTGAGAAAAAAGATGAGATAAAACAGGAATATGAAAAGCCAAAGCTGAGGTCAATTGAACTGACAGCAGAGGAAGTATTAGGGGTTGGCTGTAAGACAAGGTTCAGTGATACAGCCGGTGTCTCAGGACAGGGCTGCCTCAGCGGGGGCTGCCAACAATCACTAGGATCTTAAACATCTCTTGCTTTTCAAATAGTATAAATGTTTGCTATTCTGAATCTTGAGATCGGTGGTGTTAATTTAGCAGTATCAAGCCTTGAACCGATAATACTTCATGAACCTCCTGCAGCCTATACTTCGTTTCTGATTAAAAACAGTTCTTTTCACGATAAAATTAATATCACTATCAACTTTGACCTGGATTCTTTACCCCGGACAGATAAGATGACCAGGGTTTTTGACACAGGAGAATCCTGGTCTCTTTTTCAAAATGATGATTCCTATTTCATAATACTATGTCCACCTGCATCAGATAAAAAACCTGTATGGGCAGCGCAATTTGATCGTGATGTTACAAAAGTCAACCTGTTTCTGGGAGAAAAGTTTATTCATCAGAAGAATGGCAATCTTTCAGTCTCAAACCCCGTATCCTATCCGCTGGATCAAATCCTTCTCATGTATTTTCTTGCGCGTAAAAGCGGCGCTCTGATTCACTCTTCGGGAGTTGCCTCCAATGGCAAAGGCTTTATATTTCCCGGCAGGTCCGGTTCCGGCAAGACCACGCTTTCACAAGAGCTCTCTGACGGCAAAAGACTATTGCTCTTAAGTGACGACCGTGTTATTGTGAGAAAATTAAATAATACATTTGAAGTATTCGGTACCCCATGGGCAGGTGAAGGGGGAATAGCTTTAAATAAACATTTTCCTCTTTCAGGGATGTTTTTTATTTCACATGCAGAGCATAACAGGATAGAAGATATCAAGCCACAGAAAGCCCTCGAAATGCTTTTGCCTGTTACATCCATTCCGTGGTATGACCCTGAAGTAATGGATAAGGTTCTTCACTTTTGTGATGACCTTACTTCGAGTATTCCGGCATATAATCTCTCTTTTAAACCAGGAGTTGAGGTAGCAGATGTTTTTGAGAAATTCATCTCCATATAGACAAACAGGTTCCTGCCCGGAACCCGCCGAATGGAATCCCGTATCCGGTGAAACTGCTGCCCTCTATGAGGAAATCTTAAACAGTGGGTTAAGTCTCCGCATAAGGGCCACCGGCAGAAGCATGGCGCCTTTCCTGAAAGGAGGAGAAATCCTGACAATAAAAAAAGTCCCTGATTCCTCTTTCCATATCGGTGATCTGATCTTCTTCAAAACCCGCTATGGCTCTCTCCTGCTTCACAGGATTATCAGAAAACAATACAAGGATATGGTAATTTTTCAGACGAAGGGAGATGCTGTTCCAGGGGCCGATGAACCTGTCTCTGAACATGATATTCTCGGAAAAGTCTGTATTATTGAGAAAAATATTTTCGGCATGAGAACCAAACGCGTTTATATGGAATCGCCCCTGTGGAAAACGATCAATTACATGCTCGCTATAATCAGTTCCGTGCAGTCCAGAATGTACCTTGCCTTGACATACCTTGCTGTTCGCAGGTGACGTTCCGCTGAATCTTTTGTATACTATGAGTCATGAGTAAACACTTTCGTTTCGGGAAATATCTTGTTGACAAAGGTCTGATAACAACTGATGCCATTATTAATGCCCGGCTGCTTCAGAGAAGAAACAACCGCCTGATCGGAGAACTGGCCAGAGGTAAGGATTGGATTACAGACGATCAGATTCTGAGAGTATTGATACTGCAGGAAGAAACATTAGATAAATTTGGTGAGATTGCCGTCAGGGAGCAATATTTGACAAAAGAACAGGTGGATGATCTCCTGAAACAGCAAAGTGATTCTTATATGTATTTTGGGGAGGCTTTGGTAAGATTAGGAGTTATTTCAGACGAAGATATTATAACCGAGCTGAAAGAATTCAACAGGCTCAAAATTCAACGTGGTGATAAAACATCGTTCTGATGAGTAACCCGCATTCAGTGAGTTAACCCAAAAATTGCATTTGGATAAAAAGACGGCAGGCACATATGCATCAAAACCTCTTGAACGCAGAATTTTCGTCTGTATAGTATCTAAACGCTAAGAATGAAAACGTGCACGTTATCCGGGTCATTAAAGCGCTCACAAAGGTGCTGCACAAGTGCTTTTGCTGCATATGTGCCTGCCGTCAATTGCATTTTTTGGGTTAACGGAAAACCATTCCTTTTATGTTCCGGATCCGTTCAATGACAGGCGGGTGCGAATAATAAAATGCTGCATATATGGGATGGGGATGGAGGTTCGATAGATTGTCCCTTGAGAGTTTTATCAAGGCGCTTGCCATCGCCTCCCTGTTTTCAGTCAGCTCGTAAGCAAATTTGTCCGCCTGTCTCTCGAATTTCCTTGAAACATAACTTCCCAATGGAGTAAACGGGAAAGAGAGGATCCCTCCGATAAAACCAAGGAGAACGAGCTTGGCATAGAATGTTGCCTTTTGAATCTGAAAAATGTCTGCAAGAAAATCTGTCTGGAGAATCCTGAACGAGATATAAATCCCGATGAAAGAGACTATCTCTGCAGCAATGATCATCTTCAGTATATGCCTTTTCTTCCAGTGACCAGCCTCATGGGCAAGCACTGCAAGTATCTCATCGTGATTCATTT
>Ga0315273_10005260_pt1 | contig 16002 bp, 14 predicted proteins | sample YL17G02_0_MG_FD_205753 | JGI IMG/M metagenome (GOLD analysis project Ga0315273, IMG submission 205753) | Sediment microbial communities from Yellowstone Lake, YNP, Wyoming, USA - YL17G02_0 | ecosystem: Environmental > Aquatic > Freshwater > Lake > Sediment | place: USA: Wyoming | collected...
CACAGGCCGACTGGGCGTGACTTCCCCGTGCATGTGGCTTCGGCGCTTCGTTACCGCGGTTCCCTCAAACCTCACCCCCTACCCCCTCTCCGCGCGCGGAGAGGGGGCGATCACAGCAGGGGTGGGAAGCCTGAAAGGCTCGGGGTGAGGTTCGCAGGAGCGCGGCCTGGGCTCCCCAGCACCGGGGAGCCACACCCAGGCTCATGGCCGGCCATTCCCCCGCCCGGAGGCAGGTGTCGGGTCTCTGCTACGCCGCGTACTTCGCTCCATAGGGCCGGTGCGATGTAGGCGCGATGCGCAGGAACGGCCCGCCCATGATCTCCTCCGACCCCAGCCCGAAGGCGGCACAGAACGCCTCGACATGCGGGCGGATGGCGCCCAGCTCGGCCTCTTCCGCGAGCCGCACCCCCGCGAACTGCGAGGCCACCCGCCACGGCTCGACCTCGCCCCGCAGATACAGCTCCCCCCCGTGCATTCCCGTCGCACACCACTCGCCAACCACCGGCTCGCCCGGCCTCCGATCCAGACCGAGCACGATCAGCAGCCCGCCCGCCATGTACTCGCTCAGGAAATCGCCCGCTGTACCACCGGCCACAATCACCGGCCGCTTGTCCCGATAGGCCTTCATGTGAATCCCGACCCGGTACCCCACGCGCCCCCGCACGAACAGCTCGCCCCCGCGCATGCCATACCCAAGCACATCCCCCGCGTGCCCCTCCACAATGATGCGGCCGGCATTCATCGTGTTCGCCACCCCATCCTGAGCGTTCCCGCGCACCCGGATCGTCGGGCCGTCCATGAACGCGCCGAGGTCATTGCCCGGGACACCGGCGATGGCGATCTCGATCTCGCCTCGCAGGCCATCACCGATGTAGCGCTGGCCGTTGACGTTCACCAGTTCGAACGACGTCTCACCCGAGGCCACCGCCTCCCGAATCCGTTCGTTCAACTCCCGATAATGCATATCCCGAGCATCAATGCGCATCGCATCTCCCCGAAAGTCGGAGGTCGGACTCCGACAGCAGACTCTCGACTCTCGAATCTCGGCGTTACGCTCCAACCCCCGCGGGCTTAACACCCATGATATCCATCGTCGTCCGGTCCAGCCCCACCGCCCTCAGCCGCTCTCGGCTCCCTCGCAGGCTCTCGACCGCGTTCACTCCCATCGCCCCCAGAATCTCCTCCAACTCCGCTGCCCACGCGCTCACCAGGTTGATGAGACGGCGCGACCCAAGATATGGGTCCAGCCGCCGGGTGAGGGCCGGGTCCTGCGATGTGATCCCCCACGAGCACCGGCCCGTATAGCACTTTTGGCAGAGCGTGCACCCCAGCGCCAGCAGCGCGCCCGTTCCCAGCGCCACCGCGTCCGCGCCCAGCGCGATCGCCTTCGCCGCGTCCGCGCTCGACCGGATGCCTCCCGCCGCGATGAGCGATGCCTGGTTGCGGATCCCCTCCTCCCTGAGCTGCTGATCCACCACCGCGAGGGCGATCTCGATGGGAATGCCCAGATGGTCGCGGATCACCGTCGGGGCCGCGCCGGTCCCGCCCCGGAACCCATCCAGGTAGACGATATCGGCCCCCGCCCGCACGATGCCGCTCGCAATCGCACCCACGTTGTGAACCGCCGCGATCTTCACCGACACCGGCTTCTCGTAGTTGGTTGCCTCTTTCAGCGCGTAGATGAGCTGACGGAGGTCCTCGATCGAGTAGATATCGTGCTGCGGCGCTGGCGACAGCGCATCGCTGCCAATCGGTATCATCCGCGTCTCGGACACCTCAGCCGACACCTTCTCGCCCGGCAGATGCCCTCCGATGCCAGGCTTCGCCCCCTGCCCGATCTTGATCTCGATCGCCGCTCCCGAGTTCAGGTAGTCTGCCGTCACTCCGAACCGGCCCGACGCACACTGCACGAACGCCCGGTGCGCGTACGGCCGCAGGTCCTCGTGCAGTCCACCCTCGCCCGTGTTCCAGTAGGTGCCGAGTTCCGTCGCCGCCATCGCGATCGCCTTCTGCGCATTTAGGCTGATAGACCCATACGACATCGCCGCGAAGACCACCGGAACCGCAAGTTCCAGGTTCGGCGGCAGCTCGGTCGCAAGCTCCGGCCCCTCCGCTCCCACCGCTAGCTCGATCTGGTCCGGCCTGCTTCCCAGGTAAGTGCGAAGCTCCATCGGTTCCCGTAGCGGATCAATGGACGGGTTAGTCACCTGGCACGCGTCTAGCAGCAGATGGTCCCAGATGATGGGGTAGGGGAGGTCGTTGCCCATTCCCGTGAGCAGCACTCCGCCCGTCTCCGCCTGCACCCACAGGTTCTTGCGATGCGACTCGGTCCACAGTGGATGCGGCCGCAGATACTGCGGATTGGGCTCGATGGTGATCGCGCGCTGCGGGCAGAACGCCTCGCACCGGTGACACCCGACGCACTTCTCCGGGTCGGGCACCGGGGCGTTCTCCCAGGTGAGCGCGTCGAAGCCGCACTGCTGCACACACCGCTTGCACAGCGCGCAGCGATCCGCATCCCGCCGCCACAGGAAATCCGACGGCCGGTACACGGGAGCGCGCGCCGTCCGCTGCGCGTGCCTGGCCCGACCACTCTCGACTTTCGAATCTCGACTCTCGGCCGTCGTCCTACTCACTTGCCACCTCCATGCCTGTCCCGAGCGCAGTCGAGGGACCCACTCCCTGGGCCGCCAGTGCTGGGCCGTCGGGCCCCGGTTCACCGATTACCTCGCTGCTGCCCAGCCGCCCGATCACCGGCTGCCCCGCGCGGGGCGTCCACACCCGATCGGGGTCGGCGCACATCGCCCTGATCCCCGCCTCTTCGCTGGAAAGGTAAAGCCAGTCGGCCCTCCGCGCCGCCACCAGCGGCCGCAGCTTGATCCGGTCGTTCACACCCACCATCTCGCCCTGCCGGCCAAAGATGATGGCAAACGGACCGTTGACCAGCGCGCCGCCATAGACTTGCCGCAGCGCGCGGTAGAGACGCTGCCTGTTCCCGGGCAGCCGCTCGATCTGTTCCCAGAACGGCGCCGCCATCACGTCGCAGGCAAGCTCCACCGGCAACTTGTGCCTCCGGATCAGCAGGTCGAGCAGGTAGGCCATCGCCTCCGTGTCCGTGCGCATCGTGCAGCGATAGCCGAACATCTCCAGGTACCGCTTGTTGATCCCGTAGGAGGAGATCTCCCCGTTGTGCACGACCGCCCAGTCCAGCAGCGTGAACGGATGCGCACCCGCCCACCAGCCAGGCGTGTTCGTCGGGAACCGGCCGTGCGCGATCCAGATGTAGGCTTGATACTCCTCGAGCCGGAAGAAATCGGCGATATCCTCCGCGTATCCCACCGCCTTGAACGCGCCCATGTTCTTACCGCTGGAGAACACGTAGGCGCCGGGGATCTCCGCGTTGATCCGCATCACTCGCTCCAGTACGAAGTCCTCCGCAGACATCCGCGAATCCTGGAGCAGGAGCGGCCGCGGCAGCACGAAGTAGCGCATGAGCAGCGGAGCATTCCTGATGTTCGGATTGGGGCGAATCGGGAGCCGCTCATCCAGATCAATGTTGAAGTCCTCCCCGATCAGCTCCTCCGTCTGCTCCTGCGCCTCCGAGGTGTCGTACATGATGTGGAGCGCGAACTGGTCGGGCCGCTCCGGGTAGATGCCGTAGCAGGCGAATCCGCCCCCAAGCCCGTTCGACCGATCGTGCAGGATCGAGATCGAAGACCGGATCGCCCTGCCGTCAACCCGCTCCCCGGTCAGGCTCATCATCCCGCTGAGCCCACACCCCGATACCATCCGCCTCCCGCGGTCAGACTGGCTCACGATCGCTTCCTCCGTTCGGCAGGAGCTTGCTCCTGCCCACCGTTGTCGTTCCGGCCGTTCCATCAGTGTTCATCCGCGTTCATCTGTGGAGGCCGGTCGTTCCCTCCCCCCAGCAGCTCCCTCAGTTCCTCCGCCGCCACCTTCGGCGCGGTTGGCAGGCCCAATCGCTTCCGCTGTGCTGCCGATGGCTGCGTAAGCGTTCCCGTCTCCCGGAACGCACGCATCCCCTCAACCGCCGCCGCCGGTGCCGCGCCCATCTCTATCGCCAAGGTCTTCGCCTGGCGCAGTATCGTCATCTGGTCGTACTTGTTGGGGCACAGCTCCGCACAGGTGTAGCACTCGACGCACTTCCACAGCTCCGGCGAGTGCAGCACCGACTCTACCTCTCCTGCCGCCAGCGCCCGCACCAGCGCGTTCGGGTCATAGGTCGGATCGGCCCGCGCGATCGGGCAATCGTCAACACATGCTCCGCACTCCGCGCAGGCCCTCAGTAGTGCGAGATCCCAGTGACGCCGGACAAGGTCGAGCGCCTCCCGCCGGCCCTCCAGTCGATCGAGGAACGGCCCCACATCCACCCGATGCCGCTCCAGCCCAAGCTCCTCGGGTTTCAGGCCAAGCGCGAGCCCGAGCAGCTCCAGGTAGTAGAAGACCGGAAGATGAATCTGCTCTCCCGCTCGCTGTAGCAGGAACTGCACGTTGTCATACTGCATCATGCACGACGGACACACCACCGTCATCGCGTCCGCCCCCTCGTCCATCATATCGCGCACTTTACCCCGGCACATCGCCTGCGCCGTCTCCTCCTCACCGGCCCTCAGCAGCAGGTTCCCGCAGCACTCCATCTTCGAGGAGTAGGGGACGCTCTCGGCCCCCAGCGCCTCGACGAGTTCGTCGAGCTTCTTCGGCCGGAACGGATCGTCGAAAAGCAAGGCGCCGCTTGGTCGCACCAGGTGACAGCCGTAGTGCACTGCTATCCGGAGCCCATCCATCGGATAGAGCACCCGGTTCCGCAGCCCGCCCGGCCCGAAGTCCGTGTAGAGTAGATCGAGCACGTGCAGCACGTCCGCGGTGCCGTCGTATCGCCGGCCCACCCGCGCCAGCTCGCAGTTGACCTCCTCGTGCAGCCCCGGATCTGAGATCAACTTCACGTGTGCTTCTTTCAGCGTCGAGAAGCAGCCCGTGCACGGCGTCACGAACACCCGCCCCGCTTCCTCCGCTACCGCAAGGTTCCGCGCCGCCGTGAGCAGCCAGTCCCGGTAGCTCATGTTGCGGATCATCGTCTTCTCAGGGCAGCAGGTAAGCCCGTCGAGGTCAACCGCATCTACCCCAAGCCGCTCCAGGACCGCCCGGGTTGACTTCTCCATATACGGCAACCGCCCCGGAACGTAGCAGCCCCAGAAGTATGCGTAAGCCGCCATCAGCGCCTCCACCTGGCCGGATCGGCACCCCTGGCACCGCCGCCTCTCCCTCTATACCCCAAAACCACGCCCTTCTCCTCCTGTCGGCAGTAGGCGGCCTATTGCCTACAGCCGGCTACCGACTATTATACCCCATGGGGGTGGGGATGCGGAGGGTGTTTGGCGGACAACCAACTCGTGTCTACCGCGGGTGACAGAGCGAAGGGCGGCAAGCAAGGCGGGGGGCCACCCCAGTCGAACTCCTCCAGGGTCTGGCGGAAGGGGGTGTCGTGGGGCCGGATGTAACCGCGTGAGGCGCGGCCGGAGCAGGATTGCAGGGAGGGCGGAAGATGCCGTCGCGGATTCGTAGCTACCTAGCCAGCCCGGTGGCTCTGTTCGTAGCTGTGTCGTTTGTCGTCTTCGCGGCGTGGCAGGGCTTGAACCACATCTACCTGATGCACCTGCCGATGTTCACCTATCACGCTGTTTCTCTGGTGGTGGAGACGATCGGGGCCGGTGTCGTGGCGTTCTTCGTGCTCCGCGAACTGGCGCGCAAGAATGGGCAACTGGAGGAGCTCGACCGGGAGAAGAACATGCTGGTGGACGCGCTCGTGCATGATCTGCGCCAACCTCTTACCGCAGTGATCGCGGGCGTTGATAGCGCGGAGATGGATCCGGCGCTGCCGGAGGAGACGAGGAAGGTGTTGGAGATCGCGCGCTATGGCGGGGCGCAACTCCTGGGAATGGTGAGCGACCTGCTCGATGTCACGCGCCTGGAGGCGGGGCACCCGCTGGCGCAGCTCCAACTCGTCAAGCCACATGAGTTCATCTCTGCAGGAATCCAGCCGCTGATCCCGCTGGTCCGCGAGGCGGGAATCGAGCTGGTGGTAGATGCCCCGGAGGAGCTGCCGCTGGTGAGCGGCGACGGCACGCGCCTCGGTCGGGTGATGATGAACCTCGTGGGGAATGCGCTGAAGTTCACGCCGACCGGAGGTCGGGTGAGTGTCAGCGCCCGCGCCGACGCGACGCGGAACCAACTGGTGGTGACAGTCACCGATAACGGCCAAGGGATCCCGAAGGAGCAGCACAAGAAGATCTTCGACAAGTTCGCGATGGCGGGCGAGCGCCGGGCCGGCGCCCGCAGCTCGACCGGGCTGGGTCTGACGTTCTGCAAGATGGTGGTGGAAGCGCACGGCGGCCGCATCTGGGTGGAGAGCAATCCGGGGGATGGGGCGAAGTTCACGTTCACGCTGCCAACTAAGCGGGGGTAGCGCCTTGGGCGCGAAGGCGGCTCGATGGGGGCAAGGTCGCACGATTGCGGCCGCCCATGCACAATTTGATCGCGGGAAGGCGGAGCTGATCCGAACGGCTCCGCGAAAGGGGGTTACACGATGAAACAAGGGGAAGTCTGTTGGTCAGGGGCCGTGGACCCCGTAGCGTCCGCCGTATCCTCAGCGGAGGCGAGAACTCGGGCGAAGACGGCGTCCCTCCCGACCCGCCTGATGACTGCCGTATGTCTGGCTCTCGCCCTGTTCTACTGCTCCATCGCCCGCGCTGACGAGGCCGGCGCGTCGGACGCGCTGTTCCCTGTGCAACAGGGGGGGAAGTGGGGATACATTGACCAGACAGGAAAGGTCGTCGTCACGCCCACTTTCGCCGCCGCCGCGTTGTTCTCCGAAGGGCTCGGGGCAGTGCGCGTCGGCGACAAGTGGGGCTACGTTGACGCCTCGGGCACCATCGTCATCCAGCCGCGGTTCGATGAATGTGGGAGCTTCTCCGACGGGCTCGTCCAGGTCCACATCGGGGACAAGTGGGCATATGCCGACCGCACCGGGAAGCTGGCGATCGAGGGGGATTTCAGCGAGACCTCTGACTTCACTGAGGGGTTGGCGCCTGTTGGCCGCTACAAGATGGCCGGTGGGGCGCCCAGCATCGAGCTCTGGTACATAGACAAACAGGGGAAGCGGGCGTTCGCCGCCACCTACAGCGGTCTGAGGAACTTCTACCAAGGACTCGCAGCCGTGTTCGTCACCTCGGGAACCGGCGAGAACTTCAAGTTCGGGGCCGGCTTCATAGATAAGACCGGTCGCATGGTGATACCGCCGCGGTTCGAGGAGGTCACCGGTTTCAATGAAGGGCTGGCGACGGTGAGCCTTGGAGGGAAGTGGGGCGCCATTGATCAGACTGGCAAGATGATCATCGAACCCCGATACGATGCCGCCGGCCAGTTCGCCGACGGCCTTGCGGCCGTGCAGACCGGCGGGGGCGAAGCAGGCAAGTGGGGCTTCATGGACAGGATAGGGACCATCGTTATCCAACCTCAGTTCGATTCGGCGGCGGGGTTTACCGAGGGGCTGGCCGCGGTCAAGATGGGCGGGAAGTACGGCTTTGTGGACAAAACAGGCAAGGTGGTGATCGCCTGCCAGTTCGACGACTGCGGCAGCTTCGGCGACGGCCTTGCGGCTGTGATGGTCGGAGGCAAGATCGGCTACATTGACCACACCGGCAAGTACGTGTGGGAGCCGCGGGAGTAGCACTGTGGTTGCGCGGGGACTTGGCCGGCGGGTCCGCAGTTTGGTGACCTGCGCCACTTCACTTCCTAAGAGCGCCTAACAGAACCCTCTGTCGCGTCCCGGAAAGAGCCTCCAGGGCGCTCTGCTCCGTTTCCGCAGAGGTTCTGGTAGAGGCTCTAAGGTCGCCAGCTCGTGCTTCGCAGGGAAGAGGCGCGGCTGCCGCGCAGAGCAGCAAAGCGACTGAGGCTGCGTGGACCGCGGAAGTCGGGAGAGAGGGACCCTACTTCGCGCTTGCTCCTGGCGGAGCCGCGGCTTCGTAGGGCGAGCAGGAACGGCCTGGGCAGGAGGGGGGATCGGGGGCAACGAAGGGCCGGGGTGGAGGTAGAGCAGGTGGATAGGTTGACTGAGCTGGTGCGGAAGGCGGCGCTGGGGGCGGGGGCGGATCTGGTCGGGGTGGCGCCGGTGTCGCGGTTCGATAGCGCGCCGCCGGAGTATCACCCGCGCACGATCTTCCCGCAGACGAAGAGCGTGTTGGCGGTGGCGGTGAGACAGCCGCGGGGGACTCTGAAGACGGCGGAGGAGGGGACGTACTTCCAGGCATACACCGCGGATGCGTACTGGTATCTGAACGAGGTGGTCGCGCCGCAGGTGCTGAGGGCGGCAGTGCTGGCGCTAGAGGAGGAAGGGTACACCGGTGTCCCGGTACACAATCCGTTCATGCCGCACGTGGGACGACAGCTTCGCGAGGATCAGCCGTGGGGGCCGGATGGGATGGTGTCGCTGAGGCTGGTGGGGGTGGCGGCGGGGCTGGGAGAGCTGGGGCACAGCAAGGTCTTGCTCACCCCACAGTTCGGGCCGAGGCAGCGGGTGTTCGCGGTGTTCACCGATGCGGAACTCGAGCCGACTCCGCTGTTCACGGGGAGCGTCTGCGACGGGTGCTTGGCTTGCGCGCGGGAATGCGAGGCGGGGGCGATAGGGGAGGAGCGCAGCGTTCGACTGAAGATCGAGGGCCAGGAGTACGCCCACGCGCCGTTTGACGATGCCGCATGTGTCAAGGTCCACGCGGGACTGGAGCCGCCGTATTCGCCTTTCTGGAAGGGCGATGAGCCGGAGGGCAAGAAGCCGGGGTATCACGACTTCCTGACCTACCGGTTCCGGCACCTGTCGGTGTGCGTGGGGCGAGCGTGTCTTCGGGCGTGCCTGGATCATCTTGAGAAGGCGGGGAGGATCGAGGCGACGTTCAAGACGCCGTTGATCGAGCGCGAGCGATACCGGTTCAGTGATCGTGGGTCGGGGAGGAAGGTGTAGGGGAGAAGAAGCTCACCGCTAAGTCGCCCATTCGACAGGCTCAGGGCAGGCAAAGGACGCAGAGAACGAGAGGAACAGGGGACGGCCGATTGGCCGCCCCCTGTGTGTATGATCGGCTCCTCACCCCCGCCCCCTCTCCAAGTTTGGGGAGGGAAGATGGTGGGTGGTAGCTACTGATAGGCTTCGGTGGGCCAGCTATAGGCGAACCTGAGGTAGAGGGTTGCGTCAATGTTACCCAGGCCGATGGGATCGCCGTTGGTGAGGCCGGCCTCGAAGGTGGTGCTGCTGCCGAACGGTTTTCTGACTGCGACGGAGAAGACGGAGTCGCTTTCGAGGTCGCTGTCCTTGAACCGGTACTCGGCGAGCATTTCGAGGTTGCGGCTGCCGAAGACCTGAAGGCCGAGGAATGGGCGTATCATGCTATCGGCGCCGACCTCTTCTGCATCCACTCTCAGGTACATGAGGCCGGCGGTGCCGATGATGCGGGTGCCCACGTCGTCGGTGCCCCAGACCCATTCGCCGGTGTACTCGGGGAGGATCTGCTTGCTGGCGACGATGTAGGCGCGGAGGGTTTCGACATCGCCTCCGACCGCGCCCTCACCTTCCTCATACATGCTGAACGCGCCCATGCCGACGCCGTTGGCCCAGCGGCCGAGGCTAGCGCCGACGGAGATCTTGGCGCCTCCGAGGAGGGCCATTCGAGGGAACAGGTTCTCGCTGAGCTGGTACTTGCCGCCGTACTCCCAGAGGTCGGAGTCGCTGCCGTCAGTGACGCGCTGATATGCAACCCAGAGTTCCGCATCATCAGCGACGCCCTTCATCAGGCTGAGCGCCCAGACTGAGACATCGGCGGGTTCGTACATGGTGTTTACATCAAACGAACGGTGACCCACGGTGACCTGCCACTCAGTGGTGGGTGCGATCTCGGCGGTCGGCAGCATGACCAGGCCGGTGGGTCCTGCGAGCGAGGGCACGGCGGAGGCCGAGGCGGCCCCTACCGCGAGCAGTGCCGCGGACAGCAGCACAGGCAGCCACAATTTCATGCGCGTCTCCTTCCCTTGATTTCCGATCACGAATCGAAGTGTCCCTGCGAGTGCCAACGCGCGGAGGGTTTTCGCGCGAGCACGCCTCTGCGGCCGAGATCTTCTGTCCTGGTCACCACCTCCTCTTCGCCCTGCCCGCCCCATGCGCCGGGGTCCATTGTACCATCTCTTCGGGGAGAGGCAAGAGGGCGGGAGGCGATGAGGAATGGCTTTAGGGTGCCGGTTGCTGTCGCGGTTCCTCTGTGCGGCTCGATGAACCTAACCCCATGCGTCCTGGGCTCCTCACCTCTCTTGCGATCGCCCCCTTTCCGCCGGAGGCGGACGAGTCCGCACGCGGAGAGGGGGAAGGGGGCGAGGCCTGCGGGGAGGGCGGGAGCGCAGCGCCGGACCTGCCTGCAGCAGGATGCCACACCCGAGGCAAGAGGTTCGCTCGGTACACCGAAGACGCGACCGAGGGACGGCATCGGCCGTCCCTCGGTGAGAACGAGGCTGCGGTTGACGTCACCGCAGCCGAGTTGACAGAGCCGTGGCTAGTAGGCCTTCATCGGGAAGGTGTAGCCCACGCGCACGAAGATGTCCTGGTCGTCCAGGCCGATGCCGGCGGGGCCGGCATTGGTGGTGCCGATCTGTGCCTCGATGGCTTTCGAGAACTTGTGGGTGAGGACGGCGGAGAAGACGGCCTTCGCGTCCAGATCGTCGTCCTTCCAGCGGTACTCTAGGCCGAGGTTGGTGCCACCGGTGCCAAGGAACTCGAGGCCGACGAAGGGCCTGGTCATGGTCTCGCTATCGCCGAGGTCGGGATCTACCCTGGCGTACATGATGCCGAGGCTGCCCAGGATCCGGGTGGTGGTGCTGTTGTACTCCCAGCTTCCCCCGGTCATCGGGGTGAAGTCCTTGGTAGCGACAATGTAGGCTTTGATCACGTCAACATCGCCGACGCTTAGGCCGTACATATCGCCGGCACCAGCGAGATCGGACCATGACTCCATGCTCGCGCCAATGGCGAGAGCGGCCTGGTCCTTGGGTTCACTGGTGAGCTGATACTTGCCGCCGAGCGCCCAGAGGTGGGCGGTTTCAGACGCCGTCGGGCTTTCCTGGTCGGCGAGAGCGTAGGCTGCCCAAAGTTCCGCCTGTTTCGTCACGCCCGCCAGGAGGTTCACTGCCCAGGTGTTGACGTCGACACCGCCACCGTACATCTCCTGTGACTGCGACTGGAAGCTCAGTGCGGCCTGCAACTGACCTTGCGGGGCAACCAGTGCGTTGGGAACGCTGACGATGCCGGTGGGTCCACCGAGCGACGGCATCGCCTGGGCTGCTCCGCCGACTGCGAAGACGGCCAATGCCGCCAGCAGCGCGAGGGTGCAAAGCTTTCTCATCATGCTCCCTGCATCCTTCCTTTCTTAGGAACCCCCAGCTCGACCGCCTTGGCAAACCGCTTACTGCTGGCTCTATGGCACACAGCGGCCTAGCCGGGCGCCCCTCTGATTGTGGCGTAGGCACGAAGGCCGTACGTCAGTATCACATACCACATTACTGACCGGGCCACTTATCGGATTTGGGGGAGCGCCAGAGATGGCCGTGCAGGGGTAGCAGGGGCAATCGAGGTGGATGTGCGGCATGAGCGGCATGCTGCCTGCTTGGGGTGTCTGCGCGCCGCGTTGGCCCACGCTGCTGTTTGACACCGGGTTGGTGGGACCCTATAATCCGGCTATCCTCGGTCGTGCGCATTCAGCGGAGCCCGCGCGGATATGGCGCGGCAAGTTCAGCGCTCAGGCGGTCAGCAATGCAGTTGGCAGGACTCTACCCGGCGCTTGATGGGATGCTTGCCAGAGTCGAGGCCGGCATCGAGCAGGTGTGGCGGCGAGGGCCCGCCTCACCACCGGCGGGCACGCCTAGCTTCCTGAGCAGGGCGGCTCAGCGGGCGCTGTCGGGGAGGGGGAAGCGGCTTCGGCCGAGCATACTGCTGCTGGCGGCCGAGTGCGCTGGGGGCGCGACGGAGGCGAGCATCGCGCTGGCGAGTTTCGTGGAGGTTCTCCACACAGCATCGCTGGTACACGACGATGTTGTGGACGAGTCGGGGTCGCGGCGCGGGAGGCGGTCGGCGAACGCGATGTGGGGGAACAAGGTCTCCGTGCTGCTTGGTGACTTCCTGATCGCCCGCGCTTTCGACCTGTTGCCCCCGAGCGAGACCGAATGGACATCGCCGCTTGTTGCAGAAGCGGCGGCGCGTATGTGCGCCGGTCAGGTGAAGGAGGTGCGGGCATCCGGGGCGCTACTCAAGGAGGAGGAGTACGTCGAGATCGTGAGGGGGAAGACGGGGAGTCTGTTCGCACTCTGCGGGCGAGCGGGCGCTCGCTCGGCCGGCGGGTCGGCAGAGGTGGTGGAGTCGCTGGCGGCGTTCGGCGAACGGTTCGGGGTTGCGTTCCAGTTTGCTGACGACATTCTCGATCTGGTCGGCACGAACGGCAAGTCGGGGAAGCCCGAGGGGAGAGACCTGGCGGAGCGCAAGTTCACGCTGCCTCTGATCGTGGCGTCGGAGGTCGGAGGCCGAGCGGTGCGGGGACGGCTGCATGAGATCCTCACCAAACCTGCGATCAGCGCGCAGGACGTGATCGCGGCGCGCGAGCTGGTCGAGTCGGCGGGGGCAATCGAGCCGGCCTGGGGCCGGGTAAGGGACTGGCTGGCCGGGGCGCGACAGGAGCTCGCGGCGGTGCCCGAGAGCGATGCCAAGCGAGCGCTTATCGCCTCATGCGGCGAGCTGTTCCCGATGCCCTTGATGGCGGCCTTTCGGCAAGCTCAGGTTCTCCCCTGCGAGACAGGAGAGGACCACCCCGAGCGCCCTTCAGGACCCCGAGGGGTTCCTTCAGGGTCCCAGAGGGGAAGTCGAGGGGCGGCGGGGAGATGAGACCGGCGCGACGGGTGTTGGCAGCGGCAGCGCTCGCGGTTGCGCTGCCGTTTTCTGTTTGCTGGGGGCAGATGCCGGATCAGGCCGACGTTCATCGGATGGCGGCGATCCAGTATGAGATTCCCGGCCTTGTGGATGAGGCGGTCGCCGAGTGGATCAAAGTCCTCGCGCTCTCGCCTCAAGACGCAGAGGCGCGAGCGCGCGTTGACGCGCTGGTGAAGAAGCAGATGCCGCGGTGGCTGCCGGAGGAGGCGGAGACGGCGGCGCCGTTCAAGTGCGAGGTGTTGGAGTGGAGCTGGCACGAGCAAGGTTCGCCCGCAACGGCCGGCGGGCATCCGCCTCGCAACGGCCTCGGCAAGATACCCGCCCTACAAGGGGCGCGATTCCTGGTGACCGCGGTAGACTTCGCGGCGCGGGAGGGGGAGCGATGGGATGAGTTGCATGAGAGGGGGTTCGCGCACACAGACTACGGCTATGTGTGGACGGAGACGATGCGGCGCTACGAGGCGCGGGTGGTGGTGCACTGGGAGGAGCCGTCGCAGAACGAACTGGCGCAGAAGGCGCTGCGCGCGACGCTCGTGTTCTACACGCTGGCTCGGGAGCAACTCGGCTTCGATCCGACGCGGCCATGGGGTGATCCGGTTGACATCTGGGTGACGAGCAAGGGGGAGCCGGGTGCGAGGGCGCAGGGGCGCTCGATCTACCTCTACGCGGCGAAGACGGAGCGGCCGCCGGGCGAGTGGCTGCGGGAAATCGCGCACGAGTACGGGCATGTGTCGTTTCCGGGGATCGGCGGGTTCACGGAGACGAGCGATCCGTGGGCGGACGGAGAGCTGGCGGAGCTGCTGTTTGCGAAGTGGCTTGGCGCCGGCGCGCCGGAGTGGATGCCGTGGTCCGTGACGGAGTGGGAGGCGGATGCGACGGAGGAGCGGGGGAGGTTGATGGGGATGTGGGGGGAGGAGGAAGTGGCGCGCGTAGGGCAGGACCGAGGTTCTGCCGAACGGGTGGGGCGGTTGGCGGGGGCCGATGAAAAGGCGAAGGATGCGTTTCTCGGCCTGGCGCTGCGGGTGGAGGACGCAAGGGGGCCGCGGTATCTGGGGGAGGTGCTGAAGAAGTGCCCGCGAGGGACGGCGGCGCAGTTCGTGAGGGCGCTGGGGAAGATGCGCTGAACCACAACGGCACCATCCACAGATAGACGCAGATTCACGCGGATGCGGGGCGGGTTACCGCCGCCGGGCGGGTGGTTTCTGTCGGCGTTCATCTGTGTTCATCTGTGGTTGTCTGATGTTGTCCCGCTTTGCGCGGTCCGTCGCTCTATGCTAGAATCCCCCACTCATTCCCAGGAGGTTCCCAGGTGCTGAAGATCGCGGTTATCCCAGGTGATGGTATCGGCCCCGAGGTGGTGCGAGAGGGGTTGAAGGTGCTGGCGGCGGTGGCCGGGTCGGCCGATGTCAGGTACGAGATCGCGGAGTTCGATTGGGGTGGCGAGCGCTATCTGAAGACGGGTGAGGTGCGGCCGGCGAACGCGCTCGACATCCTGCGCGGGTTCGACGCGATCTACCTGGGCGCGGTGGGGCATCCCGACGTGCCGGTGGGATTGGTGGAGCGGCAGATACTGCTCGACGTGCGCTTCGGGCTGGACCTGTACGTGAACCTCCGGCCGATCAAGCTCTACCCCGGAGTGTGGACCCCGATCAAGGACAAAGGGCCGGAGGAGATAGACTTCGTGGTGGTGCGCGAGAACACGGAGGACATGTACGTCGGCACCGGCGGGTTCGCGCACTACGGCACGCCCGATGAGGTGGCGACACAGGTCGCCATCTACACCCGGAAAGGCACGGAGCGCATCATCCGATACGCGTTCGAGCTGGCGCGGAAGCGCGAGGCCCAGGCGATCAGGCACCCGGAGCAAGTCGAAGGGGTATTGGGCCTGAAGCTACCGAAGCAACGGAAGCTCACGCTCGTTGACAAGTCCAACGTGCTGACATATGGCCACGACCTCTGGCAGCGGACGTTCAGAGAGGTTGGGGCGGAGTATCCCGACATCCAGCTCGACCGCGCCTATGTTGATGCGGCCTGCATGTGGATGGTGAAGAACCCGGAGTGGTTCGATGTGATCGTGACGACGAACATGTTCGGGGACATCATCACCGACCTGGGGGCGATGATACAAGGCGGCATGGGAGTGGCGGCGTCCGGGAACATCAACCCGGAGGGGGCGGCGATGTTCGAGCCGATCCACGGGTCTGCCCCGAAGTACGCGGGGAAGAACCAGGCGAATCCGATCGCCTGCATCGCGGCGATGGGGATGCTGCTCGATCACGTCGGCGCGAAGATGGCGGCCGCTCGTATAGACACGGCGATTGCCGAGGTGCTGGCGAGCGGGAAGATCCCCGATCTATCGGCGGGAAAGTGCCCGCCGACGAACGTGATCGGAGATATGGTCGCGGGGGCGGTGGCGTAGGGGGAGCGACGCCAACCACAGATCAACACAGATGAACACGGATAGGGCGGGAGCGATGCTCCCGCCCTATCTCTACCAATGTGGAGGTCGCCCCGGGGGAAGGGGCTCCTACAAGGTTAGCGCGGTCGGTTACCTCCCGACCAGCACCGGCTTCTTCTCGCTCCACTTGCTGAAGGTGAGGAGGACGGACTCGCCGCCTTCGTTCCAGAGCGCGTTACCAGCGGAGCTGATGAGCTGGCCGCCGATGTCGGCGTCACCGATGCTGTCGCCAGTGCGCGACTCCATCTCGAAGGCGACCAGCACGCCGCCGGAGCCACTGGGCAGGGCGGCGATAGTGCGCTCGAGACGTACGCTGCTCGACACCACCACCGAGGACTCGCCTTCACTGCCCCAGAGGAGCTGGCCGGTGGCTGACACCCGCTGGGCGCCGACGTCAACATCGCCGGCATCCTCGCCATCTCGGGCATGCTGCTCGAAGACCGCGATCGCTCCGCCCTGGCCGTCGGGAACCGCGATCGGTTTCTTCTCCGCCCACTCGCTGAAGGCGATCAGGGTG
>Ga0315273_10005262_pt1 | contig 16000 bp, 12 predicted proteins | sample YL17G02_0_MG_FD_205753 | JGI IMG/M metagenome (GOLD analysis project Ga0315273, IMG submission 205753) | Sediment microbial communities from Yellowstone Lake, YNP, Wyoming, USA - YL17G02_0 | ecosystem: Environmental > Aquatic > Freshwater > Lake > Sediment | place: USA: Wyoming | collected...
CTGATCTCCAACCTGCGCATCCTGGGGCCGCTCCGCAACCGGACCCAGGTCGAGCTGGCCTTCACCGACGCCATCACCCTGGGCATCGACGATATCCCCATCCGCTTGTCGGGCGACATCCAGGGAACGCCCGGCGGATACGTCATGGGCCCCGCCGGAATGCTGGAGATGGAAGAAGGGATCATCCGGGCGGCCATGCACGTCCACATGAGCCCCGCCGACTCCGAGTATTACGGCGTCAAGCACGGCGACATCATGAGGCTGCGCGTGGGCGGCGCCGCGGCCATGACCTTCGACAAGGTGCTGGTGCGCGTCGATCCCAAGTTCCGCCTGGAAGCCCACATGGACACCGACGAAGCCAACGCCTGCGGGCTGCATTTGACGAAAGAAGTCGCTCTTGTGAAGTGACGAGTGACAAGTGACAAGTGACGAGCAAGAGCGGCCACTTGTCACTTGTCACTTATCACTTGTCACTTCTGAGTTGCCATGAAGATCCTGGTGGCCAACATCGGCAGCACGTCGTTCAAGTACAAGCTGTTCGACATGCAGACGGGCGCGGCACTGGCCGAGGGCCGCACCGAACGGATCGGCCACGGCGGTCCCTGCCCCGACTATGCCTCGGCCATCGAGGCCTGCATCGCGGGGCTGGTGGGCGAGGGCAAGCCGCTCGGCTCGCTGGATGAGCTGGCCGCTGTAGGGTTCAAGGCCGTGCATGCCCGCCAGGTGACGGGCGCGCAGGTGGTGGACCAGGCGGTGCTGCGGGCCATGGAGGATTACGTCTTCCTGGCGCCGGCGCACAACCCGCCCTATATCGCCGCCATGCGCGCGTTGCGCGAAACCGTGCCGTCGGTGCCGGCCGTGGCGCTGTTCGAAACCGCGTTTTTCGGCCGCGTCCCCGAGCAGGCCTATACCTACGCCTGCCCCTACGAATGGCGCGAGCAGCACCTGGTGCGGCGCTACGGCTTCCACGGCGCCAGCCACCGCTGGGCCGCGGAAGTGGCACAGCGTTTACGCTGTGCAGGAGCAGCACAGCCTGAAGGGTCGCCGCGGCGACCTACTTTGCGCCACATTTCCTGCCACCTGGGCGGAAGCTCGAGCATCGCCGCCATCCGCGACGGCGTGGCCATCGACATCAGCTTCGGCATGTCGCCGCAGTCCGGCCTGCCGCAGACCAATCGCGCCGGCGACATCGACGTCTTCGCCGTCCTGTACATGATGAAGGAGAAGGGACTGGGGCCCGACCAGATGGCCCGCGTGCTGGCCAAAGAGTCCGGGCTGGCGGGCGTCAGCGGGACCAGCGGCGACGTGCGCGACCTGATCGAGGCGTCGGCGGCCGGCAACCACCGCGCCACGCTGGCCCTGGACATGTTCGTTTATTCCATCCGCCATTACATCGGCGCGTTCATGCTGGAGTTGGGCGGCCTGGACATCCTGACGTTTTCCGGCGGCATCGGCGAGCGCGGCGGCGCCATCCGCGCCGCGGTCTGCAACGGCCTGGAAGAATTCGGAATTCGCCTGGATGCGCGGCAGGCGGAGGCGGCCGGCGAAGCCCGGATCTCCTCCGCGGATTCGCGCGTCCAGGTCTGGGTGATCCCGGCCAACGAGGAATGGATCGTGGCCCGCGCCGCCGCCGAGCTGCTTTTACGGCGGCGAGCAACGGCGGGCCCTTAGCCGCAGATTCCGCAGATTACACGGATTGAAGGAAATCTGTGCAATCTGCGAAATCTGCGGCTCGGACGCACATGAGTGCAAAGGAACAACTGATCAGCGCGATTGTCGAGGAGGTGCTCGAGAAGCTGCAGCCCCACCTGCCGCCGCGCGGCGCAGCGCCGGCCAGGCATGCACAGACTGAAGTCCGTGCCACTGACGGCCTGTTTCCGACCGTCGATGCGGCCGTCAAAGCCGCCGCGGCCGCCCAGGCGCGCGTGGCCGCCATGAGCCTGGAGCAGCGCGGCGAGATCGTGGAGATTATCCGCCGCATGTGCCGGGAGAACGCCGAGTTGTGGGGCCGGCTGGAACTCGAGGAGACCAAGATCGGCCGCCTCGATCACAAGATCGAAAAGCTGAAGGTGATCCGGCACGTGCCCGGCGTGGAGATGATGCAGCCGGGCGCGCGCAGCGACGCCAGCGGGCTGTGCGTGATCGAGAATGCGCCGTGGGGCGTGATCGCCATGGCGCTGCCGGCCACCCACTCGGTGCCCACCATGGCCGGCAACATCATCAATGTCGTTGCCGCCGGCAACACCGCGGTGTTCACACCGCACCCGGCCGCCAGGAAGATCAACACCCAGGCGCTCCAGGCCTTCCACCGGGAAATCGAGAAGAAGACCGGGGTGGCGAACGTCATCACCACCATCGAGAGCCCGACCATCGAGGCCGGCGCGGAGTTGTTCGCGCACCGGGGCGTGGCCCTGATCTGCGTGACCGGCGGGCCGGCCGTGGTCCGGGCCGCCATGAAAGCCGGCAAGCGGGTGATTGCCGCCGGGCCCGGGAACCCGCCGGTGGTGGTGGATTGCGGCGCGGACCTGGATCGCGCCGCGCGCTCTATCATCGAGGGCGGCGGGTTCGACAACAACCTGCTGTGCATCGGCGAAAAGGAAGTGTTCGTGCTGGAGCGGGTGTTCCGCGACTTCATGGAGGCCATGCGGCGCGCCGGCGCCTTCGAGCTGGATACCCGCCAGATGGACATGCTGGCGCGCATCGTGTTTGCCGCCGACGAGCACGGCCACCAGCACGTCCGGCGCGAGTTCGTGGGCCGGGACACGCAGGTGCTGGGCGAGGCCATCGGCGTCCGCGTGCCTCCCAATACCGACCTGCTGTTCGGCGAAACCGACGAGAACCACGCCTTCGTGCAGGTGGAGCAGATGATGCCCTGCGTGCCGGTGGTGCGGGTGCCGGACTTCGAGCGCGCCGTGGAAGCGGCCGTGCGCGCCGAGCACGGCTACCGGCACACGGCCGTCATTCACTCGGGCGACCTCGACCACGTCACGCGCATGGCCCGCGCCGTGAACACCACGCTGTTCGTTCACAACGCGGCCAGCGTGGCCGCGCTGGGCCGCGGCGGCCCCGGGTATCTGAGTTACAGCATCGCCACGCCCACCGGCGAGGGCGTGACCACGCCGCTGACCTTCACCCGGCAGCGCCAGTTGACCGTCGGCGGCGCGCTGAAAATTACGTAGCTTTTAGCTATCAGCTTTCAGCTATCAGCTTTTTGGTTTTTGAAAGCTGAGCGGCCAAAGCTGATAGCTGAGAGCTGATAGCTGACAGCTTCAATATGAAAGAACTCGATCTCAGGGAAGTGAAAGTCGTCACCGGCAGCGACGTCGGCCAGGCCGTGCGGGAAGGGGCCGAGGCCATCCGCGTGCAGGAGCGCGCCATCATAACGCCGTCGGCCCGGGAGATGATCGAATCGGCGCGGCTGAAGGTGATCGAGGGTGGCGAGGCGGCCGCCGCCGGCAGTTCCTCGGGTGCTTACGCGGCCGCCGGCACGCCGGTCTTTGGCGCCCCCTCGCCGGTCACACGTCAGTATTCGTCGCCCCAGGAGCTGTTCCGGTCGCCGGAGGCCACGGCCATCAAGGAAGAGATCATCCGCGTGGGGCGCAAGCTCTGGGAGCGGCAATACGTGGACGGCAACGGCGGCAACATCACCTACCGGATCACCGACGACTACGTCATCTCGACCCCAACCATGTGCAGCAAGGGCGACCTGACGCTGGAGGACTTCTCGCTGGTGGACATGGAGGGCCGGCAGGTGGCCGGCGAACGCCCCCGCTCCAGCGAGGTGCTGCTGCACCTCGAGATTTTCAAGGCCGTCCCGGAGGCGCGCGCGGGCCTGCATTGCCACCCCCCGCACGCCACGGCCTACGCCATTACCGGCTCGGTGCCGCCGCGCTGCGTGATCCCCGAGCACGAGGTGTTTATCGGCACGGTGGTCCTGACGCCATACGAGACGCCGGGGACCAAGGCCTTCGCCGAGACGGTTGTGCCCTATGCCCGGAAGCACAACACCATCCTGCTGGCCAACCACGGAGTCATCTGCTGGGCCGATACCGTTACCCATGCCGAGTGGCTGGCGGAAGTGGTGGACACCTACTGCCGCACGCTGATCCTGGCCGGACACCTGGGCGCGCCGCTCTCGCACATCCCGGAGGGGAAGACCGCGGACCTGCTGGAGATGAAGAAAAAGCTGGGGCTCCCCGATGCGCGGTTCGGGCTGAAAGAGTGCCAGCTTTGCGATCAGCCGGAATTCCCCAGCGGCATCGCCTGCCCGGTGGAAGGTTCGTCGGCCGCCGCGCAAGCGCTTTCACAAGAGGAGTTGGAGAACGTGATCCGGGCGATTACCGACCAGGTGATGGACAAGCTGGAAGGGAAGTGAGGATCTCACCACAAAGACACAAAGAACACGAAGATCACCAAGAACGCCTTTGTGTACTTGGTGTCTTTGTGGTGAACTACGGGTCTTGAAGGATTCGATACACGACAACGGGGTGGTCGGCGCCGGTGGAGCGGGGTTCCCGGCCGCGGTGAAGCTGCGCGCCAAAGCCGAGGTCGTCATTGTCAACGGCGCGGAATGCGAGCCGCTGCTCCATAAGGACAAGGAACTGATGCTCCATCACGGGGCCGAGATGCTGCGCGGCCTGCGGGCGGCGATGGAGCGCGCCGGCGCGCTCCAGGCGGTTGTCGGCATCAAAGAGAAATACCAGGCGGTCATCCAGGCCATCACCCCGCAACTGCCGGCGGGCGTGCGCGTCTTTCCCCTGAGCGATACCTATCCCGCCGGCGATGAGTTCCTCCTGGTCTACGACGTGACCGGGCGCGTGATCCCGCCGGGCGGCCTGCCGCTCAATGTGGGCGCCGTGGTGCTGAACGTCGAGACGCTGGTCAACATCGGCCGCAACCGCCCGGTCACGCACAAGTACCTGACGGTGGCGGGAGCGGTGAAGGAACCGGTGACGCTGCGCGTGCCGGTGGGCATCTCGCTGGGCGAAGTGATCCAGGCGGCCGGCGGCGCCACCGTGCCCCTCTACGATGTCCTGATGGGCGGGGCCATGATGGGGCGGCTGGCCTCCGGGCCGGAGGAGCCCATCCTGAAGACCACCGGGGGGGCCATCGTGCTGCCCCGCGAGCACGGCCTCATCACCCGCTACCGGCTGCCGTGGTCCGCCATCTACCGCATCGGCAAATCGGCGTGCGACCAGTGCGTGTTCTGCACCGAGCTGTGCCCGCGCTTCCTGCTCGGCCATCCCATCGAGCCGCACCTGGCCATGCGCGCGCTGATGTTCGCACCCGAAAAGGACCGCATGATCGCCGGCACGCTCTATTGCTGCGAGTGCAACCTGTGCAGCCTGTTCTCCTGCCCGGAGACGCTGGACCCCAAGAACGTCTGCGCCCACGACAAGGTGGCGGCCCGCGAGAAGAACCTGAAATGGCAGGGCGATCCGAATGAAGTGCGGCCGCATTCCATGTATCCGGCCCGCCGCGTTCCGATCCGCCGCTTGATGCAGCGGCTGGGCCTGCAGAGTTTCCGCAACGTGGGCCCGCTCGAGGACCGGCCGCTCAAGCCCAAGCGCGTGGTTCTGCCGCTCGAACAGCATGCGGGCGCGCCGGCGGCGCCCGTGGTCCGCGCCGGAGAGCGCGTGAAAGAAGGGCAATTGATCGCCGCGCCGCCGGAAGGCAAGCTCGGCGCCAACATTCACGCCAGCATCAGCGGGCGGGTGAGCAAGGTGGATGGAGCGATCACCATCGAAGCGACGTAATTCACCACAAAGACACAAAGGACACGAAGCTCACAAAGTGCACGAAGATACAAATCATATTGATACGATCGGGCTGCTGGAGCTGACCAGCATCGGCGTCGGCTACCGCGTCCAGGACGCCATGCTGAAGGCGGCCCACGTGGACTTGCTGCTGGCGCGCACCATCTGCTCGGGCAAGTACCTGGTGGTGGTGGCGGGCGACACCGGGTCCGTGCAGGCCAGCGTGCGGGCGGGGGAAACCGAGGCGGGCGACGCGCTGGTCGAGTCGCGCTACATCCCGCGCGTGCACCACTCGATTTTCCCGGCGCTGTCGCAGACCACCGAGCTGAAGCCCGAGGATATGGGCGCGCTGGGCATCGTCGAGACCTTCTCGGCCTCCAGCGTCATCGCCGTGGCCGACGCCGCCGCCAAGGCCGCCAACGTCACCCTGTTCCGCTTGCACCTGGCCATGGCCATCGGCGGGAAGGGGTTCGTGCTGATGACCGGCGACGTGGCCAACGTGCGCGCCGCTGTCGCGGCGGGCGCCGCTGTGGCCGCCGCCGAAGGCATACTGGTCAGCCAGATCGTGATCCCCGCCCCGCGCCGCGAGCTCTTCCAGGACTGGATCTGAAGAGGATGCACCACCGAACACGGATGAACACCGATCAACGCGGATAAGTGACTTGCTGAATAGTGCTCACCGTCAGGAACTGTCCTTCATCTCGATAAGACCCGGCGAATGGAGCCGTCATGCGGAATCGCTTTGTCGGTGATATAGGCGACTTCGGCAAGTACGGATTGCTTCGATACCTGAGCGGGCTGCGCGGTGGTCCCGGCCCGGTTCTACGCTTGGGCATAGTCTGGTACCTGACGCCGGATGACAAGGACAAGAACCGAGAGCGTCTCCGAGCATGCGATCCGGATCTGTATGATGCGCTCAAACGTATCGTTGACAACCCCGCAAGGAACGTCAAGAGCATTCGCGAGAGCGACATTTTCCTGAAGCACAGCCCGTGTCGAACCATTTTCTACGAAGAGCCTCTTGAACTCGACGATTCATGCTCACGACAGGCCCGAATTGAGCGACGCACGCAATGGCTGAAGGGCGCGCTCGCGGCGACCAGCGGGTGCGACATCGTCTTCCTCGACCCGGACAACGGAATGCAACCGGCCAGGGCCGATCCGTACGCCAGAACGGGAGCCAAGTGGGCCTTGTTTAGCGAGGTGGACCAGTTCATCAAAGCGGGTAAGAGCGTGGTTGTCTACCAGCACGCCAAACGGGACGAAAAGGTGGACGAGCAGCGAGACGGGCACCTTGCCGAATTGCGGGAGCACGTCGATCGAGGTCAGTATGCCTTCGGGCTGGTTTACCACCGGGGGAATTGCCGAATGTTCCTCGTTATACCGAACGAGAAACACGCCGACCTGCTCCGGTGCAGAGCGGAGCGGTTCACCGCCGGACCATGGGGAGAGCATTTTGATCCGCTGAAGGCCAGTGGCGTTGACGTACAATGGTCGGCTCACGAAGGCGCGGAGAACGAAACGCCGATGATGAACAGCAAAGCGACGACCAATTTTCTGGCTGTGGACCTGGGGGCGTCCAATGGGCGAGTGCTCGCGGGGCTGTGGGATGGCGAGCGCTTCCAACTGGAAGAACTGCACCGCTTCCCGAACGGCCCGGTGCGCGTGGCCGGCCATTTGCACACCGACGCGCTCCGCCTGTGGACGGAAATCAACATCGGGCTGGCGGCCTACACGGCCCGTTACAAGACGGCTCCGGCGGGCATTGGCGTGGATACCTGGGGCGTCGATTACGGCCTGCTGGACCGCGCCGGCAACCTGCTGGGCAACCCCTACCACTACCGCGACGCCCGCACCAACGGCGTGCCGCAAAAACTGTACGAGCGCGTGCCGGCGGCCGAAGTCTACGAGCAAACCGGCCTGCAGACCATGCCCTTCAACACCGTCTTCCAGCTTTACAGCATGGTGCTGGAAGCCCACCCTCAGCTTGAGGCGGCCGACAAGTTCCTGATGCTGCCGGACCTGTTCAATTACTGGCTGACGGGGGAGTCGGCGGTCGAGTACACCATCGCCAGCACCAGCCAGATGCTGCTGTGCCGCCAGCGCGACTGGGCGCGCGGGTTGCTGGAGCGGCTGGGCATCCCGGCGCGCATTCTTCCCCGCTTGGTCTCTCCCGGCACCGTGCTGGGCTGCGTGCGGCCGGAAATCGCCGCCGAGGCGGGTTTCAACCAGCCGGTGGCGGTGATCGCCAGCGCCTCGCACGATACGGCCGCCGCCGTGGCCGCCGTTCCCGGCCTGGACGAAAGCAGCGCCTACATCAGCAGCGGCACGTGGAACCTGGTGGGCATGGAGCTTGGCGACCCGGTCATCACCGAACAGGCGCTGGGGATGAACTTTACCAACGAGGGCGGCGTGGCCAACACCATCCGCTTCCTGCGGAACATTCCCGGCCTGTGGCTGCTGCAGGAAAGCCGGCGGCAGTGGCAGAGCGAAGGGCGCGATTACGGCTGGGAGCAACTGATGGCCGAGGCCGAACAGGCGCCCGCCTTTCGCAGCCTGGTGGTCCCCGAAGCGCGCGAGTTCCTCGCGCCCGGCGACATGCCCGCGGCCATCCTCGAGTTCTGCCGCAGGACCGGCCAGGCGGCGCCTGAAAGCGTGGGCCAGGTGGTGCGCTGCTGCCTGGACAGCCTGGCCTTGCGCGCCCGCTGGGCCCTTCAGGTGCTGGAAGACCTCACGGGCCGGCGCATCGGCACGGTGCGCATCGTGGGCGGCGGCTGCCAGAACCGCCTGCTCAACCAGTACACCGCCAACGCCTCGGGGCGCGCCGTGGTCGCCGGGCCCATCGAGGCCGCGGCGTTGGGCAGCGTCATGATGCAGGCTATTGCCACCGGGCACCTGGCGGACATCCGCGCCGGGCGGCAGGCCATCGCCGTCTCCTTCTCGCAGCAATTCTACGGGCCGCGCGAGACGGAACACTGGACGGCGGCCTATGCCCGCTTTGAAAAGCTGGTGCAACAGTCGGAGTTGGTTCATTAACTTCGGCTGTGGGCTGTAGGCGGTAGGCTTATAGCCCACAGCCTACAGCCTACAGCCTAGAGGGAATCATGTCCTACACACTTCCTGAAATTCCCAGGCCCGAGCCGTGCGCCCCAAATGAAGCGTTGCTGGTGGCCAGCGGCGACTCGCGCCATTCCGCCAACCAGGTCTGCTGGACCGCGCAGGATGAAGCGGAAAAGAAAATCATCGCGGCCTTCGCCGCCGAAGGCATCCAGGTGAAGCGCGCCCACCCCTGCGACCCGGCCCTGGGCCACGGCTTCATCTGGAGCCAGCGCATGGGCATGGACGTGTTCGCGAAGATCGATCCCTCGGCGCGCCTGATTGTGGCCGAGGCCGTCTGGCAATACAGCCACCACGTGATGGCCGGCCTGCGCAGCCATCGCGGCCCCATCCTCACCGTGGCCAACTGGTCGGGGCAATGGCCCGGCTTGGTGGGCATGCTCAACCTGAACGGCTCGCTGTACAAGGCCGGCGTGCCTTACAGCACGATCTGGAGCGAGGAGTTCACTGACGAGTTCTTCCGCCGCGGAATCCGGCAGTGGCTGAAGGAGGGCCGGATCACTCACGACACCAGCCACGTCCGCGACCTCGACCCCGCTTCTCTGCCAGCGGAGGAAGCCGCGCTGGGCAAGGCCCTGGCCAAGGAACTGGCCGCGCGCAAGGCCATCATGGGCATCTTCGACGAGGGCTGCATGGGCATGTACAACGCCTTCATCGACGACGAGCTGCTGAACCCGCTGGGCATTTACAAGGAGCGGCTCAGCCAGTCGGCGCTTTACGCGGCCATGCGCGAGGTGTCCGGCCAGGAAGCGCAGGCGGTGCGCGACTGGCTGGACAAGCGCGGCATGACCTTCCATACCGGGCCGAATCCGGAGACCGACCTGACCGATGCCCAGATCCTCGAGCAGTGCAAGATGTATATCGCCGCCCTGCGCATCGCCGACTATTTCGGCTGCAGCCTGGTGGGCATCCAGTACCAGCAGGGGCTCAAGGACCTGACCCCGGCCTCCGACTTGGTGGAAGGACTGCTGAACAACGTGGAGCGCCCGCCGGTGCTCGACCCGGCGACCGGCCGCGAACTGTACGCCGGGCAGGCGCTGCCGCATTTCAACGAAGTGGATGAGTGCTGCGCCGTGGACGCCTTGGTGACCAACCGGGCATGGACAGCGATGGGGCTGGATCCGGCCACTACGCTGCACGACGTCCGCTGGGGCCAGCAGTATCGCGGCGACGGCATCGACGATTTTGTTTGGGTGCTCGAGATTTCCGGCAGCGTCCCGGCTTCCCACCTGATCGGCGGATACGCTGGCGCTCACAGCTACCGGCAGCCGCCCATGTACTTCCGGCTGGGCGGCGGCACGCTGGCCGGCGTCTCCAGGCCCGGCGAGATTGTCTGGAGCCGCATCTTCGTCCGCGGGCAGGATCTGCACGCCGACATCGGCCGCGGCACCGTCGTCACCCTGCCGGAGGCCGAGACCCGGCGCCGGCTGAAGGAAACCACCGAGCAGTGGCCCATCATGCACGCCGTGTTGCACGGCATCACGCGCGACCAGTTCATGGCCCGCCACAAGGCCAACCACATCAACGTCGCCTATGCGCCTTCCGCGGAAGCAGCCGCCAGGGCGCTGGCGGCCAAGGCCGCCATGTTCCACGCCATGGGCATCCGCGTCCACCTCTGCGGCCGGGTTTAACCTCATTGCGGATTTCGGATTTCGGATTGCGGATTGCCACCCTCCGAAATCCGAAGTCCGAAATCCGAAACTGAGGTAGGCTTTGTCTCCAACATGAAACCACTCGTTTGCCTGTTGCTCCTGGCGTTGGCCGTTCCCGCGTTGGCGCAGCGCAAGATAACCGATGACGAAGTGCGGCGCGTGCATCAGGGCGCCATCGTCATCGATACCCACTCCGATACGACTTCCCGCACCGTGGACGGCTGGGACATCGGCGAGCGATCGCAGACCGGCCACATGGACATCCCGCGCATGAAGGAAGGGGGGTTGGGCGCGGAATTCTTCGCCGCCTACGTGGGTGCTTCCTATGCGAAATCGGGGCGCGCTGCCCATCGCGCGCTGGAGATGATCGATACCATCCGCTTCGACATCGTGGGGCGCCACCCGGAAACGTTCGAGCTGGCGCTCACCGCCGCCGACATCGAGCGCGTTCACAAGAGCGGCAAGATCGCCGCCCTGATCGGCGTCGAGGGCGGCCACGCCATCGAGAACGACCTGCGCATCCTGCGCGGCTTCTACGCGCTGGGCGCCCGCTACCTGACCCTGACCCACAGCAATACCAACGACTGGGCCGACTCCTCCGGCGACCTCGACGACCCCAAGGTGCCCCATCACAACGGCCTGACCGACTTCGGCCGCCAGGTGATTGCCGAAATGAACCGCCTGGGCATGATGGTGGATATCGCGCACGTGTCCGACAAGACCTTCTGGGACGCGCTCGCCGCCAGCCGCGCGCCCATCTTCTCCAGCCACTCCTCCTGCCGGGTGCTCTCCGACATCCCCCGCAACATGACCGACGAGATGATCGCCGCGGTGGCCAAGAAAGGCGGCGTGGTCCACCTCAACTTCGGCAGCGACTTTCTCTCGCAAAAGGTGGCCGATGCTTCTCCGCTGCGTTCGCCGGCGGCCATGCGCAAGCTGCAGGAGCTGGAGGAGAAGTACCGCGACCAGCCGCAGCAACTGGCCGAGGAAAGAAAGCGCTTCTTCCGCGAGAATTACGGCAAGCGGCCGCGGGCCGCGCTGGACGACCTGATCGCCAACGTGGATCACATCGTGAAGATCGCCGGCGTGGACTACGTGGGCCTGGGATCGGACTTCGACGGCGTCAGCAGCCTGCCCGTGGGATTGGATGACGTTTCCAAACTGCCGAACATTACGCGGGCCCTGCTGGAGCGCGGCTATGGCGCCGCCGACATCCGCAAAATCCTGGGCGGAAACCTGCTGCGCGTGATGCGGGAAGTGGAGCGCGTTTCCAGAGAAGCGAAGTAATCACGGCACAGCGGTACAACATTACTCAACTCATGGGATGCCAAGAAACTTCTGGGTTTGCAGGCTGAGGCGCCAGTGGGGGTGCTTCAGGCAGTAGCAGACGGCCGATTGGGTGTTTTCCTCACGCTGGGGGCCGTCCATGGGTTGCAGATAGAAGTAGCGGAAGTCCAGCGACTCGAATTGCTCCGGTTCCGCGCCGGGCTGGGGAAAGACGAGTTTCAGCTCATCCCCGTGGGTCAAGGCAAGCGGGGCGCCGGCCTTGGGGCTTACGCAAATCCAGTCGATGCCGGGAGGCGGCAGACGAGTGCCGTTGGTTTCGATGGCCACGGCGAAGCGCCGGGCATGAAGCGCCTCGACCAGAGCGCCATCCATTTGGAGCAGGGGTTCGCCGCCGGTGCAAACCACGAAGGGCTGCGCGCCTGGCGCCGCGGCAGTTGGCCAGGCCGCCGCCACCGCCTCGGCCAGTTGCTCCGCCGAGTGGAACGAGCCGCCGCCCGGTCCGTCCGTGTCTGCAAAATCGGTATCACAGAAACCGCAGACAGCAGCGGCGCGGTCTTCCTCGCGCCCCGACCATAGGTTGCAGCCCGCAAACCGGCAGAACACCGCCGGGCGGCCCGTGTTCGCGCCTTCCCCTTGCAGCGTGTAGAAAATCTCTTTGACCTTGTAGCTCATTCCAATCCAGGCCCGCACAGGGTGACCACCAGCGTCGATGTCATTTACTTTTCGGCGCAAAGCCGCGTAGCGGCGACTGAAGATAGCCCAGCGTTTCAACGCTGGGTATCGAGAGCGACCACGTTGCAGTCCCGTAGGGACGGCTGAAATGCGCGATGGCAAAGCCGTTCAGCCGTCCCTACGGGACTCGGTCCCCATTCCGCTCGGTACCCAGCACTGAAGTGCTGGGCTAAGTTCAGTCGCCGCTCCGCGGCTCCAACGCGAGAATTAAGTGATAGGGACCACCAGCGTCGCCTCTACATTATCGCCTAGACACCCGGCTGGTTTGGCGGTTTACAGTTTGAAAAAAATGCGGCGGCGGTAGAGCCAGTAGCAGAGCGACCACATCACCAGCAGCACGGCGCACGACTGGGCCAGCGGAGCGAGCGCGCCGATAAAGCTGAAGTTTCCCGTGAAGACGCCGAGCGCCCGGTTGATCCAGCCCCGCAGCACCTGTTCGAGGGAGTAGATGAAGATGGAATTCATGCCCACCACGGTCAACGGGAAGGCAAAGCGCCGATAGCCGCGCACGTCCATCAGCCAGTAGAGCACCAGCATCAGGAGCAGGACCCAGCCGGCGCTGTAAAAGGTGAAGGAGACGGTCCAGAGCCGCTTGACCACGGGATTCCACAACCCCAGCAGCAACCCGGCGGCGAAACAGCCGGCCGCCGCCTGCGCCAGGCCAAATATCTTCACGCGCTGCGCCAGGCCGCTGCGCAGCAGCATTCCGGCCCAGGCGCCGGACAAAGTAGTCACCGTGCTGCAGAGGAAGTTGATGGTGACGTAGTAGCCGGGGTAGTTCCTGCCCAGCCAGGCGCGGTCGATGACCGCCCCGATGTTGTCGGTGCGCGAGAAGGCCCCGTCCGGGCCGGGGAACAGAACGAACAGCAGCCAGTGGCCGGCCAGAATCGCGGCTGCCGCCACAAACTGGTAGCGCAGCCGCAACTGCATGATGGCGAAGCAGAGGAAGTAGGTGAAGGCGATCTGGGAGAGCACGTTGATCAACTGGAAGTGCAGCCGGTTGGCCGAGATGCACATCAGGATCTGGCTCAGCAACACCAGGCGCAACGCGCGCAGCGAGACGTGCGCCCAGAGCTGCCGCCCGCCGGCCCCCTGGTCCACGCGGCGCGCCAGCGCGAACGGCATGGCCACGCCCACGATGAACATGAATGCCGGCTGGATCATGTCCCAGAAGACGGCGCCTTCCCACGGGACGTGGTCGAACTGAACGGCCAGCCAGCTCAGCCATGGTTGGCTGGCCACCGAGCGGAAACCGAAGCCGCTCGAGACCAGCAGCAGCATGATCAGGCCGCGGTAGGCATCGAGCGCGGCACAACGCTCTTCACCCGGTCGGGCCCGCGGCTGTGTCTCCGCCTGCGCCGGGACGGTGGCAAAGACAGACATGACTGCGCATTGTAGCAGGTGTCAGATGTCAGGTGCCAGGTGTTAGCCTGAATTTCTCACCGCTTGGCGGCTCTGCCGCTTTGTCCGCCGCGGCGGACGGAATGCCTGCGAAGCTGTGAAGAAATTGGCCTGCACGCAGCTTGGCCACCTCTGCGCGCCCTGTGCGCGGGGCCTTTCCGCGGCCTCTTTCGTTCCCCGCTACCTTTTTACATCCCCTTTGCCCTTCCTTTTGCCGTCCGGGCACACTACGGCTATGTGGTGGCCCGCAGTTCTGTTTGAGTTTTCCAGCAGAGTCGAATCCAGATCGACACGTTGCAGCTAATGCAGGCCCACCCGGCTTCGGCTCGCACCTTCGCCAGGCCCCGGCGCATGAAGCGCCGCAATCCCTTCTTCTCTTTCAGGCAAGCGTTGGAGAACTCGGCCACCTGAGCCCGCTGCCGATAGATGGAGCGGTACTGCTCGGTCTGCATTTTCTGGCGAAACTCCGCCACCGCCGGGTGCTCTTCGATGTGGATCAGCAAGCGCCCGTTGGAGACCGTGTTCGGACAGCACTGGGAGTGGTGCGGGCAGGCCTTGCAGTCACTGGGCTTGGCCCGATAGTGCCACTCGGTGGCCCCCACCAGTTTCTTGTACCCCTTCTGCCGCAACTGCTTCCCCGCCGGGCAGGTGTAGCTGTTGCTGGCCTCGTCCCGCACAAACTTGTCGGGCATGAAGGCCTCGCTGACTCCGCGCCGCCTCAGCTTGTTGCGCGACCGGTCCTCGCCGAACGAGCCGACGAACTCGGTGGGCCGGTCGGCCATATCGATCACGTTTTGCCGCGTCGTATAGCCGCCGTCGGCCACCATCTGTTCCGGCCTCTGGCCAGTGCTTTGCTGGATTCGGTCCACCGCGGGCACCAGTTCCTGGGTGTCTTCCCCGGCCTGGCTCACCTCATAGGCCACAATGACGCCAGAGCGGGCATCGGTCGAGACCTGTACGTTGTAGCTGGGCGCAAATCCCCCGTCGCCGCCTTGCTTCATGATCCGCGCATCCGCATCGGTTCGGCTGACCCGCACCTTGTCCTGTTCGTCCGCCGGCTTGTCGGCCCGCAGTTGCTGGAGTTGCTGCACAGCCCGCTCCAGTCGCTCGACTCGTTCCCGGGCCGCCCGCTCCCGCGCCGCTCGCTGGCGCGCTCCATCTGTCGTTTCGCCCTGCTTGAGCGCCGCCAGGTGCTCCTCGGCCAGCTTCCGGCATTCTTCCAGCCGTTCCTCCCGCTTGAAGCTGGAACGGCCGGCGCAGGCCCGGACCTTGGTCCCGTCCTGCATAACCCGCTCCAGATCCGCCAGGCCTTCGGCCATCAGCACCTGCATCGCTGCCACAAACAACTGCTCCAGCGCCGCCCCATCGGCCGTCACGAAATCCGACAAGGTGTGATAGTTGATCCGCCCCAGCCCCAGCAACCATTGGCAGCCCGGCTCATACTGCGACCACTCGTCCAGTTCCCGCGCCGACCGCACCCCTCGGCTGATGGCGTACAGCCACAGGCTGATCAGCACCTTGGGGTCGGACCGATCCCGCCCGGCCACACCCTCCACCGCCTTGACCCGCTCCTCGAACCGGCTCAGGTCCAGCCGACAGACCAGGTCCCAGATCGCTCGGACGGGATGGTTTTCCTCGACCAACCGCTCGACGTCGATCACCCGCCAACAGATCTGCTGGCGGTCGATGGCCTTGAAGCGCGGCTTGCTGGGAATCGGCGGGCCGGTCACTTGCAGTGCCGCCGGTCGCTCCTCCAACCCCTCGACCAGCACGCCCTGTTCAGCGTTCATGGGATCGGCCCTCCCGCCGTTTGGCCCATCCCCACCGCCGAATCCACAGGGTGCGCTTGTCCTCGACGACCCACTCGATCTCTTCGCCCTTCTCCAATTCCAGCGCCTCGGCCAGCGGCGCCGGGCAGATCAGGTAGAACTGCCGGTTGCCGTTTCCTCGCTGGATCACCTGCACTCGGGAGAGATAACCCATCTGCTGACCCTCCAACGGGCAGCATTGTATCAACTAGCTATATCGCTAGTCAAGTCTTTTTTTGAATTTTTC
>Ga0315273_10005264_pt1 | contig 15999 bp, 35 predicted proteins | sample YL17G02_0_MG_FD_205753 | JGI IMG/M metagenome (GOLD analysis project Ga0315273, IMG submission 205753) | Sediment microbial communities from Yellowstone Lake, YNP, Wyoming, USA - YL17G02_0 | ecosystem: Environmental > Aquatic > Freshwater > Lake > Sediment | place: USA: Wyoming | collected...
TCGAGGTGCCGAACTACGGCGTCCGGCTCCGCGTGGCTGAGGACTTGATGAAGCAGCATGGGCAGCTTGGGCAGACCCTCAAGGTCGAAGGTGAGATTGCTCACAAGCACACACTCGAACTTTCTACAGATGACAGAATCGCTATTCAACGCATCCGCCGGTTCGGTAGAGACTCTGTACCATCGGACATTGTTGAAAGCCTCCAACAGCGCGGCGTCATCGAGGGCGAATACCGCGAGCTTCCTCCAGATGAATCCAGCTAATTGCTAAGGCGATTACCACTGTCTTGAGCATGCTTACTAACTACCTATTAGGAAGTCAGTCATTTGTACTTGTCTGCCCAAGCGTAGCGCTCCGGCGAGACCTGTTTGAGCCAGTCAGGTTGTAGCTGATAGACAGCACAGGTATTGGCCGCATCCTCTGATTGGACTTCTTCCGGCGAGTACAGCGCCAGGTCAGCATAGGCACCAAAGCCATTACCCCACGGGGCCGGAGTTGTCGGAAGTAGCTCGATATGGTAAGTTTGCTCGCGTGAGTGGCATTCTTCATGTAACAGAATTGTATACTTGTAATTCAGCGGCAGAACAATCTCGTTGGAGCCCGCGTAGTAGAAGCCCAGGAGCCGACTGTCTTCTTCAACCCATCCATCGCTACTGTCTGTGGGCGCCAACTCGCCAAAGGGACATACACCGGCATGGGTACAGGGCCGGGCACTGATGGTTATGCGTGCTGTAGTCTCAAACGTGGCGGCTGCGACACGAGGGCCATTCGTGAGGGCGGGCAAAAGTAGGGCCAGCAGAATCAGAAGCTCGGCTAGAAATGCTTTACGTACCATAGTCTAGGTCATCTTGATTGTGCTTCACGTAGGAGTGTCGGGCGTGCAATGGCCGTAGCTCCGGAGGCCACTGCCAGACATGATGCCGTGACTCCTCCAGAGGCTCGACACTGTAGCTACACCACAGACATTGCCATTGGCCGGCATCGTAAACTAGCAGGCTTCCGTCGCGGGGGCAGTGTGATAGTCTCATGGTTCCCACCTCGATGTCCGATGGTGTCGGTCGCGGTTGATGTGCAGCCAGCGCTGGTAGGCCCTAAATAGACGACGTAGCAGGCGCATCTTCCCTCCCCTGTAGCTCACGCAGGACATTGTTGTAGACCTTCCGATGCGAGATGTCCATGCGTTCGCAGTTGTCCTCCATCTGTCGCTTGACCCGCTGTAGGTGTATATCAGTCATCCGGCAGAGGTTCCACTTTACCCGATGCTGGTCTGTCCAGGTGCCACATCGACCGGGGCAGTCAGTCCGGTGCTTCATAGTACTCCGAGCTAAGGTGAACAGCCTGCTCCTCACAGATTAAATCGAGCCGGATGCCATCGACCTCGCAGATAAGGTCATCCAGCGCCCGGTGTGCAGCCTGAAGGTGCCGAGTCGCCTTCTTCAGTGCTTCGATGCGCTTGGCAAGTGGCGGGTCAACGATTGACCAGAGAGCCCGGTGAACGTAGTCCCGTCCGACCGCTACGTTGGCAGCCGCTAGGTGCAGGCGCCCGTCAAGTGTATGATTGTTAGGCACTAGGGGCCTCCTTTGGGTGGGCCCTGTCGTAGGCGAGACGGGCAGTACCGGTCTCGTGGAACCACTCATCCAGGTTGCGGGCTACCTCTACAGCGAAACCGCTCACGCCAGCCGCAGCCAGCAACTGGTCGGCGTACCACAGGAGACGGCGCATACGTTCCGACTCTTGGGCCTGGGTCTCAGCAGCCTTACGGTCGAGTACGGACTTGATGGTGGCGTTGAACTCGTCCATCTTGAGGATAGAGGTGCGCCGATTAGAAAAGCTGGTATGGTAGTGACCAGCAGGACGGTCGGATAGTACGTCTACCTCGACGCACGGCGAGTTATGCCAGCTTTTTACGGTCTCTGGCTTAGTCACAGTAGCCTCAGTCCAGCCCTCCCATTTGTTGACCATGACGTGCTCACCGACCACGAAGACTTGTCGTTTGCTCTTAGTCATTCTTCCTCCCACGCGGGGCTCTGCCCACGCTGCTTGTACTCCTCGGGCTCTGCCATGTCAGCCTTGTGAACCTCCCGCCTGTGAACACAGCGGTCGCAGACAAGCGCGCCCGTCTTGTTGCGATGCAGGACGTACGAGAAGGACTTGCACCTGGAGCACATAGGCAAGGGCGTGATGTCCTGCTTGACGCCATCGATTAGAACCTCAGTCATAGGGGTCTAGCTCATCCTCCAGGAGCATACCCCCGAACCAGGGCGCGGCGGGTACAAGCCACTCACTGAGCAGCTTGTCCTTGAGCCTCGGGCAGGAGTCTAAGATGCCCGTGACCACGGCCTCCAGAGCAGAGTCGTCGTCGACTGGTAGGTAGAACTTGACGGAATCACTGGCTTCAGACTGCCGATGAATCTTAACCTTCAGGACTCGGAAGTAGTCTGCACCACCAGCCACAGAAGAAACGCCGTAGACTGATGCCGTAAGCTCAAGGTCGTGGTCGTCGTGACATTGAATGGTCGTGTCGTGTAATGGTCCGGGCATGAATACCTCCTATATGCGAGGGTCTGTCGGGTCGACGCCTGGGTTGCGCCGTCGCCAGTCCTCGTCTTGAGCCAGCTTCTTAAGCTCCTCCTCGAATGCCTCGCACACGTTGCAAAGGTCGTCGCGTGCGTTCTCCATCAGACGGAGAGCCTCGTTAAGCTGCGTGTAGTCGTTGACCTTAGCCTCGTCGCCGAGGCACTCAGACAACTCGGATGCAATGAACGCAGCGAGCGTATCACCGGGATTCTTGCCAGTCTTGTACGCCTTTTTGACTTCCCACCCATCGCCGTAGGCGCCATCGGCGATGCGGATGATGTCCGCGACCTTCATGTCTACCTCCTATCTGAATAATCTGTCCGTCCCTCCAGCCCTCGATGAGAGCCAGAGGCACTGGCAGGTTAGCGTCCACGTCTACCCATTGAGCAGACAGAGAAGCCGCCACGGTTGCCGACACCCAGGAACGCACCGCAGAGGGCGTCAGTCTTCTCGAAGTCCTCTGGCTCACCGGAGACCGAAAATAGGTCGGCAACGTCGCCGTGTGCTACGTTCAGGACTAGCTCGAACTCGCCGTCAGGTAGGACTCGGGTGGTAACGACTTGTGCCTTTGTGACTAGCTTGACTATCATCTATTCCTCCTCCTGGATGAATGCGTCGAGGTGGAACGACTCGGCCAGGACACAGGCAGGCACGATAGACTTGCCGGTGCGCCTGTACGACACGCCGCTCGGCAGCCTGACGTTGTGCTGGTAGTCGCCACGCTCGATGTACTTGATTGCCCGCAGGCACGGGTCGACCATCTCGGACGGAACCGGCGGGTAGTGGTTGGATTGCAGGTGGATGGCGACAGCCTGCCAGAGGGAGGTCAGCCCCTCGTCGATGCAGTCGGCCAGACCTGTGGCGTACGTTGCACCCATTACAGCACCGTGCTTTCCGCACTGAGCAGGATGTCGATGGCCTTGCCGAGCTTCTCCCGGCAGGTTGCCTTGCGCCCGTGCTTGTGGGCCGAAGCCGCTGACTCCAGCAGCTTGATGGCCTCTCGAATCTCAGCCTCCATGATGCACCTCCTACTATCTATAACGCTAGGACTCGTCGGATGTTACAACCGGCTCCGCATTGCCGGTTGAATCCTCGGTCGGTTCCTCGCCCGGACGAGGCGCGGGGGGCTGGTAGCTTGGAAAGCACTTCCGGCACCAACTGACAGCCGGGGAATGCGGATGCGTTAGCTCGATGCGCTGTGTGCGCTTGTCTGCATACTTGCTCACGAAAACCTCCTTTGAAGGTAGAGCATGTGTCGACTAAGGTAGGTAGCAGAATCCTTGTATGTGATAGGCAGTCGCCCTTGTAGATAATTCCGGTGGCCGTCCAGTCCGTCTATTGCACGAAGTAGCGCCGCTCCGAACATCTCTGGCCGCACCCAAATCAGGGCCAGGGCCGACGCCTCTGCTTCCAGGAACATGTGATGTCGGGGAGACCAATAGGCAGCCTCTGTTAGTACGCCTCGCTCAAGTTGTAGCACATGCGCATATTCGTGCAGCCGACAGAACAGCGCGGACACTGTAGACTCAGGCGGAATGACGACTAGATGTCCAATACATGCAGGTGATGCTGTCCAGCCGACGGGCCAGATAAAGCTACCTAGTTCCTCGGACTGGTAGCCGACAACAACCTTCATTCAACCTCCTCGACATCCTCGACGCCGTCCGGCGCAACATCCATGTCTTCACAGAGTAGTTCGTCCCTGACCCAATTGCCATAGACATTGTTGTTAGCAACATCTATAGCGTCCTTCTTGCTCTTGGCCTCAACATCCATGTGAAGCCAATCAGTAGCCTTAGCTCGTACGCGATACGTTTTCATTCTACCTCCTCGACCTTGTCGTCCGGCCGTAGCCGGATAATGTCACCACGGCCGATGACTGCGCCGTAACAGTGCCCTGCGCGTCGGTGGGCCTGAATGACGCGGACTAGGGGTCGGTCATCAACGGCTATGAACCCCTCGACCTCCTCTAGGCGTTCGACCGTCGCGTTGTAAAGCTCGGTCTTGTTGCCTGGGTGTGGCAGCAGCCGGTAGCGCTTGCCTACCTCCATATCAGGCAGCTTCATGGCAGCCTCCTCGCCTGTGACTTAGTGACCTCGACCATGTTCAACCGGGCGATAGCGTCCTGCTGCACCTGGAGGATGGCCGACCTTGCGTTCGTCGCTCGGACTGAATCCTTGCGGCGGCACCTGATGCCGAGGCAGTCCTTACCCTCGACTATAACCTTGTACGTTGCGACTTCTCGCTGTTGCGACATAATCGCCTCCCATAGTCTCCGATGCGGACGTACGACTTGGCCTTGCATCACGCCTCCTCGTAGGCGTCGAACCACGAATGAGTCAACGGGGTATCGCAGCGCGGGCACCTGTCCTCGATGTTCGCGGGCGAGGCAACGAAGTCACAGGTGTCACACCGGCCACGCGCCCGAGTCTTCGGGTCAGAGCAATGACGCTGCGCCTGCTCCAGAGTGAGACCGGACTTGCCATAGACACGACGCGCCCGCCTATTGAATTGCATCCTTACGATGTAGTAGCTCACGACTCACCTCCTGATTCTCTACCCACTGACTCCCATGAATCAGCAGGTCGAGCGCCAGGAAAGCGCTCGTATTCAGTTATGGACGCAGAGTCTCAGCGACAGGCCGCTCGAATATGAGAACCTGACGCGGGATTAACCCCGTCCGGCCCTGATATGCCTCAACAAGACGCCAGCCCTTAGCAGCCCGCTTGTTAAGCTCCACGCGTACACCGGACATTCCTGGCAGCTTGCTGTCGAGTGTTAGCAAGCCCACTACGTGATACTCGTACTTCTGGTCTGCCATGTCTACCTCCTGATTCTCCTCCCGCCCACTCCCTCGAATGGACAGGACGGATGGTGTTGATTAAGTCAGTCATTACGCCCTCTGCTGCCAAAGCCCATCCCAATTCAGGACGAACAGCGTGGGGATGACGGCACAGAATAGGACGAAGCTGCCGTCAAAGCCGACTATCGCAGCCCCGATTATTATCGGGAGGAGTGTCAGTAGCTTCTTCATATTGCCCCTCATCTCCGATACTCTCACGTGACAGACTCGCAGTCGCAGAGGTCTAGCCAGCCGGATTCTCCGGCGTCTCGCAGTCGCAGAGGTCGGCCATGTATGCAGGTTCCATGATGCTGCCGACGTTCAGCGTACGGAGCCGGTACAGGTCGCGTACGAATGACTCCTCGGAGCGCCAGTCGCCATGCGCTGACTGGACTCGGTAGGCACCGTGACTGAAGCACACACTGATGAAGTCACGGAACCCGTGATAGCAGGTAGCCTTGACACGGTGGCCGAAACGAGTCCGGCGACTGTACTTTGCCAGGCTCGATTGTGGGATAAGCCGGAACGCGTATGCGCGCCCGTCCCGCCTGCCATTGTCGATGTCAAGCTCTAGCTTGGCAGCAACGGCGTGGATTTGTCCGGGGTTTAGACCCCAAACCTTCATAATTCACCTCCAATGATGGAATCCTCACTACCTATAACGCTGGAGTAGCCCAGGTGTTACAGTTAGCTTCCCGCTCCTGCCCCCGACGAATAATCGTACAGGAACAGGCGCCGGCCGCTACTCCTTGATTCGGAGGGCCAGTCCGACAACGATGATGATAGCCAGATATCCTAAGTAGACAACGGCAGCAGCGGGGTCAGTATTCAGGAATAGTAGCATGTTACTCCTTCTTTGAATCCTGTCTTGATTAGTCGTCTCCGAGCCTTCGTAGTAGGAACCGCATTCTATCCTCTGCCTGCCACTCCGATTGAATCCGGTCTAGGGCTTCGGCCGTTGTCTGGCAGTCACGACCGCGCAGTTCCTCACGAACCTCACGTAGCCGGAGCGCCTGCATCCTCTGATACGTAGTCACTGTTCACCTCCTATCCGACCATTCCCGCCCCCGACTGTTCAGAGGCGGGCATGGTAGGAGGAGACTATGCGTTCTTTGCGTATAGGGTTACGTACCCTTCCAAGCCACCTATTGCCAGGCTGTCGTAATCAACTGCGACCTTGTGGCCGGTGTCGATAAGCTCAATGGCCTTGCCGCAGAGTCCATTAACGTCGGCTCGACCGGCGATGTGCACGTTATCGAAGCCCTCGACTATGGTGAAGCCGTGTTCGGCTAGTTCGTCGCGGTTGCAGAACATCCCAGGGATTTGACCATCTGCGAACTTCGAGCGCGGTAGTCCGTTAGTGAACATCTCCTGTTCGTAGCAGCGCAAGCACACTTCATCGCCCGACCCTTCATCGTATCGGACATAGGAATGGTATCCGTTGCTTGGGCACTGGCGAATCACTGTGCGCCCGCATCCTTCGCAGTCGAAGTAACGGAAGCTAGCGAATGATTCGTCATAGAGCAGGTCGTGGCATGACTGTCCCTCATAGTAGTCGTCGGTGTCCTCATTGCGGTTCCAACCGCAGACGTGAATGACTGTTGGCTCATCCTGCCAGGGCGAGTCGTAGACTTCGACCGCGAGCATACGCTTGCCTACACGCCCCTTAGCTTCGCATCCGAAGCATTCCACTTGTTGAGCTTCGACGACGGCACGTAGCTCAGATGGTGGCCGGTCGAAGCGGTTGCGTCGGATAGGAACCGACGCGCCGTCTAGTGTTGTCTGCTGTCCGATAGTGATAGTTTGCACGATTCTCCTCCAGCTATTGATTCTCTGCCCGTCCGAGCCTACCTTACTAGATAGGCTCGCATGGACTAGGAATCATGCTACCAGGTCGAGGCAAGCGTTCACCTCATAGGTGAAGGCATCGGCGTCTAGCGCCCATCCGTTTACACCGATGGTCTCAAGCATCGCCTCAATGCTACAGAGATAATCGACCTGTAGACGGATAGCCCGGGCGAAGCGGCCCCAGCGTGCTACGGCTATTGCATCCCATGATTCAATCTCTGGCAGTCCCTTGACTACCAGCCAGCCGCTAGACCGCCCCTCACTGTAGACCTTGAGTCCGTGATGGGCACCGAAGAAGTAGTCTAGCTCGGAGTCCGTGTCCAGTTCCCAGAACGATTGAACGTGGCACTCCCAGGCATTCTGAACGGCTTGCTCGGCTGTAGCTTCCGAACAGTGGTAAACGTCAACAACCTTGTCAGTGCTGATGTAGGCATAGCTCTTGACGTTGACAGCAGGCAATCGGGTGTAGCCGTATCCTACCCGATGCGTCTCTACATCATCTTTTGTGAATCGTCGCATAGTATCCTCTCCTGCTATTCTCTGCCCGTCCGTGCCGTCTGTCACACGGCACGCATGGACTAGGAATCGCATACCGGGCATCTGTCAGTCTGACCGAAGTTAGCCGGTTGCCCAGGCTGACGATGTGGGCATAGCGTCAGTCGTGTCACCTTGCACCGTTTGGTAGTCACGCAACGCTCGATGTGATAGCTGGGCGCGTTCGGCGCGTAACCGTCCTGGTGCCAGCATGCAGGCTTGCGATGTGTGTGATTCCGTCTGTAGTCTGTTGCCATCAGTCCTCCGTTAGTCCTAGTAGATACCAGCTTTCGTCGCGGGCAAGGTGCTCGGCGCAACGCTCGGCGCTGTCTCTGTTCGCCGCAAGGATTGTAACCTTGCGGTCGGCAACCTTCGGCTCGGCGACTTGTCCGATGTGTCCTTGATAGGTAGCGACGAATCGCTTGCGTGGATTCTGGTCATCAGTCTCAGGTGGACTGACAACGTAGGTGGCGACGTTCGGCAGTTCGGCCGCCTTGCGTGCTACGTGCGAGATATCATTCGCCCAGTCGTAGGCACGTCTGATATCCAGCGGGTCTGACAGTTGCTGTCCGATGTGCTCGCCATATGCGCGAGCGTGTTCGTTCCGGTAGTCCGTCATCGAAAACCTCCTACTAGATATACTCGCTGCTAGGCTGAATGCCTAGTCACTGATGCCTACATCGTAAGCGCCAGTCATCAGGCTGTCAGTCGCGTGGTCGATGCTAGAATGCCGGAGGGTAGTATCCCGATTCCTTACTGTCTCAAAAGCCTCGACCCTAGACTACTGCCGGTATCTCACGGCGTCGGCTCTAGGGCTGTACAATCGAATCGTCGACTTTGCTCGGTTGCTATTGCCGCCTTGTTAAAAGCCTTCTAATCCTTCTAACGTCAGTATCGACCCTTTGTTACACATCAGTAGGGGTAAAACGGGGAATCTTTGAACTATCTTCGCTCGGGCCCAGAGCATCGGCATCGGCGACGACTGCTGATAATAGGAACGCGCGCGAGGGCGCCTACATCCAGGCTCAACAGTGTCGTATACGCCATTACACGGTAACAGGTAATGTAGCATGCTATCTTACACGGTAACAGGTAATGGCCTATACGCAATAGAGTGGGTCAAGCGAGTATGTGCTGAGTCTAGACTAGAGAGCGCGTCAACGTGCTTGCTGTCCAGATAAGGAATCGCTACGCGCTAAGCGCATCCGAATGGAGCACAACGCGAGTGATAGGGTCGTATATGAATGAATCGCTCAGATGCCCACATAAGCCCGAATTATGGCACGTGCATGGTTATGTCTACGGGTATCGTTTTCTTTTGCTTTTCGTTTTTGGCTGGGTATGACCTCTTATATCGTCAGAACCAAAATCCAATCTCTATAGAAACTGATAATACAAATACTAGTGTATTGAGCTACTATCGCGGATACTTTATGTTACAATCGTGTTCATATCTATGTATTAAGCATGCTCAATACGGTGGTAGTTAAGTTAGCAGTTATTGGTTGAATCTGGGGTTGCCAGGGGCTTGACTTTATGATACAATCAAGGTGGAGGGACCATGCGAGGACGGCCACAGCTACGGACCTCGGAGTATTGGCGGGACTACCACCGACAGAAGGCCCGTGAGTGGTATCTTGCTAACAGGGAACGCGCAAGTGCTTATCAGAAGCGCCGCCGGGCTGAGGCAAGGCAGCATCAGCAGGATACGACCGTTGATGAGGCCAGAGCCAATGTACGTCGGATGTATCAGGAGGGCAAGAGATGAACTGCCCTGTCTGCCAGAGAGCCTTCCTACCATCTAGTTGCAAGGACCACTGTGGCAATCCATGCTGTCGGAAGGCCCACTGTTCAAACGTCAAGCCGACCCAGGCTGTAGACCGGGACAGGGCCAGGAGGGATAAGCGCTGCATGGTCTGCGGGGCGCCGGGGGAGATGTTCCAGCGCTTCGCTCCCTGCGATAGGACGAAATGCCGGGGCTACAAGCAGAACTTCACCTATGCTGGCTTCCAGTGGGGATGCTGGTCGCAGATGGACCCTGAGCACTCTGAACGCTGGCATCACCCCTCGGAGAAGCCTCGGTTCCATATTGGCTACTGCTCTCTGGCCTGCTACAACTCGCCCGAGTACGGGCACCGGCAGAAGCTCCAGAGGCGTTGGCGCAAGAACTGGACCAGATACGGGCAGTTTGCCAGGAACCGACGCAAGGAACTGAAGGAGCAGGGGCCGGACGCCTCATTCTTCTAGGGGCTTGACAAGTTCTGGCATCGGGCGGACAATATAGACAGCCGGGCGGGGACCGACCTCTCCCCTCTTGCGGTCTACCCGCCCTGGGGACTAGAGGGACTCATGGCTAAGATTGGCTCAAAGGAACACACGAAGCTGACGGCTGAGAAGGCCCGGACTATCCTCCGGGATGGGAAGGTCCGTGGTCACAAGCTAACCGCCAAGCAGAAGGCGTTTTTCGGTGCTATAGCCGGCGGCGAGAAGCCTTATAAGTAGTGGGCCGGTAGCTTAATGGGAGAGCGGATGACCTGCAATCATTCAGATGCCGGTTCGACCCCGGCCTGGTCCACCAACATGGAAGGGTGGCTGAGTGGCCTAAAGCGCCGTGCTGCTAACACGGAGTCCTTCGGGGCCGCAGGTTCGAATCCTGCCCCTTCCGCCAATACGGGGAGTTGGCCGAGCGGATTAAGGCACCTGCTCCGAAACCAGGAGGTCGAAAGGCCCGTAGGTTCGAATCCTACACTCCCCGCCATAAGGGTCGGTGGCAGAGTGGCAAATGCGGCAGGCTGTAACCCTGCTGGCCGTAATGGTCTACGTAGGTTCGAGTCCTACCCGGCCCACCACGGCCCCCTAGCCCAATCGGTAGAGGTAAAGGCGTCAAAACCCTGTCAGTGTCGGTTCGAATCCGACGGGGGCCACCACTCGGAGGTAGTGTAATGGTAGCACGCAAGGCTCTGAACCTTGAAGTGGGGGTTCGAACCCCTCCTTCCGAGCCATTCAGAGGCGGAAACTAGCTTGCCAACCTACATTTGGCGCTGCGAGACCTGCAAAACGACTTCTGAGACCGTTCAGAGCATTACAGACGCCTCAATTCCGCTCTGTACGACCTGTCGGAAGCCTCTTTTGCGCGTTTTCGCGTCAATTCCGTTCATTTTCCGCCAGGATGGGTCCGGCGCGCGCTCGGCGGGCTAAAATGACGACCGAAATCGACTCCGACACGCTCATGTTCGACCCACTCTACGAAAAAGAGTGGATTGAGACCTTCCTGACCATCCCCAACGAGTTCGGGCAGACCGTTCACTTCAATCTGACCGACCAGCAGCGCCAGATGACGGCCTACCAGACCGGCCGCGACATTACGGTCAAGGGACGGCAGACCCGTGCCTCGTCGAAGATTATGGCTCGCAACACGCGCCGGATGACGACGAACTTCGGTATCAACTGCGTCGTCGTGACCCAGACCGACAAGATGACGCAGATGTTCCGCGCCCGCATCCTTCATCACATTACGGACCTTGCGAATGCGAATATGCCGTTTGACATTGACAAGGACAACGAGGATGAACTGATAATCGGGCATAAGATGAAAAACCGCTTCATCTGGGCCTCTGCTCAGCAGCAGGCCGGCCTTCGGGGTGTGCAGACCGCTCACATCGTCCATGCGTCGGAGGTTGCTCACTGGCCTCCGGCCATAGCCGATAATATCATCGGTGGTCTGCTCCCCGCGTGTCCTCCTCCACCCTACGGCCAGTTTGACATCGAATCCACGCCGAAGGGCGCCGAGGGGCTGTTCTGGCGCTATACGATGGATGCGCGGCCGTTCGTACCAATGTCCGAGTGGACGGTCCATCTGTACCCGTGGTGGCTGGAGCGGACCTATACCATAGAGGCATTCCGCGAGTCAGGGCTCTATGACATCGACGAGATGCTCAAGACCTTCCAGCCCTCTGATGTGGAGCGGAAGCTCATTGACGAGTTTAAGCTCACGCCTGGGCAGATTCTGTGGCGACGCATCAAGAGGCAGTCGCTGTTGAAGGCCGGTACACCTTTCGAGCAGGAGTACCCGGAGGACATAACCCGGTGCTTCATCACCTCGGGCGAGTGCTACTTCTCTGACCCTGAGTTCGACCATCTGGACTACTACCGTGACTTGCAGCATGCGCCGATGCTCCTGCTGCGGTCGCTGCCCTACCAGGGCGACAACGTCGACTTTCACGGCGGCATCTTGAACATCTGGGAGCCCCCTCAGCCGGGACATACCTACGCGGCCTGGGCGGATACTGCAACTGGACAGTCAGAAGACTTCTCGGCTATCGGCGTGCTGGACCCGACTACTAACCATCTGGTTGCCAGCATGCGTATTCGAGCGACTCCTGAGCGCACGGGCGAGATGGCTAGTGCCGTTGCAATGTACTACAACGGTGCGTTCCTGGGCATTGAGCGCAACAGCTACGGTCTGGCTGCGCTGTCAGTCGCCCTTGACCGAATGAAGTACCCGAACCTCTACTACGACTTTCTCAATGAGCCCACACATCCAAAGGCTGGATGGTATACAACGAAGGAAAACCGTGATAAGATGCTAGGGGGACTACGAGCAGCGGTCTTCGGACACACGCTCGTTTTCGCTGACCCCGTCCTCCTGATGGAGATGGGGGCGTTTACATGGACGAAGGCCGGCACTACCTGGAAGGCTGAGGCAAGCGAGGGACAGCACGACGACATGGTTATGATGATGGCCGGGCTACTTGCAATAGCTCCTTACGTTCCAAAGCGCAAGGCCGAGTCTGTCACCAGTCCAGGCGCCGACCTACCTAAACAGCATAGGAACTTCATGCGATGACAACTCCTACCGTCCTTGAGCAGGAACCCAACTTTGCTAGTGCTCTCCGCACTAAGCTAGAGTTTGGCAAGCGCTTCTGGAAGCCCCTGCATGACCGGATGGACTACTGGCTCAATATGTACCTGCTGCTCGACGTGATGCAGCAGTCTAAGCCTCTGGGCTTCCGGCGCTTCATTTCCAACGACCCACGCGTCGCTATCGACAAGGCCCAATCCGTCCTAACGACGAACGATGCCTACTGGCGCATCGACATGCCGGCCGGCGACTGCCCACAAGAGGAGCGCGAGGGCATTGCCAAGCTGGAGCGGTCTCTAGCAGGTCTGGCGAATGAGGTCGATGAACAGTTCCTTGAGCGGCTGGAGATGCCCCTTTGGAAGCAAGCGGCGTGGTTCGGCTTGATGCGCGGCTATATCTGGGGCAAGTTCCATATTACGTCCCAGGCGCTGGAGATGGGTCGGGAGGCGCCACTGATTTCCGAGATGTATGACCCACGCACAGTCTATCCATTCGTGGACGGTATGGGCCTATCGGAGTTCATCGCAGAGAAGTACACGACACTGGCCGACCTCATCAACTACTACCCCGGACTGTTCGGTGACAGTAAACTTAGCGGGATGGACCCGACTGCCTCCTGCATCAAGCTGGAGTATTGGTCGAACGACCGTCCTGGTAGGAAGGGTCGCAGTGCTACGCTGGTCTACTTTGACATGCTGACAGGGTCGGCGCCGGCTCGCGGCGTTGCGCCTACAGCGATAGCGGACAAGTGGCTCATCCCGCCCTACGAGCATGGGCTGCCTCCGAACGCTCTGCCGGTTGTCGGTGTGCCGGTAAATGGCGTGCCTATCAAGACCAAGCCGGCTGCGCTACCTCGTATTACGCAGTACATGCACCAGAGGTCTGACCTGGTGGGTCAGGTATCATGGCATGACCCGTCTGGATGGGTTGCGGAGTCAGGGCGTGGTCTTCTGTCCACTGTGGAGGAGAACATCCCTCAGTACAACGAGCTTGTTGCTACAGCCCTCCAGCATTTTAGCATTGGCACGTTCGGGCAGTGGATATTCAACACGTTCTCTGGCGAGGTGCCGGAGTTCGAGGAGGGCATGAACGCGAAGATTCCGCTGAAGATTGGCGAGTCTGGACAGCGGGTAGAGGCCCGGCCCATCAATGACGACGCCTGGAAGCTGCTGAGTATTCTGCGGGACGAGCGACAGCGTGGCACGTTGGCAGACATCATCCAGGCCGCGTCCGGCTTCCAGGGGACTGGTGCCCTGTTCCAGCAGGTTATCAACGCCGCCCGTCACGGTCTGGAGCCCTATGAGAAGGGAATGATTAACTTCGGTAGTCAGATGGGGTCGCACATCCTGGCGCAGTTCCAGATAGAGAGGAACTTCAAGCCTCTGTCACTGACTGTACGTACAAAGCGTACGGCCTTCAGGCTGGAGTTCAACCCTGCTACTGATTTGCAGGAACGCAAGTACAGCCCGCGCCCGGTCTTCAAGCCGGCGCTACCCGAGGACCTGTTGCAGAAGGCACAGATTGCCCGCTTCCTACTCGACCCGAAGTGCCCCATCATGTCACTGGTCACTGTTCTGGACGAGGTGTTCATGGTCGAGGACCCCGAGGGCGAGATTGTACGGATGCTCTGGGATGTGGGGAACCGCGACCCTATCATCCTGCTGGAGCGGCTGGCACAGGCGTTCGAGGAGGACGGCCACCCAGAGTTTGCTGCACAGCTTAGGCAAAAGGAGTTCCAGCAGGCGTTCGCCCAGGAGATGCAGACCAGGGAGATGCTCAAATTGGCTGCTGGCGGTCCAGAGGGCGGCGCGCCCGGTCTGGGGCCTGAGACTGGTGCGACCTCTGCGACCGGCGGCGGTCAGGCCAGGTCCGGTCAGGGGCAGCCATCTGAGGGACCTAGCCCGACTGGACAGTTGGGGATATAATGAAACCGAAGATGGGCGTGACGAACAAGGTCTGCTTGGCCTGTGGTAAGGCTAAGTATGTCATTACGGACATGTGCGAGTCACGGATTGTTAACAACGAGGGAGAGCGCGTTGTCTACAACGTCGCCCTGGTCTGTCCGCGCTGCCGTGATACGCGGTCCGAGAGGTTGGCCTGATGCTGCTAGACAAAAAGGTCTTTCACGACTTCGTTGCCGGGGTGTTCCCGGCGTCGGCACCTGCGAAGCGGTCCGTTACGCCTGCTGTGGCAAAGACTATGCACAAGGACCTGAAAAAGCGCATCAAGAGGTTGAGGAACGATGTCAGACGGAAATAATCCACCGCCGCCGCCTAAAGCAACTATGTCACCTGAGACGCCGGCTCAGGCTGCTGCGCGCATAGCTGCTGCTCAGCCAACTTCCTCGACGCGAACGTCAGCCGAGAACCAGGAGCTTCGGGAGTGGCTACGGCAGAACGGCTTTCCCATGCCCGTCTCGACCGAAGACATGATGAACGTCGCCGCTGAGTTGCGGAAGCAGATAGATGCTGTTAACAAGGCCCAGGGTCTTCTCGGCTCTGGCAACTTCCTGGACAGGCTCTATGGCGCCGGCTCATTTGCGAAGGCTACGAATAAGATGAATCTGCTCTCGCAGCAGCTTACAGCCTACGCCGGAGAGTTCTTCGGCGTCCAGGGTGAGAAGTCTGTCAGTCTTCTACTTCGTCCTCCCGAGCCAAGCGTCCAGAAACTCCCTACGGCCGAGGAGTTCCTGGGGGACTATCAGAACGCCTTTGCAACACATATCGAGGGGCTTAGGTCGGGTGGTCAGCTTTCTAACGAGGAAGCCGACTTCGCTACGAATCAGTTGCAGAATGAGTACCTACAGAAGTACACGGCACGGATGGGCGAACTAGCGAAGACCGGCGTTAGTCCGTTCACGCTCGGTGAGATTACGCGTGAGCAGCGCGGAGTCGGTGCCGGCACGCCCGCTGGTGCGGCACTGGACAAGGCTCTGGGACCGGGCGTCAAGGAGCCTACTACCATCTCTGGACTGGCGGCTGATGTATCTAAACAGGCCCAGGACATCGGAACCGGGGTCTCCCAGGAGTTCACGGCACAGGCTGTTATCAAGCCCCTGGATTTCCTGACGCAGACTCTGTCTCCCACGTCTATCAAACTGGCCTATGCCGGGTCTCAGTACGGTGCTGGCAAGTCGAGTCGACCCGCTCCGTCCGGTTGGGTGTCCGGGTCAAGGAGGGCTTAGATGGCTACGGGTGGTTCTGGCAGTTACCTCGCTAACCTGGTCAAGCAGAAGCAACAGAACGTCAAGGCGTCGCTGGCGCTTGGTATTACAAAGCCTCCGGCTCTAGGACCTAGTCCGATACAGAGTCCTGGGGTCAAGGAGCCACAGTTCGA
>Ga0315273_10005265_pt1 | contig 15999 bp, 12 predicted proteins | sample YL17G02_0_MG_FD_205753 | JGI IMG/M metagenome (GOLD analysis project Ga0315273, IMG submission 205753) | Sediment microbial communities from Yellowstone Lake, YNP, Wyoming, USA - YL17G02_0 | ecosystem: Environmental > Aquatic > Freshwater > Lake > Sediment | place: USA: Wyoming | collected...
GCGTGCCGGTGAAGGCCGCTTCCAGGTTGCTGGCGGCGCGCTCCCAGGGCGATTGCGCGAGGAGCAGGGTGGGTGTCAGGATGACCGCGGCGAATGCCACGGCGGCGATGCGGCGAGCGGTAGCGAGGACGTCGCTGGACATTGGGGAACCTCCTGCGACCATCTTTCGTTCGGCTTTGTGATAACATACGATACAAGCATACGCATGTCAAGTCCCAAGAAATCGCCCCAACAATCGCAGGATCCAGAGGTAGCGCTTACCGCCGAACTGGCGCACCTCCTTGGCGCGCGCCGAACCGCACGACTGCGCCGTGTGATGCGGCAAAGTGGCCTGCCGCCCGAAGCACTGCTCGATCTGGCGATCGAAATGCTCGATTTGGCTAGCAGAAAGCTCTCTGCGTCGCCTATTGAGCGAACGGCCGTTGGCCTTGGCGCCGCCCGGTGGCGCAACGTCAGTTCCGAGGAGCGCAGCGAAGCGCTGCGCCGCGTAGCGCAGGCTCGGTGGACGAAAGAGCGCCGCGGGCCTGGCACGAGCGGTGGATCTGACGAGGGATAACGGTCGCATATAGTGCAAGCGCACGCATGATGATGCTGGTCGCAGCACCCCGTGGTGGCGCGCCCGCCGCAGGAGACATCAGGCGCGCGTACGCGGGTGACGTTCGCGTCGTGCATTGATGACACCAAGCCGGTCGGCAACAGCGTCGAGATCGTCTGGCCGCCAACTGTGGCGAAGTACAAGGGCAACCGCGACCGCGCGGGCATAGTCGCGCGGCGGGATCGCGTCCGGATCGCCAACGACGTTCGTGAACAGGTCGTCGACATACAGTTCGTCGAGCAGGAGTGCAAAGAGCGCCGGAGTCCACGACAGCTTCTTCAGCCGCCCGGCGATCAGGCGGATCGCCTCAAGGCGAGGGTCGTCTTGCGGGCGGGTTGCAGCAGGACCCGGGTTGGGCGCGTCGGAAGCCGGCTTCGCCCGTCCGGCTGGTTTCGACCCGAGGACCCGCGGCGGAAGCCCGGTCGTCGACTTTCCGTTGAGCAAGTTCCACCTCCCACCATTGCGCATGGAAATGGCCTCGAGCCCAAGTCACGGAAAACACTTCGCCGCTCGGCAAGGCTGACTTACTCGCGCTCACGAACACAGGACCATTCAGGGACGAGTCGACGTAGAGTAAAGAGACGACGAGACCGTCCCCAGGGGGTGCGGCTTCGTTGCGACAGTGAGATCCCTGCGTTCTCTACCACCGGGAGGCCGCGGACGCGCCGGCCTCGTCTTTCGTTAGGCGAACGCAGTTGGCGCGCGCTCCACTTTTCGTGTGCAGACCCTGGCCTCATTCTGGAGAGCGCTGAAGTCAATCAGCGGATGCACGGTTTGCGCCAACTCGCCCGTGCGGAATATCAGCCACTTTCGAGTCGTCACGGCGACAGGAGCGAACGCAGCAGGTGATTCTTGCTCGACGAGTGTCACCTTCGATCAGTTGCCCCGGAAAGCGGCCCCGGTAGTTTCACCGGTTCTCGTTCACACCAACTACAACCCTCCGGCTCTCGTGACAGGCAGCATGGAGTCCATCGCGCGGCACCGTGTCAGCGCGCGCCAAGATCGGCCCCGGCGGCCGCCCGTGGCCTCCACTGAGCCATCGCGCGGATAGTGTTGACGTGCAGGCGCTCCAGATCGCGGTGAGCAAGCTGTCAGCGCTCGTCCCCAAGGGCGTCTCGCGCACTGCATCGCGCTCCGATGGCTGGTCGGAAAGAGCCACTGAATGTAGTCATGAACGGCTTCCAGTCGCCGGTCGTCCCACCCCCAAATGTCGGAGATCGAGCGTCCCGCAGCGTCGCGCCCTTCTCCACGGTAGAACGTCACAATCGGGTCAACATCAGCCCCGAGCGTGTCTATCAGTATCGACTGCCGAGGCGCAACCGTCCGCTGCACATCCGCGGCCGCAACCGCCGCGGCGAGCCGACGCGCAACGCGCGGAAAGCTGAGCGCAAGCCTGTCGAGGAGACCGATGACCTTTGGTTCCGCCAGGCTCGTGATATGCGGGCGAAGCAGTCCGACGAACCGAGTGGCGCGGCCCTGATCCTGTTCTTCAGCAATCCAGGCAACAAGCACTTCGGGATCAGCACCGTCTCGTTCCAGCGTGTCGATCCTCGCGTCTCGCTCGGATGGAGTCAGCGTGAGGTAATCGGGCATCGATTCGCTCGTTTCCATGCGACGGCATTGTCCTGCAGATCAACTGGACGTTCCCATTCTGTCCGCATGGGCTCCGCTGGTCGGATTCCACGGGCGTCGGTCACCGCGCGCAGTCGCCCGCCGGCCTGTAGCCCGCTGCAAGGGCAGCCTCACGAGTTGTAAAGACCGCGGTGCACTGCTTGCAGCTATAGTTCGGGCAGCCAGGTCTGTGAAACACGAGCGATTTGACGTTGCCGTGGAACGGTCCAGCCGTCGCGGAAGCTGGCGCGCGGGGCGACCGAGAGGGAGCTGTCGGGGCAGCCGGCCGCCGTTGCACCCATGGCGGTACCGGCTCGCTCTGACTCCAGAGCCCGATGCGTTTCGCTCGCGCGGCCTGCTCGGCCTCCGCGTAGGCTCGATCGTTCGAGTATTGAGTGTAGTGCCATGCAAGCCCGGCAGACAGGAGCTCGAGTCCAAGGTCGGCGCCATCTGACCGTACTTTCGCGACCAGTCGACCGTAGCGATCCGCCTCTCGCGGCTGGAGTTCAACTGTCTTGCCGTAGACGCGTTGCGACGTGAAAGTCTTCGCGACCCTGGAGAATGGCTGGCCGAGTTCGGGGCAGTCTATGCCTTCGATCCGGATCTTCACTTGTCGGTTCGAGACGAGCACCGTGATGGTGTCACCGTCGGAGACGCCGATGACCTTGGCGGAGAACGGCTTCGTAAGCGTGGACTGCGTCGCCCAGAGTCCGTTGGCGCCGCCGAGGACGATCGCGACTGTTACTAAGAAAGCGAGACGGCGAGACGCGTTTCTTGGCGAGATCATAGAGTGACAGCATTTCTCTTATGCAGCGAGTTCTGACGACTTCGTTGCCGTCAACTCGCACCGCGGGCTGCCGATTTCCTGGCGGACGGTCTACCTGTCGGCCGATGTTCGTATGCGGGGTCTGGCGCCCTGGCGAACGCTGAGAAGATGCAGAGCGGCAAGAGCCTCCGCGGTCCGTTCTGAAGTGATCCCGGCCGCAGTATTCGACTCGTATATTGCATCGAGGATGTTCTGGAGTGCTACCCGCGCACCACTTGGTAGCCGGCCTTCGAGCAGTTGTGTCCAATTCCTGCAGACGAATTCAAGAAACCTGGTGGGCTGAATCCCGTCTTCGGTGCCATCCGCACTGATGCTGTCCAGTAGGGACCGCCGACCGTATAGTTGCTCGAGGACCGGCCGGACACGCGGGAGAACGTCCTTCACTACGCTCGCGAGGATCGGGTCCAGTCGCGCTTCATCGGAAGATGGATCGCTTTCTGGTTCGGTCGATGGCGTCTTGCCGGCCTCTGGCCCAACGTCCAGCAAGAGTTCGCCCAGGTAGTTCCAGCACTCGACCAGGTCGGATTCGGCACCACCGGCCGTCTGTTCCCGGGCTATTCTCTTCCCCCGGAGTTCACCGAAGCCTTTCTTGATGCTTCTATACGCATCCGGCGTGAGGCCCAGACTTCTGGCGGGCGAGTTGAGTAGCGCGACGACTCCTTGGAATCCAGGCTCGCACGCTGATTCGACATCCCTCCGAACTCGGGCAGCCGCCTTCTGGGAGAGCAGTCGCATGTCGGGGTCGAGCCTGACGTGCATTCCGAGCAGAGTGTCCCGCTTCTCAGCCGGCCGAAGATCGTCCAGGACCGTGACTGTGAAGGCACCGAGCTTATCCATCTGCCGGACCTGGTCGGATTCGTCGCGCCAGGCAATCTGGCACCAGGCAGAAGCCGTCTCCAGACGAGCCTGTAGACTCGCCCGAAGGACTTCGACGGAGATTTCGGCACGGTCAGCCGCCTGCAGGGCCGAATCGAGCAGCGCCGTTGCGGTCATTGGATCGTCGCCCGCGATTTCCGCCAGTCGTGAGCAAGCGGCAGCCGCGATCCGATGCGATGAGGCGTCGATGCGCGCTCTGACGTTTTGGGAGCTTTCTAGCAATCGGATTGTCCCTTCGATAAGAAGAACATCCCTAGCGTTCAACTCGCGCAGCTTATCGATCAAAGGACGCAGCTTCGGACTTCTATGGTCCAAGCCAACTCGGTGGCCGATAGCCATCAGAGACGTGAGGTCATTCTCGACCCGGCGGCGTTCGGAGTTGCCCGAGACGCGCCGATCGAGTTCCAACGCACCCTTGACGATGCTTCCTGCGGACTCCTGCTCTCTACCCTCCGTATGTGCCCTCAGACGCCGAATCGCGTCACGCAACTGGGTCGCCCAGGTGTCCCACTTCTCTTGAACCTCACCAAATGTCAGCCCCGTGGCGGGTGCGCGGTCAGTGAGCGTCATCATTAGCCCTCGGCGCTCCCTTCGTACGCAACTCGATGAAGACCTTCCGGTATTCGCGAAGCTGCTCCCTAGTCTTGCCCTCGGCTTCACCTCTCGTGCCGAGGCCTACTACCTGCAGCCGTTTTTCGAGGCCTTCGGCGGCCAGGATGCGTGATACTTCAGCCGCACGAAGGGCCGATAGTTCGATATTGTCGCGCGGTGGAGTCGGCCTCGGACGAAATGGCTCCGGGTCTGCGGTCCCGTTCACGACCACAATCAATTCAGGGCGACTAGCTATTGCTACTCTAATCTCGACGGCGGCCTGCCCGATCGCTTTGCGATCAGCGTCGGAGAGGACGAATTCCGCAGAATCGAAGAAAATCTCCTGACCGGAAAAGCGGACGACTCGAATAGCAGGTGGGTTCTGTTCGACGATCAGGGCATCCTGCCCGAACACCGGCTTGTCTTTCAATACCTTTCCAATTCCTTCGAGTATCTCCACCTGGGCCCGACGCTCGCGCTCCTGAGGGGTCAGTTCTGGGTCTTTGGGCGGTTCAGGTATTGCGCTGACCCAAAGAAGCAGCATGGTGACCATACCGAACGCGAACAGATCTACGAGACCCGGCCACGCAGGATTTTCCTGGTCGTCGTCCCGCGACCCGCGTCTTCCGACCAATCCACCGCTCACTGCTGCCCTCCAACGAGAGGCGCGTCAAAGCGACTATCCGTCGCAGCAGCTTCTGCGGATGGCTGTTCCTGTTGAGCGACTGGCCGATCCCCACTCGCGAAGAGCGTATCCAACCGCTGCGCGAGGGCCTCGATGCCGTCGTTGATGCTCTTAACCTGACCCCGGCTCTCGTCGTGCGCCTGCAGGCGCTCGAACCTGAATCCTCTGATTTCGCGTGTAACGGCAGCTGCCAGCGTCTCGCTCGCCGCCCGGTCGAACTCGGCCATCCGCTGGAGAGCCTCGCTGAGTGGGCGGGCCACCCGTTGGTCCAATTCCTGCAGCCAACGCCCCTCCGACATCTGCGATTGCTCTGACAGAAGGGCAGGAAGGCCCTGAAGAACATGGGTTACGGCCGCCTCCCGTTGGCGATCCAGAGTCATCTCCACATCTCGCGCGAGGCGTTGCGCCGTTTCGACAATTGCCCTGCGTACTTCCGACGCGATGCGGTCGGAAGCTACTTCTATGGTCTTTCCTACCTGGTCAGTTCGCTCTGCATCGGCTCTGCTGAAATCAGAGATCGCTTTGTTCAGGGCGGCAAGGCTCGCAGTGCCTTCAGCCAAATGGGTTCCGAGCGGCTCGACGACGAGAGTCTCCAACGCCTTCGCCGCTGCGGCCCAGTCTCTCATCACCGGTTCCAGTGCGGAGCGTACGCCCGCTTCCACGCCCTGCTGCGACGATTCCCGCACTGATCCTGCGGCCTGTTCGAGAGCGGCCCGAATCAGTTCGGGCATTTCCTTCACCGTTCGGTCCAAAGCGGAGGCCGCGATCTTCAGTTGGCCTGTCGCCAGGGCGACGTTCGCTTTGAGCACGGCGTCAGCCGCGCTCTTCAGCCCGTCCGCGCTCTCCGCCAACGACTGCATGGCTGGGATACCCTGGAGGAAGGGTTGAGCAAGAAGTTTGAACCCTTCATCCATCCTCTGCGTGATTCTCTCGATTGACGTACTCGTCTCGCGGAGCTGCGCTTGGAACACACCCTGATCGCGCTGGTTCTGAGCGACCACCTCGCGAACGAGTTCCCGCATGGCCTTGCCCAGCCCCTCAATCTGTCCGAGCAGACTCTCGAGTCGCTGAAACTGGCCGTTGAACAGGGACTCCGAAAAGCCGGGGAACTGCTCGGCGCTTCGGTCCAACGCGGCCGCCAGTTCCGGAGCCAGGCTTGCCTCACCGCCCTCGGCTAGTCGGCTGAACGCGCTTGAGGCTGCAAGGGCTGCCCGCTCTCCGGCGTGCTTTGCCTTCCAGCTCAAGTGGTACAACCAAGAGGCAATTCCGATAGCAACCGCGTTGACGAGGTAGATGATGGTGAGATGTGCCAGAACTCGCTGGGCGACTTCCTGGGCGGCAGCAGGTGTGCCCTGACGGGCGAGATTCTCGCTCAGAAACAACGTGAAGAACGTGGCAACAGTGCCGAGGAGGCCAACGATGATCGCTTGGGAACTAAGGGCGCGATAGGTTCGGGCAACGAAGTCGGCCGAGCCCTGAATCGTATCAAGCGCCAGCGGCAGGTAGGTGAGGCGACCGTACCCCGGTTCACGCCCCAGCATCAGTTTCAGCGCCTGCTTGGTGGTGGGGTGAAACGTGTCTTCGTCTACGAACTCGCGACGAATCTCGACAATGCGGTCCGCGACCTCAGTCCACTCCGCCTCGTTCGGGAGAGAGATGCCCCGCATCCGCCACGCTGGGCGCAGCACCCCGAAGAACAGAATGACACCCGTAATGATTGCGATCGAGTATTCGAGAATACCAGGCATTGTCTGAGGGCTTTCTCACCACGCGAGTTGATCGGCAGGCACCGAGCGCGACACGCCGAAGAGCACAAGCCCTTCAGAACGCCAGTAACGATACTGCTGGCTGCCTCCGGGCTGTTCCGGAACCGTCTCCGACGACGCGACCGCGTATGTCTCGAGAGACCCGCCGATCAACCTACCTGTGTAGCGCAGGGGTAGGCCGTCCCGAAATTCCGCGACAGCCGCCGCGATGTCAGCCTCTGTTACTTCCCACTCGCGCACCGCTGTCGCGAAGTGCCGTTCCGTCACGCCGCGTACAAATGTGCGGAGTTCTTCGATGATGGCATCCGACCCGCTCGGCTCACCCGGTAGCTCGGTCGCGATCACTCGGAGTTGCCGTCGCAGATTCTCCTCAAGATGGCGGGACCACTCTGCCTGAAGCGCCGGCGGCGGATGACAACCCGGCCGCAGGGAGCCGCCGGCATTACCCACGCTTTCCAGCAACTGCTTGGCCCGCCGCAGCCGCGCCCGGACGTACTCCAATTCGCGTTCGGACGGCCCGTCGGTCGGATTGCTCTCGATTGCCGGCGCTTTCGATGCCGTTGAATAGCCGAAAGCGCGAGTGACCGCGGCTAATAGACGCCGCCACCATGTCTGAGGCGCCTCTGGCAAACTACCAGCTACTGGAGCCGCCGCCGGCTGGTGGTCGAGTCGGTCAATCGTGGTCCGCAGCACTCCGCCCGCAGAACCCAACAGCAGGTGAAGTGGCCAGCCTCCGATTCCATCGAGCCCGAGAACGGCTCGCAGCAGGCGATCGCCATCATAGTTTCCGTTCGTAAACGCGCCAACCACGTCACGCACCCGGGTAGTCGTCTCGACTGGGGCGGATGGGCGATCCGACAGGACTTCACGGGCCTGAAACAGCACCAGTCGGGTCATTAGATCGGCCAGGCGGCGCAGGAGAAACTCCGGCTCGGTCGCGGGATAGCCAAACACCTTCACGTGTCCGGCCTGCGGAAATTCGTCGAAGACCTGGCGGCGATGCTGGGTCACCAGCGGTTCTGCCAGCAGGAGTCCGGAAAGAAGACGCCCGACGCATCCCACCATCGCGTCGGTGTCGAGTTCTTGTCCTGTGTTCAGCCTGGTTGAGACCAACCAGGGAACGGCGCGAGTGCCTTCCAGGTGGAGACGACGCTCGCGTGGCGGGTGTTCCCCGTAGTTAGCAAGCAGCACACGATGACATTCGAGCGACGTCACCTCTCGGCCTAGCTGTTCGAGCCACGTTTCACAGCGCTCCCATCCTAAGAATGCTGCTGCCCCCATGCCATACGCCACGGGGACAACGTGGACGCGCGTTCCCTCGGGAGGTAGGGAGATATCAAGATCGCGAAGACGATCGCCAAAATCGACGCGGTTGAATTCCTTGACCGCTTCGCGAACCTCCGCCTCCTCGGCCGCCAGCGTGACGAAACGCCGCGTGTCGCTGTCGAGCGCTCCGTACCACGGGTTTACGGTGGCGAGGGCGCGGTCATCCAGGGCCCACACGACGGAAGGGAAGATTCGAATCGTCACATCGCCACAATATTTTCGATGTCACTGCGAACCAGGTTGCAGATTTCCGTCAACGGTTGGTGGAGCGCCGGCGGGACACCGCCTTCTTTGAGTGCGCTATCGAGTTGAGCGAGGCGGGCCCCAATTGCCGCCTTAAACGCGCTGCCGTCATCCTGCCTCTTCTCCATTGTCTTCGCGTATCGACGGTTGAGTCCGTCACGCCGGAAGTGCGCCCGGGCGCTCTCAAGCGACGATGCTTCGCTCGCCCCCGGGAATTCAGCTTGATTGAACACGATCCGGTCGACCCTTACGGGTTTCACATCGCCAAGTACAACCGCGTAGGCAAAGAGGAGCTCGGCGCGCTCAGTGGTCATCGGTCGAATGTCGTGCTGAGACGCTTCTGGCATTTCTCCCAGCACACGCGAGGCCTGAACGGATGTCACGCTGCTCGCGCGCATGACCTCGGTTGCCTGATAGCAGTTTTGGGCCTCCTTGAAGAGCCAGAGCGGCCAGCCGAACGTGAGGTACAAAGCGTCGTCCCGGGAGGCATCATTGCTCGGTGCAATTTGAAAAGCGTTTTGATCGCCTGCCAGCGCGCGTTGCTCTTTTGCCCACTGTTCAAGTTTTGCCCGCTCTTTGTCGTCCATGGCCGTCAAGACGATCTTCAAGGGTGTCGCCCGCTGGGCCTCCGACATGATCTTGAGGAGCTCCGACTCCTCATCGACGATGTGTGCCAACGGCTCGCATGTCTGGACGCGGTTCTTGATTCGCTGCAGCATGTCACCGGGCCGCTGGGTGCGCTTGACGGCTTCCCGCTCGATGGCTGCCAGGGCCTCGTCCCGGAAGCGCCCCTCAAAGTAGACACGGCGGTCTTGTGGTGGAACGTCTCCGCCTCGGATGTTTGCGGCGAGGGCCTCACAAATGCTTGCGGTTGCGAGGTCGATCACGGCGTCGCGGTTGGCTACTATGGACGCGTCGATGTCAGTCTGGTCCAGCATCCAGGAATCACTGGGTGGAGTCCATCCGCGACTCGGTCGGCGGCCGAGATCGACTACCTCAGATCGCACCGCCTGTTGCATGGTCACGATCAATTCCGCCTGTTGTTGACACAGGCGGGCGAGTTCGGTTGCTCGGCCCTCGAAGTCTTTCCGGACAATCTGGTTCGCCTGTTCAACGATGCGACGGCGCGCCCACTCCAGAGCCGGTCCAGGATCTACCTTTCGAGACAACCAACCTCCGCCACATCGCCGCAATACGTCGACAACCGGCTCCACTGGTGACACGGCCTCGGAGAACCGGCCGAACAGTGACGCTGCGGCCTCGAGTGTCCGCTTTGCGCCTCCCGCGCGAAAGCTCCGATCGGCTACGAGGTCGGCCGCGATAGAGCGAACCCAGAGATCTTCTTCTTCTCGAGCCGGCAGGCTCCGTCGCAATCTCCGCAGGCCGTCGAGCGCGCCCGTTAGTTGGGTATCGAAGGACTGCAACGCGTCCTGCAACACACTTTTGTTGCCCGCTCCTTGAATGGCATCCAGATAGATCTGAAGGTCCGCCATGCCACGCACGGTCAAGATGTTGTCGGGTGTTGCATCGAGAATGTGAAGAGCAGAGCGATAGGCTTCGAATGTGTCCGTCAGCCGATCGCGAACGACCTTGTCGAGGTTCTGCTTCGTCTCCTGGGTCCATTCGATGTCACACACCTTGTCGCCGATCGGCTTCGCCACGTGTTCGCACCAGGCTGACATCAACCGATCGTGCGGCACCTCGAGCCACTCCACTCCGAATGAGCAGTAGATTGCAGGAAGGCCATCGCCGACTCGCTGTTGGCCAGGGTCGAAGTAGTTCTTGTAGTTGTCGATGTACTTCAGCGTCTCCTCGCCCATGCCGAGCGCCACCTGACCGTAGATAAAATGCGCGACGCGCTGCAGGACATCGGATTGGCGCGAGAAGTGAACGCCTTTCAAGCGCCGATCGGTAAACAGGTACACCTGGTTCAGCAGGGGAGGCTGCGGCTCGAACTCGCCGACGGGCAATGGGTACTTGATGGTCAGACCGCTTTCGGTCCAGCCGCGCGTAAGGAAATCCAGTTCGCTGAGTGCGGCCAGCGCATTGACCTGGCGTTCCCGCGCCTGATTGGAATCGCCGTCGCCGGAGGCGAGGTGGATCACGGAAGGCAGGGCGAAAACGCCCGTAATGGTGCCCCCGGAATACTGATAGCCCAACTCTCGAAAGAGGTGTCTCGCCAGAAACGCGACGTCGATAAATATGCCGGATCCGGTGCCGCCGGCAAGCGACCCGACGATGAACACCCGCGGAGTGAGCTTTACGTTTCCCAGACCTGCTTCAATCAGCTCTCTCTGAACGAGGTCGCTCTTGGGGCCTGCGAAGTCGCCCCGAAGCGCTTGGTGCACCTTGCTGAACTCACGAAAGAAGACCAGTCGGCCTACTGGGCGCCGGGCGCCCGCCCCATTGTCAATGAAACCGGGAACGAAGGCGTTCGGCGGGTACTTCCACCACCGAGCTATTTCAGGAAACAACGTGAGGTTCTGAATTACCTGATTCGCCTGGAATCCCCCCAGCTTCGTGAACATATCGTCCGGCAGGGGCCTGGCAAACTCGTGCTCTGACTGTCCGGCGGTGTCGATGGATCGGATCCGCACAGTGGACGGCAGTCTTTCGTTGGCGGATAGGTACCGCTCCCACACCAGACGGGCGACGATGTTGCCGATGCCGCCCAGGCCGATGATGAACGTCGGAGTAGTGATTTCTTTCATGATGTCAGCACCACCACGCTAGCCTCTCCAACTGAAGGTATAAGTGACCCGGTATCCCTCGTGTGTACACGTCCAGGTCGCCGTCCGACTAAGCTCAAACCCACTTTTCCTCAATGGTGGCCGCTTCCCTGGGAATTGGGGAGACAGCCACGGCTCGGGACTGTACAGAACCGCTCTTCTCCACATGCCGCTGGTGGCCGTGAACGAGCCAGGGCGGGCGAATAGACCCGGAATCGCGTCGCGGAACTCGGGGCGTCCGTCCCCCCCGATTCGACCGACTGCGGAAAACGGTTCTCCCGTCTCAACGGGCTGCCCACGGACGCTGATGATACTCCCTGCGGAGGTCCTCCTCGGGAAGACCAGCGTCGCCAGAACCACGGCCAACAGGACCAGTCCGGCGCCCGGCAGAGCCAGGCGTCCGCGTGTTGCTACCTCGCCAAGTGGATACCGAAGGCCAGTTCCTTCCGTCTCGAACCACGCGTCCTGAAAAAACGATGCGAGTGCCGGAGAGAAGATGGCGACGTCGAATTCCGCCTCGCTGTCTGCCGGGACCGCTGCGGCCTGTCGCACGCTTCCTACGACGAGACGACCCACTATTGGTACACCAGTCCGGTTCTTCAGCCGCAGCCACACGGGCCGGGCAACAGACGAGCGGAGACTGCCACCGAAGTAGGACGATTGCTCCAATTCGAGCGGCCGGTCAGTGGATTCGAGGCTACCGGCTGCGAAGGGCGGATCGAGAACAGGCGCGGAGAAGGTGGCGCGCCAGAGCACGCGACCAGGACGATCCACTACGCAGCGGCCTCCCCACCAACCATCCCCGGGCTGTCGATCTTCGTGGCGGCCATCGTCGTACAACGCGGTTGCAGTCTCAGCAGTCGAACCCATACTGATGCTTACCGACGCGCGGTCGAGAAACAGAGCGTGCCCTAGCGTCTCTCCAGTGGCAGGCGTCAGGTTGGCGGTACACGGAAAGTACAGACCGGTCGGGACCACAGCTGGGAGGTTTGCCCTCATATTCAGGTCTCCCGCCCCGTCTACGATCACCCGTCCAGGCACGCCGAGCGAGAGCCGGACGCGGCTGCCTGTGCCGCTTCCCTGGAATACCTGGTAGGCCGGCCCCTCAAGGACGGGCGCCGAGTCTGCACCAGCCCGGCCGCCGGGCTTTGAAGGCAAGTAGATTGCGCGCCACTCGGAGATCCACTGTGGAAGTGACAGATCCTGGCTGCCGGGCTGAAGCGGCTCGTCGACGAGCAGCCACCGACGGCCGAGGAGTTGAGCGACGGTCAGGAAGCCCGAGATCAATTCATTCGCGCTGGCCGCATATACCGACTGACCTCCCGTCAAGGTCATGAAGGAGCCGATCAGATCGCGGTCGGCTCGCGGACCCAGACCGAGGCCATGCACCTGGACGCCGCCAGATTTCAGGCTCCGGAGAGCGTCTGCAATCGTCTGGCTGCCTGCTGATTCAGGAGGGGGGTCGTGCTGGCCATCGGTGAGGAGAAGAACGTGTGGTGGAAATGCCGCGCGATCCCCTGCCGGCATCGACTGCACGAGTCCGTTCGCATACGCCAGGGCAGCTACGATATCGGTGCGCAGGTCACCCGCCGCACAGCCGCGTAGACCTGCCACCATCTGCCGTCGAGTGGCAGCCGAGAGCTGTTGAACGCCGGTGGCCATTGGCCTGACTGACGTTCCAAACTGCGCGGCCGCAATCCGATCCCCGTCGGGGAGCAGCGACAGCAAGAGCTCGGCCGCGTCGGCCCGCAGGCAGCCGGGATCGGACTGTCGCATACTGCCGGAGGCATCTACGAGGAGGATAAGGGTGGAGTGTCCGGGCGCCGCGGCGCTGGCGGCAGACACCGATGTGAATTGTGCGAGCGCGACAAGGCAGCTGGCCAGGAGAGTCAGGTGCTTCACGTCGACTCCTTTCGACTACGCGTCGTTCGCGAGTCCCATCTCAGCCAGATAGGGCGAGGGCGACGACGCCCGCCCGAGGATAGTGCCATCGACCAGGAGGTACAGCCGGCGGCGAGGGCGCGTGATGGCCACATAGAACAGCCGACGCTCCGCCTCCAATTCCCGTTCGGTTATCGCGAATGGGCTCGGCCAAATGTCGCTGTTGCAGTCGAGCACGACAACGTTGTCGAACTCCTTGCCCTTCGCCCTGAGAGCGGTCATCAGATGAACGGGCGCATTCCACGGCGCTTGGCCGGGTTGATCCGCGTCGGCGTCCGAGGGCAATCGGGCAAGTGTCGTGGCCGCCTTTTCGATGTCCCGGTAAAAGGCCGCGAAATCCGAGCCATACGGCGTCGCGTACTCCGCCAGATGCAGGAACGGAGGATCTAGGAAGAAGATGTCGTCCAGCGACTTCCCGTAGTCTCTCTGCAACCCCTCGAAATGGAGGCTGAGCGCGCGGATGGTGTCAGCCACTGATTCCGCCTGGAGCAGCGCGCGAATTGCCGCGTAGAACTCAGCAGACCTCTCCCCATCAGCGTTGGCGCCCTTCAACGGACCGCGGTAGGAATACAGCGCCTCGAGTGCGGACACCACGTTCGGTGGTCGCGCTGCGAGGACGTGAGTCCGAAGTCCTCCACGATCGACCTTGCTCAGCGGGTACCGCCGCACTTTGTCGGCCAGCTTGACTAGCGCCTCAACTGGGTCCGGACCGAAGGGGGATGGGTTTGACGCCTGGGCCTTCAGCGCTAATGCGTTCTTCAACTCGTCGAATGCATCGCTGAGAAGGACATGGAGATCTTCGGCCGCGCAGAAGGCGATGTCGTGACGGGCGAAGACGATCTGGTACGGGATGATCTGACTTCTCTTCCGGCCGATCAGCGCCAGGGTCTCAGGGCGGGGCCCAGTCAGCGCGGACCGCGCCAACTCCAGAACCCGCTCGATCCCGCTCTGCAAATTGGGCACCCGAACGACGTGGACTTCCGCGGTGGAGTCCGAGGCAGCGCGCACGTGCTTCAGGACGCGACGCCTGTTGTGCGCGATGAGCCGCTGGGACATTTCCACGATGTTCCGGGGAGAGCGGTAGTTCACCTCGAGCACATGACTGGTGTAGGCGCAGCCGATGTCGCGCTCAGGTTCCAGGATGAACTCCGGCGTGGCACCTCGCCATTCGAAGATCGCCTGGTCATCGTCACCGACGATGGTGAGCGAGGTCCGGTGAAGCGCTGCGATTGCCTTCAAGAGTTCGAGGTCCAACGGGTTGATGTCCTGGAACTCGTCCACCAGGATGTGGCTGAACCGTTGCGAGCCGGTCGGAGCGCGGCCGTCCCGCAGTTGTTCCTCGATCCCGAGCAACGCCCAGTACTTCTGGTCCTCCAGGGTGAGAAGCGCCGAGGCATGCATCCGCTCAATGGCTTCCCGCCAGAAGTCAAAGAACCGCGCATATACCAGAGGCCAGGGGTCGGCGGCGTCTCCAGGCGTGTCGTCGATGACCTCAATCGCTCGGAGCGTCTCAACGATTGCTCGCAGCGAACCTTCCATCCCGCGATCCGTCAGCCAATCGACGTGGGCGTGGAACTGCGCCTCCGTTCCGTCGCGATCATGCCTGAATCCGAGGCCTTTCAACTGGTCAGCCAGATCCATCACCTGCCGGGCTCCACGCGAGCGTCGCCTGCTGTCGGTGAGGAGCGCCTTCAGTTTCTCTTCCCGCTGCCAAGCTGGCTGCAGGACGTTCATCAGGCAGAAGTACCGATCGGTAGTCGATGCGACGAGGCGCGCGTTGGTCAAGCGAGGCCGGAGCCATCGAAAGCCCCAGCTGTTCACCGTACTCACGTCGACGAGAGCGCGGATCTCGTCGAAGGCAGGCACGTCGTGGAGCCGGGTCGCCAGTTCGTCACGGGCAGCCCTGGTGAATGTGAAGACCAGGAACCGTGGCTTCTCTTCGCTAGCCCGCCTGGCCACAGCGAGGCATCGATGGAGGATCGAGTGTGTCTTGCCGCTACCGGCAGGGGCCAAGAGCCGAACGGCAGTTCCAGGATCGGAGCAGAACCTCTGCTGGGACGAGTCGAGCCACACCTCAGGAGCCGCGACGGTCTCCATGGTCTGTCGTTTCTCAGAAGAACCCGAGTTTTGGGCGATCGACGTCCGGAACTGTACCCATGCGACGGCGGCGAAACCGGGCATCCGCGCGACAAGTCTACCCGATTTCCGGAGCCGCAAGTCTTTGAAATCCCTAGACTACTGAAGACTGGACCACCGCCCACCGATTGCGTCGTTCGCCGTTTGGCGGGCGATCGCGGCCGAACACGAGTGCGCGCACCTCAATCTTGGGACTTGTGGATGACAGGGTAGGTCACGTCGGTGAGTTCTCACCGTAGCGGCCGAGCGCAGACGGCGGCGGGGGCGCCGGCCCATTCTATCCCCCTGTCGAAGGGGCCGCCGTCCCTGAGGTCCCCATGCAGCGTCTCGAACACGCCATCCCGGGAGGGCCAAAATGCCGGGTTGCGCGCGTCGTAGATCAGAAGGGCGTGCCCATTGCTGCTTCCTGGCCGCTTTGAGGCCAGGATGTTCCGAACGAGTTGGTAGCGCGCTAGCATCGGACAGCTGTCGCGCTCCTTCCACTTCTCGATCTGCACGAGCCCCGGGATGTCGTCCCAGTACTTCACGCCACGGTCAGCGAGGGGGCAGGTCAAGCCGCCACCGCGCACGGGGTTTGCGCTGTCGCAGTGGCCTGTGTTCTTGGGTGGAAGTTGCGGACGCGAACACGGCCCGACCTCGGCCTCGGATAGCTTGCATTCGACGCACACCGTCGT
>Ga0315273_10005266_pt1 | contig 15998 bp, 14 predicted proteins | sample YL17G02_0_MG_FD_205753 | JGI IMG/M metagenome (GOLD analysis project Ga0315273, IMG submission 205753) | Sediment microbial communities from Yellowstone Lake, YNP, Wyoming, USA - YL17G02_0 | ecosystem: Environmental > Aquatic > Freshwater > Lake > Sediment | place: USA: Wyoming | collected...
GTGCGCATCCCGGTGATCGCCAGCCTGAACGCGGTCAGCCGCGACACCTGGGTGCGCTACTCCCAGGAGCTGGAGGGCGCGGGGGCGGATGCCCTGGAGCTCAACTTCTACGCCACCCCCAGCGACGCGGAGTCCGGGGCCGCCGAGATCGAGAAGGAGCAGCTGGCCGCCATCCGCGCCGTGGTGAAAAAGGTGAAGATCCCGGTCAGCGTGAAGCTCAGCGCCTTCTACACCAACCCCCTGCACTTCCTCACGGCACTGGACCGGGAGGGGGTGCGCGGCTTCGTGCTGTTCAATCGCCTGTTCCAGCCGGACCTGGACGCCGAGCGCGAGGTCAACCGCGACAACCACACCCTCAGCGCGGAGGGCGAGCACCTGGCCGCTTTACGCTTCACGGCCCTGGCCTATGGGAATCTGGAAGGGGAGCTGTGCGCCAGCGGGGGGATTTTCACGGCGGCTGACGCGGCCAAGCTGCTGCTGGCCGGCGCCGCCTGCGTGCAGGTGGTCAGCACCCTGTACCGCAACAAGATCGCCTACCTGGCCACCCTGGTCCGCGAGCTGGACGCCTGGATGCAGGCCAAGGGCTACCGCGACCTCGCGGCCTTCCGCGGCAGGCTCAGCGCCCGGAAGAACAGCGACCCGGGTTTCTACCGCCGGGCCCAGTATGTCAAGAACCTGCTGCGCGCCGACTACTCGGACTGAAGCAGGGCCTGAAGTTCGCGGTACGCCTCTTCCCGCTGCTCGACCTTGGTCTCCCGGATCGCCTTGCGCAGGACGTTCTCCCACTGGCTTTCGGGGAGGTGCTGCTTCATGTCGGCGAAAAGCCCCTTGATCTGCTCGTTGCCCTTGAGGTTGTAGATCTTCTTCTGGTCGTGAAACAGCAGGGTGCCCAGCTTCTTGAGATAGTCGCCGACCGAACCACCGCGGCCCTCCAGGCGCTTCTCGATGAGCTCCTGCTTTTTTTTGGCCTGTTTCAGGTCGCGGTCGATCCTGTTAATGTCCGTGCTTTTCATGGGAATACCTCGTATTGCAGCTACTATATCGCGAACAAAGCTCCTGAAACAAGCCACCTGCATGTTCATGCAGGCGGCGCATGATTTTTGATTGACAACCACCGGGGGCAGTGGTAGTCTGCGCTAAAACCGCTTGCAGGGAGGAGTGAATCATGGCCGACACGATCGCCAAGTTGGTGCGGGATTTCGTCACCACCAAGCCGGATCTGACTGTTCAGTGGGTCAAGGACCGGGGCGGGGAATTCCGCCCCGTGAGCTGGAAGGCTCTGTACCGGGACGTGAGTTCCTTCGCCGCCGGCTTGAGCGCCGTGGGGGTGGAGCGGGGGGACCACGTCGGCATCATCTCCGACAACATGCCCGAGTGGCTGGTGGCCGACCTGGCCCTGCAGTGCATCGGGGCGGCCGACGTGCCCCGCGGCTCGGACTCGACGGCCATGGAGATCGAGTACATCCTGGACCACGCCGAGTGCGCCGTCAGCCTGGCCGAAAACCAGGCGCAGCTGGAAAAAATTCTCTCGGTAAAAAAGTCGCTGAAAAAATTAAAAACCCTGATCGTCATGGACCCGGCTTTCAGCAAGGGCTCCCCCCGCAAGGACGGGGTGGGGATCTTAAGCTTCCGCGAAGTGCTGGACCAGGGCGGAGAGCTGCTCGCCCGCCGGCCGGACTTCGTGGAGAAGCAGATCGAGCGCAGCAAGCCGGAGGAGCTGGCGACGATCATCTACACCTCCGGGACAACGGGCGAGCCCAAGGGGGTGATGCTCTCCAACCGCAACTACATGCACCAGATCCGCGCGCCGCACACCCCGCTGGAGATCACCTCGGATGACGTCTTCCTGTCCGTGCTGCCGGTCTGGCACTCCTACGAGCGGGCCATCGAGTACGTGGCGATCTTCGCCGGCTGCTCGATCGCCTATTCCAAGCTGGTGAGCCAGATCCTGATCGAGGACATGGCCAAGGTCCGCCCGACGATCTTCCCCTCGGTGCCGCGGATCTGGGAGGCCATCAAGCGCGGAATCCTGCGCAACATCGATTCCGAGGGCGGGCTCAAGTCCGCCCTGGCCCATTTCTTCATCGCAGTGGGCGCTGGCCACGCGAAGATGAGCACCCTGTTCCGGGGGCTAGCCCCCCGCTTCCGGCGACGGTCGGGTTTCCTGGATGCCCTGGCCTCCTGCCTGCCGCTGCTGCTGCTCACCCCGCTGAACATGCTGGGGCAGGCGCTGGTGTTCAGCAAGATCAAGCATCGCCTGGGCGGGCGTTTCCGCTTCGGGGTCTCGGGAGCCGGAGCCCTGCCGCCGCACGTGGACTCCTTCTTCGCGGCCGCGGGCGTGCTGCTGCTGGAGGGCTACGGCCTCACCGAGTCCGCTCCCATCGTCTCGGTGCGCGACTGCCGCCGACCCGTTCCGGGGACGGTGGGCATTCCCGTGCCGGAGGTCGAGGTGAAGGTGCTCGACGAGCAGGGGCGGGAGCTTGAGCCTGGCCAGAAAGGAGTCCTGTACCTGCGCGGGCCCAACGTGATGATGGGCTATTACAAGAAGCCCGAGCTCACCGCCCAGACCGTTGACCGCGACGGCTGGCTCAACACCGGCGACCTGGTCGTGCTGACCCACAACCGCGAGATCCGTATCGTGGGCCGCGCCAAGGAGACCGTGGTGCTGCTGGGCGGCGAGAACGTGGAGCCCAGCCCGATCGAGGACGTGATCGGGGAGTCGGAGTACGTGGAACAGGTCATGGTGGTGGGCCAGGACCAGAAGTTCCTGGCGGCGCTGGTGGTGCCCAACCTGGACACCGTCACGAAGTACGCGCAGGCCAACGGCGTCTCTTTCGCCGGCACCGCGGACCTGCTGGCCTGCGAGCCCATCTACAACCTCATCATGGATGAGATCAACGGCCGGGTCTCGCTCAAGCGGGGGTTCAAGCTCTTCGAGCGCGTGAACAAGGTGAAGCTCCTGGAGCGTCCCTTCGAGCGCGGCAAGGAGATTACCCACACCCTGAAGCTCAAGCGCGACGTGATCAGCGACCTGTACAAGAAGGAGATCGCCGAGCTGTTCAGGGAGCGGCGTTGAGAAAGCCGTGAAGTCCCTCATCGTCGACGATGAGCTCACCAGCCGCGAGCTGTTGAGTCTGATCCTGAAGCCGTACGGGCCCGTGGACACGGCCAGCGACGGCCTGGAAGGCCTGAAGGCCTACAACCTGGCCCTGGGCCGGGAACCCTACGATTTGATCATGCTGGACATCATGCTGCCCAAGATGGATGGACAGCAGGTGCTGAAGTCCATCCGGCGCATCGAGCAGGAGCGCGGGGTGGTGGGCCCGGAGCAGGTGAAGATCGTGATGATCTCGGCGCTGGGGGATTTTTCCAACGTGAGCCAGGCCTTCGCCTCCGCCTGCACGAGCTACCTCACCAAGCCGATTCTGCCGGAGAAGGTCCGGGCCGAGCTGGCCAAACTCGGGTTCAGTGTATGAGCTGCTGCTCCTCCCCGCCGCCGGACCCTGGGACTACGCGGCCCTGGCCTGCACGGGGATCGCGGCCATCGCGGGCCACTGGCGCTTCACCGAAAAGGCGCAGGCCGAGATCGCCGAGGTCCTCAAGGAGAACACCGGCAAAGTCCTGCGCGTGCTGTTCAAGGGCTATGGGTGAGGGGGGCCCAAGTTGGGCCTGGCTCTGGAAGAGCTGAACGACCAGGACGAGAGCATAAGCGTTGACGGTATCGAGGTTCGGGTGGAGAAAAGAGCCGCCGGCTTCGCGGCGCAGAGCGTCGTGGACTACGTCGACTCCGTGTGGGGCAAGGGTTTCACCATCCGCCCCGCCCAAGGAGACTGCTGCTAGATGCGCGCGCGGCCGCCGGGGGTATACCTCTGCAGGAAGTGCAGGACCTGCTCCCGGTGGCCGCTTCTGCCCTTCGCCTCCCATTTCGCGAGAAACGAGGCGTAGCCGTGCTTCAGCAGGCTGCGCATGCTGTTTTGGGTGGGCTCCGGGAGGTCCCAGTCCCGGAACAGCCGGTCGATGAAATCCTCCACCATCTCCCGATCGTACTGCGGGAATAGGGCCGTCAGCAGGAACAGGGTGGGGGCCACGTCGAGGATGGAGTGCTGCTTGACCAGCAGGACCGCTTCCGTGATTCTCACGGCCTCCGCTCTCACCGCCGCGAACATCCGAACGAACTCCGCCCCTTGCCGCCTGTGGCGGCGCAGGATGCGGGCGGCGCTCAAGTGGTTGTAGCAGATCAGCAGGATGTGCAGGCTGGGGATGCAGTGCAGGTGCGGGTCCAGCAGGTAGATGACCGCGAAGTACGGGCGCATGGGCAGCGGGGCCCGCGTGGTCGTGGTCGACTGGCAGCGCCGGTAGATCGCCCCCGCCTCCCGGTACAACAGGCAAACCTCGTCCATGGACTCCCGGATGTCGGGAAGGCAGTCCCTGCCGATCCGGTCGTACCAGAAGCGCAGGGTCTTGAACCAGAAGGTGATGTAGCCCAGGTAGGTGAACACCTCCTGGGGGCGGAAGGGGATGTGCTGGTCCAGCGGATGCGAAAGACTGGCCACCGGGCGCAGCCAGGGCATGAGCAGGCTCTGGAACTGGGGCAGGAAGAAGTGGTCCACCGCGTGCCACAGGAGGGACAAGCTGCGTTTCAGCAGGCGCCAGTCGCCGAGGAGCATACGGGCCGCTTGCGAGGAAGGGATGTCGTGGATCATCAGTCGCCGGCGAGACTCGCTTGTAGTCGCTCGGCCCCCTGGCGGAAGGCCGCCGCCGCATTGCGGTAGGGGAAACCGACTACGACGCTCAGGCCTCCGTACGCCGTGTCGTGCAGAAAGCTGGTCAGCAGTTTTACATAGGCATCGCGCAACGGTCCGCCGGAGGAATCGCGGAACAGCAGCCGCTCCAGGTGCAAGGCCCGGACCACCGTGGAGATCTGGCGGAAGACCACCGGCGCCAGCAGGCGCACCAGCTTGAGGTAGCGCGCCCGGTAGGCGGGGTCCTTCTCCAGCAGGCTGCGGATCTGGCGGCGCCGGTCGCGTACGCTCTGGCCGCGGGAGTTGCGGCGCCGCGGCACCAGCCCGGCGACCAGGCGCACCACCGTGTCGGAGCGCAACAGCTTGTACAGGGCGAAGTAGAACAACAGCACCCCGCCGGGGTTGACCAAGGCGCGCTCGCGGGAGGCCAGGCGGTTCAGGGCCACCAGCAGCCGCCCCAGCTCGTGGTCCAGCGACCGGTCCGCGGGTCCGCCCGCCAGCCCCTGGGGCAGCCCCCGATGCTGCAGTGCGTCCTCCAGGAGGCGTATGACCTTGACCAGGGCCAGGCGCAGAGGGTCCCTGCGGGCCAGTTCGATCAGCCGCAGACAGGCCTGGCGCTCCGACGGACTGAAGGCGGGGGCGGCCGGTCCTCCGGGGGATTCCCGGTCCTCCGCCGGTCGGCCGGCCAGGGTGGCCAAGTACTCGCCGAGGCGCTCCAGGTATTCCTGCGGGTCCTCCACGCGCCGGTGCCGGCAGAGGTAACCCACCAGCAGCGGGGGCAGGGCGCGGGGCAGGGGCAGGTCGGCGGCAAGCCGGCTGAGGTGGCTCTCCAGCAGGTACTGCAGGGAGTCCAGCAGGAAGCGCTGGGCGTTCCTGCGCGCGGAGGGCTCGCCGCGTAGCAGGTTGAGCGCCGGGTCCTCGGGTACGAAGGCCAAGTCCGCGACCCGGGCGGTCTGGCCCGGGCCTAGGCGCAGTTCCTCGGGCACGTTGCGGTTGTAATTGCCGGTCACGTCCGTGGGATTGAACCCCGGCGGGGCCTCCGGCACGAAGCGGTTGTGCCAAAGCTGCACGTCCCGGCCGGGGTACAGCGCGAACAGGCGGCGCATATAGGCCCCGGCGGCTGCGTGCGCCGTGGGTTCCGGGTTGGTCACCAGGACCAGGGTCTTCATGAACGGCAGGAAGGCGAGGTTCTCCTCGTAGCCGGAACCGGCCGGCAGGTCGAAGATGACCAGGTCGTAGCTCTGCGCCAGCTCGGAGGCGAAGCGGCGGTAGATCAGCTCCAACAGCAGCAGGCTTTCGCCTTTGCCCAGCTTCGGGGCCGGGAACAGCAGGTCCATCTTCCCGAAGATGTTGAGGGTGAAATCCGCCAGGCGCTTACCGGCAGCCGAAAGACGCTCGGCGCTCAGGGCGGACTCGGACTCGGCCAGGTCCAGGAGGCTGGCCACGTCGGAAAGGGGGTCCAGGTCCACCAGGGCGACACGCAGGCCGCACTGGCAGTAGTAGAGAGCCAGATTCACGGCGGTGATGGTTTTGCCCACGCCGCCCTTCCCGGAGGCGATGGCCACCGAGCGGGCCGTCAGCCTCTGAAGATCACCCTGCTGCCGCGCCTCCCGCAGCAGGCTTTCCACCTTCCTGCGGGATTCCTCGGGTACGGCTTCCAGTTCGAGGGGCTCTTCGGGTGCCATGGCTGATATTACTCCTTATATCGGCGGTTGTGGTCAAGAGTGAATCCGGTTCTATCGACAATGACCAATGAGAGTATGACGGTCGAGAAACCAGAACCTAATCAAGACAAGGCCCGCATCCTGATCGTGGACGACGAGGCCCGCATGTGCCAGAGCGTCCGTGAGCTGCTGGCCGGCCAGGGCTGCCAGCTGGAAACCGCCGGGAGCGGGCGGGAAGCCCTGCGCCGGCTGGCGGAGCACAGCTACGACCTGGTCCTGCTGGACCTGGTGTTGCCCGACGTGAGCGGGCAGGACGTGCTTTCCTTCATCCGGGAGCACTACCCGCAGCTGCTCACGATCGTGATCTCGGGGGTGGCCTCCATTGACGCCGCGGTGGCGGCCCTGCACTGCGGCGCCTACGACTACATCCGCAAGCCGGTGGAGGGAGAGGAGCTGCGCAAGCGGGTGGCCAACGCCCTGGAGCAGAAGCGCCTCATCCGGGAGAAGGCGGCCATCAATTGGGAGCTGGAGCAGTCCCAGCGCAAGTACCGCTACCTGGTGGAGAACTCGCCGGACCTGATCTACACCCTGGACGAATGCGGGCGCTTCACTTTCATCAACGACGCCTTCGAGCGTCTGCTGGGCTACCGGCGCGAGGAGGTGGTCGGCCGGCACTACTCGGAGATCGTGCTGCCTCAGGACGTGGAGAAGTCGCGGTTCGTGTTCAACGAGCGCCGCACGGGGGGTAGGGCCGCGGCCGGCCTGGAGCTGCGGCTGCTGCACGGGCCTTCGCCGCTGGAGTCCCCGGACTTCCCAGTGGAAGTGAAGGCTCAGGGCATCTACGATCGGGAAACGGACCGCGAGGACAAGAACTTCCTGGGGACCTACGGGGTGGCCCGCGACCTGCGCGAGCGCAAGGCCCTGGAGAACCACCAGCAGCAGGTCGAGAAGATGGAAGCGGTGGGGAGGCTGGCGGGGGGGATCGCCCACGACTTCAACAACTTCCTGGCGGCCATCGTGGGCAACATCGCGCTGGCCAAGATGCACGCCCAGAACGACCAGGAGATCCACTCGCGCCTGGAGCAGATGGAGAGGGCCACGATGCGGGCTCGGGATCTGACCCGCCAGCTCATTACCTTCGCCCAGGGCGGGCTGCCCATGAAGAAGGCCGGCCGGCTGGCGGAGCTGATCCGGGAAGCGGCCACCTTCGTGCTGCGGGGCTCCAACGTGCGCTGCCGGTACTTTTTCCCGGAGGATCTCTGGGCCGGGGAGTTCGATCCGGGGCAGATCACCCAGGTGGTTCAGAACCTGATCATCAATGCCAACCAGGCCATGAAGGAAGGCGGGATCATCAACGTGCGGGGGGAGAACGTCACGGTCGCGGAAGGCTACCCCCTGCCCCTGAAGCCGGGTCGCTACGTGCGGATCAGTGTCGAGGACCACGGCTGCGGCATCCCGCAGGAGAACCTCTCCAAGATCTTCGACCCCTTCTTTTCGACCAAGAAGAACGGGCTGGGTTTCGGGCTGGCCACCTCCTACTCGATCATCAAGAGCCACGACGGGTACCTGACCGTGGAGTCCAGCGTGGGGGAGGGTACCCGCTTCTATTTCTTCCTGCCCGCCGCCGCCTCCGAGCTGCCGCCGCCGGAAGAGGGGACCAGGGAGAGGCTGTTCCGCGGCCGCGGCCGCATCCTGGTCATGGATGACGACCGCTTCCTGCAGGACGTGTACAAACGCCTTCTGGAGCGGCTGGGCTACTCGCCGGTGGTCGTGCCCGACGGCGAGAAGGCGCTGGCCAGCTACCGCCAGGCCCGGCAGGAGGGCCGGCCCTTCGCCGCTGTGATCATGGACCTGACCATCCCCGGCGGCATGGGCGGCAAGGAGGCGATCAAGCACCTGCTGGCCTTGGACCCGGACGCGGTGGCGATCATCGCCAGCGGGTATTCCAGGGACCCGGTGATGGCCAACTACCACGAGCACGGGTTCAAGGACCTGATCGAGAAGCCGTTCAGCAACCAGCGCCTGAGCGAGGTGCTCTGGAAAGCGGTGCGGGGCGGGGAGCCCCGCGGAACGCGCGGCTAAGGGTAGCGCAGCACCAGGCTATCCAGCTCCGCGCCGCACGGGGAGCCTCCCGCCAGCACGCGGTGGAGCGTGGAGAAAACCGGCAGCCTTTCCTCCCAGCCCGGGTAGCGGGGCTTCAGATACTGCGACCCCAGCCGGACGGCAGGATAGCCCTCCGCGATCTCCCCGCCCGCGCACATCCGCTCGTAGGCAGTAGCGGGGTCTTCGCCCCGCCCGACCCGCTCCCCGTAACGACGGTTGCGCCCGGACTGGGCGGTCACGTACAGGTCCCCCGCCCCCGGCAGGTCGAAGGCGGTACGCGCCTGTCCCCCCGCGGCCTCGACGATCCGGGCCATCTCCTCCAGGGCCTTGGCCAGCAGGAAGGCCTTGAGGTTGTCGTACAGCCGCCCCTCCGCGTTCCCGAACAGCCCGTCGCAGATCCCCAGCAGGATGGCGTAGGCGTTCTTCAGGGTCGCGCACAGCTCCAGCCCGACCAGGTCAGAGCCGGCGTGCACCCGATAGAGGGGGGTGCGGAAGGAGGGCAGGAAGCTCTCCAGGCTGCGGTCCGCCAGGGCGTAGACGCTGGCCGTCGGCACGCCTTGGGCCAGCTCGACCGCCTTCACGGGGCCGCCGATCGAGGCCCAGCGCAGCGGCCGCCCAGGGAAGCGCTCGGAGTGCATCGCCTCGGCGCACTCGCCGGCCCGCAGCGCGGCGCCGCGCCACGGGATGAAGCCCTTGGTCAGGGAGAAGATCGGCAGGTCCGGGCGGAAGGTGGGGCAGGGCAGGAGGCGTTCCAGGACCGGCACGAATCCTTCGGAGCTGATGCCGAAGAACAGGGCATCGGCCCCGGCCAGGGCTGGCTCCAGCTCGTCGGCCCCGAACAGACGGACGGCGGGAGGAAGGCTCAGGTGCAGCCGGGGGTGCGGCCCCCGCCGGCAGGCCTCCAGGAGCGGGTCGTCGAGCCAGGTGCCCCAGAGGCGCACCTCGTGGCCGCCCGCGGCCAGGGGGAAGGTGACCGCGGCGCCCATAAATCCTGCGCCCAGCACGGTGATGACGGACATGGGTCCTTGATCCCGCTCAGGGAACAGGCCGGAAGCTGCTGGCCAGGATCTCCCGGAGCCGCTTCAGGAATTGCGCGGCTTCGGAGCCGTTCACCGCGCGGTGATCGCAGGCCAGGGTCAGAGTCATCTGTCGCCGCACACCCAGCAGGCCACCGACGGCCGCCGGCCGCGCCTGGGCCGCGCCGACGCCGAGGATCGCCGCCTCGGGCGGGTTGATGATCGGCAGGAAGCTCTGGGTGCCGAACATTCCCAGAGAGGTGATCGTGAAGCTTCCTCTGACGCTAAGGTCCAGGCGTCCCTTGCGGGCTTGCTCGGCCTTGGCCTTGATTTCCTCCGAAAGCGCCCGGATGTCCTTGGTGTCCGCCTCCGGGATCACCGGGACCAAGAGGCCGTCTTCCGTGGCGGTGGCCACGCCGATGTTGATCGCGCCTTTGGCCGTAAGGCCCTGGTCGTCCACGTGGGCGTTCAGGCGCGGGAACTCGGCCAGCGCCAGCGCTGCGGCCTGCACCACCATGTCGGTGATCGTCACCTGGCAGCCGTTGCGGCGGTTGTACAGCTCCCGCCACTCGAGCGCCTCCTCCATGTCCACGTCCTGGAAAAGATAGAAATGGGGGATCGTGGATATGCTCAAGCTGAGCCGCTGCGCGATGAGCTGGCGCATCCGGGAGTGCGGGATGACCGTGTCCCCGCGCCTTCCCGCCGGCTGCTGCACGGCGGCCAGCACGTCCTTCTTCACGACCCGGCCTCCCGGGCCGCTGCCCACGAGGAGGCCGACCTCCACGCCTAGTTCCCGGGCGACCCGGCGGGCGCAAGGCGAGGCGAAGCGCCTGGTGCCGCGCGCCTGGCTGGCTGCGGAAGAGGGGGCGTAGCCTGCTTGCGGCGCGGAGGCGATGGAGGCTACCGCAGGGGTCGCGGCGGAGGCGGCCGGGCCTGGCGCCGACTTCGGGCTTGCGGCCGTTTGCTCCCCAGGTTCCCCGATGAAGGCCACCGGCTGCAGAACCTTGCCCTCCTGACCCTGCTGCACGACGATTTCGAGCAGGACACCGCTGGCCTCCGCCTCGATGTCGAAGGTGGCCTTGTCGCCTTCCACGGAGGCGACCACCTCGCCCTTGTGCACGCTGTCGCCGACCTTCTTGTTCCAGTGCGTGATGACCCCGGTTTCGACGTCCTGGCCGATCTGCGGCATGATGACGGGTATCATGGCCTTCTCACCTTAAAGCAGCTGCCTGACCGCAGCGACGATGTCCTGTTCCTGCGGCACGCAATGCTTTTCCAGGTTGAGGTTGAAAGGGATCGGGCTGTTCAGCCCGGCGAGGATGCGCACGGGGGCGTCCAGGTAATCGAAGGCCTCCTCCATGATGATCGAGGCGATGTCCGAGGCCACCCCGCCGCGGCGCACGGCTTCCTGCACGATGAGCACATGCTCGGTTTTGCGCACCGACTCCAGGATCAGCTCCCTGTCCAGGGGCACCAGCGAGCGGGGGTCGACGACCTCCACCTCAATGCCCTCCTTGGCCAACTGGTCGGCCGCCGCCAGCGCGCGCGGGACCATGTTCGACCAGGCGATCACCGTGGCGTGCCGGCCCGCGCGCTTGATGTCGCCTTTGCCCAGCGGGACCAGGTACTCCCCCTCAGGCACCTCGCCCTTGGTCATGTACAGCAGCTTGTGCTCGAGGAAAATCACCGGGTCGTCGTCGCGGATAGCGCTCTTCAGCAACCCCTTGGCGTCGTAGGGGGTGGAGGGCATGACCAGCTTCAGGCCGGGGGTGTGGTAGAACACGGCCTCCAGACTCTGGGAGTGCTGCGCGGCCAGCCCGTTGCCGCAGCCGCCCTGGGTGCGCAGCACCAGGGGCACCTTGCCGCGGCCGCCGGTCATGAAGTTGTACTTGGCCGCCTGGTTGACGATCTGGTCCAGGATCAGCATGGTGAAGTCCACGAACAGGATTTCCACCACCGGGCGCATGCCGGTAATGGCCGCCCCGACTCCCACGCCGGTGAAGCTGGCCTCGGCGATCGGGGTGTCCAGGATGCGCTTGGTCCCGAACTCCTGCAGAATGCCCTGGGTGACCTTATACGAACCGCCGCGCTCCGCGATGTTGCAGCCGAGGGTGAAGACGGCCGGGTCGCGACGCATCTCCTCCACGAGCGCTTCGTGCAAAGCGTCCCGGTACATGATGGTCCGTGTTCGGCTGTCCGTGGCTGTGCTCATGTTTATCCCCCTCAGTTGTACTTCTGCGCGACTTCGGCCAGGAACTCCTGCAGGTCCGGCTCAGGGCTGGACTGAGCGAAGCTCACCGCCTTCTCCATCTCGAGCAGTACCTCTTCCTCGATGGCCTTGACCTCCTCCTCAGCGGCTTTTTCCCGCAAGTATTTGCGGGCGATTTCCAGCGGGTCGTGCTGCATTTTGAAGTAATCCAGCTTCTCCTTGGGCATGTAGTCGCCGGGGTCGTTCACGTGATGCCCCTGGTGGCGGTAAGTCCTGCACTCGATGAGCACCGGTCCCTTGCCGGCGCTGCACTGTTTGACCGCTTTCTCGGCTTCCCTGTAAACGGCCATCACGTCATTGCCGTCCACTTGCGAAGCGGTCACGCAATAGGCGGCGGCCCGCTTGTACAGATCGCAGTCGCGGCTGGTCTTCTCGATCGGGGTGGAGGCGGCGAACTGGTTGTTCTCGATCACGAAGATCACCGGCAGGTTCCAGATGGCCGCCAGGTTGAGGTTTTCGCCGAAAACGCCGTTGTTGCTCGCCCCGTCGGAAAAAAAGATGGCGGTGACCCGGTCCTCGCCGCGGATGCTGGCCCCGAGGGCCGAGCCCACGCCCATGGCCATGCCGCCGCCGACGATGCCGTTGGCGCCCAGGTTGCCGGTCTGCACATCGGCGATATGCATGGAGCCGCCCATGCCCCGGCAGTAGCCGGTCGACTTGGCCAGCATTTCGGCGACCATCTTGTCAAGCGAGGCCCCGCGCGCGATGCAGTGTCCATGGCCGCGGTGGGTGCTGACGATGTAGTCCTGCTTCCGCAGCGCCTCGCATACTCCTACCGCAATCGCTTCCTCGCCCAAATAGGGGTGGAAGTACCCGCGTATGGCACCGCTGCGGTAGAGCTTGATGCATTGGGTTTCGAACGTGCGGATTTTGTAGATTAGGCGGTACATCCTGGCGAGCAACTCTTTGGATACCATCGGTGCGCTCTCCCTCCGAGACGTGCTAACTTGACGCACTAAGATAAGACAACAAGTTTCTGCCTGTCAATAGGCGATTTTGGCGATGCCCCCGAGAGCCAGGGTGCAGCAAGCCGTGGGGACGGCGCATGAGTATCGTATTACCCGGAAGGCCTGGCGCGGACGGCGAAGCTGTATCTGTCGCCGCGATAGATCGATTTTTCCATCTCGAGAATGATTTCCCTGCCGCAGAAGGTAACCCCGTCCACCAGGATGCCGGGGATGGACTGCTGCAGGTTGAAAAACTCACCTACCCCTGAGTCGATCATGAATGTCGAAAGCATCTGGTGGACTTCCTTCAGCGCCAGTGCGTACCTCTGTTTGTAGATCTCGTAGAGCGATCCGGAGAGTTCCTCGTCGATGATTCCCGGGCAGAGCTCCATGGAGATATACCGAACCTCGAGCATCATCGGGATCTCATCGGCGAATCGCAGGCGGTGGACCTTGTAAACAGGCCCCTTCATCCTGTATTTGCGGCCGTTGATCGAGGCCGCGTATCCCTCCTCGAGAATCCCTTTAAACAATAGCCGTGTCGAAGGGGTGTAACCGAGCTCCAGCATGTTGTCGGTAAAGCTGAGGATGCGATCCACCGAGCGAACAACGCTCTGTTTCCGGACGTAAGTGCCTTTACCCTTGATTTTCATGGCCCAGCCGCCGTTGTCGATCTCCTGCAATGCCTTGCGTGCCGTGGTATTGCTCACCTTGTATTGTTGAATTATTTTATTCTCTGAAGGCACCTGCATGCCCGGCAGGAGCTCTCCCTCCCTGATTTTCACGATGATGTCCCGAGCGATCGTGTAATATTTGGGGAAGATAGTGCCTTCAGTCATGTCTGCTTCGCTGTACTTTACGCACTAAGATACAAGGTTTGTTTTTGACTGTCAATGTTGCAGCAGCGCCTTGCCGCCCCTACAGCAGCTTCCGCATCCGTTCGGCGACCGCCGGCGCGGTGATCCCGAAGTGTTCGGCCAGCTTGGCGTACGGCCCGGACTCGCCGAAGCGCTCGATCGAGACCGCGTCCACCCCCTCCTCGAACAGCCCGATCCAGCCCTGGCGCACGCCGGCCTCGAAGGCCAGCTTGCGCGCGGCGGGCGGAGCCAGCTTCCGGCGCCACTCCGCGGGCTGCCGCGCGAACTCCTCGCGGCAGAGCACCGACAGGACGCGGATGCGGCGGTCCTTGAGCTGTTCGGCGGCGGCCACGGCCACGTGCACCTCGCTGCCCGATGCCGCCACCACCAGTTCCGGTTCACCGGCACAGTCCCGGACCACGTAGGCGCCCCGGCGCAGGGTGCTCCGCCAGGCGCCGTCAGCCTTGGCGAGCACCGGCAGGTTCTGGCGCGTGAGGATCAGTGCGGTCGGACCATCCAGCCGCTCGTAGGCCATCCGCCAGGCCTCAGCGGTCTCCTCGGCGTCGGCGGGGCGAAGCACCAGGAGATTAGGGATGCAGCGCAGCGCCGCCAGATGCTCCACCGGCTCGTGCGTCGGGCCGTCTTCGCCGACGAAGATCGAGTCGTGGGTGAACACGTAGATTGCGGGCAGCTTGGCGATCGCCGCCACGCGGATGGCGGGGCGCATGTAGTCCGAGAACACCAGGAAGGTGCCGCAGTAGGGGCGCAGCCCGCCGTGGTAGAGGATCCCGTTGCAGATCGCCCCCATGCCGTGCTCGCGGATGCCGAAGTGGAGGTTGCGGCCCAGGCGGTTGGCGCGGTTGAAGTCGCCGGCCTCCTTGACGTAGGTGTTGTTGGAAGGCGCCAGGTCCGCGCTGCCGCCGATGAGGTTGCCCACCGCATTGGACAGGGCGGCCAGGGCCTTGCCGGAAGCCACGCGCGTGGCCAGGGATTCCCCCGTTTTGTACTCCGGCATCGCCGCGCCGCTCAGGGCCACCTTTGGGGCCTGCCAGAGGTCCCACTGGCGTGCGAGCTCCGGGTTGGCAGCTTTCCAAGCGGCCAGTTCCGCCTCCCAGGCCCGGTGCGCGGAGGCCCATGCCTTCTGTTTGGCCGCGAAGTACTCGCGCACGCCGGGGAAGATGTGGAACATGGCTTCCTCGGGGATGCCGAGGGCCTGTTTTGCGCGCTTGCACTCCTCCGCCCCCAGAGGCGTGCCGTGCACCGCATGTTTGCCCTCCATGGTCGGCGCCCCCTTGCCGATCACCGACTCCAGGCGGATCACGGTGGGGCGCTCGGCGTTCTTTTTCGCTTCCGCGATCATGGCGGCGATTCCGGGCAGGTCGTAGGCGCTGCTCTGCATAGTCCGCCAACCGTAGCTATCAAAGCGCTTCAGCACGTCCTCGCTGAAAGCCAGGTCGGTGCTGCCCTCGATCGTGATGCGGTTCGAATCGTAGAAGACGATGAGCTTGCCCAGGCCCAGGTGTCCGGCCAGGCTGGCTGCCTCGCTGGCCACCCCCTCCATCATGTCCCCGTCGCTGGCGATGACGTAGGTATAGTGGTCGACGATCTTGTGCCTGCCCGCGTTGAACTTGGCGGCCAGCATGGTTTCGGCGAGGGCCATGCCGACGGCGTTGGCCAGACCCTGGCCCAGAGGCCCGCCGGTCACTTCCACGCCGGCGGTGACGCCGAACTCGGGATGGCCGGGGGTCTTGGATCCGAGCTGACGGAACTGTTTGATGTCCTCCAGGCTCAGCTCGTACCCGCTCAGGTGCAACAGGGAGTACAGCAGCATCGAACCGTGGCCGGCCGAAAGGACGAGGCGGTCGCGGTTCGGCCACTTCGGTTCAGGCGGGTGATGCTTCAGGACCTCACCGTACAGCAGGGCGCCCAGCTCGGCCAGGCCCATGGGCAAACCCGGGTGACCGGATTTCGCCTTCTCCACCGCGTCCATGGTCAGGGTGCGCACCGAGTTGGCCACGGCCTGTAAAGCCTGCAATTCCATTGTTTCCTCCGTTTTTCTATTCTATCAGTATTGTCAGTATTACTTAGTGCACTAGGTATTGTCAAATCGCCGTTCTACAAAGATTATAACCTTTCCGGGTATAAAGGGGAAGGCCGAGGAAGGGGCTCCGCGGCTGGGCCGACCTGAATATTTTATTCTTTATGCGGTATTAGTTTAGGTTGTACTGCTGCTATTTTAGCCACAACAAGGACGTCCTTGCAGGTGCTCGTAAAGCTATGGAAACAATAGTCGGTTGGATTCGGGATGCGAGCGGCGGCCGCGGCCTATGGTAGGGCGGCGGGTCCGGAGCTATGTGAGGCTGCGGGGTCGTGGGGAAAGGGGAAACGCGGGTAGAGCCG
>Ga0315273_10005267_pt1 | contig 15991 bp, 17 predicted proteins | sample YL17G02_0_MG_FD_205753 | JGI IMG/M metagenome (GOLD analysis project Ga0315273, IMG submission 205753) | Sediment microbial communities from Yellowstone Lake, YNP, Wyoming, USA - YL17G02_0 | ecosystem: Environmental > Aquatic > Freshwater > Lake > Sediment | place: USA: Wyoming | collected...
TTATAACCTGGAGGCTATACTTTCGGCCCCGTGTTACAACCTATAGGTACTAGGAGGCTCTATGGAAAGCACCACTCTACTGGTTGGAGCGCTGTTTGTGGCCGCCATCGCGGCCACCATCGCGTCCTGGGTCACGCTCGTGGTCATCCCGAGACTGAAGAAGAACAAGCGCGACTCCTGGAGCGTCGGAGACGCATCGACCCTGGCCTCCATGATTGATCGGTCCAACCGATACACGCACAGTATCCCCCCGGCCGATATGCCCAGCAGCAAGTACCCGGTGTCCCTCCCGCCCACCTTCTCCGAGGTCCACCAGCGCGCTTTGAACCTGCGAACCAACCTCCGCGACGCCTTCGTGCGCGGGGTACGGGCAGATGCCGAACGAACTGGGGACGGGGCGAGCAAGTACCCGGTGTCCCTCCCGCCCACCTTCTCCGAGATCCACCAGCGCGCTTTGAACCTGCTCGCCCCGTCCCCTCGAGCGCCCACCTTCCTCGAATTCCACGAGAAGAGGGTGTGGGACGAGGCGAGGGCCATCGAACAGAAGGAGTGGGAAGAAGTGTGGGCCCGCGTTGCTGAGGCGGACAAGAGGGAAATCATCAAAGCCGAGGTGGACAAGCTGAAGGACATCAAATCCGACCTCGAACGCCATCGGCTGACCAGAAGCGGCACGCGTCCGGACCCGGTCGGCGTCAGAACGAACGACGGGCTCGAGCTAGGTCTCGCGCTCGCAGTGGCGGCCACGATGGCCTCGGTGGCGAACACGTTGGGCGGTCCCTGTGACACCCCTCAAGAAAGTTAAAATTCTCCAGGTCGACGCCGGCGGGGAGAAGTACATCCCGTTTGCGCGGTCGATCGCGTTCAAGGCGCCTCTCGGGGCGCTGCAGCAGTTCATCATGCCCGACGGCGCAGTGGTCGTCGTGCACTCCCACGCAGATGTGGCAACGGTGAGGATAGCGGTACAGGAGGGAGGGTTCTGGTTCTCGATTGTGGCCGGAAACTACTACTACGCATTCGGGGATGAGGTAAACGTCAGCAACATCCAATTAGCCCAGTATCAAGCAGCCTCGCCGTACCAGGCAATTGCGTACAACTACGGCGGCGTGTATAGGACGGTGTCTGAAGTAAGGAACACCGCGGTGAGTGACACCTACGCTCACGTGATGTACGTCGGTAGCGGACTGGGCGACAGGGCGAGCGACACTGACACTGACGCCAACTACCCTAGCGTCGTGGTGCTTACTGACGGGAGTGCATGGGGCGAAACGCAGACGCCGTTCATAGTGAAAGAAGGAGAGAAGCTGCACTGCGCCCTGGACTATCTTGACGTTGTGAGTGGGGAATCTGGGCTCACGCACTCCGTGTTCAGCGTAACGCTCCTAGAGTGGGTCGGGAGCCATCAATTCACGACCCCGGACAACCTCATAATGATCGGGTCCGGGCGCGGGGTAATGAAATCGGACACCAATGGAACCGACTGGATTGCTGTGGGAGACCGCTATGTAGCGAGCATCCACAGGTACGCGGTGTACCTGAACGGGGTGCTCGACAACGACGTGAGCACCGCCTTCGCCGGGGCGAATGTGCAGCCTCTCGGCGGATACGTCCTTTCGGACTCTTCATACCTTACGCACGGCATTGCGTTCCAAAGTTCTGGAAACCCCAAACGGTGTGTAGTGAGCGATACTAGCACCTCGACAACCACGATCACCTCGGTGAACAACATCGTAGGTAATGCAGGGGGGTTCACCTCCATAGACTCGGCGCGGGTGCACGGGTGCATCGTGTACGAGTATTTCGACTTTGATTGGGACAGCGGAACGGAAACGTCGACCGGGGACTTCGCTATCTGGGAGTGGGATGTAGTTGACGGGGTAGAGTTTGCGTACGGCCCGTTCACTTTCCTGCAGGACTCTCTGCTCAACGACCCAGACGGAACATCTCTTTTCGCGCTCTATGAGCCTTACATATCAAACGCGCAGTGCGTGACGAACGGGTCAGTTCACTGCACGCTTCATGTGCATCGTCCTGCGAACGGGACGTTAAACCCCGGCATAGCAGACAAGGTCAGAGTTAGGTTCTATGAAGGTACGACCTACCTCGGGACAACGGTGATCGACTTCACGTTTGCGATGGCCACGAACTCAGCATACGGCCGTACCCCACTGGTGGATAACCCACCCGGGTTGGGTGACGCCCAACTGCTGACGAGCGCCGGAGTGTACACCCTGTCACTCAGTGCGAAGCGGAACAGCAATGGCGCTGCGTTGTTTTTCAGAGGGGAATTTACTGCGGGTGGATCGCTTACACTGGCGGAGACTGCGGGGGTTTGGGACAACCTAGTGGTGGCGCAACCGACAGACACTGACACAACTGGGCGAGGCGTGCATAGGGCAGTGCCATGAGTGAAGACCTAGTCCCAGTCCAGGAGTGGTTCACTGAGACGAAACGGACGAGCACACACCCGACACAGGGACGCAGGATCACCCTGGCCGGAGTCACGTTTGACGCGCGGTTGCCCTATGAGCTGGTGATCTCTGCTGACGAGGCCGAGAGCATCTTCGAGAAGTACGGGGTGACGCAGGAGCGCGCTTTCTTGCTCATGCAGAACCCACTATTTCAGCGTGCGCTGAAAACGGCAGAAGCAGAACTGAAGGAGTCCGGGATCACGTTCCGGACGAAGGCAAGGCTGATGGCGGAGGATCTGCTCGAGGAGGGGTATCAAATCGCCACGGACCCGGATGCGCCGGCAAACGTGAGGGCGAGCATCATTCAGTGGGTGGCGAAAATGGGCGACCTGGAGCCCGTGAAGAAGGACGGCATGGTGCAACAGGGGGGATTCACACTGCACATAGACTTAGGGGGAGGGGACGGAGCGCCAGAAAAGGGGCGGAGTATTTCGATCAAGTCGATAACTCCGCCCCATGGCCCTGATGCAGTTGACTTGATTCCTGGGTTAGATGGGATCCTAGTACCAATGGGGGAGGAATATGATGACGGTAGAATCAGCGGAATTGCCTGAAGCACCGAAAGCTAAGTCAGTGATCGTTCACCTCGCAACGAAAGTTCCGGTTGAGGGGATCACCCACAACACCGGGATCGCGGCGGCCCTTCGGGATTACGCCGACTACATCGAGACGTGCTCTGCGAAGTTCCTCACGTCATACATCGTCTCGATGATGGATGATGACTACGGTGTCCACACCGTCGGGGACGCGCAGAAACTCACCGAGTTCCTTGGTTTGTTTGAGGCGGTGAAGCTGCACGCCGTAATCGAGGACGCGATGAACAGGCGCTTCAGGAAGTGAAGTTCGTATCCCCCGGTCCGGTAGCATCCGGATTCCTCCGGAGCGACGCCAGATGGCGGTTGCTCGTGGGTCCATTCGGGTCCGGGAAATCATCGGTGTGCACAATCGAGATCCCGCGCCGGGCCGCGGAACAGGAACATGGACCGGACGGGTTCCGGCATACCCGGTACGCGATCGTACGGAACACCGGGCCACAGCTCCGGGACACGACGATCAAGACCTGGATGAACTGGTTCCCGAACGGAAGCATAGGCCACTGGCATGCCACGTCCAAGACCTACTTTATCAAGGTGGGAGACCTGCGAAGCGAGATCATGTTCCGGGCCCTGGACGACGAGCAGGACATCAAGAACCTGCTATCCCTCGAGCTGTCCGGCGCGTGGTTGAATGAGTGCCGTGAGATCCCGTGGAAGATCTTCGAGGCCCTGGACGGACGGATTGAGCGGTTTCCGAACGATGAGATCCACGGGAAACAGACCTGGTGTGGGATATGGTCAGACACCAACCCACCCGACGAAGACACGTTCTGGTGGGCTGCCGCCGAAGGGCTGTCCACTGACGTTGAGAACGAGGAGAAGTTCGGGACAGAAATGCCGTATGGCGAGACCAACGGGTTTGACTCGTTCATTCAGCCGTCCGGGCTCAGTGAGTTCGGTGAGAACAAGGTCAATCTTCCAGTGAAATACTACGAGAACCTGGCGCGCAACAAGACGAAATCGTTCATCGACATGTACGTGCACGGCAAGTACGGCAAGGGAAAGGGCGGGACCGCGGTTCACAGTGAGTTCGACCCGAGTATCCACGCCATCGGCGCGCTTGAAGCGAACCCGCATAAGGCCATCGTCATCGCCGCGGATTTTGGGTTGACTCCCGCGGTGGTGTTAAAGCAGCAGGGTCCGCTCGGGCACATCCTCACCCTGGCCTCCATATCCACAAAGGGCATGGGCCTCGACAGGATGATTGAGGAGCGGCTGAAACCCCTGCTCAACAGCAAGTACCACGACTCCAGGTTCTACGTCACAGGTGACCCGAGCGGGGCCACCCCAGACCAGTACGTGGAGAACACGGCCCTGAAAATCTTCAAGAAGCACGGGCTCACCCAGGTCAAAATGGCGCGGACCAACGACATAGTCGCTCGAGTAGGCGCCACAGACCACTGGTTAACCAGGAGCTTCAGCGGTTCGCCGGCTTTCCAGGTGGATAAGTACGCCGCCCGCGGGTACGTCCGGGCCCTCGGCGGGGGGTACCACTACCCGATAAACAAGAAGGGCCAGGAGCGCGACACCCCGGAGAAGGACTTCCACAGCCACGTCGCTGAAGCTGGGCAGTATGGAGACCTGCTATACTTAAGAGGTTTCCATGATGACAGCGCGGCGCGTATCCGACAACGCGCCCGATTCGTGAGCACCGGCGTGAAACCAGGTTCATACACCAAGAGGTAATCCAATGGCATTACAACAACCCACTGAACGTAATGGATACGTCGTCCGGAATTTCGGGCAGCGAATGTGGGACCTGTTCGGGGACTATAAGAAGGACCGGAGGGCGAAAGAGGAGCAGATGATGAAGAACCTTCGCCAGTTCAACGGTGAATGGGACCCAGAGGTTCTGCAGGAAATGCTCGACACCCAGTCCCGGGCGTACCCGAGGCTTACCCGGCGCGCGGTGATCGGTACCGTCTCCAGACTGATGGAGATGATGTTCCCGCAGACCGAGAAGAACTGGGGCGTTGAGCCCTCTCCGATCCCGGAGGTGGGCCTTGCTGAGACGCAAGAGGTACTCAATGCTCTCATGGCCTCGAAGGCCGCAGAGAGCCCTGACGGGCCGCCAGCGGACCTCACAGACGGCGAGATCGAGGAAGCCATCAAGGAGTACGCGCAGATGCGCGCCCACCGGATGGAAAAAAGGATGGACGACCAACTGACCGAGATGGACCACATAAGCCTCTCGAGGCAGGTCGTGTTCTCCGGGGTGCTGTACAGCTACGGTGTGACAACCGGCCCGCACACCCGCATCGTCAAGAAGCGGACCTGGAAGAAGTCGGCCGGCGGGGGCTACACGGCCGTGGAGGTCACGGAGCGCAAACCCTACTACATCTACGTCAGCCCGTGGGACTACTACCCCGATTTCGCCGCGAAAACGATGGAGCAGACTGACGGGTTCTTCATTCGCCACATTATGTCCGTGGGGAAGGTCGAAGACCTGAAGGGGCTGCCTGACTACGACATCAATGAAATAGCCTCCTTCCTCTCAACCCACACCTCCGGGAACTACACGGAAGAGTGGTGGGAGTCAGAACTGCGGGCTTCAAAGGTAACTGACCGATCGAACGTGTCGAACCTCACCGGCCGAAAGTATGAGATGTACGAGTGGTGGGGAACCGTGACGGGAATGGACCTGCAAGCCTGCGGCGTGAAGTGCGACCCGGACAAGCTGTACGAGGCGAACATCGTCGGCATTGATAACTTCGTGTTTAAATCGGTGATCACGCCGTACATCGCCCACGCCCGCCCGGACCATCTATTCATCTACGAAGAAAATGACTCATCGCTGTTGGGCGCCGCGCTCCCTGAAGCGAACCGTGATTCGCAGATGACAGTGGCGTCCGCCGCCCGAATGCTAGTGGACAACGCTAGTGTAGTGTGCGGCCCGAACCTCGAGGTGAATATGGACGCGTTGGACCCGGGTACCGACCCGACGATCCACGCCTTCAAGGTATGGCCGAGGAACAATGACGAGTTGCCGGGCAACGTCCCGGCGGTGCGCAACATCCAGATCGACAGCCACATCCCTGAACTGCTTCAGGTCATCGACCGGTTCACGGAGTTCTCGGAGATGGAGACCATGATGCCCCCGAACACCCTGGGGCAGGTGAAAGAAGGAAGCGAGGCGTACCGAACCACGACCGGTGCGAACGCCCTGCTCAGCCTCAGTTCGTTGCCGATCCGGGATACGGTGCGCAACTTCGACAAGTTCACGAAGTCCGTGGTCGGGTCGCTGTACGAGTACAACATGGAGTTCGGCCCCGAGACGGACAAAGGGGACTTCCAGGTGATCGTCCGCGGTGCGACCTCACTTATCGCCCGGCAAGTACGACAGGACTCCCTGGACTGGCTGACTCAGGGCCTGGCTCCTGACGAGAGGATCTACGTGAAGAAGCGCAAACTGGTGGAGGAGAAACTGCGCGTCCGCGATCTCGACCCGGTTGAGTACATGGAGACGCAGAACACGGTCGACAAGCTGATGGCGCAGCAAAATGCCAAGGCAGACCAAGCCTCGCAACTGGCCAACGAACAGGCCGCCGCAGACATCCGCGCAACCATCAGCAAGGCGTTCAAGGACGTTGCCACCGCCGGCAAGATGAACACTGAGGCGAACGTGTCGACTTTCAAAACAATCATCGACGCATTACAGGGGGTACTAGATGACCAGGCAAGTGTCCAGGGAAAGGGAGGCGGATCTTAGGGGACTCCTCCATGCGCAGCAGGCAAGTGCTGAAGTAGCTGCGTTCATTGAGTACCTCCAGGTCCGGATGGACAAGGCTCTCCGCCGCTTAGCTGGCGCTGAAGAGGCCGCGGAGATTTACAGGCAGCAGGGCGTGTACAACGAATTGACGGACATCATTCAATCGGTCCGCAAGCAGACATAAGGGGAGGAAGGTATGGCAGAATCAGTAGACGACTTCGCTGCAGCTTTTGAAGAGGCTGCTACCGTAGCAGACAAGACTCCGGTCCCTACACCAGGCAGCCAGGACACGGATCCGAAGAAGGAGGAGGTCGCCCCGAAGAAGGAGGAGGTCGCCCCGAAGAAGGAGGAGGTTGCCCCGAAGAAGAAGGAGGAGGTTGCCCCGAAGAAGGATGAGCCCGAGTTGGAGGACGACCCTGACGCCAAGGCCAAAGCGGACGCTGAGGCAGAGGCGTCGCGGGCAAAAGCCAAGGTCGACGAAGCGGCCCGCATCAAGGACATCAAGGATCGGGCCAAGGCTGAAGCAGAAGCCCGGCGAGAGATCGAAGCCGAAGCAGCAGCCAAGAAGGCCGCGGAAGAGGCCGCGGTCAAGAAGGCCGCCGAGAATACGGCGTTCCCAGACCTTGAGGTAAGCGAGGACGAAACGGCGGCGATCGCTGCGCTTGAGAAAGACTGGCCTGAAGCCCACAAGGCCGTGAACAGCATCCTGCGCCAGCGCGAACACGGTATCAAGAAGCTGTTCACGGACACCCTGCGCGAAGTCATAGCCCATGTCTACAAGGACATTGGAGCGCTTCAGGGGAGCGCCGTAAGCAGCGAGGAGGACCGCCACTTCAGTGCCCTCTCTCGAGCCAACCCCGATCTGGACGAGCTTATTCCCCCCGGGAAAGAGGATGAGGGGCCCCTAAAACAGTGGGTTGATTCCCAACCGAGCATCTACAAAGGCGCGTTAACCAGGGTGTACAATGAGGGCACAACGGCCGAGATGCTCGAACTCATCTCGACGTACAGACAGGCAACCGGTAAGATGACCCCTGGTGCAGACCCCGACGCTGCCGCAAAGGCGAAGGAAGAGGCCGAGGTCGAGAAGGCTCGGAAGGCGGCCGGCTTAGCTCCGGTGCCCTCAAAACGGACTACTGTCCGTACCGCGCAACCGGATCCCAACAACTTCGACGCCGCCTTTGAAGAAGCTACGGCCGGCGAGAAAATACGCTAACCCCAGGAGACCCACCAGATGCCCACCAAAAGCATTGCAGCCTCGCAGATGAGCGACCAATACGCTAAGGACCTCATGCGTGCGAGTGCACGAGACAGTGCCGTCATGACGGTTGAGGCCAACCGGGTGAAAGACCGGGCGAAGTGTACGATCTTCAGCTCCGCCGCCCTCGCTATCGGAACCGGCGCCGTCAGCGCGGTCAAGATCATCACGGGCTTCGTCGCCAACATCGCCGGAGTTCTGGTGAGTCGAGCCGCCGCCGGTACAGAGTTCACCTTGTCCGGTACGGTGGTGAACGCGACCTTCAACGTGTTCGCCCTCTTCATGGACTCCGCCGGCGCGCAGACCTCCGCGATGGGTACCGCCGGGGCCACGTTGGCGCTCGTCGTGTTCCCTACGATCCCTGTCGACAAAGCATGCGTCGGGTTCATCATCGTCAACCCTACCGGAGCGGGCAACTTCGTCGGAGGCACTACTGGCCTGGCTGATGGCACCGTCATTCCGAACACCGTGTACGTCAACACCGTCGGCTTCTTCAATCCGAAGTCTCTGGCGGTTACCCTCGAAGTCAGCGAAAGCTAACCGTCCCGTAGTCGGATAGGTCAACACCTCAACAAACCAAGGAGCACCCTCAAATGACCGTTCAAACCTACGGCGACATCACCCCCCGCACTGCCGCGCACGCCGTCGTGCAGATGCTGCGCCGGGGCCTTCCGCACCTGATCATCGAGAAATTCGGTCAGGTGTACGTCATGCCGAACAAAGTGACGAAAGTTGCGAAGTTCCGCCGGTACAACGCCCTCGCCCTGAACACCACTCCCCTCGTTGAGGGTGTGACTCCGTCGGGGAAAAAGCTGACCGTTACGGACGTGACCGCCACCCTCGAGCAGTACGGCGACTTCGTCCCGTTCTCCGACGTGATCGAGGACACCCACGAGGACCCGTACCTGCAGCAGCTCACCGGTGTTCTGGGTGAGCAAGCCGCGCAGTCGATCGAGACCATGCGGTACGGCGTCATCAAGGCCGGCACCAATCGGTACTTCTCCGACGGCTCGGCCCGCGTCGATTGCGACCAGCCGATCAGCCTCGGGCTGCAGCGCAAAGCGACCCGTGCCCTGAAGCGTCAGAACGCGTCGATGCACACCAGCGTCGTGGCCAGCACCGCCAGCTTCAACACCCAGCCCATTGAGGCGGCCTTCATCGGGCTGACTCACGTGGATGTCGAAAACGACATCCGCAACATGAGCGGCTTCATCAACCCGAAGAACTACGGCACCAGCACCCCGTGGGAGAACGAGGTCGGTTCGGTCGAAGACGTGCGCTACCTCCGTAGCACCATCTTCGTCAGCTTCCCGGACGCGGCCACCGCCGGCACGCTCGGGTCGAACATCTCCACCACCGGCACCTACGCCGACGTGTACCCGGTCCTGATCATCGCGAAGGACGCCTACGGCATCGTGCCCCTCAAAGGCCAGAACAGCCTCGGCATCATCGTGAAGAACCCGGGCAGCTCCGGTTCGGCTGATCCGCTGAACCAGCGCGGTACCGCCGGCTGGAAGACCATGCAAACCTGCGTGATCCTCCAAGACGCCTGGATGGTGCGGCTCGAAGTCTCGGCTACCAACTAAGCGAAGAACGGGACCCCATAGCACCGGGGTCCCAGTCTGAGCCCCCCACACATCCAAGGAGAAACAAATGCCTCTAGTTTCCACTCAATACGAACATGACGGTATCGTGCGGATTGCGCGCGGTAGCCGCACCGGCACCCGCACCGCTGGGAATTTTACCCTCACTCTCGGGTTCGACCCCAAGTACGTCAAGGTGACAAACCTGACGGACCGAGTCGGCGCGGAGTGGTGGGCCGACGGTACGGACGGGACCAAGGAGCTGGTCAGTGTGGCCGCCGGTACCCGTACCTACGCCGACGGGGGCATCTCGGTGGCAGCGGGCGTCGTATCCGTGGTTGTCGCCACCGTGGGCCTAGAGACCGACAACGACGACGTTGTTTGGGAAGCCCACGGCTAAGGGGCTGCCTCGACCGCAGCACGGAGGGCGGCATTAAACTGCCGCCCTTTTTACTTTGGAGGGAACTATGGGGTATAATGAATGCGTTGCCAGGATCTACACAGCCGAAAACGGCTGGACTGTGGAGATCACGGAAAAGAAAGAGAGGACCAGCAAAAAAGGCGAGTTCAACCCACCCGTTGAAAAGACCTATCTTGCAACCAGTTGGGCTGATGTCCTCAAGTTGCTGAACTCCAACGTGAAAGGTAAGGGCAACGACGCGGACTACGCTGAGGCGTTTGGAGCAGCCGACAAAGACTAACACACGGAGGGGAAAATGGCAAAGAGAGGGTTAGAACTAGGGGCACCAGAGGCACCAGAGTCCGGGACCTCCCCGGAGCAACTTGCGGTGATGCTGAAGAGGATCCAACAGCTCGAGGACGACAAACAAGCCCTCATTGCTGAACGCGACGCGAAGCTACACGTACCAGCCGACGGGTCGGCGAACGAGTCTCGTGCGAGCACGAGGGTACGGTACCGTATCATCATCGAGGAAGGCCGCGAAAAGAACGCGCTGACACACGTATTCGTCGGCGTAAACGGACGCGGGTACAGTATCAAGCGAGGAGCGGCCGTCGACGTTCCGCCCGAGGTGATAGAGAACCTCAAGGACGCTGTGGAAGTGACCCAGGTCTCTATCGTTGACGAGGAGCGCGGCGTGGTAGTTGGCTCGCAGGAGCGCCGGGTCCGCCGTTTTCCCTACACCGTCCTGGGCAAGTCCCGCGACGAAAGAGGCGGCAAACTGATGGAGGACGATGCGTTGACTCTTGACACCGAACGCATCATGTAGAACATGGAACTAGGCGAACTGATTGACCACTTCCGAACTGTCTACCTGGACGACGTAAGTAACCAGGTAGATGGGCAGCCGGACGAGCTGTTTGGCCACGAGTCAATCGTTCGCCTATTTCAGGCTGGGCAGGATGAGTTTGCCAGGAAAACCTGGTGCATCGTGGACGATGAGCAGGCGGCCATCTGCACCATCAACCTCGACCTGGACGCTACGAACAACAACGCGAATTACACTGGGGAGCAGCTAGTTCCGTACTCCCCGAAGATCATAAAGGTCATCCGTGCCAGGTTCTCTGATTCGGACGTTCCGATCGCGCTCACCGGGTTCGGGTACTCTGAACTGCGCTGGTTCCCGACCGCCGGAAATCTGCGCCCGTTCGACGTGAACGTGGTCTCGAGCCTCACTTCTGGGCGCCCCGCGTCGATCTTCTTCGACAGCGACAGCGTGAGGATGAAGTTCGATCGGCCTCTCGACGCCAGCACTTCCGCCCTTGACCTGATCATGCGCGTGGTGCGGAAGCCGATCACCGCCCTCACCTCAGATGACCTCGAGGCCAGCCCAGAGATCCCCGAAGACTACCACTTGGCGCTGTGCGAATTCGTCGGCAAGGAACTCCTCAAGGGCCCGAACATTGACGCTGATGGGCGCCAGCTTCGCGCCAACTACGCGCAGAACTGGCAAGCGAGAATCGTCGAAGGGAAGAGAGAGATGCGGAGGCGCATGCAGGGCCCCATTGGATGGCGATTTGGCGCCTGGGCCGCGTAGATGGCCGGCATTGATCAAGAAGAACGCGCCTTCGTTCTGAAGGAGTTTAACGGCCTCCGCAATGATGTCCCAGAGGAATCGTTCGACGCGGGCGACCTCAGTTCAGCCGTCAACATAGAGATCGACAACGCGAAGCGTATTCGACGCCGGAGTGGGTACGGAAACCCGCTCATCACCGGGGCGAATGAATGGCTCTGGACCGATAAAGACCGGGTGTTCTGTGTACGCTCTGGCACAACCCTGGTCGAACTGAAGTCCGGGCTCACTACCTTCACCACGCTGCGCAGTGACCTCACTCCAGGGCTGCGCATGGTGTACACCAACCCCGCCCCGGGGTTCATTTACTACTCCAATGGTGCACAGAGGGGCGCGATCGTCAGAGGCACACACCGCACCTGGGGCCTGGACAAACCTATCGGGACCGGGACGGCCACTGCGCTTGGCGGGTCGTTGCCGGCCGGAACATACCGGCACCTGGTTACGTTTGTCCGGCTCACGGGCGAGGAGTCCGGGGCCCCGGTATCCAGTACCTTCGAGGTCCTAGCCGGCCAGGGCATCAAACTGGTCGACATCCCCATCTCCCTCGACCCCGGTGTGGTGGCGAAGAAGGTGTACTTTTCCACTCCAAACGGTGAACTGCTGTACTGGGTTGGGACCATTCCCCCCGCGCAGACTGACTTCCTATACCTGGCTCAACTCCCCAGCGAGTCGACGTGCCAAACAGAGCACCTCGGCCCTCCCCCCGCGGCCTTCGAGCTGACGAGTTACAGCGGGTGGATCTTCGCCGCCACTGACCACGCAGTACGAGTGAGCGAGCCATACCAGTGGGACCTGTGGGACCCCAGAAAGGGGTTCAATACTGGCACCCGCCCCCTCCTCCTCGCCGCCGTCAATGATGGGGTGTACCTCGGTACTGAGAGCTACATCTCCTATATGGCTGGAAAATCTCCTGACAAAATGGAGTTCGAGCAGATCACAGACTACGGGGTGATCCCGGGTACCGTGTCGATCGGAGGGGCTGAACAACTGGGAGACGAGAAAGGGCCGGCCGTCATCTTCGCAACTCAGAAAGGAATCTGCGTAGGACTCGATGGAGGCCGGATCAAGAATGTGACAAGAGGGCGATTCGCATACCCAAACCAGCAGCGCGGAGCGAGTGTAGTTCGTACTATCAGGGGGGTTCCTCAGTTCGTGGTAACATTGCAGGGTACAGAGGAACCGTCCTCTGAAGCCTACTCAGAACAGACCTAATAGGAGCACCCAATGGCCGTTCGTCTATCTACCTACGCCCGGAACTTCCTTCTGAATTTCGGTTCGCTGAAGCAACTGCTCTCTGGTGGGGAAGTTCGCATCTTCACCGGGTCTCAACCAGCCGCCGCTGACGACGCCGAAACCGGGACCCTTCTGGTGACGCTTACCGCCTCGAGCGGCGCACGCACCGCGGAAACTCGTTCTACGGGGACGATCACCCTCTCCGGGACCAGCGGGACCTGCACGGGCGTGACGATGGACACGTACCAGATCTCTGGTGCGACTATCACGTTCGACACGACCCTCACCATCACCGCCGCCGCCCTGGCCGCGCAGATCAACAAGTACGGCCGAGACCTCCAAGTGGAGGCCACTTCGTCCGGCGCCGTCGTTACGGTGTACGCCCCGCGTGGATCCGGGAACGCCTGGAACGGCGCGGTGCTGGACTCGACCATGTCGGGCGGTGACCTCGTCGGGACGGACGTTAACATCGGCAGCGCTGTGTCGGGCATCGACCACGCCAACTCGCTGCTGTACAACGGCGCCGGGTCCGGGGCGCTTGCCAAGGACTCGAGTCAGACTTGGTCCGGTGTCGCCGGCAACAGCGGTGTCGCCGGTTGGTTCCGCCACGTGGGTGCCCCTACGGATTCGGGCACTCTCGAAAGTACCTTCACCCGCCCGCGTATAGACGGCAACGTCGCCACCTCCGGGGCGAACCTGAACCTCACCTCAACGAACATTACCGCTACCGCCACGCAGACCGTGTCCAGTTGGACCTGGACCATGCCCGCCTCGGCGTAATAGGAGTAGAGGGTGGCTGATGAAGCAGCTTGCACCCTACCGTTCCTAGTATGCGACGCAGATCCAGTTGCTATAGGGTCCGCGTCGCCTAGTCTCCCGGCGCTCGTCTGCCTCGCAGGCGGAGTATGGGAGGGTACGGCAGAACTCACGCTCGTCCCTATCGGGATGTCGGCGGAGGCCGTTAGCGGCCCGGGCGGCACGGCCAGCATCACTATGCCGTTGCTTACGCTGGTGGCGGAGAGTTCGTTCAATGCAGAGATCGACCTCCCAATCCTAACTATCACCGCCTTTGGGTACGAGGTCGGCACTGGGGTAGCGCTGCTTGGCCTCCCCGCCTTTTCGCTCCTGGCGGCCGGTGGAGCGTTCAGAGACGGCTCGGCGAGTATCAGCCTACCTGGGCTGAGTCTAGCAGCCAGTGTGGCATCTGGCACCTATGGGATCGCCGACCTGCATCTACCGTTCCCCACCATGGTCGCCACCGGTGCGAGCGGGTCGGACGGCGTCGCCACCATTGAGCTGGCGCAGCTTACTCTTGCAGCCGCAGCACACCAGACTATTGCCGGCACCGCCAGCATCGACCTCCCGCAGTTCTGGTTGGAGGCGAATAGCTACACCTCGCCGGCCGACGTATGGCGTACGTGGGCCATGAATCTCAGCACCAAAGCCGTGACAGAGTTCACGAACTTTGAGTTCACCTCATACATCGAGTTCGGTGGGAATGTGTACGCCTCGAGCGCGAACGGGGTCTACAAGTTGGACGACTCCAACACCGATGAGGCAGTGAATATCTACGGAGCGTTCGCCACCGGGAACTACAACTTTGACGATTCGCATACCAAACGCGTTCCGCGTATATACGTGGAGATGAAAGCAACCGGGGACATGCGCTTCAGCACCACAGTTCCAGTAGGAGGCACTCGCGGGTACGGGCTATACTATGACGGCGTAGACGCTCCTCGCACCAGGCGTATCCCGATCGGCCGCGGTCCCCGCTCTGTCACCTGGAAGTTCGGGGCGAACAACATGGCCGGTTCGTATTTTGAGGTCAGCAGGATCTTGGCGCATCCCGAAATCATGCGCCGGCGAGTCTTCTAACAAGGAACCTGAATGGCAACCGCAGATGAACTCATAGACGCTTCGCAGGCATACGCTGACGCGGCTGTAGTCGACGGCAACGAGTTCGTTGAACGTCTTGATGAGCTTCTTGACGAAGGTGAGTACGTCGTTCAGTCGCTCCCAGTTCCTGAGTACCAGGAGCGGTTCTCTAATACGTCGACGACGATCATCCTTCCGGACCGCCCGGCCCTAACGATCGTTACCCCGGTGTCGGTCCTCCCTGTGGCCCCTGAGATAGAGCTGAGCCCGATCGAGGACGGGGATGTCGTAGTGCCGGACTTCGATGAAAACGCGCCGGCGCTGACCTTCCCTGATGTCCCGAGCACTGCTCTCCCGAGCGTTCCCGCGTCTCCCACAATCAACGAACCGGACTACCCGTCCGCGCCGTCTATCGTGTTCCCCACCGCGCCTACGCTGACGAACCCTGACCTGCCAGTAGCCCCCGTCATCACTATCCCCACCTTCGACGCCACCGCCCCAGCCGACGATTTGGTTGTGCCGACGAACACCTTTGAGTATGCAGAGGTTGCGTACTCCTCCGCGCTGCTGGACGCCGCCCTGGCGAAACTACTGGATGACATCGAGAACGGTGGGTACGGCATAGAACCTGATGACGAGCAACGTCTGTTTGAGCGCGCCCGCGCTCGAGAGTTCAGCGTGGCCCAAGGGCAGATGGATGAGATCATGCAGCAGGCATCGTCCCGCGGGTTCCCGCTCCCTCCGGGAGACATGCTCGTGAGTATGGACCGTGCGCGAGTGGAACTGCAACGGAAGATGGCCGGAATCAACTCCGACATTATGTCCAAGAAGGCCGACCTGTATGTGGAGAACCGCAAGTTCACCCTGCAGCAGACTCAGCAGTACGAGAGCATGCTGATCACCTACCACAACTCCGTGATGGAACGCGCCCTGAACGTGGAACGCGCCAGGGTTGAACTGTCGATCGCGGTGTACAACACCCTCGTCGCCCGGTACAACGCTCGGCTGCAGGCGTACCAAACTCAGGCCCAGGTTTTTGAGTCGCGGGTTCGGGCGGAAGTGGCGAAGATCGAAATATATAAGGCGCAGGTTGAGGGGGCCCGCCTTCAAACGGATCTGCAACGCCTGATCCTCCAGAACTACGAGGCCCAGTTGGGCGCCATTGCCTCCCTGGTAGGGATCTACAGAACCCAGCTCGAGGCCGCGCAGGTAAAGGCCAACATCGAGCGCACG
>Ga0315273_10005268_pt1 | contig 15990 bp, 14 predicted proteins | sample YL17G02_0_MG_FD_205753 | JGI IMG/M metagenome (GOLD analysis project Ga0315273, IMG submission 205753) | Sediment microbial communities from Yellowstone Lake, YNP, Wyoming, USA - YL17G02_0 | ecosystem: Environmental > Aquatic > Freshwater > Lake > Sediment | place: USA: Wyoming | collected...
GGCAGCGACTGGAGCGAGATCGTGGCGCGCGCCTTCGTCGTCACCGCCGAGGGGTCGGGCTGGCTCACGCCGCAGGAGCTCGGCCTCTCGTACCGCCACTCCGAGCTGCGCCACGGACAGGTCGTCGCCCTGGTCGAGTACCGGCTGGCGCCGCGGCCCGAGCGAGAGATCAAGGCGATCGTGGCGGATCTCCAGGCACGGCGGAAGGCGACCCAGCCGACGAACAAGCGCACCTTCGGCAGCGTGTTCAAGAACCCCGACCACGAGCTCGGCGCGGGCGCGATGCTCGAGGCCTGCGGGCTGAAGGGGCACCGGATCGGGGGCGCGCTGATCTCGCCGCGTCACGCGAATTTCATCGAGAACGCCGGCGGCGCGACGACGGCCGACTGCCTCGCGCTGGTCGAGGAGGCCCGGCGGCGCGCCGGCGAGCGCTTCGGCGTCGACCTGCGGCACGAGGTCGAGCTCCTCGGGCCGATCGTGCTCACGGGGTAGGAGCGGGCCCCCGGGCGGCGAAGGTTGCGCCCATGCCCGGCGTGAGCCGACCGAAGCAGCCTGCCCGCGCCGTCGTGCTGCCGTTTCCACGGCAGGGCGTTCTGGCCCGGACGGCCCGCCTGCTGCCCTCAGGCCGCGTGCTGCTCGTCTGCACGCTGCTCGTCGCGGCCGCGGCCGGCGTCTACGTCGTCTCGCGCGAGACCTCGCTGTTCGCGATCCGCCGGATCGAGGTGCGCGGCGTTCCGCCGGCGACCGCGACGGAGGTACGGCAAGCGCTCGCGCCGCTGCAGGGGTCGAGCCTGCTCGCGCTCGGCGGCGATGCCGTGACGCGGCGCGTCGGGGCGCTTCCGGATGTCCTCTCGGTCACCTACGACCGCGGCTTCCCGCACACGCTGACGGTCACGGTCCGTCCGGAGCGGCCGGTCGCCGTGCTGCGGCGCGGCGGCGAGTCTTGGCTCGTCTCCGCCCGGGGACGGATCGTGCGCCGGCTCGATGCCGGCGAGCTGCCCGCGCTGCCCCGGATCTGGGTCACGCGCCAGGTCGACGCCTCGCTCGGCGCCACGCTGTCGGACTCGAGCATGCTCGGCGACGTGGCGGCAGTCGCGCCGCTCGCCGGAATGAAGTTCCCTGCCCGCGTCGTCTCGGTGGAGACGAAGGACGGCTCCCTCACGTTGCGCCTGCGCTCGGGTGTCGCCGTCGTGCTCGGCGATCCGACCGACCTGAGGCTCAAGCTCGTCGTCGCCAAACAGCTGCTTCCGGGAGTGCCGACGACGCCGGGGAGCTATCTCGACGTCAGCGTCCCGGAACGGCCGGTGGGCGGGAACAACCCTCAAGTCGGAGGTTTAGGTTGAGAGTTGGCCCATCGCGGTCAGGTGCAACTCGCGTTGACAGAGGTGACGACGGCACGTACCCTGCGCCGAAAGGAGAGGCTCGCCGGCCGTACGCTCCAGTACAGCTTCAGGTCGAGCCTGGTTGAGACTATGGCAGAGCGCGCGAACTACCTCGCAGTGATCAAGGTCGTCGGCGTCGGCGGCGGCGGCACGAACGCCGTCAACCGGATGGTCGACGCCGGCCTGACCGGGGTCGAGTTCATCGCCGTCAACACCGACGCGCAGGCGCTGCTGATGTGCGACGCGGACGTGAAGATCCACATCGGCGCGAAGGTCACGCGCGGCCTCGGCGCGGGCGCCGACCCGGTTGTCGGCCACGCCGCCGCGATCGAGACGCGCGACGAGCTGAAGGAGGCGCTCAAGGGCGCCGACATGGTCTTCGTCACCGCCGGCGAGGGCGGCGGCACCGGCACCGGCGCCGCGCCCGTGATCGCCGAGCTCGCGCGGGAGCTCGAGGCGCTCACCGTGGGCGTCGTCACCCGCCCGTTCACGTTCGAGGGCCGCAAGCGCTCCGAGCAGGCAGAGGTCGGGATCGACAACCTCCGCGACCGCGTCGACACGCTGATCGTGATCGAGAACGACCGGCTGCTGCAGGTGGTCGAGAAGAAGACCTCGCTCGGCGAGGCGTTCGGCATGGCCGACGACGTGCTGCGCCAGGGCGTGCAGGGGATCACGGACCTGATCACCGTCCCAGGCCTCGTCAACCTCGACTTCGCCGACGTGCGCACGATCATGAGCGACGCCGGCTCGGCCCTGATGGGGATCGGCACGGCCTCCGGCGAGAGCCGCGCGGCCGAGGCGGCCCGCAACGCCGTCTCCTCGCCGCTGCTCGAGTCGTCGATCGAGGGCGCGACCGGGATCCTGCTCAACATCACCGGCGGCTCCGAGATCGGCCTGTTCGAGGTGAACGAGGCGGCGGAGGTCGTGACCGGCGCGGCCGACCAGAACGCGAACGTGATCTTCGGCGCGGTGATCGACGACGGGATGGGGGACGACATCCGGGTCACGGTGATCGCGACCGGGTTCGGCACCCAGCGCCGCCGGCGCCGGCGCGAGGGCTCGCTCGAGGCGCCGACGCCGCACAGCTCGCCGGTCGCCGACACGGGCGGCTTCGAGGTCTCGGAAGAGGCGCTCGAGGTGCCGTCCTTCCTGCGCGAGTCCTAGACGGGCAGTAGCATCCCGCCGGGGATGCAGACGCTGCAGCGGACGCCGCTCTACGACCGCCACGTCGCGCTCGGCGCGCGCCTGGTTCCGTTCGCGGGCTGGGAGCTGCCCGTGCAGTACGAGGGCGTGATCGCCGAGCATCGTGCCGTTCGCAGCGACTGCGGCGCGTTCGACGTCTCGCACATGGGCGAGCTCGAGGTGGAGGGCCCGCAGGCCACCGCGTTCCTCCAGTCGCTGCTCTCGAACGACCTCGACCGGATCGCTCCCGGCGCCGCTCAGTACACGCTGCTCACGAACGAGCGCGGCGGGATCGTCGACGACCTGATCGCCTACCGGCTCGAGCCGCACCGTTATCTCCTGATCGTGAACGCGGGGAACAAGGAGGCCGCGTTCGCCTGGCTCAAGGAGCGGGAAGTGCGCGGCAGCGAGGTCTCCGACCGCTCGGCCGAGTATGGCCTGATCGCGGTTCAGGGGCCGCGCGCGCTCGAGCGGCTCGGGCTGGCCGAGGAGCCCGCGTTCACCTTCGCGATGGGCGCGCTCGACGGGATCGAGTGCATGGTCAACCGCACCGGCTACACGGGCGAGCCCGGCTGCGAGCTGCTTGCGATGGCCGAGGACACCCCTTCCCTCTGGGACGCCGTGCTCGCGCGCGGCGCCGCTCCCTGCGGGCTCGGCGCGCGCGACACGCTGCGGCTCGAGGTCTGCTACCCGCTGCACGGGAACGACATCACGGCCCAGACCGACGCGGTCTCCGCCGGGCTCGGGTGGGTCTGCGCGCTCGACAAGGAGTTCACCGGCGTCGCGGAGCTGCGGCGGATCAAGGCGGACGGGCCGGCGCGGAAGCTCGTCGCGTTCGTGATGGACGAGAAGGCGATCCCGCGCCACGGGATGCCGATCGAGGGCGGCGGCGAGGTGACCTCCGGCTCGCACTCGCCGATGCTCGACGTCGGGATCGGGATGGGCTACGTCCCTTCTCCCGCCGCCGACCCGGGCCGGGAGATTACGATCGACGTACGCGGCCGTCCGCGTCGCGCGACGATCGTGAGCAAGCCGATCTACAAGCGAGAGGAGCGCTGACCGTGGTTGCAGCCGAGAGCTACCCCGCCGGGCTGAAGTACCACCGCGAGCACGACTGGGCGCGGATCGAGGGCGACGAGGCGACGCTCGGGGTGACCTGGTTCGCGCAGGACGCGCTGGGCGAGCTCGTCCACTACGAGGCGCCGGCCGTCGGCGACGCGATCGCGGTGGATGCGTCCTACGGCGAGGTCGAGTCGGTGAAGGCCGTCTCCGACCTGATCGCGCCGCTCTCGGGCGAGGTGCTCGCCGTGAACCAGGCGGTCGTGGACGCGCCCGAGACCGTGAACGAGGATCCCTACGGCGAGGGCTGGCTGATCCGGATCCGCCTGTCCGACCCGGCCGAGGTCGACGCGCTGCTGGAAGCCGCGGCCTACCAGGAGTTCCTGGCGGCGCAGTGAGCTATCTGTCGCTGACCGAGGCGGATCGCCTGGCGATGCTCGAGGCGATCGGCGTCACCTCGGTCGAGGAGCTGTTCGCGGACCTCCCCGAGCAGGTGCGACTGCGGCGCCCGCTCGCGCTCGAGCCTGCGCTCTCCGAGTCCGAGCTCGTCGCCCATCTCGAGGCGCTGGCGGCGAAGAACGTCCACACCGGCGCGGAGCTCTCGTTCCTCGGGGCCGGGATCTACGACCACTACGTCCCGGCCGTCGTCGACGCGGTGCTCTCGCGCGGCGAGTTCCTCACCGCCTACACGCCGTACCAGCCCGAGATGAGCCAGGGCGTGCTGCAGTCGATCTTCGAGTACCAGACCGCGATCTGCGAGCTGACGGGGATGGACGTCTCGAACGCGTCCGGCTACGACGGCTGCACGGTGGCGGCCGACGCCTGCTTCATCGCCAAGCACGCGACCGGGCGCGAAAAGGTCGTGCTCGCCGAGGCGCTCAACCCGCAGGTGCGCCAGGTCGTGAAGACCTACGCGCCCGGGTTCGGGCTCCAGGTCGTCGAGGTGCCTCACCGCGGCGGTGCGACCGACCCGGACGAGTTCCGTGCGGCCGCCGAGGGCGCCGCCTGCGCGATCTTCCAGCAGCCGAACTTCTTCGGCGTGCTCGAGGACGCGCCCGCGCTCGCGGCAGCCGCGCACGAGGCCGGGGCGCTCCCGGTCGCGCACGTCGACCCGGTCTCGCTCGGCCTGCTCGAGGCGCCCGGCAACTACGGCTGCGCGCTCGCGATCGGCGAGGGGCAGGGCGCGGGCAACTACCTCAGCTACGGCGGGCCGCACTACGGCTTTCTCGCGGCGCGGAACGAGTTCATCCGTCGTATGCCCGGCCGGATCGTCGGCGAGACGGTGGACACCGCGGGCGAGCGCGGCTATGTCCTCACCCTGCAGACCCGTGAGCAGCACATCCGCCGCGAGAAGGCGACCTCGAACATGACCACGAACCAGACGCTGCTCGCGCTCGCCGGGCTCGTCTACCTCTCGTGGCTGGGCCCGCAGGGGCTCACGGAGCTGGGGGAGACCTGCACGGGCCTCGCCGAGCTGGCGAAGGAGCGGCTCGGGCTCCCGCTCGCGTTTCCCGATCAGGCAACATTCAAGGAGTTTGCCGTACGGGTCGGACGGCCCGCGGCCGACGTGATCCGCGAGTGCCGCGCCCAGGGCGTCCACCCGGGCTACCCGCTCGGGCGCGACTACGAGGGGATGGACGACGTGCTGCTCGTGGCGCTGACCGAGAAGCGGACGCCGGCCGACGTCGAGCGCCTCGCGGAGGTGCTCGGGCGATGAAGCTGATCTACGAGCGCTCGCAGCCGGGCCGCCGCGCCGGCCGCCTGCCGCACTACGACCTGCCGAGGGCCGAGCTCCCCGAGCACCTGCGCCGGGCGGCGCCGCCGCGCCTGCCCGAGCTCGCCGAGCCCGAGCTCGTGCGCCACTTCACCGCGCTCGCCGACCGCAACTTCGGCGTCGACACCGGCTTCTACCCGCTCGGCTCCTGCACGATGAAGCACAACCCGCGCGTCAACGAGCGCGTCGTCTCGCTGCCCGGGTTCCGCGACCTCCACCCCTACCAGGAGGACGAGGGCGCCCAGGGCGCGCTCGAGCTGATGTGGAACCTGCAGGAGATCCTCGGCGAGGTGGCCGGCCTGCCCGCGGTCTCGCTCCAGCCGGCCGCCGGCTCCCAGGGCGAGCTGACCGGGCTGATGCTGATGCGCGCCTACTTCGCCGACCGCGGCGAGGGCGAGCAGCGCGACACGATCATCACCGCCGACACCGCGCACGGGACGAACCCGGCGAGCGTGACGATGTCGGGCTACAAGCTGGAGAAGGTCGGCACCGACGCGCGCGGCAACCTCGACCTCGCCGACCTCCGGGCGAAGGTGAACGAGCGGACGGCGGGGCTGATGCTCACCAATCCGTCGACACTCGGGCTCTTCGACGAGGGGATCGTCGAGGTGGCGCAGATCTTCCACGACGCGGGCGCGCTCCTCTACTACGACGGCGCGAACCTGAACGCCGTCTGCGGGATCTCGCGGCCGGGCGACATGGGCTTCGACGTCGTCCACTACAACCTGCACAAGACCTTCTCGCAGCCGCACGGCGGCGGCGGGCCCGGCGGCGGGCCGGTGGCGGTGCGTGACATCCTCGAGCCGTTCCTGCCCTCGCCGACGGTCGCCCGCGACGGCGACGCCTTCCGCCTCGACTACGACCGGCCGAAGTCGATCGGCCGCGTGCGCGGCTTCGCCGGCCCGTTCGGCGTCTTCGTGCGCTCGTACGCCTTCATCCGCTCCTACGGGCCGGGCCTGAAGGAGATGTCCGAGACGGCGGTGCTGAACGCGAACTACCTCCTCGCGCGGCTGCAGGACGTGTACGAGCTGCCCTACGAGCGCCACTGCATGCACGAGTTCGTCCTCTCCGCCCGCAACCTCAAGCGAGACCACGGGATCACCGCGCTCGACGTCGCCAAGCGTCTGATGGACTTCGACATCCACCCGCCGACGATCTACTTCCCGCTCGTCGTGCCCGAGGCGCTGATGATCGAGCCGACCGAGACCGAGCCGAAGGAGCGCCTCGACGAGTTTGTGGACGTGATGCGCCGGATCGCGACCGAGGCCGCCGAGAGCCCCGAGCTCGTGAAGGAGGCGCCCCATCACCGGCCCGTGCGCCGCCTCGACGAGGTGCGCGCCGCCAGAAACCCTGTGGTCAGGTACGGCTTCGAGGAGGTGACGACCCCTGCCTAACGCGGCCGCAGAGGCGCTCTCGCACGAACTCGTCCGCCGCTCCTCGGAGTGGGTGGAGGCGATCCGCCGAGCGGACGTCGCCGCGCTCGAGCCGATGCTCGCGGAGGAGTTCGTGCTCGTCGGGCCGGCGCGACAGCTCACGCGCGAGGAGCTGATCGGCGCCGCGGGCAACGGCGCCTACACGATCGAGGAGTTCGGCTACGACGAGATCGAGGTCGAGCTGTACGGCGACACGGCGATGCTCTCCTCCCGCTACCACCAGACGGCGCGCTTCGGCGAGCGCGACGTGAGCCGCGTGTACTTCGTGACGGACATCTGGGTCCGCCGCGACACGCGCTGGCAGCTCGTCCGCCGCCACGCCACCCTCGCCGAGGACTGACGGTCCGCGCGGAGCCGGGAGCGTGCTGAGCGAGGCGCTTCGCCTGATCCCGTACGCGCTCGTCGCGGCGATGAGCCCGACCGTCTTCGCGGCGACGCTCGCCGTGATCGCAAGCGGCCGTCTGAAGGCGCTCGGCTTCGCGATCGGCCTGATCACCGGGCAGGTGCTCACCGTGGCTGTCCTCCTCCGGATCGGTTCCGCCGCGATTCCGCATCATGAAGCCGGCTATCCAACGCTCCAGGCAGTGCTCGAGATCGCTCTCGCCCTCGGCCTGGTGTGGCTCGCCGCAAGGCTGCGGCGTCGCCCGCCGACGGCGGAGGAGGGACAGAGCGAGCGTACGCGGAAGGCTCTCGACCGCCTCGATCGCATGCACATCGGCACGGCGGCCGCCGTCGGCCTGCTGCTCGGAGTCGGCACGAAGCGGCTCGTGCTCAGCGCGCTGGCGGCCGGTTCGATCGCCGCATCCGCCGTTGCGGACGGGAAGACGGCGGCGCTCGTCGGCTGGTACGCGCTCCTAGCAACCGTGACGGTCTGGCTTCCGGTGCTCGCGTTCGTGCTGTTCGGCAAGAGAGCGGCCGCCTGGCTGGCGACCGGTGAGGAGTGGCTGGTGCGATATCAGCGGCAGGCGATCTTCTACCTGCTGGTCGTCCTCGCCGTGGTCCTCGCCGTCGACGGCGTCGCCACCCTCCTCTAGGTCCGCGACGCGGCGAGCTGCCCGCACGCCGCGGCGATGTCGCGGCCGCGCGTGAGGCGCACCGTCGCCGGGATCCGCGCCCGGTCGAGCACGTTCTTGAAGGCGGCGATCGCCTCGCGCGAGCTGCCCTCGAAGCGCCCGGTCGGGTTGTACGGGATCAGGTTCACCTTGAACACGTCCCGGTCGAGCAGGGCCGCGAGCTGCCGCGCCTGGCCGACGCTGTCGTTCACCCCGGCGAGCATCACGTACTCGACGTAGACCTTGCGGTGGCGCAGCTCGTAGTAGCGGCTGCACTCGGCGAGCACCTCGGCGAGCGGGTAGCGGTCGTTGACCGGCATCAGCTCCGAGCGCAGCGCGCCGTCGGCCGCGTGCAGGGAGAGCGCGAGGCGGACCGGCTCGTCGACCTCGTCCACGAAGCGGGTCAGGCCGGGCATCCACCCGACCGTCGAGACCGTCGTGCGCCGGTGGGTGATGCCGAGGTCGGGTAGGCGCCGCGCCGCCTCGAGCACCGCGTCGAGGTTCAGCATCGGCTCGCCCATCCCCATGAACACGGCGTGGTTGACCGGCTCGACGCGCCGGAAATGGAGCGCCTGGTCGAGGATCTCCGACGGCGTGAGGTTGCGCCCGAACTGCATCTGCCCGGTCGCGCAGAACGTGCACGTGAGCGGGCAGCCCGACTGCGAGGAGAGGCAGAGCGAGCGGCGCCCGTCGCGGTAGCGCATCAGCACCGCCTCGACCGGGTGGCCGTCGGCGGTGCGGAAGAGGGCCTTCACCGTGGCGTCCTTCGCCTTGTGCTCCTCGACGAGCTGGAGCGTCGAGAACGGCAGCTCGTCGGCGAGCGCGTCTCGCAGCGGCGCGGGCACGTTCGTCATCGCCTCGTAGCCCGCGACCCCGCGCGCGGCCCACTCCCACACCTGGCCGGCGCGGTAGGCGGGCTCGCCCCGGGAGGAGAGCACGTGGTCGAGAACTGCAAGGTCCACGCTCCCACGGTAGCGTTTGCGCGGTGATCGACCTCCGCACAGACACGCTCACCCAGCCGACGCCGGAGCTGCGCCGCGCGATCGCCGAGGCGGTCGTCGGCGACGAGCAGAAGCGCGAGGATCCGACCGTGCTCGAGCTCGAGCGCCGCGGCGCCACGCTGCTCGGCCAGGAGGAGGCGGTGTTCGTGCCCACCGCGACGATGGCGAACCAGATCGCGCTGCGGATCCTGACGCGGCCCGGCGAGGAGCTGCTCGCCGAGGAGGACTCGCACGTCCTGATCGACGAGCTGGGCGGGCCCGCCGTCCACTCCGGCCTCGTCACGCGCGGCCTGCCCGGCTACCACGGCCGGATCACGCCCGAGCAGATCCGCGCCTCCGTGCGCGAGCGCAAGGACATGCACCACCCGCCCACACGGATCGTGTCCCTGGAGGACACGCACAACTCCTCCGGCGGGCGGGTCTGGCCGCTCGAGGAGCTCGCCGCGGTCGCCGAGACCTGCCGCGAGCTCGACCTGCGCCTCCACCTCGACGGCGCGCGGCTGATGAACGCGGCGGTCGCGCTCGGCGTCCCGGCGGCCGAGCTCGGGCGCCACTTCGACACGGTCACGCTCTGCCTCTCGAAGGGGCTCGGCTGCCCGCTCGGCGCGCTCGTCGCGGGCTCGGCGGAGCGGATGGCCGACGCGCGCCGGAACAAGCACCTCTTCGGCGGCGCGATGCGCCAGGCGGGGATCGTCGCCGCCGCCGGCGTCTACGCGCTCGACCACCACGTCGAGCGGCTCGCCGAGGACCACGCGCGCGCCCGCCGCCTGGCCGAGGGGCTCGCCGCCGCAGGCGCGGCCGTCGACCTCGACCAGGTCGAGACGAACTTCGTCCAGATCGACGTCGGGCCCGACCGGGCCGCGGTGCTCGACGCGCTGCGGGCCGAGGGTGTCCTGCTCTCGGGGACGATCCACCGCAGCGTCCTGCGCGCGGTCACCTACCTGGGGATCTCGGACGACGACATCGACCGGGCGATCGAGCTGATCCCGCGCGCGCTGGAGGCTCGTGTCCGCGCCTGAGCTCCGCCACCTCGTCGCTGCGGCGCAGGCCGAGCGGATCCCGTCGGTCGCCGCGGCCGTCGTCCGCGACGGCGAGGTCGTGTTCGCCGAGGCGGTCGGGATCGCCGAGCCCGGGCGCGACGCGACCCCCGACGACCAGTACCGGATCGGCTCGATCACGAAGACGTTCTGCGCCGTCGCGGTGCTGCAGCTCCGCGACGCGGGCGCGCTCGCCCTCGACGACCCGCTCACCGCGTACGTGCCCGAGAGCGCCGAGGGGCCGACGATCCGCCGGCTGCTCGCGCACGCCTCGGGGCTCGAGCGCGAGCCGAAGGGCGAGATCTGGGAGACGCTCACGCCGCCGACGCTCGACGAGTTCCTCGCCCAGCTCCCCGGCGTCGAGAACGTGCTCGAGCCGGGCCGCCGGTTCCACTACTCGAACCTCGGCTTCGCGCTCCTCGGCGAGGTCGTGCGGCGCCTCGCCGGGCAGCCGTTCGAGGACTACGTGGACGAGCGGATCCTGCGCCCGCTCGGGATGGGGCGCACGACCTGGCGCGCGACCGAGCCCCATGCGCGCGGCTACTTCGTCGGGCCGTACGACGAGCGGCTGCTGCCCGAGTCGGACCTCGGGCCGGGCGCGATGCAGTCGGTCGGCGGCCTCTGGTCGACCGTCTCGGACCTGGCGCGCTGGGCCGCGTTCATCGCCGAGCCGGATCCGGCCGTGCTGAAGCCGGAGTCCGTCGAGGAGATGGCCTCGGTGCAGGTGATGGCCGACGCCGGCTGGAAGGGGGGCTACGGGCTCGGGCTGCAGCTGCTCCGCGACGGCGAGCGCGTCTACGCGGGCCACGGCGGCGCGATGCCGGGCTTCCTCGCGGGGCTGGCGGTGCTGCGCGCCGAGAAGGCGGGCGCCGCCGTGCTCACGAACACGAGCGCGGGCGCCTCGCCCAACGTCCTCGCGATGCAGCTCGTCGCCAGGTCGCTCGAGCTCGACCCGCCAGAGCCGGCCCGCTGGGAGCCGCAGGACGAGGCGCCCGAGGAGCTCCGCCCGCTGGTCGGGCGCTGGTGGTCGGAGGGGCACGAGTTCGTCTTCTTCTGTCGCGACGGGAAGCTGCACGCGCGGCCGGACCCGGTTCCGCCGGGCACGGACCCGGCCGTGTTCGAGCCGGCCGGCGAGGACAGGTTCAGAAGCGTCGCGGGCCGCGAGCACGGCGAGTGGCTGCGCGTCGTGCGGGACGACCAGGGCGCGGTGACGAAGCTCTACTGGGCGACTTACGCGTTCACGCGCGAGCCGCAGAGCTTCGGCCCGGCCTGACTACTCGTACTGGAGCGCCTCGAGCACGTTGAGGCGCGCGGCGCGGCGGGCCGGGAGGATCGCCGCCAGAAGCCCGACGATGATCGCCGCGATCACGAAGACGACGATCGTCCCCACCGGGATCGCGAAGGCGATGAACGAGACGGCGTTGCCCACGAGCAGCGCGAGCGCGATCCCGAGCGGGATCCCGAGCGCGGCGCCGATCAGCGCCGTGACCACCGCCTCGTAGCGGATCATCCGCCGCACCTGGCGCCGGGTCATCCCGACCGCGCGCATCATCCCGAGCTCGCGCGTGCGCTCGAAGACGGTCAGGACGAGCGTGTTCACGATCCCGAACAGGCTGACGATGATCGAGAGGGCAAGGAGGACGTAGAGCAGGTTGAGCAGCACGTTGATCCCCTGCTCCTGGTTCTTCTTGAACTGGCTCTCGGTCGCGATCTTCGCGTCAGGGAAGCCCTTCAGGGCAGCGGCAAGCCTGGCGGTGTTCGCCGCGCTCACACCGCCCGTGACCTTCAGGAACGCGTAGAGGTTCTCCGGCTGCGGGTAGGCCGAGTCGAACGTCCGCGCAGACATCGTCACCGCGCCGAACGGCGAGCCGCCGCTGGGCGGGTCGAAGATCGCCCTCACGCGCAGGTTGACGTAGGCGCCCGTCGGGGTCTGGAGGCGGATCGGGGAGCCCCGCGTCAGGTCGTGGTTCTTCGCATAGCTCTTGTCCACGAACGCGCCGTCGGCGCCGAGCGAGTCGGCCGCCGCGTCGGACCCCTGCACCCACTTGATGTTGAACACCTTCGACATCGACGGCTCGACCGCCGTGACCTGGATCCGCTTGTCGAACGCGCGACCCTCGCCGGCCCGCACGCCCGAGACGACGGTCACGCCCGGAACCCCCCGCAGCGCGTCGGCGGCCGGCGTGGCGAGGGGCGAGAAGTTGTTCTGCGAGGTGAGGGCGTAATCGGCTTTGAAGAGCTCGTTGACGGCGCTCTCGAACGAGCTGCGCAGGCCTGCGCCGAGCACGGCGACGAAGGTGACGAGCGCGAGGCCGATCATCAGCGCCGCGGCCGTGGTCGCGGTTCGTTGAGGGTCGCGCTGGGTGTTCTCGCGCGCGAGCTTCCCGGCGGCGCCGCCGACCCGGGAGCCCGGCCAGCCGAGCACCCGCGCGAGCGGCCGCACGACCTTGGGGGCGATCAGGGCGACGCCGACGAAGAGCACGAGCACGCCGACGCCGAGCGCCGACAGGCGCTGCCCGGTCGCGATGTGGCGCACGAAGAGGCCGTACAGCAGGAGCGCGATCCCGAGCGCCGAGAGCACCGCCGCCATGTAGGGGGTGAAGCGCGCCCACCGGTGCGGCGGCAGCACGCTCCCCTCGCGCACCGCGGCGATCGGGGGAATCGACGTGGCGCGGAACGCGGGCAGGAGGCTCGCGAGCAAGGTCACGACGATCCCGACGAGGAGCGAGACGACGATCGTACGGGTCGCGAACACGGTGCCGGTCTTCGGCAGATCGATCCCGAACGAGACGAAGAGCGAGTTCAGGCCCTTCGCCAGCCCGACGCCCAGGAAGAGGCCGACGACCGAGGCGATCGTCCCGAGCACGAGCGCCTCGACGAGGACCGAGCCGCGGACCTGCCGCCGGGTCGCGCCGAGCGTCCGCAGCGTGGCGAACTCCCTCGTACGCTGCGCGATCGTGATCGAGAGCGTGTTCGCGATCACGAAGGCGCCGACGAACAGGGCGACGGCTCCGAAGGCGAGCAGGAACTTCTGCAGGAAGCCGAGGAATGCGGTGGTCTCCTTCGAGTCCTTCTTCGCCTGCTGCGCGGCGCTCGTGACCTGTGCCGTGGGCGGCAGGATCTGCCGGATCTCGGACACGAGCCGCGCCGTCGGCACGTTCGGCTGCGCCGCGACCCGGATCAGGTCGAGCTTGCTCGGCTTGCGGAACAGCTGCTGCGCGGTCGGAAGGTCGAAGATCGCGAGCGTGGCGCCGCCGATCGAGGAGACGGAGGCGAGCTCGGCGATCCCGGTGACCCGGAACCGCTCCACCGGGCCTCGTGCCTGCACCCCGATCGGGTTGCCGACCTTGTAGCCGTTCTTGTCCGCCGTCGCCTTGTCGATCGCCACCTCGGCCGGGCCGGTCGGCCACCGGCCCGAGACCAGTGTGAGCGGGTTGAACCGCTTGTCCCCGTTCCGGTCGTGGCTGAAGCCGAGGTTCGGCGCGCCGCCGCTGGAGATCACCTTGCCGTTTCCGCCGACCAGGTGGGTCGACTGGTCCTGGAGCGACCCGACCGCCGCGGCCACGTCGGGCAGCGCCCTGACCTGCGTCAGGACGCTCTCCGGGAAGCCGTAGCTGCCGGTCGAGTTGCCGCCGGTGGCGAAGGCGGTCTTGCTGCTGATCACGGCCGTCGTGTTCTCGTAGGAGACGTTGGAGATCGTGTCGAAGCCGGCCTTGATCGTGTCGGTGAGGACGTAGGTGCCGCTCACCATCGCGACGCCGAGCACGATCGCGAGCGCGGTCAGCACTGCGCGCAGCTTCCGCCCCGCCAGCCCCCGAAGCGTGACCCTGATCACTTCGCGCTGAGCTCGTTCATCACCGCGAGCACCTCGGCGGCGCTCGAGCGGCCGAGGTCGCGCACGATCAGGCCGTCCGCGAGGAACAGCACGCGGTCGGCGATCGCGGCGGCCCGCGGCTCGTGCGTGACCATCACGATCGTCTGGCCGAGCGTGCTCACCGAGTCGCGGAGGAGCTCGAGGATCTCGCTGCCGGTCGTCGAGTCGAGGTTGCCGGTCGGCTCGTCCGCGAAGACGACGGTCGGGCGGGTGACGAGGGCGCGCGCGATCGCGACCCGTTGCTGCTGGCCGCCCGAGAGCTCGGAGGGGCGGTGCGTGCGCCGGTCGGCGAGCCCGGTCTTCTCGATCAGCTCGTCGAACCAGGGCTGCTCGGGCTGCTCGCCCGCGATCGAGAGCGGCAGGGCGACGTTCTCCTCGGCGGTGAGCATCGGGAGCAGGTTGAAGAACTGGAAGATGAAGCCGATGTGGCGGCGGCGCAGCAGCGTCAGGTCGCGGTCGCTCATCCCGTCCAGCTTCTCCCCGGCGATCTGAACCTCGCCCGAGGTGGGCTCGTCGAGCCCGGCAAGGATGTGCATCAGCGTCGACTTGCCCGAGCCCGACGGGCCCATCACGGCGGTCAGCTGGCCCGCCTGCACGTCGAGCGAGACGCCCTTGAGGGCATCGACGGCGGTCTCACCGTCGCCGTAGCGGCGCGTGAGCTCGCTGCCGGAGACGACCGGCTGCTCGGTGAAGCTCGTGCCCCCCATCCCGCGAAACACTACGTGCCCGGCGGGGGTCAGCGCCGCGCGCCACACGCGAGGCGTCAAGCAGGCAGGTCGCCGGCGAGCCAGTACCAGACCACGCAGCCCGCGTAGGCTGCGAGCAGGGCGATCCCCTCCGAGCGGCGCACCCGCGCGTCGGCGACGACGAGCCCGACCAGGACGGCCGACAGGCCCATCGTCACCAGCTCGACGGGGCGGAAGACGAGCCCGAGCGGCGGCCGCACGACGAACGAGAGCAGCACCACGAGCGGCGCGACGAGCAGCGCGACCTGGGCGGCCGAGGAGACGGCGATCTCCGCGGGCAGGCGGTACTTGCCGCGCCAGGCGATCACCACGGCCCCGCCGTGCTCGGCCGCGTTGCCGACGATCGCCACGATCACGGCGGCGGTGAAGAACGTCGAGAGCCCCACCGCACGCGAGAACGCCTCCAGCGAGTGGACGAGGATCTCGCTCACGAGCGCCGTCACGACCGTTGCCGCCGCGAGCACCAGGAGCGCCCGGGCCAGCGTCCAGTCGGAGTCCGCCACGTGACCCGACTCGACGTGGAGGCGCCGATGGCGGCGCAGTCCGCGCCGCGTGACGCCGAAGTAGAGGATGAGCAGGCCGAGCGCCACGGGCACGCTTGCGACGGCGAGCGCGTGCGCTTCGCGATCGCCGTGCCAGCCGGCCACGCTCGGGACGAGGAACGCGAGCACGGCCACGAGCACGAGCGCGAGCTGGACGAGCAGCGAGCGCCGGTCGACGTGGCGCGCGTGCCGGTCGCCGGTCCCGACCACGAGCGCGATGCCCAGCACGAGCAGGAGGTTCGAGACGATGCTGCCCGCGATCGTGCCGCGCACGACGACGGGGAGCCCGTCGGCGACCGCGAACAGGGCGATGATCAGCTCGGGCGCGTTGCCGAAGCTCGCGTTGAGGAAACCGCCGATCCCGGGCCCGGTGTGCTCTGCCGTGTGCTCGGTCGCCTCGCCGATCAGCCAAGCGAGCGGGAGCAGCGCGAGTGCGGCGAGGGTGAAGTCGGCTACCTGCCCGACGTCGAAGACGTAGTGGGCGACGAGGGAGGCGGAAGGCAGCGTGAAGAGGGCCCCCAACAGGATCTTCCGCGCCACGCGGATAACCCTAGCCGCCGCGCGAGATCGCAGTCGCCGTTTCTACTGCCTGAAAACATCCGAAATGTCAAGTCTTGCGGCCGCCTGTGGCTGGGCGGACAATCCGCACAGATGACCGAATACCTGCAGCGCGTCGAGACCGTGGAGGAGCTCCCGCTCCGCCCGCAGGACGAGTTGGAGTGCCGCCGCTGCGCCGTCCACTGCGACAAGGTCGTCTATCCGGCCGCGTGCGTCGAGCGCTCCTGCCCCTTCCTCTACGCCTACGAGGACCACGGGCACACCTACGTCGGCTGCATGCAGAAGGTCTACGGCGTCGAGATCGACCTCTCGATGCTCGAGGCGGCGGAGGTGCACGGCCGCAGCTTCGG
>Ga0315273_10005269_pt1 | contig 15990 bp, 10 predicted proteins | sample YL17G02_0_MG_FD_205753 | JGI IMG/M metagenome (GOLD analysis project Ga0315273, IMG submission 205753) | Sediment microbial communities from Yellowstone Lake, YNP, Wyoming, USA - YL17G02_0 | ecosystem: Environmental > Aquatic > Freshwater > Lake > Sediment | place: USA: Wyoming | collected...
GCTGGTACCGTCCTTGCCGCCCCCACCCGAGCCGCCCACTTTGCCGCCCCCACCGCTCTGCGTTACGTTGGCGCTGACGTTCCCGAGCCAGAGCAGGTTGCCCGCAACCCGGTTCACGCCGTACACGATTGGTATCGGGAGGTTGTGCGCGATGGTGTTGTAGTACACGTCCTGCTGCTTGTACTGAGTGCCGCCCATCCGCGCGCCCGGCGGGTCCACGGCGGAGCCAACCGCCATGCCGATGGACGAGCCGAGCATCGCGCCGCCGACGGTGTTGCCCCCGAAGTAGCCAAGGATGCCACCGATAATCCCGCCCACGACTGCGCCGATTGTTTGTCCGGTGCTACCCACCGTTTTCTCCCAGATAGCGCATCAGCGCATGCGCCCGCGCGCCCCGCACAAAGCACTTGGCCCAGGCCCGTTCCCGAAGCGAACTGTCGATGACGCCCCGGCCTTGCATGCATTGCAAGAACCGCAGGTCGGGTGTCGTCGAGATCACGACCCCGATATGCTGCACCCGCATGCTGCCGGTGTTGGGAAACAGCACGCCCAGCCGGAACAGCACGCAGTCGCCTACCAGCAGCTCGCCCACGCTCGACAGCACGATGGAGTGCCGCTCGACGCCTTCCAGGTACAGCTCGGTCTGCGCGTGGACGTGCCAGTTGGACGGCATGAACTTCTCGGTGTCCGGGAAGTCGTCGCAGCCCGCCGCGCGCTGCACCCAGACGACCAGGCCAAGGCAATCGAATCCCTGCGACGGGACGCGACCGTTGTGCAGGAACTTGACGCCCCGCACCTTGGCCGCCTCCTCGCGGAGCCGCGCTTCGTACTCGGCCCGCGTGGTCACTTCTTCCCCCCACCACCAGCCGATGCGAGCGTCGGCATGTCGATCTGCAGTCCAGCCCGAGGGATAGTGGGGAAGCCGCCGTAGTTGACGTAGTTGTAGAATTTGCTACAGCAATCGCTGACGGTTTTTGAACACCCGCGTTCCACTCGGAAAATGTCGCCGCTGTTGATCGTGTACGGGAACGGGATACGGACTTCGACCGCGGCACTGTTTTGATGGTGGGCAATGACTTCCCGTGCTTGCCCACTATTGCTTCCCGTCTCCATCCACAGCGTACCAATCGGTCCCCACCACCCCTCGTCTTGCCAGGTGAGCTTGAGCGACCACAGCGTCCACGTTGCAAGCGCCGGATCAGGAGCGGAAACGGTGGTGCCGGTTACGATGTTCCAGTCGAGGTTGCGCGACGCCGTACACCACGTGTCGTACAACTGGTAGTTGCAGATCGAGCTGAAGATCCGCCGGGGCACGTTGACATGCATTCCATCGAGCCACGAGCGGATCGAGAGCATGAGCTTCGATTGATCCAGCACTGGCTCGTCCATCCGGCCGTCGAACAGGACCATTGCCTGGCCACTGCTTACATCGCCGCGCCGGAGCTTGTAGATCACGAGCCGCCGCCCAACGAAGTCCGTCGCGATGATCCTGTCGGCCATCGCCAGGTTGACGTTGTCAATGGAAACGGACACCTCGTCGCATTCCAGCTCCGACGATGTACGAATCTCTCCGCGGGAAATCCCCATCGCCCACCAGGTCGAACCGCCGAACGTCACGTCCACGTCGCTCTGGGCGTACCGCAGCGTCTCCGCATCGAGGAACGCCTGGTACAGTTCGATCGGGCGGTTCTTGACTTCTTGCGACCAACTTTGGACGACACTTGGTGTATCACGTGACATTAATAATATCCTTTGTTTTCTTAAAGATTACGAATGACATTCGGTAATTCCCAATCCTACAGTTGTGAGCATTGCCATCATAAAGTCGATATTGTAGGTATCTTCACTAAACCGACCCATAATTGCTGGACAGACCCAAGCTCCAATTCCAAAACTCCCAATGGAAATAGCAGAAACGGTTATTGTTGTTGCATTTACAACACTTCCAACGGTAAAAAATCCATAACTTCCATTTGAATCTTCAACATAAAACTTATTCCAATGCGATGCCGGATTCGATGTAAAATCTTGCGTCTGGTCTACTATTATTTGAAATGAGCCAAGATATGTTGCCGACAATCTGGTCATGATGTTCCCATACGCTGGTGCAAGAAACGTCCCATATGCACCACGTTGTCGCATATAGAATCGCCAAATATCCTGAACTTCATCTGTTGTTAATGCACCTCGTTCGAACTGGTATTTGAATGTTACTCGGGAAGTTTCCCACTTGCTTCGACGTTGTTCGGCACCACTTTCAAATTCCGTAACTAATGTTTTCCATTGTTCGGAAATCGTTGCCTGCGATGGACGCCACATCCAAACTGAAGAAACCGGTCCAATGTAACCCATTATGCCGTCCTCTGGATTTGCCGACGAATCGCCCGGTTCCCAGCAAGTGATTTAATCACATCATGAATTACTACTTGTGATCCACGTGCAACACCTGATGCAATCATTGCCTGTAAATCTTCATCACGTGTAAGGCTAATTACCGTAACATCTGCCCGAGCTGGTGCCGCAATCTGTTGCTTATGTACTTGCGGTGCCGGCGGTGGTGGTGCATTGACAAATCCACCACTGGCAAAATGTTCGATACCCTTCATCGGAATCAAATGATAGCCAGCTTGTTCGGCAAGTTCTTTCATGCGGTCCTGATTCGTCAATGGCAAGACCAACTCTGGTTTACCACCTTCACCAAGTTCGGCAAATGTCGAACTTGTTACAAGTCCGCCAGTGGCAAATTTTCGATTCCGACCGGATATTGCATGCATAAAATCTTTTGGACTTCGATTGGTCAATTTCGCTAAGACATTGACCATCGTACCAATAACTTCTCCCTCTTCACCCTGCATTCCAGTCTGTTCCATTGATTTCGGAACGAAGATTCCAAGTTCTGACTCACCACCTTCTCCCATACGTATATGTTTTGTTGCACTCGCTTTGATTACACCACCGCGTGCCACGTCCTTATTGTGAACAATTTGTCCTTGAACAATATACGTCGGACATGGTTCGACATGAAAATTCCAGATTGCACAATCATCAGAATCTTTACGCTGTATCTCAAGAATAGATTGTCCGGAAGCTAATATGTCTCCGCGGTGTAGCTGTCCAGCTTCAATCCATTGTCCGGTCTTTAGAAGAAATAGATGCTGCGACGTACAACGAATATTTCGGTCATTAAATGATATAAGTACAATTCCCCGAGAAAGAAGCCCATTTCCCGCGTCATGAAATAATCTAGTTACCGTACCTTCAATAAATATATTGCGCACTTCATCCCACGAACCAACTCGGTCACCAATGACAATTTTCTCTATTGGCTTTTCTGTCCTATCCGCCATCGTCACCAACATGCCACGCAGGAAACATCTGCCTCCACCATCGCCACCTGTGTCAGTACCTGGACCGCCCTTATTGTGAACGATCTGCTCTTCGACGATATACGTTGGACACGGCTCGACGTGGAAGTTCCAGATTGTTTTATCATCTGTGATATTATGCAATGAAATGGAATCAACAGTTGCACCAGATGCAAGTTCAGTCCCCTTGACGAGAGAGCCTGCCTCGATCCACTTCCAACTTGCCAAGAGAAACGGGTGCCGTGGCGTGCAGCGAATCGTTCGGCCATTTGTCATAGACACTTCAACAATTGTCCGATAGGGAAGTTCTTCGCCTGTCTTGCTGTAGAGTGTCACTACAGTGCCATCGGTGAAAGCACGCTCTACCTCGTTCCAGGACCGAACGTAGTCCCCAATGGCAATCTCTTCGACTGGTTTTTCTGTCCCATCGTGCATCGCAATGCGAGTCCCACGCAAGAAACAATCATCGGCTTTATTGTGAACGATCTGCCCTTCGATCACATACGTTGGACACGGCTCGACGTGGAAGTTCCAGATAACTCGATCAATTGATTCCTGCAGTGAAATATCAACTATGACATTGCCAGATGCGAGTTGCATACCGACTGTGAGATGCCCAGCTTCAATCCATTTACCATCTGCGAGCAAGAAGGGGTGCCGCGGCGTACAGCGAATTGGCGTGCAGCCATCAACTGTAATAACTATCACCGATCGAGTTTCTAGTTCTTCACCCGTCTTGCTGTAGAGCACCGCTACAGTGCCCGGTGTGAACGCGTGTCGTTCTTCGTCCCACGAGAGCACATGATCACCGATAATGATTTCCTCAATCGGTTTCATTGTCCCGTTTACCATTGTCACGCGAGTACCGCGCAGGAAGCAGTCTTCTCCCCCTCCAGCACTGTTCCTACCACTATCGGTATCAGTTGGACTATCTGGGGTACTGGATGGACTAGGAGCACCCGCTTGGTTTCTGCTACTCTCGGGATCGGTTGGAGTTGGATCTGGAGCTGGCGACGGCGGACCTCCCAATCCCATAGTCGTGGGGTCTGGAGTCTCTGGGTCTTTTTGTGTTCTTGACGGGTCGTTTCTCGTGCCCCATCCGGAAGACTGTGCCGGTCCCCAACCAGGAGAATACCCGCCTGCGGTGCGAGATGGTGTCGTGTCCTTAGCTTGATTTTCCGGTTCTCCCGTGAGCGCACTTATACCCGTTGGGGTGCCACCGTACGTGAGTCCGCCCGCTACTGCTCCCTTCGGTCCAACACCACCCGGTGCTTCTAAACCCAGCGCTGTATCGCGCGCGGCCTGCGCTGCCGCGCCTTTGACGTTACCCTCGTAGTCATACGAGGCTTGCACATCCGCCGCAGTCGGCACGCCGTATTCTGGATTTGCTTCGTACCCACTTGTCAGCAATCCCGACGCAACCCGCATTCCCAAGACGCCCGCCAGCGCTTGTGGCCCCATAAGCGATGCCGCCGCCATCATCCCTTGCGCCATGGTCGAGTCGAGCGTGCCAAATCCTGGTGTCTGTCCCTGCCCGGTCCCGATGCCGGACCCGCTGCCGCTCGGGCCTTCTCCTGCAGTGCCCGTGCCGTATACCTTACCCTTGTTCTGCCACGCGTAGCTGACCGGCGTCCAGCCACCTTCGGGTGTTCCGATGTATATCGTCCCATTCCAGACTCGGACATTTGGCTTATTGGCATCATATGTTTTTCCTGCTACTGCTAGCTCTGCGAGTACCCGAAGCTTCTCACTTTCCGATAGCCCGCGGAAATCACCGAAGGGCAGATTCGGTGTCTTCGTTGGAGTTATACTATCAAGTGACGCGAGCACTTCGGCACGCGCTTCCGGCGAAAGCGAGCTTAACTGTCTAAAGTTCAGCACTGCTTCTGCGCCTCTCTCACCCATCAGCGCCATTGTCGGCTTTGTGATCAGGCCGCCCTGGGCATAACTCGCTGATGCCATTGACATCGAGTTCGCAGACCAATCCTGCCACGCAGCACTGCTCGTGTCCCCATTCCATCCACTACTACCGCCACCAAACAAACTCGCTAGCCAGCCGAAAATCCCACCGCTTCCACCACCACTACTCGCGCTCTTACCTAATTGACCCCCGAAAATCATAAGCAGAGGAATTACCACCATCAGTGCTTTGCTGAAGGCACTCATAGCCTTTGTTGCTTCTTCTGATGCTTCCTTTTCATCTTCATATCTAATTGCATTGCTCCCAGTTCCGGTCTCGAAGAGTATCCCACCAGACTGGGTCACCGTTGTTGCCGGTTGTGCCTGCCCGACACCGAGAATATTGTTCGGATTTTCAAGTCCCGTAAGACCACCGTATGCCAATTCCCGTACGCCCGCAAGACGAAGTAATTCGACCATTCGCTTCTTGTTGCTGAGCGGCAAGACAACTTCTGGACCGGCTTCACCAATGATCACCGGTGTCGCGTCAGTGAATAACCCACCCTCGGCAGCTACCGTAAATGCCCCAGAACCAATATACGGAGAAGACTGATTTGCGATTGGTCCAGCAGCGTTTGCAAGTGCACCAGTGCTACTGTTACTTGCCGCAGTTGACAATGCCGTAGCTGCAAGACTAAGTTCTGCTGCCGCTGTACTCAACGCGGTCATTGTTGCAGTGGTTATCGTGGACATTGAAGACATTGCCGTTGTGATTGCCGTTGCGGCAGTCGTTGCAAATGTCTGCAATGCAGTTTGCGATGCAATTTGTGCCGACTGTGTCGCTTGTGCTATTTGCCCCGTACTGTTCAGTGCCGAGACATCACCTGCAAAAGATGCCGTTAGACCACTCGCCTGGGCTTTGGCATTCCGTCCATAGGTTTGATTCCAGGTATCCATTGCACTACTAGACGTTCCAGTGACACCTGGTAGTGGTTTCGTATCTGAAGTAGCTTTGTCACTACCGAAGAAAAGTTTTTTTGCACCATCGAAGAGCATCCCAAGCCATCCACCACCTGCCGCACCACTACTTATCTGACCAGATCCTTCCTTCGTCATCGATTTTTGAATATCAGTCGTCTGGTCTGTAAGCATTCGCTCAAACGGCTGAAAGAGATAATTTGTAAGCATCTTCGATGCCGAGTTAGCATATCCCTTCCAGAGATTATTCCAGAATGCTTCCCACCCCTTCCCTTCTCCAGTCATTAAATCGGACAACCCTTGTTGCACAACATTCTTTGCTTCACCAAGTGCATCTGCCATTCCTTCTTGGAGAACTCGTACATCTGAACGCTGATATCGTTCAAAAGAAGCACGTTCTTCTAGTTGCCGAACTTTCTCGGTATAGCCTTCTTCAAAAACAATTCGTTCGAGCTGGAATCGTTTTTCAAGCTCAAGAAGATTTTCATTGAGTTGTTTTCGTGACCAAATTTCATCTTGAACCAGTTTTTCACCAGTTACTTTTGCAATTGCCAAGTTTGCCGCTTGAGTCGTTTGCATGGTCTTTCGCTGGTATTCTGCACCAGTATTGACATTTTGTTTCATCTGCGATAGATAAACTTCCCACTGATTGGTATTTGTTGTTGTACTCATTTGGGCAGCAGCTGACTGCTCTCGCTGCCCAACTAACGTCTGCATGAGTTGATTTTGTTGTGCGGCAAGATCAGCTTCACGCTGCATACCTTCTATTGTCAGGGCAAGTTCTGCATCATTATACTGTGCTCGTCGCTTGAGACGATCATTTGAATATTTTTGTTCTAGTATGTTTAGCGCTTGATAATGTTCTGCCGTCCATTGTCGCTCCCCAATATATGTTTTATTGATTTGTGCTCGTTCTTTTGCTTCCGTATCGGTCAGTCGCTTTATATCTGCTTCGAATGTTGTCTTATTAAATGCCTGCTGTGCACTGAGTGCATTTTGATACATTGCCGGTGTCGCTGCTTGCTGCGAAGCACGCTGAATCGTTCCTCCACTTATTTGCCGGACTTCTTCGCGTGCTTGCACACTTGCAAGTCGTGATTCCTCTTCACGCATCTTAAAAGGAAGTGGAATATCGATTTCAAGTTTATTTGCTCGGTCTTGTGCTTGGAGATAGAAGAGTGTCCATTGACTTTCGTGGATTTTTGGAATTGCCTGAATATCCAACCATGCAACTTCTGTCTTTGGACCCCATTTTCCGAATTCAGCTTTCTGTGCTTCCGCCAAGTTCGCTGCTGCTTGAAGCACTTCTTTATCTTGTTTTTGTTGCAGGGATTGTGCACCACCAGCAAAGACAGTAGCAAATCGCTCTTGGTAATTTTGAATTCCAGTTGATTGCGATTGAAGCTTCTGTTCTGCTATTGCCTGTTCAGCAGTAGTAATTTTTTCACGTATAGCAATTTCTGCCTGTGCTGCCTGATTCTCACGAACAGCGATATTGTATCTCTTTTCAACTTCATTCCAGAATTGTTGCAGTAGTTCTAATCCTCTTCTATCTGCAGCGGTAATTTTTTGCCGATTCTGAACACTTACTTGCGCCTCTTTAACTTCTTTTATTCTGGCATCATTTGTTAATGTTTCGAGTTGATACCTGTCCGCTGTCGTTTTTTGACGGAGAACATCTGATACAACTGATGTACTTGCTGTTTTATTTGCAAGCTCCTGTTGTTTTTGTATTCGATCAATTTCTTTTAACGTATATTCCGCGGTTGGTCCTTGAACTGCAGGTTCCAAACCAAGTGTCGCCTGTCGGTTCGAAAACTCCTGAAGTGAATGCTCCTTTGATGCAGCATCAATAATTTCCTGTGCTTGCCGTCTCGTAAATTCTGCATCTGGCGGTTGAGGTTCTGTTAATGAGTAACTTTCAGCTCGTCGTGTTTTTGTATATTGTCCAAACGAAGTACCAGCAACCCATCCCTTAAACTTAGACCACAATGATTCGTTAACTTCACTTAATGTTCCAGCTAATTTCCAAAGCTGTTTTCCAAGATACTCAAATACTTCTGGTGGAATTAAAAACATTGATTGCTGCTGAACTTTCTGACCTTCTTTAAGTAATTCGTCTATTGTTACAGTTGGTACATCTACCTCTCCTTGCCGACGAACCGCTTCTTCTTGTGAAAATTGTCGCTGAAGTGATAATCGTGTTCCAGTTCGTTGTGCAAGACCCGGATTTGCTGCAATTTCTACTGCAGCTTTATGCTGTACTTCTGCAACTTTGACCATATCCGATGCAGCTTTTTCAAGTAACTTTAATACATCTCGCAACTGACTATCAAGTGTTCGTTGTTCTATTGTAAATTGACGTTCTTGAACACCACCGGCACCCCATTCGGCACCATAAACCCCTGCAGTTGCTTTTCGTCGTTGTTGAAGTGCCACTTCAAGTTCTTCAGATGTCACGGCATGTTCAATATCAAATTCCGATTTTTGCACTCCAATTTGCGCAGCTTTCAAATCTTCTTGCGCAAGTTTCAGTGCCGTAACTTCTCTTGTAACTCCTGGTAAAGCCCGCATATAATCGCCAGCAGCTTTTGCACTCTTCTGAAATTCCGTTTCCAGCCCCATCAGGCTTCTGATCAAATTTGAAAAATTATCAATTGTTCGTGTATAGAAGTTCTTTTGTCGTTCTGCTATTTCTGCATATGCGGTTCCAATTTTATCGAGTTCTTGAATCATCCCTTCGTAATTTGCCCGATCCTTCATTCGAGTAATTGCAACGAATCGTGTAGCAGCTGCAGCAGCTTCTTGATATGCAGCACCAATATGAGTAATAACTGTCGCAAGACCAGCAAGTGCTAGAGCACCTACAGCAATCACTGCACTTGTTGGAATAAATGCCGTTGCAGCCCCAAGTTTACCAAGAAGTCCAGTTCCTTCACTGGCTTCTTTCATTGCATTTGCAGCTGCTTTTGCATTAATAAGGTCACTGGCACTAGCACCAACAACTCCACCTTCTTTTAATAATGCAACTGCTTTCACTGCTTCGCGCATCTTCATGAAATTGTTTAGAACACTGCTTGATGACATTAGCATCTGATAAAAGACAACAGATGTCAATGATTGGAGCATTTGCAATGGATCGCGCATGTAGAAAATGCTCTGCGCTAAAGCAACCATGCGATAGCGCATCATAAAACTACCCTGGCCACCGGCATTAAAAGCACCAGTTGCTGACTTACCCATATTGCCAAATCCGGTCGTTGTATCAATTATTGCTTGCTGAACAGATCCAAGTGAGTTCATCAGTGATTGCGAATTAATTTTCGCTTCTGCCATACTTGTCGCATCTTTAACAGATGTTGCTGCAACTTGTTCGGCATCCAGTCTGTGTGATGCAAGCTTTCTATTTCTGGTATCTATCTGCGCTCGACTTGCAGCAACTGGAAGTGGTTTTTCCTTAAATTCTGCGCTATTTTTAAGAAGCTCTTCAACAAGTGGCTGAAATAGCGGGCTTTGTTTTGCTGCTTGCAGTTCTTGAGCATTCCTCTGCATCCATCTTTGATATCTTCCAGTTGTTAATCGTTCTTCTTCGGCAAGATTAAGAATATGGGCACTAACACCCTGCCGAACAATTGTATTCTTTAATGCCCAGTGATCTCGTAATGCATCATTTTCTCTGCTTAAAAGTGTACTTCTTCTAGTGTCATCTTCTTCTGCATCTCTTGCTGCTACTTCGGCATTCTTTTTTCCTTGCCTAGTTTGATCATCCATATACTTCTTTGCTGCCATGTTATTATATGTTGGTTCTAGAGCTGCTGCCTCGGTATTTGCTCGTTTCCCAGCATCTGCAAGTCCAGGAAGCGATGGCTGTTTTGCTTCTGGTACTGGTAATTTTTCATAGCGGCCAAAATCAAGCTGATTGCCAGTTTCGGCAAGTTCTTGGAAAACGGCAATAACTTCTTTGACCTTTTCTGCTTCACCGGTGAGTTGATTAACTTTCTCTTTAACTTGCCCGATAAACTCGACGGCAAATGGCTTTGCAAATTCCGGTCCCTGCTGTACTGCCGCTGCCGATGCATCAATATTTTTCTGAAAATCTCTGCGTTCTTGTAGTGCTATATTGTTTGCAGCGGTCCATTTCTGCTGCTTTAGATATTTTTGCTGTGCTGCTTCCAAAGCCCGTCGGGCATCTGGGTCTTGAACCTGCTTGATAAATTCCGACCCATATTCTGGGGGCATATCCTGATAAATATTCTGCCCAGCGTAAAGTTTCGGATCTTTTGTAATTGGATTATCATATTGGTTTTTTGTCGACGCTTTAATTTCCGCAGTGATCAATTTCTGTGTAGCTAAAAGACTATTCGTTGTTTGAAGTTCTGCCGTACGGAGTTGAATGAGTTCTTTAACTGCTTGAACAGCAGCGGCATAGGTTTTTTCTGGTGCAAAAAGTTCAGCCTGACCCCCAATAGGAATTGCCGGATTGATATTGCCACCCGGTCCCATTCGGGTACCACCAGGGAAATATGCACCACCAGGAAGCTGTGTACCACCAAATGTTTTAATTCCTGCACCAGGAAGCTGTAACTGGAGTCCTTGACTTTCCGTTCCATATGCAGGTGTGAGGTCGGCAAAATGTTCTTGGGCACGTTCTGTATCGAGGATAATACTTTGGAGTCGAAGTGCTTCACCACCCTTCTCCTGAATCCAGCCAGGCATACTTGGTCGTCGAATAATCGTTGATACTTCTTCAAACTTTTTTCGACGATCGAGCAGGTCTTTTTCCAGGAGCTTTAATTCATCAATTTCTTTCTGATAGGTATTGTACATCTCCTTTTTGGAGATACTTTGCACTTCTTCAAGTGACTGAATATCCTTGCGAACTTTGCTAATTTGCCGATCAAGACCTCTAAACCGTTTCGGATCTTCCTTGAGGATTTCACTAGGGAGACCAATATCAGTCCCATACATATCCAAGAGATGCTGAGAAAAATTCTGCGCATCTTTGATCAGTTGCTCTCGTTGTTCCCGAGCAGCACCTGTAACCGACTTATCAATTCCTGGACCCTTCCAGGCAGTTGTAAGCCTTTCGGTAACAATATCGCCACCACGTTCTGCCGAGGCAATGCCAGGTGGAAGAACAGTATCACCTCGTCCAAATCGAGCAAGTTCTTTTTTCCGTACTTCTAGTTCTGCAAGCTGTTTATTGATTTCACTTTTTACACGTTCACCAGTCAACCCCTGGTCACGATATGTAGTCCAGTTTTGAATATTCGATTCGACTTTTGTGAGTGGTCCCCGATTCAATTCGGCAACAGCCTCTGATTGTCGCTTTGCCGCATTTAGACGGGAAGTCCATTGGTCGGCAGACTCTCTCGGCTGCTGCCGGTAAATATTATTTGATTGTTGCAGTAATTGAATCTGCTGCCGCTCAATACCAATTCCAGTTTGTTTCGACCGATTAATTTCTTCTTGCAGTTGAAGAAGTGATCGGCCTTGTGCTACAAGAGCAGCAGCACCAGCACCGGCACTTGCAGGCATTGATACAGACCCCAAGCCTTGAAGTGCCCGTTGAAGTAGCTGAACACCGGCTAAGAGTCCTTGGAGATTTTGGGTAATGGCAGGCAAGATCGACGAGCCGATCTCGCGAAATTGGAGGACAATGTCGATTTGATTTTCAGCCACATTATTAGCCGGAGCGACTTAGCGCACGCTGCTCGGTACCTATACCAGCTGCTGCCGCTCGAAGATCAAGCAGAAAGTCCGGTAGTGACCCCTTCGCTAACTGGCTCGGTCTCTGTCCGTACCTCTTCCCCACTAGGTCCAGGAGTTCCAGCGTCGTCACGTCTATCTCCTGGAAAAGGTAGTTCAGGATTTGATACCTCCACGAGCAGACCGGAATTGACCAGTAGCTTGTGCACTAAATCGATATAATCCGGTTCGATAAGATCGATGGAAATCTGTTCTGGTAGATGGTCACCAGGTGCTTTTTCTGTTGGCGTATAAATTACAAGGTCTGGACTGAATTCATAAATTCGATGAATTGATGCAACGAGCAAGCGGCGCATTGCTTCAATTGATCGCTGAATCTCATTTTGCTCTTGCTCTGTAAGGTCTCGTGCTTCGCCAGCTTTAAGATTTCGAAGTGCCTGAAGCTTGTTCTGTTCCCGAAAATAAAGGCCATAATGCTCGCCACGAAGTCGGCGCATTTGGACAACATAATCTTTGCCTTCAATTTTCGAAAATCCGGCAATCTGATGAAAAAATGTTCCGATTCGCTTATACTTGGCAAGTTGTACATCGATCTCTTCCGGGGTCATGAGCAATCTCCTTCGGTTGTAAGTGAGGTCTGCCCGTCCAATTGACGAACAGACCTCACTATCCTTTGCCAGAGTGTTTAGTAACTTGCGAACGTGTTAACCAGCGTGATGGTCATGGCAGTCTGACTACCGGTGTTGAATACGCCACGACCTGTAAAATCAACCGTGATTCGTCCACCATCACGAACCTGGACTGGGAATGTATCGTAGAGGAAGTTTGGTACGGTAATCGTCATCAGTGCCCCAGATGAGACCATCGAGGCAAGATGCACGATTAGTTGACCAACAGACTGTTGGGCAAACCGATTGTATTCCTGCAGGCTTTCCAAATCGCAGCGACCACTAATTCTGATGTTTGGTCGAGTTGTCCCACGGGCATATTTTGCCCACAGGGTTGAGGCATTGAGAATTGGAATGCCATCGCATGGATTGTCGGCAACGAACTGTAGCGTCTCAAAGTATTCCGGAGCAATTCCGGCAATTGAAACGCTAGCAATTGCCCACGTCCATGGTGTTCCCGTTGGCATCCCGGCAACTGCCGATGTGACGTTTGCCGTCATCAGTGATGTGACTCGGCCAAGTGACGCGAAGGTCGCTCGAACCAAGGCATTTGCATTGATATCCAACTGCATCCGTGGGAAGATACAATCGGTAAACTGGAAAGAGACGCTTTCGCCAGTTCCCCGATAGACTTCCATGGTATAGCAAGGAAGCGGAGACTTCCCACTCCAGTCAGCCAGCCGGAAGTTGAATGTATGGGCGTACCCAGATCCTAGTGCAGTGCTTGATGACTGCCCAAATGTTGACCGCATGAAGTGCCCAACCTGAATCGGATGCGGTTCAAGAACGATATCGCCCTGTGACCGCGTGATTCCAGGCAGGACACCTCCTTCTACAAGGGATGCCTGCAAACATTCAATCGTGAGACGATCCATCTGGTGAACCAAGGATTCCGAAACGAAACAAGTGTAGTTCCAGCTTGTCGTTGCTGTTCCAAAACTATTCTGTTTCGAAATTGCCATGTACGCTAGAGCACCAGTTGCCATGTACGTTCTTCCTTGCCACTAGGGCATTCCTACACTTCGGTCGTTGCCATTGCATCTACAGCAAGTCGTAACGATGCACCCATGATAAACCCAACGTCCGTGCGTCCACTTTCGAAGTCACCACCAACAAATCGGAATCGTTCACATGTTTGGTTGATTGTAACATTTGCCGAGATTGCTCGCTTGATCTTTCCGACAAAATCCTGATTCAGTCGGGCAGCTTCTTCCGGTCCTTGCATCGAAAAACAATAGGTATAGATTTCATAGGTAATTCGTTCTCGCTGCCGAGTTCCAGCAGCTAACGGACTCCCGACATCTTCCCAACTCAGGTAGTAAATGCCGCACCATGGCATGGATTCCGCCGACCGGGGAATTTCTTCGTTAATCACAATATTCATCGGGTCGGCAAGATCCATGACTGCTTCGTCATTTCTGATAATGTCTTGGATTTCTCTTGCTATTCCATAGTAATCAATTGCAGGCATGTGTTTTATTCCATAAACTCAAGGTTTTCGTAGATATATTTCATAATTTCTTTATTTGCAAGTGCCCGAGTTGTTGACGGTGATGGTAAAATCTTTCGGGGAGCTATCGCCCCATGTCGAACAATTTTGAAAAATCCAAATGGCGTTTGGCCAAATTCCTTCTTTGTCGCCCTTGCTTTCTGCATCGGTAGTGCCTTTGGTGATTTGATATTACTACGCCACATATGTTTGACTCTGGCCTTTGATGGTACATGCCCGGACATTGGATTTCGCTGTCCCTGCCATGGAAATGCGAGATAATCTTTTTTCTTCGCATCAATCCAATACAGGCCCGTCCCTTTTTCTGCATAAACCGCTTCCTTGAGCGGTGATCCAACCCGAATTTCTTTTGCACTTGCTTTGACAGTAAACGATTGACGAAGTTTCCCTTTGCCTTCAAGAATTTTTCCGGTTCCGCGACCAAGCGTTTTATTTGCAAAAATCGTTCCCGGTGTTAATGGTTTCCATGCTCGCTCGGCACCTTCAGCATCGAAGTTTTTCATAATCCAACTATGAATCCGCCACCCAACTTTATCGTAGAGTTTCTGTGGATTTGCCGATAAATGCTGATGATATTCATTGATTCGTCGAATGATACCGTCCAGTCCGGTAATCCAGATACCATTTGCTCCAGCAATACTCCTAACCATTGACTGGTTATAAAGTGCTGACCGGGGCAGAATTATTTCTGGATAATCATCGTATTTATTTAAGTCAGTGTTAAAATCAAGCTTAAAGGCCATCTCTCTACCTTTTTATTCTTTGCCACTATCCTGGGGCATCCTGGAGCCTCTGGAAACCTCTCTGGTTCCAGGTATTAGGTTTATTTTCCTCGCAACCTTGTATTTCGAATATCTGTTAACCGATTTGAATCGGCATACTGATCAATTGGATCATCTACATCGAAAGTGGTGAAGTAATTCATGGTATTGCTCCATGGCTGATCTATCGTACCGCCAGGTGTTAATGGAGCAAGTGTTGCCGATCCACTAATCAGTGGTTCGAGCATTGCATCGACATCGTCAAACCAATCTTTGACCCAATCCGATTTGTCTGACTTTTCTTGCGTATAGAACCGACGAAGGAGAAGGGCACAGACCCACGTTTCGGCAATTTCACGTAGGACTGGGTTTGAGTCAACGCTTAGTGGAAAGTATGTCGAATAGAAATGGGAAATTCGCGATTCGAGCCGAGCCTCGACACCGTTGAGGTAGGTGAAGACGACGTTCGAGGTGATCGTCGAGACCGACCCGATAGCAGGAAAGCGATTATAGCATCCACCAATTGTTCCGTAATTTGCCACTCCGGTATTCCCAGGCCACTTGGGCACGGGAATCAACTACTTTTATCGTCACTTTTATTATACTTACAATTGAGCAAGAAAGTTATGGAATAGTTGCTAAGGTCGTCCGACCGACCCGAAAGACCCCACGATTCACAAATGGATAGGCACTTCCGGCAATTGTCTTAAATGCTTTCCATTCATAGAGGTACCAGTCACAGGTATTTGGCATTGTCCACATAGTATAGTAATGAAATGGTCCACTTTGAATCGAAGAACTACTGTGGACAATTGTATTACTCTTATCATGGACAGAAAAAATCGGGGCACTCTCCGGGGCAAGCGAAGCCGTCCAGGTAAATTGGATTGTATCGCCAGTTTCATACACAATCGGTTGGGACATTGATTCATCGTCCTGTCACATTGGACGCTTCTGATTTCCCCGAGAAATCCGTTGCATTCCTATCTGGACACCAAGTGGTCGGTGCTCTGCAATTGCACTGATAATACTTCCAATCATTCGTGCCGGATAGAGTCCACCACGGGATCGTCCGATGCTACTTGGCGTTCCATCAAGAA
>Ga0315273_10005270_pt1 | contig 15989 bp, 15 predicted proteins | sample YL17G02_0_MG_FD_205753 | JGI IMG/M metagenome (GOLD analysis project Ga0315273, IMG submission 205753) | Sediment microbial communities from Yellowstone Lake, YNP, Wyoming, USA - YL17G02_0 | ecosystem: Environmental > Aquatic > Freshwater > Lake > Sediment | place: USA: Wyoming | collected...
ACGTCGCGCGGGGTCGTCGCGTGGCGCGGGGCGTCGCGCGGCAGCGTCACGTCGCGCGTGACGTCGCGCGGCAGCGTCACGTCGCGTCCTCCAGACCGACCATGCGGCGAGTATGCCACCCCACCCTGCGAGGGTGAACGGCGCGGTCTCGCGAGGGACAGGGACCTTTGGCCCGATTCCGGCCCTCCCGGCCCGGCGGCGCGGCTCCGACGACTGCCTCTGTATCGTTCGATAGAGAGTTGGGTCATCGACCGGACCGTCCAATAGGGGGGCCGGCCGCAGGATTGTGCCCCGAGACGGATGGGCTGCGGCGTGGCCGCGTTCGAGAATCCGCTCCAGGTGTCACGCCGCGGCGCGATCCGCGGTCCCGAGCGCAGCAACCCTTGACGGGCGGCGGACGCGTCCGGCTTGGGTGCGGGACGGAGATATGAGCGAATTGAACAGGTTCGAGCGATGCGGGCGACCGGCCGGATCCCGGTGAGCACCCCCCGGGACCACGGGGCGGCCAGCGCACTCCCGACCCCGACCTCCGACTGGGTGTCCATCCGGGAGGCCAGCGCGCTGCTCGGCGTCTCCCCTGCGACCCTCCGTCGCTGGGCGGAGGCGGGCGATGTCCCGGCCTTCACGACGCCCGGCGGCCACCGCCGCTTCTCCCGGTCTGCCCTGGCCGCGCGCCTGCCGGGGCCGGCGCCGGTGTCGTCCGACCTGGTGCGCCTCGGCGAGACGGCAGACGGCGTCGCCGAGCGGTACCGCAGCCGGGCCGGCGGCACGGCGGCTGCTGCGCCCTGGCTCGGCTCGGTCCCCGAGTCCTCGCGAGTCCGGCTCCGCGAGCAGGGGCGCGTGATCGCGGCCTCGCTGATCGCGTCGATCGAGGCGACCGGGGAACGCGGGCAGGCGGCCGCCCTCGGCGCCGGGATCGACGTCGCGACCGACTACGGCCGGATCGCCGGCACGCTCGGGGCGACGATGCGCCAGACCGTCGCCACGTTTCTCCAGTTCCGCCGTCCGTTCGTCGAGGAGATGGCAGCGGTCGCGCGCCGCCGCCACCTCGACGCTTCCGACACCGCGGCCCTCCTGGGCGCGTCGGCCGAGGCGATCGATCGCCTGCTGGACGCGACACTCGAAGGGTACGAGCAGGCCATGACGCCGCGCGCCCGGCGCGCCCCGAGCACGCGCCCGGGCCTCGAGGAGCCCGACCGATGATCGCCGAGCCGACGGCCCGCGTGTCCGCGTTCCCGGCCCAGGCCATGGGTCGGCCGACGATCGCGGCAGTCATCCTCCACGCGCGGGCGGTCCCGAGCCTCGCCCGCGAGTCCTTCGCCGAGGCTCTTGCGGCCCTCCCGTTCGACGAGCGGGCCATCGTCATCCGCACCTGTCATCGGGTCGAGATCTACGTCGCGCCGGGCGCGGGCGCCATGCCCACCCTGCCGCCCCTCCCGGCCGGTGCCGTGAAACTGACCGACGTCGAGGCAGCCCGCCACCTGATCTCCGTTGCGTGCGGCTTCGACAGTGTCGTCTTCGGCGAGGATCAGATCCTCCACCAGGTTCGGACCTGCCTCGCGGAGCGCCACGCCGGGGCTCCGCTCGATCCAGTCCTCGACCGGCTCTTCCAGGCCGCCCTGCGGGCCGGCCGGCGGGCCCACACCTGGTTCGACGGCTCGCCGCGCTCGCTGGCCGACGTCGCGCTGGACCGGATCGCGCGGACGGCTGGCTCGCTCGAGGGACGCACGGTCCTCGTCGCCGGCGTCGGTCGAATGGGGCGCCTGGCGGCGTTCGCGGCGCACCGGCGCGGGGCGCGGGTCGTGGTCACGAACCGAACCGACGCGCGGGCGACGACGCTGGCCGGCGAGGTCGGCGGGCGCGCCGTCCCATTCGCCGCCGACGGCGTCCTCCCCCCGCTCGCGGGCGCGATCGTCGCTCTCGCGGGGCCGTGGCGTCCGGGCGCCGTCGACGCCGCCGCGCTCGCGGCCTCGTCGGCGGAGGTCGTGGACCTCTCGTCGCCGCCCTCGGTCCCGGAAGAGCTCCAGGCCGCGCTCGGGCGGCGCTTCACCTCCGTCGACGACCTGACCGTGGCCCCCGAGTTCGAGCCGCAGGACCGGCTGCGCCGCCGCCTCGAGAAGCTCGTCTCGGAGACGGGACGCGAGTACTGCCAATGGCTGCGGGCCCGCGACATGGTGCCGGTCATCCAGGCCGTGGCCGACGGCGCCGAGACGCTCCGCCAGTCGGAGGTGGAGTGGCTCGCCCACCGCCTGCCCGACCTGGGCGAGGACGAGCGCGCGGTCGTGGAGCAGATGAGCCACCGACTGGTCGCGGCCCTCCTCCACGCCCCATTGACCGCCCTCCACGACGATGATGCCGGCTCGCTCGAGCGGGCCGCGCGCGACCTCTTCGGCGTCTGAGCGGTGACGACGACCGGCAGCCCGGCGCTGCGCCTGGGAACCCGCGGCAGCGCCCTCGCGCTCGCGCAGTCGGGGATGATCGCGGACGACCTCCGGGCGCTGGGCGCCTCCGTCGAGCTGCTCGTGATCCGTACGACCGGCGACGACCGGCCCCCGAACACGGTCTGGGGCGAGGGCGCCTTCGTCATGGCGCTCGAGGCGGCACTCCTCGAGGGTCGGATCGACGTCGCCGTCCATAGCGCGAAGGACGTCCCCACGGCCCAGGATCCCCGCCTCGAGATCGCGGCCTACCCGCCCCGCGAAGACCCGCGCGACGCACTCGTCTGTCGCGAGGAGGGGCGCACCCTGGCCACCCTGCCCGCGGGCGCGGTGGTCGGCACCGACAGCCCGCGCCGCGTCGCATTCCTTCGGGCACGGCGCCCGGACCTGCGCACGCGACCGCTCCACGGCAACGTCGACACGCGCCTCCGCAAGCTCGCCGCGGGCGAGGCCGACGCGCTCGTCCTCGCGGTCGCCGGTCTGCGGCGGCTCGGCCTGGATGGCCGGATCAGCGAGGCGCTCTCGACCGACGTGGCGCTGCCGGCGCCGGGCCAGGGAGCGCTCGCGATCGAGGTGCGCGCCGACGACCGGATCACGCGCCCGCTCGCCGCCCGGCTCGATGACCGGGCCACGCGGGTTGCCGTGGAGGCCGAGCGGGCCTTCCTCCGGGCCAGCGGCGGCGGCTGCCGGGCTCCGCTCGGCGCGCTGGCAACCGTCGACGGCGACACGATCACCATCCGCGGTGCGGCCGCGGCCGAGGGCGACGTGCCCGACGGCGACGCCCCGCCCACGCAGGCCGCCCTGGCCCCGGGAACCACGTTCACCGGCGCCGCGGACACCACCCTCCCGCCGCCGCGGCTGGCGTGGGGAGAGCGGCGCGGGCCGGTAGCGACCCGGGCCGTCCTGGCGGCCGAGCTGGCGGCCGAGCTGGTGGCCGCCCTCGACGCCGCGGGGCCCCGGGTGCCGGTCGCGACGGAGACGCCGGAGCCGTTGCGAAGGGGGACGCCCCGGGTCCTCGTCACGCGTGAGCCGGGCCGGCCGGGCGCCCTTGCCGCTGAGCTGCGGGCTCGCGGGATCGAGCCCGTGGTGGTCCCGACGATCGAGCTGCGGCCGACGGTCCCCGGGGGGCCCTTCGACGCCGCCGTCGCCGACCTGCGCTCGTACGCGTGGGTCGCGGTCACGAGCGCCGCCGGGGCCGACGCCCTCGCCGACGCCGTCGGGCGCACCGGCGGCGACCTCTCGACCGCCCGCCTGGCAGCCGTCGGGGCGGCCACCGCGGCTGCGCTCACAGCCCGCGGCGCCCGTGCGACCTTCGTGCCCAGCCGCGCCGCCGGCGAGGTTCTCGGCGACGAGCTGCCGGTGGCGCCCGGGGATCGCGTCCTCCTCGCCCGCGCCGACGCCGCCGAAGGCGTGCTCCCGGAGCGCCTGCGCGAGCGCGGGGCCCTCGTGGTCGAAGTCGCGGCCTACTTCACGGTCGAGGCGCCCGAGGGTGCCCGGCGGCCGCTGCGCGCGCTCTTCGCCGACGGCGGCGTCGACGCGATCGTCTTCACGAGCGGATCGACGGTCCGGGGTCTCCTCGCCCTCCTGCCGCCGGCACATCGCCGCGCCGCGCTCCGCACGCAGGCCTGCTGCATCGGGCCCTCGACGGCGGCCGTCGCCCGCGGCGCCGGCTTCGTCCGGGTGGCGGAAGCCGCCGCCCAGTCCGCCGCCTCCCTGGCCGACCTCGTGGCTGGCGTCGTTGGCGGGGTCGCCACCGCCGTCGCGGCCACCGCCGTCGCGGCCACGGCCGGCGCCCCCAGCCACCACCCCAGCGAGGACCCCCGATGACGTCCATCCCCACCCCCGCCGCCGGCCACCGTCTGCGGCGGACCCGCCGCACCCCGGCGCTGCGCGCGCTCGTGCGCGAGACCCGGCTGCATCCGGCGATGCTCGTCGCCCCGCTCTTCGTCGTGCCCGGGCGCGGCGGCCGGACGCCCATCTCCTCGCTCGCGGGCCAGTTCCGGCTGACGCCCGACGAGGCGGTTGCGGAGGCCCGGCGGATGGCGGCGCTGGGCGTCGGCGGCGTCATCATCTTCGGCCTGCCGGCGGCGAAGGACGCGCTGGGGACGGGCGCCTGGGCGGCCGACGGGATCGTCCAGGAGACGGTGCGGGCCCTCCGCGACGCCGACCTGGACCTCGTCGTCATGGCCGACACCTGCCTCTGCGAGTACACCGACCACGGCCACTGCGGGCCCCTGCTGCAGGACGGCCGGGTCGACAACGACGCGGCGATCGGGCTCCTGGCCGAGACGGCCGTCTCCCAGGCCACTGCCGGCGCCGACGTGGTTGCGCCCTCCGCGATGATGGACGGCCAGGTCGCCGCGATCCGCGCCGGGCTCGACGCGGCCGGCCACCACGAGGTCCCGATCCTGGCCTACGCGGCCAAGACCGCCTCCGCGTATTACGGGCCGTTTCGCGAAGCCGCCGACTCGGCGCCCGCCTTCGGTGACCGGCGCGGCTACCAGATGGACCCGGCGAACGCCCGCGAGGCGCTGCGCGAGATGGCCGCCGACGTCGAGGAGGGCGCCGACATGCTGCTGGTCAAGCCGGCCCTGCCCTCGCTCGACATCCTGGCCCGCGCCCGCGCGCGCTTCGACCTCCCGATCGGGGCCTACCAGGTGAGCGGCGAGCACGCCCAGATCGCGGCAGCCGCGGAGCGCGGCTGGATCGACGGCCGCCGGACGCAGCTCGAGGCGCTCACCTCCATCGTCCGGGCCGGCGCCTCCTTCGTCATCACCTACGCCGCGGCCGACGTTGCGGCCTGGCTCCGGGAGGAGAACCGATGACCGCGATGACCGGCCGGATGGCCGATCTGCGGGCGCGCGCCGAGGATCTCTTTCCCGGCGGCGTCAACAGCCCCGTCCGGGCCTTCCGCTCCGTGGGGCGGGCGCCGCTCATCCTCGACGCCGGGGCCGGCCCCCGCGTCCGTGACGCGGATGGACGCTGGTATCTCGACTACATCGGCTCGTGGGGGCCCGCCATCCTGGGTCACGCTCACCCGGCGGTGATCGAGGCCGTCCGAGCGGCAGCGCTCGACGGGTTCGCCCTCGGCGCGACCGGTCCGCGCGAGGTGGAGCTCGGCGAGCTGATCCGGGCGGCCATGCCCTCGCTGGAGCGGATGCGCTTCACGTCGTCCGGCACCGAGGCCGCGATGAGCGCAGTCCGGCTCGCCCGCGGCGCCACCGGGCGCGACCTGGTCGTGAAGTTCAGCGGCGGCTACCACGGCCACAGCGATGGGCTCCTGGTCGAGGCCGGGTCGGGGGTCGCGACGCTGGCGATCCCCGGCAGCGCAGGCGTCCCGACGTCCACGGCCTCCGCGACGATCGTCGTCCCGTACAACGACCCGGACGCGGTCGCGGCGGCTTTCGCGACGCATCCCGGCCGGATCGCCGCCGTCATCGTGGAGCCCGTGGCCGCGAACGCCGGGGTGCTCCCGCCGGCCGCCGGCTTCCTGGAGCGGCTCCGGGAGATCACGACGGCCGACGGCGCCCTGCTCGTGTTCGACGAGGTGATCACCGGGTTCCGCGTCGGCCCCGGCGGGGCCCAGCGGCGCTACGGCGTCAGGCCGGACCTCACCGTCCTCGGCAAGATCGTCGGCGGCGGGATGCCGGTCGGGGCGTACGGCGGCCGGGCCGACCTCATGGCCCTCATCGCTCCCTCCGGCCCCGTCTACCAGGCCGGCACGCTCTCCGGGCACCCGCTGGCGATGGCCGCCGGGGCCGCCACGCTTCGCCTCCTGCCGGCCGACCGCTACGACGCGCTCGAGGCGGCCGGCGCCCGCCTGGAATCCGGGCTCCGCGCCGCGGCGGCCGCGGCCGGCACGCCGGTGGGGATCACCCGGGTCGGCTCCCTCCTCACCGTCTTCTTCCGCGACGGCGCGCCCACCACTGCCGAGGAGGCCTTCACCGCCGACCGAGCCGCCTACGCCCGATTCTTCGGGGCCATGCTCGACGCCGGCGTCCTCCTGGCCCCCTCGCAGTTCGAGGCCTGGTTCGTCTCCCTCGCCCACGGCGAGGCCGAGCTGGACGAGACGCTCGCGGCGGCCGCGGCGGCCTTCGATGCCGTGGAGGCAGGCCGGTGACCACGGTGCCGGCGCCCGGGGCAGCGGGACCCGCGTCGGCCGCGCCCGCGGCGCCCGCCCGGGCCGAGCCGCGCGCGGCGCGCTACCTCCGCGCCTGCCGGCGCGAGCCGGTGGACGTCACGCCGGCCTGGTTCATGCGCCAGGCTGGACGCGCGCTCCCCGAGTACCGCCTCATCCGCGAGCGGGCCACGCTCGTCGAGATCACCCGCGACGCGCCGCTCTGCGCCGAGGTCACCCTCCAGCCGGTCCGCCGGCTCGGCGTGGACGCCGCGATCCTGTTCGCGGACATCACCACGCCACTTGCCGGCCTGGGCGTCGACTTCGAGATCGTGGAAGGGCGCGGCCCGGTGGTCGCGGCGCCGATCCGGTCCGCGGCCGACGTCGCGCGCCTCCGGCCCTTCGAGCCGGCCGCGGCCGTCGGTCCCCTCCTGGACGCCATCGGGCTGATCCGGGCCGCGTCGCCGGTCCCCCTGATCGGCTTCGCCGGGGCCCCGTTCACGCTGGCCTGCTACCTCGTGGAGGGCGGCCCGTCGCGCGACTTCCTGCGGACGAAGACGTTCATGCACGCCGAGCCCGACGCCTGGGCCGCCCTGATGGACGCCCTCGCCGAGATGACGATCCGCTACCTGGGCGCCCAGGTGGCCGCCGGGGCGCAGGCCGTCCAGGTCTTCGACTCGTGGGTCGGCGGCCTCTCGCCCCGCGACTACACGCGGTGCGTCGCCCCGTGGATGGCCCGGATCTTCGACGCGCTGCGCCCGCTGGGCGTGCCTGCCACCCATTTCGGCGTCGGCACGGCCGGGCTCCTCCGGCTGCAGGCGGCGGCCGGCGGCGACGTGATCGGCCTCGACTGGCGGATCGACCTCGCCGAGGGCCGGGCCCTCGTGGGCGACCGGGCAGTGCAGGGCAACCTGGACCCGGCGCTCCTCCTCGGACCGTTCGAGTCGGTCGCCGACCAGGCGCGCGCGATCCTCGACGCCAATGGCGGCCGACCGGGCCACGTCTTCAACCTCGGCCACGGCGTCCTTCCGGGCACGGACCCGGACGCCCTCGCCCGTCTCGTGGACCTGGTCCACGACCACGTCCCCGGGAGGAGCCCCGCATGACCGTCGACGCCGTCCTGCTCATGGCCTACGGGAGCCCCGACCGGCTCGACCAGGTGGAGGCCTACTACACGGACATCCGGCGCGGCAACCCGCCGCCGCCCCACCTCCTCGAAGAGCTGCTGGGGCGCTACCGGGCGATCGGCGGCGGCTCGCCGCTCTCGCGCATCGTCGAGCTGCAGCGGGCCGCCGTGGAGGCGGAGCTGGCCCGCCGCGGCCGTCCGGTTCGTGTCTACGCGGGGATGCGCCACATCGAGCCGCGGATCGGCACGATCGTGGAGGGGATGGCCGCGGACGGGGTGGAGCGGTTCGTGGCCATCGCGCTCGCGCCGCAGCGCTCGTCGAACGCGGCGGGCTACCGGAGGGCGGTCGACGCCGCGCTGGCCGGGCTGGGCGACGCCGCCCCGGCCGTGACGTTCGTCGACTCGTGGTTCGACCAGCCGCGCTTCATCGATGCCCTGGCCGTGACGACGGCCGAGGCGCTGCGCCGCTTCCCGGACCCCGCGCGCGTCCGCGTCGTGTTCACCGCCCACAGCCTTCCCGCCCGCGTCGTGGCGGAGGGTGACACCTACCCCGACGAGCTGGCCGGGACCGCCGCCCTCGTGGCGCGCCGGCTGGGCCTCGCAACGTACGACTTCGCGTTCCAGAGCGCCGGCCGGACCGGCGAGCCATGGCTCGGCCCCGACATCCTCGACGAGATCCGGCGGCTCGCCGCCGAGGGGGTGCGAGAGCTGGTGCTCCGGCCGGTCGGATTCGTCGCCGACCACCTCGAGGTCCTCTACGACATCGACGTGGAGGCCCAGGCGGTCGCCCGCGATGCCGGCGTGCGGCTCGAGCGCGCGCGCTCCATGAACGACGACCCGGCCTTCATCGCCGGCCTGGCCGACCTGGCCGAGGCAGCGCTGCCGAAGGCGGTGGCGTCGGTCGCGCCGCCCGCCGTGACGGCAGCACGCTGACCCACGAGAGGACGAACCCACCATGATCGAGACGCAGCGTCCCCCGTCCCATCCCGGGGGCCATCCGGGCGGCCTTCCCGGCGTCGGCGCCGTCAAGCCGCGCGGCCTCGTCTACGACCGCGCCCCGATGCTCGTCTATTGGGAGACGACCCTGGCCTGCGGCCTTGCCTGCCGCCACTGCCGCGCCACGGCCGAGCCCGAGCGCAGCCCGCTGGAGCTGACGACCGACGAAGGGCGCGCGCTCCTCGACCGGATCCTGGGCTTCGGCGATCCCCTGCCGCACGTGGTCTTCACCGGGGGCGACCCGCTCCGCCGGCCCGACCTCGAGGAGCTCGTCGCGGCCGCTACCGAGCGCGGGATCGGCGCCTCGCTGGCGCCTGCCGTCACGCCCGACCTCACGAAGGAGCGGCTCGCCTCGCTGAAGGACGCCGGGATCCAGACGATCTCGCTCAGCCTCGACGGCTCGACGCCCGAGCTCCACGACGGCCTGCGCGGCGTGGAGGGGACGTTCGCGATGACGATGCGGGCCGCCGAGTGGGCCCACGATCTCGGGCTGCCGATCCAGGTCAACACCCTCGTCACCGACACCACCCTCGACGACCTGCCGCGGGTCTACGAGACGGTCAGCACGATGGGGATCCTGCGCTGGAGCCTCTTCTTCCTCATCTCCGTCGGGCGTGGGAGCGTCCTCCAGGAGATCACGGCGGCCCAGTCCGAGAAGCTCGCCCACTGGCTCTACGGGCTCTCGAAGGAAGGCCGCTTCCAGATCAAGACGACCGAGGCGACCCACTACCGGCGGGTCGCCATCCGGGCGATGGAGGCCGAGGGGATGACCCCCGAGGAGATCGCCCGCACATCGGTGGGGCGCGGCTTCGGGATCCGCGACGGCAACGGGATCATGTTCGTCAACCACGACGGGAGCGTCTTCCCCTCCGGGTTCCTGCCGGTCGCCGTGGGCAACGTCCGCAGCGACGACCTCGTGGCGCTCTACCGGGAGCACCCGACGTTCACCTCCCTGCGCGACACGTCGCAGTACAAGGGCCGCTGCGGAATCTGCCCGTTCGTGGATCGCTGTGGCGGATCGCGGGCCCGGGCCTACGCCTGGACGGGCGACGTCCTCGAGACCGATCCGCTCTGCCCGTTCGTCCCGACGGCGAGCTGAACGAGGCGGGCGAGCCGGAATGGGCGGGACGGGCGGCGGCGCGTCGGGCGGCGCGGTCGTCGTCGGCGGCGGGATCACCGGCCTGGCGGCCGCGTACCGGCTGGCGCAGGCCGGCGTGCCCGTCCTGCTCGTCGAGGCCTCGGATCGGCTCGGCGGCAAGATCCGGACGGAGCGGCTCGGCGGCTTCCTCGTTGAGGCCGGGCCGGACTCCTTCATCGCCTACCGGCCGGCTGCCACGGAGCTGAGTCGCGAGCTCGGCCTCGGCGCAACGATCATCCGCACCACCGATCCGCGCATCGTCCACATCCGGGCCCGGGGCAGGATGATCCCGATGCCCGAGGGGATGGGCCTCGTCCTCCCAACGCGGATGGCGCCCTTCGTGACCACGCGCCTCTTCTCGTGGCCCCAGAAGCTGCGGGCCGGACTCGACGTGGTGCTGCCGCGCTGGCTCGACGGCGAGGATGTCTCGATCGGGGCGTTCCTCCGGCACCGGCTTGGCGGGGCGATGGTGGACCGCCTGGCGGATCCGCTCCTCGGTGGCATCTACGGGGCCCCGGTCGACGAGCTGAGCCTCTTCGCGGTCGTGCCGCAGCTCCGCGACTACGAGCGCGACCACCGGAGCCTCCTCTTCGCCAGCCTCGCCCAGGGGCGGGCGGCGCGGGCCCGGGCCCGCGCGGTCGCGGCAGCAGGCGCTCCGGGAGGCGGGGCCGGCCGCGGGGGCAGCTCCGGGTCGCCGTTCCTCAGCCTCGCCGGCGGGATGGGAAGCCTCGTCGATGCCCTGGCGGCCGCCGTCCGCTCCGCCCCGGCAGCCGAGATCCGGCTCCGGACCTCCGTGGTGGCGCTCAAGCGGACCGGCTCCCGCACCACCGTCACCCTCTCCGACGGCACGCGGCTGGCGCCCGACGCCGTCGTCCTGGCGGGCCCCGCGGGCTCCTCGGCCGGGCTCCTCGCCGACGAGGCCCCGGCGGCCGCGGCGGCGATCCGGTCGATCCCGCACGGATCCACCGGCGTCGTGACCCTGGGCTACCGCGCCGAGGCCATGCCGCGGCCGCTCGTGGGCCACGGGTTCCTGGTCGCCGGCGACGAGCCGCTCAGCTTCGGCGCCTGCACCTTCACGTCGTCGAAGTGGGCCGGCCGCGCGCCGGATGGCACCATCCTCCTGCGGGCATTCCTGCCCGAGCGGTCGGCGGCGCTGCTCGATGCGACCGACGACGCGGTGGTGACCGCCGTCCACGCCGACTTCGCCCGGACGGTGGGGGTCCGGGAGGCACCGATCGTCCGGAACGTCGCCCGCTGGCACGGGGCGATGCCGCGCTACACGGTGGGCCACCTCGACCGCGTGGCGGCCGCGGAGGCGGCGCTCGCGGCGCGGCCCGAGATCATCCTCGTGGGCGCGGCCTTCCACGGCGTCGGCGTCCCCGACTGCGTGGCCCGGGGGGGCGCGGCGGCGGAGCGGGTGATCACGCTGGCGGGTGGGGAGTAGCTGTCGCCGTCGCCGTCGCCCCGCCCTTCGCCGGGCAGACGGCTCGCGATTCGATGCCCGTGTCCGCATCACGAGGGCATCGCGTGCGCGAGGCCCATCGGGCGTCGGGGCGTCGATGCCCGCGTCCGCATCACGAGGGCATCGCGTCCGGCGCGGCGTGGGAGGCGATGATGCGCGCCCGATGCGGCCACGGGCATCAGTTGGCGGGGTCCTGTTCCAACCGCGGCGCGGAGCCGCACCGGCTCATCCACCTGCCGGTGTCGGCGCCGGGGTCAACTGCCCAGGGCCGCCGCCAGCTCCCTGATCCGCCCGGGGCCCACCCGGCAGCACCCCCCGACGAGGCGGGCGCCGGCCGCCACCCAACGGCGGGCCGAGGCGGCGTCGACGTCGGGCCCGGTCGCCGGCAGCCAGCGCCCCGCACCGGTATCCCAGCCCTCGCCCGAGTTCGGGTAGACGACGATCGGCTTCGCCGTCGTGGCCGCGATCCGGGTGACGAGCTCCTCGACGTGCTCCGGGGCGGTGCAATTCACGCCCACGGCGACGAACCCGGGCGTCGTGGCAGCGACCGCGGCCGCCTCCTCCACCGGCGTCCCGTCACGCAGGTGGCCGCCGTCGGCGCAGGAGAGCGTCAACCAGGCCGGGGCGGCGGCCTCGTCCACGAGGTCCGCGAGCGCCCTGACCTCGACGATGTCGGGGATCGTCTCGCAGGCGAGGATGTCGGGGCCGGCGCTCCAGAGCACGCGGAGCCGATCGCGATGGAAGTCGCGCAGGGCGCGCCGGTCCAGGCCGTAGCGCCCGCGGTACTCGGCGCCGTCCGCCAGGTGAGCGCCGTACGGCCCGACCGAAGCAGCGACGAGCAGCGGGCCCGGGTCGGCCGAGGCCCGTTCGATGCGGTAGCGGGCACGGGCCTCGGCGGCCAGATCCACGCTCCGTCGCAGGAGTGCCGCCGCCGCGTCGTGGTCGAGCCCACGGGCGGCGAAGCCCTCGAAGGTGGCCTGGTAGCTGGCTGTGATTGCGACGCGCGCGCCGGCGCGGAAGTAGGCAAGGTGGGCCCCGACGATCGCCTCCGGCTCGTCCGCGAGGAGGCGCGCCGACCAGAGGCGGTCCCGGAGGTCGTGACCCTCGGCCTCCAGCTCGGTGGCGAGGCCGCCGTCGATGACGACCACCAGGCCGCCGGCCAGCAGCGCCGCAAGTGGGTCCCGGGACTCCTCCCCCACCCTCGTCAGCCGGCGTCGCCGATGTCGCCGATGTCGATCGCGTAGGCCTCCCAGACCAGGTCGGCGCCGTGCTGGCGGTGCCGAACGATCCTGCCCATGAGGCGCTGCAGCTCGTCGCGCGCGGCGTCCGCGTCGGCAGCATCCGCGTCGGCAGCGTTCGTCGCCAGGGCGGCGAGGCGGACCGACGCCTCGATGAGCGCCGCGGTGATCGCCGGATGCTCCTCGCGGAGGCGGCCGGACTTCGTGCCCAGGTGAGGGGCAGCGTCGCGCATCTCGTCGTACAGGCCGCCGCGCGCCTCCGTCGCCGCCACGTGGTCCTCGAAGGCGTGGCCCAGGACCTCGAGGGCGTCGGTGACCTCGGCGTGCCACGTCACGCGGTCGCCGATCGGCGAAGCGAGGGCGCCCTCGAAGGCGACGAGCGCTTCGCGGATCTCGCGCCGGAGGCGGGCCGCAGCCTCGAGCGCGGGAGTGGGGTGGGGTTCGCTGGTCATCGACGTGGCCTCCCAGTGACCGTCGGTCGTGCGTCGCCGTGCCCCGCCATGGTAGACCCGTCGGGGCGGGGCGAGCTCGCCGGGCCCGGTCGAAGCGCCTGCCTCACGGCTCCCGGCGCGGCGCCACGGCGATCGGGCCGACGACTGTCCGCCAGGCCCGGGTCAGCATGCGGAACTCGGCCGCGGGGATCCGCGCGGCGGCGACGATCGCCGCAGCGGTCTCGGCGGCACACTCGGCGGCCTCGTGCAGGACGCGCGCCTCCAGTGGTGCACCGGCCAGGGCCGCGGTCGCGGCGTCGCGGGCCGCGTCGGCGGCGGCCCGGGCTACGTCGTCGCGCTGGCTGGCGAAGGCCCGGTCGCGAGCCAGCCGGGCGACCTTCGGGACCTTCTCCAGCCGCGGGTCCCATTCGAACGCGCGGCGCCGCTCGATCTCCAGTCGCCGGGCGGCGTCCGCGTCGAGGTCGCCTGCAGCGGCCACCACGCCGTCGACGGCGGTGCTGTTCGGGCCGAAATCGCGGGCCGCGCGGAGGGCGGCCACCCGGCGGCGGCGCCGGCGGAGGTCCCAGCGGTGCAGCGCGAGGAGGGCCACGAAGACGGCCCCGAGGAGGAGCGTGAGAACGAGATCGGCAGAGAAGAGGCGGAGGTTCTCGTCGGTCACGCCCTGATTGTGGGCCAGCTGGGCCGTTCGGGCGCGGTGCGGGCGGTGCAAGCAGTGCGGGTGCAGGTTGGTGCGGGCGCGGCCGCCGGGCCGCGCAAGGTCGGCGTCAGCCCGCGATCGGCTCCGTGCCGTCCTCGGCGACCGGCGGCACGGCGCGCACGGCGCTGGTGAATCCGTTCGTCCGGTGCGACGAGTCACAGAACGGCTTGGTCGCCGAGCCGCCGCAGCGACAGAGGGTGACGATCTTGCCGGCCGCCACCTCGAAGGCGTTGCCCTCCCCGTCGAGGAGCGTGATCGGTCCGGCGACGCGATAGAAGCCGTTGTCGCGGACGGTGATCGTGACGCCGGTCGCGTCGGGTGCGTCTGTCATGGCGGCGGGTCCCTCCGTGGGCGGGCGGCGTGGACGACGGGCGGGCGCGCCCCTCGATCGTACGTTCGTTCCGGGCCGTCCGGCGGATCGCGTGAATCGATACCGAGGCGCAACCGGGGCGACGGTCCATCATTCGCTATCCTTACGGCTGCTTTCCACCACCCCAGGGAGCCCAGATGAAGGTCGGCGTTCCGAAAGAGACGCTGCCCGGTGAGCACCGCGTTGCCCTGGTCCCGGATGTCCTTCCGAAGTTGAAGGCTGCCGGGATCGATGTCCTCGTGGAGCGCGGCGCCGGGGCAGCCGCGTCGTGTACCGACGCGATGTACGCGGATGCGGGCGCGACGCTCGTCTCCGGCGACGAGGCCTGGAGTCTCGTCGACTGCGTCGTCAAGGTCCAGAAGCCCACCGTGGCCGAGGTCGGCAAGCTGCGCCCGGGCCAGGCGCTGGTGGGGCTCCTCTCCCCGCTCATCGACCCGGACCTGATGCGGACCCTCGCCGAGCACGGCGTGACCGCCATCAGTCTCGACGCGATCCCGCGCACCCTCTCGCGCGCGCAGACGATGGACGTCCTCTCCTCGCAGGCGAACATCGGCGGGTACAAGGCCGTCCTCGTTGCCGCCGAGGCATTCGGGCGCTACTTCCCCCTCCTGACGACCGCGGCCGGCACCGCCAAGCCGGCCAACGTCCTGATCCTCGGGATCGGCGTCGCCGGTCTGCAGGCGATCGGAACGGCGCGCCGCCTCGGCGCCGTCGTGAAGGCGTACGACGTGCGGCCCGAGACGAAGGAACAGGCCGAATCGCTGGGCGCCCAGTTCGTGACCCTCAAGACCGCGATCGACGCGACCGGCAGCGGAGGGTACGCCCGCGAGCTGACGGCCGAGGAGCGCGCCGCCCAGCAGGCCGAGCTCAACGGCGTCATCGCGGGCATGGACGTCGTCATCACGACGGCCCAGGTTCCCGGGCGCAGGCCGCCGGTCCTCGTCACCGCCGACGCGGTCCACGGGATGAAGCCGGGCTCGGTGATCCTCGACATGGCGGCCAGCGCCCTGGGCGGCAACTGCGAGCTGTCGAAGCCCGGCGAGACCGTCCTCACCGACAACGGCGTGGCGATCCTCGCCCCGGAGAACCTCCCGGCGACCGTCCCGATCAGCGCCAGCCAGTTCTACGCCCGCAACCTCCAGGAGCTCCTCGTCCACCTCGTGAAGGAGGGGGCGCTGACGCTCGACCCGGAGGACGAGATCACCGCAGGCGTCCTCATCACCCACGCCGGGAAGGTGGTCCAGCCGGCGACCGCGAAGCTCCTCGCGCCCGCCCCCCCGGTCGGGGGCGCCTCCGCATGAACGACCTGCTCTTCCCCTTGACGATCTTCGTCCTCGCGATCCTCGTCGGGTTCGAGGCCATCGCCAAGGTCCCCGCGACCCTGCACACGCCGCTCATGTCCGGTGCGAACTCGATCCACGGGATCATCCTCGTCGGCGGCCTGATCATCGCCGCCGAGGCGAGGGACCCACTCGGCTACGTCCTCGCCTTCGTGGCGATCGCCTTCGGCGCCATGAACGTCGTGGGCGGCTACGTCGTCACCGACCGGATGCTCCAGATGTTCAAGAGGAAGCCCGCGGCCGCGAAGGCCAAGGGCAAGTCCTGACCGGGGCCGCAGTGGACATCTCTACCCTCGTCTACATCGCCCAGATCGGCGGCGCCGTCTGCTTCGTCCTGGGCCTTCACCTCATGAACTCGCCGGCCACCGCGCGGAACGGGAACCTCCTCTCCGCGGGCGGCATGGTCGTCGCCGTTCTTGCCACCCTCGTGAGCCTGGTCGTCCGGCCCGGCGGGATGGACGCCGCCGCCTGGGTGATCATCGTCGTCGGCTTCGCCATCGGCGGCGGTCTCGGCCTCTATACCGCCCGCAACGTCCAGATGACGGAGATGCCGCAGCTCGTCTCGCTGTTCAACGCGGTCGGCGGTGGCGCGGCTGCCCTCGTGGCGATCGAGGA